>Ga0164243_10005579_pt1 | contig 19206 bp, 12 predicted proteins | sample OricompcompostOP_FD_108781 | JGI IMG/M metagenome (GOLD analysis project Ga0164243, IMG submission 108781) | Organic Plus compost microbial communities from Emeryville, California, USA - Original compost - Organic plus compost (OP) | ecosystem: Engineered > Solid waste > Mixed feedstock >... | reverse complement strand
TCGCGGGCATTTGCTTCCGCTTCGATCAGGACCATTTCGGAGGCACGCATCAATACCAGGTCACCGATACTGCTACCGCCATCCGCAACGCGGAACTTACGGCTCATATATGGGTAGCGTTTACCGCTATTAGGAATGGGGAAGTCGGTATTTTTACCTGTAGAATCCCATAATTGCTTCCTGACATCGGTATCTGTAATCTTAGCATATAATGGAGAGAAGATTGCTTTGGGATTCCCCCTGATGTTCGATGAACCGAAGTTACAGGACATGTATGCAAAGAAGGAATAATAATAAGTAGTTTGATCCGACTGTTGGTGTACACCCCAGATCCACTCATCATTGGAGTAATCATTAAACCCTGACATATAATCTGCATCACTCATCAACGTGAAACCATCCCTTGCACGGGCAGCATAATAAGCGGCGGAGTCCCACCTTTGTTGAGTCAATGCAACACGGGCTTTTAAACCTTCAGCAACATTCAAATCAAGATGTGAAATATTGGCGCGGTTATAATTTTGCAACATGGCCTTAGCCTGATCCAAATCGGCATTGATCTGGGTATATACTTCTTCCACGGTATTCCTCGGCGTGATCGGCTCGTTGGGCATCAATTTCAAAGGAACGGCCAGGCTGGAATTATCTCCACCCTTAACATAACGTTCCCCGAACAATTGAACCATCTGGTAATAAGCCCAGGCACGGTAAGCATAAGCTTCTCCCTTGATTGCCATCTTATCTTCTTCGGGGCCGGTAGCGCCGTCCACGTTAGCTAAGATCATATTGGCATTACCGATGATCGTGTAGTAAAAAGCATAATTAAAGAATGGAACCCGGCTGGTACTGATACGGTGCGAGATCCATTTATATTCATTGTTGAACCAACCGTTTCCGGCTGCCGTCATTACCAGGTCCCTTCCCATTACATTCATGTAAATCATGTTGGCACTTTGACCACCTTGGTCCTGGTTACTATAAAACTGGGAATACAAGTAGCGGTGAATACCGTTTACAGCAGCCCAAGCGTTGTCTGTTGTACTGAAAGCATCTTCTGTTGCAACCTGGTCTGTAGGATTGGTTGTTAAATAATCCTTGCTGCAAGACAACATTACCAGGGCAAAGAAAAAGAGGGATAAGTATTTCCCTTTGCTCAATAATTTATTCGAAATCATGCGCTTCATCATTTTAGAAATTAAGATTAACACCCATTGTCATAATCCTGTTATAAGTGTACGAGTTAGAAGTGGTACCGCTAAACTCGCCGTTCACGTTCATCCCCTTCCTGGCAGAAAACATGTGCAAGTTCTCACCTGAAACATAGATACTGGCTCTCGTGGCATTAATGCGTGACAACCATCTTGCAGGCAAATCATATGACAAGGTAATATTATTGATATTCATGAAAGACGCCTTGGTTAGCCAACGGTCGCTGGCAGCGGAGAAATCGGAAATACGTTTATTATCCAATCTCGGCACATCCGTGATGTCACCCGGTTTTTGCCAACGTTTCAGGATATCCGTAGAGAATATTGTACCGTAAGTACCTGCATGCATCAAGCTAGCATAGCTACCATCATATACTTTACCACCTAATTGATAAGTCAACAATACTGATAATGTCAAACCTTTATAACTAACCTGGTGTTGCATGCTACCGTATACCTTCGGAATGGAAGATTCCCCAACATACATCAGCTTAGCGTTACTCACGGAACTGGTTACCGTATCCTGCCCGCCGTTCTTATTAGTGATAATTTTGGTAGTTCCCGGATCATCAGGATCATAGGTTTCCGCTATGTAAAGTGCATCCCCGTTGTCCGGATCAACACCGTAGTAATGGCGCAAGTAGTAATCATAGATTGAATGACCGGCACTCAATTGCTTGGTCCCGTTAATGATTTTCTCTTGACCAACAGGCATCTTGGTGATTTCATTTTTGAACGTAGTTGCATTCAGCGTGATAGAGTAGTTAATATCGTTTGTTTTCACTACTTCACCTGTCAATTGGAGTTCTACACCCCTATTGTACATATTACCCACGTTCTGGCTGATAGAGAATTCTCCGGATGTTGTACCCCCGTTACTCAATGGTTGTGGAACATCGAAGATCAAACCGCTCGTTTTACGATCGAAGTAGTCGACCAAACCGGATAAGCGACCTTTAAAGAAACTAAATTCAACGCCCAGATCAAAGGAATTGTTAGATTCCCAGGTCAACTGGTTATTACCCAATGTACCTTGAACGAAGCCCGGCTCGGTAGCGTTATTACGCCCCAAGTTATAGAACGATTGGTAAGCGTAATAGCTGATGCCGCCATCATTACCGATTTTACCATAAGAAGCTCTCAAACGTAAATAATCAACAAAGTTGGCATTGAAAAATTCTTCACGGTGGATGTTCCAAGCACCGCCAAGTGACCAGAATGTTGCCCAACGCACATCTGGAGAAAATTTCGAGTTACCGTCGCGGCGGATAGACCCGGTTACAATATACTTACCATCATAATCGTAAGACACTTTACCCAGGTAACTTTCGATGGCCTTACTATCTTGATAAGAAGTAGTCGAGTTAATGGTAGAGAAATTCGGTAATTCAGAAATACCATCTACAATTTGCCCTTGCTTGTTACCACTCAGGTAATTGTAAGTCAAACTATAGTTTTCATGACCTGCCATGGCGCTAACGCCGTGCTTGTTCCATTTTTTATCGAAATACAACAACTGGTTAAATGTATAGCTCAAGGTACGATCCGAATACCTGGTAGAACGTCCTGCCGGGGAGCCATCACCGATAATTTTGTTATCGTAGTTCTGTTGGAAATTGCTTTGGATGTCGGCGCTGAAATTAGTTCTTAATTTCAGGAACGGCGCGAAGGTAACCTCACCGAAGGTACGGCCACTTAAGAAAGTACGGTTTTGAATCCTGGCATTGAGCAAGTTTTCATATACGGCGTTCCTACCGGTGGCAAAGGGCCTGTCTTCACCCAAATCATAGGCCGGTTTACCGTTAACATCCAGAACGTAAGTACCGTCATCATTATGGGCATGTACCGGGTAAATAGGCGCAATATAGCGGGAGAAATAGAACGGGTTTACATACCCGGTATTACTGCTACTATTATCTTCATTCTCCTTTACATACGTACCCGCTACATTCAACCCGGTTTTAAACCAAGTAGTTGGAGTTACATCCAAGTTAACACGACCGTTGAAACGTTTCATGTTAGAACTGATGAGGTAACCTTTCATATCGGTATAGCCAAATGAGCCGTAATAGGTAGATTTATCGCTACCACCGCTATAAGCCAATTGATAATTTTGGCGGGACCTGCCACCGTTTTCAGCAGCATCGCTCCAATTTAAATCTTCAGGATATAACAGGCGGGCATTCGGGTTCATCATACCATTTTCATCAACCAGTTGATCACCGGGAACATTGAACGGGTTCATACCGAGTAATTGGCTGATATCACTGTAAGCGGTACCGTTATAATTTTGTTTCCCGGCATTTGCCCCGGAGGTAAAGCGTGGGTATAAACCGGAAGCAATCTTGGAAGCATCTTCCAAAGGAATTGGATCATCTCCGTATACCATGCTATTGCGGTATGATTCCCACATCAGGGGAACATATTGGAATGCATTAACCCTATCATACTCCGGTAAACCGCGCCTTACTACCCCGTAGTTGGCCGTAAAACTTAAGGTAGGCTTGTATTTATTTCCTTTCCTGGTAGTGATCACGATAACCCCGTTGGCACCCCTGGAACCGTATAATGCGGCAGAAGTAGCATCTTTTAACACGGAGATATTCTCGATATCCGCCGGATCTAGGGAACTGATAGAACCATCATACGGCACACCATCAACCACGTATAGCGGGCTGCTAGACGCAGAGATAGAACCGAAGCCACGTAAGCGAATCGCTGCACCGGAGTTTGGCGCACCACCACTAAGCGTAGTTTGAATACCGGGAGCAGCGCCCACTAAGGCATTCGCGATACTATTTAAGGGTCTTTTATCGAAGAAATCCCTATTTACTTGTGCTGCTGCACCCGTATAAAGATCTTTCTTCACGCTACCATAGGCAGTAATCACCTGCTCCTGCAATTGGTTGACGTTCAATTTCAGGATGACATTCAAAGTGTTTTTACCTTCTACGGCAGCTTCGGCTGTTTTATAACCGATGAATGAAACGACCAAAATGTCGGTAGGCTTACAATCGATCGAGTAATTACCATTCTCATCGGTTACCGTGGCAACATTAGATCCTTTAACCACCACGGTTGCTCCGGGTAATGCCTGTCCTGTTTCATCCACCACCTTACCGGAAACTTTGATCCGGGCGGCGGCTGAACTGGGCATCATTTCCGGGCCGGCGTTAGCCCTTTGCTTTACGACAACCGTATTGTTAACGATCTCGTAGGTAAGGGTTTGGCCTTCAAAGCATTGATTCAGCACATCGCGTAAATCCCCGTTTTTCACCGCGAGGCTCACATTATGCCCCATGCGGATATCCTTATCGCTAAAGAAAAAGGAATAACCGGATTGCTTTTCAATTTCTTTTAAAATCTCCTTTAACGGAGCATTTCTCTTGGTAATTGTAATTTTTTGTCCGAGCAAGGCAGCATGTGCAGAAACGCTGAAAATGAGCAGGATAGCTGTTGCGAACTTGATAAAGAACCGGGGGCGGAAAGCAGGCATAATCACCTTGGTTTTCGCCGTTAATAGGCGAAATATCCCCCTTGCCCAATGATAAATTGGACTAAAATAAGCACGAAATTTCATACTTTTGAATAGTTTGGGTTTGCTAAATCACTAAACAGTTAGATTACTGTTGAATTTTCTTTCATTCGACCCGGACATTTTTTGCCGTTCCATCTGATCCATGGAGCGGCATTTTTATATCCAGCCGATTTTGTTTCCTTTGGTTGATAGTTTAAGTCAAAATTCAGGCATAAGCGATCTTAGATTTTAGGATTTTATAATGATTGTTTTATCTCTCATTTCAAAATTCAACTTACCGGTTACTTCGAGAATATGCAGTAACTCGGAAAGTTTAACATCCCTCGATATGCCACCGCTAAATGTTTCCCCGATACTAGTTGCAGTTTGATATTCCACTGCCACCCCGTACCAGCGGCTCACTTGCCTCATGATGGAATAAATATCGACACTATTAAAACGGAAATGACCATTTTTCCATGCTAAAATATTTTCAACGTCAACATTATGATCGAGTACTAATTTGCCGTTTCCATGTATACTGACCTGGTCATTTTCTTCCAGGATAACATTCCTAATTTTAAGCTTTCCTTCTACCAAGGTGGTTTTTTGCACGGGCTCGTCATTATAAGTATTTACGTTGAAACTAGTCCCGAGATCTTCTAAAATTTCAGTGCCTGCTTTGACCCTGAAAACAATATCGGGCCTATGGGTTACTTCAAAATATGCTTCGCCGGTTATACTGACTTCCCTGGTATTCGTGTTGAAAGCCGTGGGATAAGTTATAGAGGAAGCCGCATTCAGCCAAACCTTGGTACTATCAGGCAGCATGACCCTGAACGTGCGCCCGATCGGCGTACTGATCGTATTATAAACTACCTGTTGTTGAAAATCGGCCCCCTGGTAACTGATCTGGTCGCCGGTTTTAATAACTTTCGTGCTTCCCTGGGTAGTGAGTATCCCGTTGCCCAGCGAATCCAATACTATTTCTTCGCCGTTAGCAAGCGTTAGTATAGCGCCGGATTGCCCCGGTAGAATATCGTGTTCTTGATCGATAACATTTGCTAAAGGGCGTTTTTCTTGTTTCCCTTGAAGGAACCAAGCCAAGTTAGCAGCTAATGCGAGGAATAAAACAGCAGCGGCAGCATACCAGGCCATTTTCCTGGATCTGCTGATCTTGATAACCGGCCCGGTTTTTTCGATGCCCTGCAAAATATTTGCATGCATCCTTTCCCTCGTAGCTTCTGCTTCTCCAAATGGAACGGTCCAACAAGACTCCCCGGAAATATAGTCAAACCAGGTTTCTACGATCCGTTTCTCTTCTTCGGAACACAAGCCCTTCCGGTACTTTACCAATAAATCCCGTGCTTTTTCCTTATCCAAGTTAACTCAGTTTAATATTAGTGACATGAAAAGACTAAAAGTGGACTTTTTTACTAAAAAAAATTTTGAATGGATATTTGGGCGATAATTACCAGGATAGTAATAGAGATATGACGTAATTGTACCCGCAGTAATTTTAAGGCACGATGAATTTGCTTTCTTACCGTTTCTTCGGATATATCCAGCTGGTTAGCAATTTCCTGGTAACTTAAATTGTATTCCCTACTCAGGCGGAATACATGTTGCATCCTGCCCGGCAGCTGTGCAATTGCTGATTCCAGTTGATGACCGGTTTCCTTCAGGTTCAAAACATTTTCCGGTGCGGCGCCATCCTGCATGCTAAGCATAAAATCCGCCAAGTATTCGAGGTAATGTCCACGGTTGATATTCTTCTCGATATACCTGATAGACATATAACGGGCGCAATTAAATATATAAGTGGAGAAACTTGTTTTTATGGCAATGACCTTCCTGCGGTTCCACAGCGAAATAAAAATTTCCTGCACGATATCTTCCGCATCAGACTGCTCCTTAATCGCACGTATAACAAATATCAATAGCCGCTCCCAATACCTATTATAAATGGTAGTAAATGCTTCTATATTGTCGTCTTTCACGAAGACGAGCAGTGCATCATCGGTCAGATTATGATAAGTTACCTGCATCAAGAAATTAAAACAACCAGTACGTATTAATCAATAAAATAATGTGAATAAAATTTAGATATCACATAAAAAATAGCAGAACAGAACAATTTCATTTCACATTATACAATAAAGCATATAACAGGATTTAAATTAGACCTACCCCTTCATTGCATAGATTTACTTTGTTGATTTAGTTTATTATTAGATCTTGGTTATGTACAAAGATAATTCTAAGATAGAGAATCCTATTGAAATCAACAATAATTTCCTATTGCTTGGGAAGTTTCCTTGTGGCTGGGAATATATGTTACAACTTTATATTTGTCTTTTCAACGGCCCCTTACAGTTCCTATCGCAATAAAAAATCCGCCCCAGCCGGGACGGATTAGAATAATAATTCAGATTTATTTAAATAACTTAAGACTTGCGGACATACTTGGTTAATATAACGATGGTTTGTTCGTTAACCTTACCTTCTATTTGCTCTACATTATCATTTACAAGCCTAATTTTTCGAACGATGGTGCCTTTCGGCGCCATAAAATTAGCGCCTTTCACGTTCAAGCCCTGGGTTAATACCACGGTATCCCCGTTTGCCAACTCGGTTCCGTTACTGTCTTTATGCACTGTCTTCACCTCGAAGGCGCTCTTAGCCCACAGGACTACCGCTTCCCCTAATTCCACCGAACCCATGATTTCCGCGGCCCACTCTTCATCCTTAAAAGTGTATAATATCCTGTAACTCAAGGCTTGCACACTGGGTTCCGGATTCCAGATGCTACCTGCCAAGCAATGCCAATGCAGCTTCTGGCCCGCATCGTCTAAAGCTTTAAAACAGGTATCACATAAGGCCACTTCATTTTCAATGGCATCATTATTTCTTGGGCTAACCGCGTACGCGGTGCTAGCTAATTCGCTGGCACATAGTTCACAGTTGCCTTCACTACGGGCTTGCAAAGCCGGGGTAATCCTAGTGTTCATATATATAATCAATAATAAAGGCGCAAAAGTACTTCTTGCCATTATCATTATTTATGTCGAAAATCATTGGCCATTTCGTAAAATTACCAGTACTTTATTTATAAGACCATCATAAATAATTATGCAGGCAGTACAATTCAGAATCGCGCGGCATACCAACCAGTTAAAAGCCTTGGTACAATTTTATACCGAAGGATTAGGACTCCCCCCTTATCGGTCAATTCGAAAACCACCGCGGTTATAACGGCGCCATGATAGGTTTACCCGGTTACACTTATCACTTAGAATTTACGGAAAGGCTTCTGCCCGGGGCATTGCCCCCGCCCCATCCTGATAACCTCCTAGTTTTTTATTTCGATCTTCCCGCTGAATATTCGAGGGCCATACATCAACTAACTATTATCGGGGCCAAGCAGGTACAGCCCTCCAATCCATACTGGGCAGAAAAAGCCCAAACCTATGAAGATCCTGACGGCAACAGGATAGTATTATGCAAGGGGGTTTTCAAAAAATAACCAGGTGTGATATCCCTAATTGACAGCATAAAATATTCAAGTTGATATATTTTACACCGTAAGAATATTTAATTAATAATTTAACAGGTGGAAATTACTTACAACCAAGCAATATTGTATGTATATTAGGTAATATTAAGCATGATTTTTTCATCTGGCTTAAGATATTTGTTATAATTATTCGAAACTAAGATTGATTGCTACTATTCTTCGCTAATTATGGGTTTGACAAGCATAGAAAACGAGCACAAATTACTTCACTGTATTGCCGGGGGAGATGATACTGCATTTCGCACTCTTTATAATGGCTATGTACACCAGGCCAGCAATACCGTATTTGCCCTAACCCATTCTAAAGAGCTTACCGAAGAAATCATCCAGGATGTATTCCTTAAAGTATGGAAGGAAAGAACCAAACTTACCGGTATCCAGAAATTTAATGCTTACCTGTTTATCTCATTAAGGAATTGCACGATCAATTACCTGGCTTCCCTGGTTGCCGAAAGAAAAAAATATAACAATTACGCGAGCCACCTACTCTCCCAACCGCAAGCCGAACCGGAGACGACGTACCAGGTAGCTGACAAGCTAGACCAGTTAATCTCCGAGTTACCAAGGCAACAAAGGATCGTATTTCTCCTAAGGGCCCAGGGTTTCAAAAATCCAGAAATAGCCAGGCGGATGAAACTTAGTACTGCTTCCGTAAAAAAATACAATCAACTTGCCTTGAAATTCCTACAGAAAAAAGTAAATGCCGAAAAAAGCTTACTGGCCTGCCTGGCACTAATTCATTTATTTAAATAATTTTTTTCACCGCGTATCTCCTTTTTATAGTTTTTATTGTCTTTATAATAAAGTCTTTATCAACTACCACCTATATGGGCAACCAAGATCTGGATTATTTATTTAGAAAGGCCGTACAACATCAATGTTCTAAAGAAGAGCTGGAGCGGCTCCATGAGCTTTTAACTGATCCCGCTAACAGGGAGGAGTACGAGCGCTTGTTTGATCTTATCCCGGTACAGGTAGAAGCCAATGTTTTTAGTAGGGACGAATCCGATCGAATACTAGATAAGATTCTGTCCGGGGAACGGCAACCGGGAATGACCGCCTTGCCTTCAAAACGCAAGAAATCTTGGTATTGGCCTGCGGCTGCCAGCTTTTTATTACTTGCCGGCGCCTATACTGTTTATAAAATCCTGTTCAATACATCACCTAATATAGCGTATGATAGGCCGGTAGAGCTGGCTGTTAATAATCCCGTTAAGGAAGTGACCTTGACCTTATCTGACGGTAAAACAATTTCGCTGGATCAAGCTTCAACTAGCGCCATTATTGAAAAGGACACGAAAGTCTTGATGGAAGATCATAAAAGTCTGAAATATCAATCGATGGACGAAAAAATCGAGGCGGGATTACTCAAATATAACACGCTGGCCATTCCAAGGGGCAGAACCTTTAAATTGACACTCCCCGATGGTTCCGTTGTAATGTTGAATGCCGGGACCACCATCAGCTACCCGGTGCAATTTTCCGGCTCGGAACGCCGTGTAACGATTAGCGGGGAAGCCTATTTTGAAATTGCCAAAGACGAAAATCATCCATTTAAAATAAATACGGAATTGCAAGAAGTGGTTGTGCTGGGAACGGAATTTAATGTTAAAGCCTACCCGGGGGAAGGGAAGGTAACAACAACTTTGAAAAATGGTAGCGTAAAAGTACTATGTCAAAATTCTAAAGATATATTATTGCAACCGGGCATGTCAACTATCAGCACACAAAACACTACGTTGGTAACAAATGCTGACCTGAAAGTTGTTACCGCCTGGAAGGAGAATATATTTTATTTCAAAGATACGGAGCTAAAAGAAGTGACCAGGGAGTTACAACGCTGGTACGATATCGAAGTTGATTATAATAGTTTGCCATCGGTCAACCTGTATGGAGAAATCCCGAGAGACATCCCATTAAATCAACTGTTAAAAGCCATGGAAAAAACCACGGGACTAAACTTTGAAATCCACAACGATACATTAAAAGTGAACAAATTATAGTTTTTATATCAACCAATAATCATCTCTAAACCATTTTTGATTATGAATTTAAGACGTGGCAAAATGCCCCGCCACTGGAAGCGTTATGCCTGTTGCATGATACTGGTCGTATTCCAGTCATTTATCGCGACGGCAGCCGTATTTTCCCAGTTGGTAAGCCTCAAGGTAAAAGAGGCCAAACTAGAATCTGTTATGGCGATGATCCGCTCGCAAACAGGCTACTCTTTCATTTTTGATTCCAAATTTGCCAGCCAGGCTGCACCGGTAACGATTAACCTCGATAAAACACCGGTAGAGAAAGCGTTGAGCTTGATTTTCCAGGATCAGCCATTGACTTATGAAATTGAAAACAACATCGTAACGATCGTTGCAAAATCAATGCAATCACGAGAAACGATCACTATTTCCGGTAGGATTTTAAGTCCGGATAATGAACCGATCATCGGCGCCAGCATCATGATTGCCGGAACGAAGAACGGCACCGTTGCAGATGCCAATGGTAACTTCAGCTTATCGAATGTTCCTGAAGACGCCACCGTCATCGTGTCGAGCATCGGTTTCGAAGCGTTCAGGTTAACTATTTCAGGCGGCAAAATCAGCGCCGCTGATAAGGTGCAAAAAAATCAGCTCGTTAGAAGCGCTGCCCAGAACTTATTGATTACGCTACAGCCTTCTGCTTCCCAATTGCAAGAAGTAAATGTAACCATCGGTTACGGTACACAAAAAAGACGGGAAACAACGGCTGCTATTTCATCCATCAAGGGTTCGCAGTTGCAAAACAGGCCGAGTGGCTCTATTGAAGGCCTGTTGCAAGGTTTGGCGCCGGGTATGGTTGTCCAGAACAACTCCGGTATGCCGGGAGGAAGGAGCAATATCCAGATCCGCGGGCTGGCTTCTTTCTCTAACTCGGCCAACTCCAACGTGGTGAGTACACCGTTATTCATCATCGATGGTATCCCCTTGGAACAGGATGTATTTAATCCTTCCGATCCAAGGCAGGCTATCACCAGTGTTTTATCCGGTTTCAGTCCCTTTGATATTGAATCGATCGACGTATTAAAAGATGCTTCCGCAACGGCAATCTACGGTTCGAGGGGTTCTAACGGTGTTATCATCATTAATACTAAACGCGGTAAGGTTGGTAAGCCTATCGTTACTTTAAATACGCAATATGGTCTTACTTATTACCCCGAATTACGTAAAACACTTGGAGGCGCTGCCGAAAGAAAATTCAAGATCGACTTATTTAATAAGTACGGCGCTTCTAAAGTGGGTGGCGGTGCAACAGATATGCCCATCGAGTTGACGGATAGCTTAAATAGTTTCTATAACAATAACACGGATTGGCAGAAATTGTACTTCAGGGATGCCAATTTAAAAAGTATCAACCTCGGGGTTAGCGGCGCCACGGAAACGGCCAGCTACCGCTTGGGTGTTGATTATTACGATGAAAAAGGTATCGTGTTAGGTTCAGGATTCAAAAGATACTCCCTTACTTATACCGGGATCTTTAAACCGACACCGGGCTTAACCATCACGGGCAGGGCCAATCTCAGCGAAACTGATGCGAGCCAGAAACGCGGCGATACTTATAGCGCGGCGGTTGTCGGCAATAACTTTTCATCTTCATTTCAACCCGGCCCCGCCAGCGGCTTTTATGATTCCTACCTGGAGTCGTACAAGAAAGGTGTAAACCTAGATCTTACCAGGCGTGCTTTAGCGCAGTTAGAAGTAAGCTATGACCTCACCAAGTTCTTGAACTTAACATCGAGGGCATCGGGCAATTACGAGTTTTACAGGACCAGGAGCTTCTCCCCTTCCGGAACTAGGGCTGACAACAAATCGGCAGCTTCTTATTATTCCCAAGAAAAGGTGAACCTCTTGAGTGAAACTTTCCTTCGCCTGTATCATACTTTCCCATCTGAACACAGTTTCGACTTCGTAGTCGGCAACACGATCAATACCAGCGAAACCAATAATATTTACGGGGGAGCTTACGGTGGCCCGAGCGATGCGCAACAAGTGATACAAGGCTATCCACAAGCGAACCTGTCATTGATTACACACAATTTAAGGTACGGTTTGCTGTCCTATTATTCCCGTTTATCCTATAATTATAAAAGGAAGTATCTTTTACAGGGCGTAGTTAGGGCGGATGGTTCCTCTAAATTTGGTAAGGATAATCAATGGGGTTACTTCCCGTCCCTTTCTGCTGCCTGGGTATTCACCGAGGAAGGCTTCATGAAGAATACTGACCGTATACTGAACTTCGGTAAAATCAGGTTTAGTACGGGTAAATCCGGTTCTCAATATGAAGACAATTACCTCGCGATGGGAGCCTACAACATTCTTTCTGGCGACAATTCCACTTACAACGGCGTACCCTTGTTGGCGCCGAACTATGGAGGCGGGAATGGTATTCCCCTGCCTAACCTAACCTGGCAAACGAGTGTGGACCGCGGTGTAGGACTTGACCTGGAATTCTTTAATAGTAGGATCACCGCTACATTCGATTATTATGATAAAAATACCGACGGGTTCCTTTTCCCGGATCCATTAAACGGCACCAGCGGTTACAGCAGCCGGTACATCAATAGTGGAGCTGTTAATAACCGCGGTTTTGAAACAGCGATCACGGGCTACCTGACGAAGAAAAACAACAACTTTCAATACAGCATTACATTCATCGGGGCAATTAATAAAAATAAACTGACCAGGCTGCCCGACTACGGTCGCAGCGTGTTGAGAAGCGGCTACACGGTAGGCCAGCCGTATTTGCAAATCGGCAGACCGCTCAATGGTTTTTACCTGATGAAGTACCTCGGTGTTTATGCTGATGAAGCTTCGGTACCGGTGAATAAGTACACGGGTAAAAAACTGTATCCAAATACAAGCGGCTTCGCTTCGCAAGATACTTACCATGCCGGCGACATTGCCTTGCTGGATGTGAACGGCGATGGCCGGATCGGCGTACTCGATAACAGTGACCGTGTGTATGCCGGGGACCCTAACCCTAAGTTCACAGGAAGCTTGGCACATAATTTCAGCTACCGTTTCAAAAACGGCGGCATCTTACAAATGGATTTATTCTTCAACTATTCCGTTGGCAACAAAGTATTCAATAAAGTATTGGCAGATCGTATCAAATCCGTAAGCTGGACTGCCAGCCAAAATGTGAATTATCCCGGAGGGCAACGCAACCTGCTGGATGTAAGCGACCTGGATGTTTGGACACCGGAACATACCGATGCCAAATTCCCGGTACTGAATCCCTGGAGATATTACGGGATTTCCAGCTATGACTTTATCGGTAACTACGAAACCAATACGGATTTATTCTTGGAAGACGGTAGCTTCATCAGGCTTAATTATGTTAACCTGAGTTACGATTTCTCCTCCGCTGCATTGAGCAGGTATAACATCAGGAGATTAAGATTCTACGCCGGCATGAACAACGTGTTTATCCTGACAAAATACACAGGGGTTGACCCGGAAAATGTTGACGATTATGGATATGACCTTGGGAATGGTTACCCGATTCCTTATAAGTTTAACTGTGGTTTTAACTTCGAATTCTAAATTAATATGAAATTATTATCAAAATATAAAGTAGGGTTGTTGGTAGGGTTCGCCATGTTTTGCAGCATCATATTTTCCTGCAAAAAAATCCTGAATCCTGATATCATCGAATTACCTACTGCCGAAAATGCATTCTCATCCGCAGCGGATGTTGACAAGGCCATCGCCGCCGCCTATTCCTTTTTAAGAAAAGTTGTCCCCGACAAAGTATTCTTAATGGGCGATGTCAGGGCCGATGTCTTTAACAGTTATAGCGACAACGTGAATGTAAGGGTGGAAACACCTATCCCGCAAAATACAGCTGTAGCGCTATTAAATAATGGCGGTGGCGACTGGAATGGTTTCTACACCGTTATCGCGCAGTGTAACCTGATCTTGAGCAACATTCCCAAAATCAGTAGTTACGATGGGGAGTCCAAGAAAAGACATATCGGGGAAGCTAGTTTTATCCGTGCCTTAACGTACTTCTACCTCGTCCGTTTCTGGGGTGACGTACCTTTGAACCTGGATCCGGTTAATATCGAAAACTTAGCAAGAACGCCGCAAGATGAGGTTATTAAACAAATACTAGCGGATCTCGATGTTGCCATCGCGAACTTATCCATGAACTATGCGGATGGCGACAAGGCCGTGAGAGCAGCTAAGGGCGCCGCCTGGGCCATCAAAGCGCATGTATTGGCATGGCAACATAAATATGCCGACTGCGAGAAGTACTGCGATAGTGTCATTACCAAAGGCCCATATTCCCTTGTACCAAGCACCGATTTACAAAAAATCTTCATCGGGAAATCGAACGAAGGCATCTTCGAATTAAACTTCGATGTAAATGCCAGGGAAGTTCAGAAAAACCGCGTGTATAACCGGACACTGGGAAAACCTTGGTATAAAGATCAATCTGATGGCGGTGCAGGAACAGACAAATTTATTATGAGTCCTACCAGGGATAACATCAATATCATGTTCCCCAAGGACTTGAATGATGATAGGATACCGGTATGGTTCGTCTACTCAACTTACTTACAAGGCGTTGAATCAGACAGGGTTTTCCTCGGGAAATACCGGACACTTCAAATGAACGGCGATACCAGCACCCAAAATATCAATGAATCCAATATCATTATCACCCGCTTAGCAGATATCATATTGCTCCGTGCCGAAGCCCTGGCCTCATCGGAAGTTGGGAATGCCGCCGAAGCAACCATCATGCTCAACAAGGTAAGGGAACGCGCCAATGCACGGCTTTATACCGGTGACGGAAACATCCAGGACACGATTCTCTTGGAAAGAAAGAAAGAGCTTTTGGGTGAAGGACAATATTTCTTTGACCTGGTACGAACACGGAAACTGGATAAAGAATCCAGGATCAAACAGGCCGACTGGTATGAAACCGGCGCATGGCTCTTACCGATCAGCCAAACGATCATCGCGAAAAGCAATTTCGTTATTACGCAGAATGAATATTGGAAATAATCATCTCAAGTAAACATCATGAAAATACTTTCTATAAAAAATATCATCGCTTTTGCAGCTATCGTAACGGTAACCATTAGTGCCTGCCGTAAAGACGACTATTTTGTTGATGGCGGTTTATCTCATCAATCACCCGAAGAAATGAAGATGAGTGTATATGATTTTTTAAAATCTAGGGAAAACCACATGTTCGATTCCCTCGTGAAAGTCATAGACCTTACCGGCACGAAGGACCTGGTTAATCAGCCGAATATCACATTCTTCGCAGCGCCCAACCAGGCCGTATTGCGTTTACAACAGAACTTTGTACCGGACGATAGGCAAACACCTAGACCTTTATCAGATATCGGTTTGGATACGCTCAAGAATTTACTGGGCAGGTTTATCATTACAGATGTTCAACTCACCTTGGAGCAGGCGGTATTAGACAAGAAGAAATACTACAAGGCGTATAATGGAGATAGTTTATATATCCACGGAAGCGACGGCGGTGTGAAACCAGGCACAACTTTACAAACATCTGCCTATTATATCACATACGAACACAGGAAAATCCCGGGGGTGGACTCCGTGAATTACAACGGAACTTTCCAAACACATAACCTTGTCACAGCAAATGCCATCGTACATGTATTGAAATATAAATCCAGTTTCGCCGCAGGTTTGAAACAGAAATATTACAGGTAAAATCATAGTAAGATGAAAAAAATAAGAAATCTATATACTCTCGGAATAATAATGGCCGCTAGCCTCCTCGGTTCATGTACCAAGGAAAATAATGATGGCTTTTTAAGCACGGCCTTAAAGTACAATAACCCTAACATCAATGCCGCCGTAGGCGCACAATTGGTTCAATCCGGCGCCATGGTAACCGATGAATCAACGAAGCCGCTAACCTTTAGCATCGCTGCCATCAAAACCGAAGATGGAAAAATAGCTGAAAAGGTAATGGCCTACCAAGTAGATACCTGGTGGTGGTCAGGTGAATATACCGGGAAAGAAGCAACCGTGGAAGAACTCAATGAGAAGCGCACCATGGTGCGGCGTCCCGCGATCGACATTGACCCGGATAATGGTAATATCCTGATCTACCCGGAAGCTTCCGATACGACCCAACTTGTAAAAGGGACTTACCATATCGATGTGTTGGTTAAAAACAGTGGCGGGGAAAGGTTGATTGAAAATGCTTTGACGATCAATGTAACTTATGCCAAACCGTACTATTACCGTTTATCCGGGGTAGATGGTAATATTAAAGGCATCGATGTAACGTTTGATAGGGTGAAAGAAACAGGTAACAAGATACAGGTTTACTACCTGGATGCAGACGACAACCCGGTAGACCCGAAGATGTTCATCGGGTACGATTACTCTTCAACTCCCGGGGTAACGGATCTAAAAGATTGGCATAACCTGGGTTTAAACAATCCAACGAAATACACGGAATACCCGACTTATCTGGATTTGGAAATAGCAGGTTTTCCCTTACCGTTCGTAGCCGGAAAGGTACTGCGGATAGACTTGTACAACAACGGCGAAGTTAATGGAGAATATTTCAATTTTTGGTTTGATATGGCCATTTACCGGGAAGGAGAATGGAAGGTCGTCATCAAATTAAATTATTGACCACTTTAGAGGAGAAGTATTGCAGGTAATTTCTATCCATTTAACCCTTCAGTCCCTTGGAATTTTTCCAGGGGACTTTTTTTTATAATACAAGTTTATTATTCTTCCACCTGCACCACTTCATATTTTGATTGTCCATCTACCTGTACAGGCTGGTAATAGGTTTCCCCGACCTTCACATAATTTTGATCCCCGATTTTAACTTCTTCCGCACCTTCCGGCAAATTGGCAACAACTGCCCCGGCAGGCGGTGCAACTACCTTGTATTCCGTCCCCTCCTTTTCGTAATATGCGCCGCCGTAGTAATAATTCGTCGTATTATTTACAACAACGGTTTCATGTCCCGATGGTATAGTGGTCACAGTGCCGCCAACAGGCGCTTGAACTACCGTATATCCTTGCCCTGAAGGTTGGTACCACACACCCTGGTCGTAATGGTATTTGGCATTATTTACAGATACCACGATAGCCGTAACTGCCAACTCGGTTAAGAAAAACCCCCATGGATGCCATACCGGCCCCCAGGAATATGGTCTATAAGGATGATAATAATACGGGTGGTAAGAATAATAGCGCCTTCCGCCGTAAGCATAAGGAGGGCGATGGTAGGTATTGATATTATTGCGCCTTACAACGGTATTCCGGTTATTATGAACGTTTATATCCTTGCTTTTATCAACATTGATATTGACGTTTCTCCTACTCTTGTCAACATTCACATTATTCCTTCTCGCGTTATTATTAATCGTTTTACGATTCGAATTGCGGATTTGGTTATTATTTCTTTGCTGAACATTTCTTTGACGGGCATCCTGGTTAGCAGGTCTGGCCGTTTTTTTGGGAGCTACTTTTTTCTGTTGCGGTCTCGGTTGTACTTTTTTCTTCGGAACAGCCTGGCGTTTTTCCTGCTTGGGTCTTCCACTTTTCCTGGCTTGCGAAAAAGCTTCGCCGGGGTTGGAGATGTTTAACACGATGAAGGCTAAGAAAGTAACATAAATGAATTTTACATTAAACACTTGCATTTTTATTCGTTTTAGATCCGGGGCAGGATAAAAAGGTTCGAGAATATTTTATTTAATAATTGCTATCATGTTAATGTTTAAGAACGTATCCGGTGTATTATTTCCCCTAACAAAAATATCATCAATTATAATGATGGGCTGTAGCAGATAGTAGTAAATATTTGTAGCATTAATTACTACAAGATTTAATCTGCTTCAAACAAATCAAGAATTCGACTGTTATAGTATAATAGAAATAACCCCTCCCTCGAACCATTTTACCAGGCCATTTATCATAATAGCTACTTCACCCGGCTAAAAAAAGCTATATGAAACAAATCCTGATTGTTGATGAACAACCCATCATCCGTTACGGCCTGACGAAGCTAATTCAAGATCAATTCCCCGGGATAATGATCTTGGAAGCTAATACAGATAAAGCATTTCATAACATATTGAAGCGTAACACGATCGACTTATTAATCATGGATCTATCCTTTCCAGGCGGGGATCTATTTAATAGCATCGAATTGATCAGGGACAAGGTAAAAATATTGGTATTCAGCAATTATGACGAATCGGTGTACGGTTTAAAATGCTTAAAAATGGGCGTCTCCGGCTTTATTCACAAATCTGCCTCGATCAACTTGGTTCGATCTGCGGTCAAAAGTATTTTGGCAGGTAAAAAGTTTATCAGCGAAACACTGTCGGAACAACTGGTTCACCTTTCCCTACATGATTGGCAATTGAACCCCTTCGACAATTTATCCAACCGTGAGCTCGAAGTGGCCACGATGATAGAACAGGGGATTTCCTTACCCGAAATATCAAGGCAACTTAACCTGGGATATTCTACATGTAATACTTACAAACGCAGGCTATATGAAAAACTCGAAATACGGAACAGTCACTCGTTAACCAGGTTGATGCGGGTGTACGGTTTGGCAAAATAATTTATTACGGGATACACAATTGTACTTAAGATGGCATTCAACAATTTCAAAAACATACTGGGTAGGGGAATTATCCTTGCGATTCCCTTGGGGGTAATTATATACGTATTTATCCGCCTAATCGGGATGATAGCTACATTCATTCAACCCCTGGCTATGAAACTCGGCATTCAAAGAATATTAGGCGAGTTCACGCTGATTATTTTTGCCGTTTTATTGATTATAATTTTCATGTACATCCTCGGCCTGTTGATGGGTTTATCCTTCATCGC
>Ga0164243_10005578_pt1 | contig 19206 bp, 15 predicted proteins | sample OricompcompostOP_FD_108781 | JGI IMG/M metagenome (GOLD analysis project Ga0164243, IMG submission 108781) | Organic Plus compost microbial communities from Emeryville, California, USA - Original compost - Organic plus compost (OP) | ecosystem: Engineered > Solid waste > Mixed feedstock >... | reverse complement strand
CAGTCGACGAGAATGCAGCGAAGTTATCTGGTGTATCTCCCCTTCGAATAAGCCAGCCCTATAACCGAGAGGTCACTAACAATTCGACAAGGCGGCAAAGTATCAGACGATTGCCCCTGCAATAAGGAAACCTATCAGAGAGCATACAGCCATGAGAAGAGCATAGGGAAGCTGCGTATTTACGTGGTCTACGTGGTCGCACGCGGCCGACATAGAAGAAATGATGGTCGTATCAGACAGTGGCGAAGCGTGGTCACCGAAAACACCACCGGAGAGCACGGCACCCAGAAATAACGCTAGGGGCATGTCCAGACCGGAAGCAAGGGGCAGCGCGATAGGGATGAGGATGGCGAATGTCGCCCAGGAAGAGCCCAGTGTAAACGAAATGAAGCCAGCCACCAGGAATATGAGCGCGGGCATCCACCACGCTCCTCTCTCGCTTCCGACCATGCCAACGAGGTAGGGCCCCATTTCCAGCTCACGCGAGACCTGGCCCAAGGCAAACGCAAGTACGATCAGCACGGTCACCCCCACGAGACCGGCACTGCCTCGAAGAACCAGGTCCGTGGATTCACCGATCTTCATGACCGGCCTCCCGCCATGACTCTTACGCGGGAACGCGTAGAGAACCATCGCAGCCACGATTGCAATCCCTACAGCCCAGAAAACTGCCGTAGAGCCACTCCCCTGCGTGATATCTCCCTCCCCCGTGATCCACAATCCGACGAAGATCATGACGACCATCACGGAAAGGGGGATCAGAAGGTTACGGGCATTCTCGCCCGCTCCCGGAAGCGGCTTCAATTCGGTTATCTCTTCCGAGATGAGCGGGCGAGCCCCTGGGCGGATGACATCTCCCGTTTTACTGGCACGCACTTCGGCACGGCGCATGGCACCGAAGCCCCATCCTGATACGGCAAGTAGCAGCGTAAACAGGATGACGAGGATGCAGTAGAAGTTGTAAAGCAGAGATTCCGCGAGCAACACTACCGCTCCGCTGACCACACCTTGCGCAGCCAGGAGGCCCAACACATAGGCCCCCCACCCGTTCAAGGGAATCATCATACATACCGGTGCGCTCGTAGCATCGCAGTAGTAGGCCAGTTTTTCTCGAGGAAGCCGCAACCTATCGAAGAAGGGCCGGCTCACAGCCCCAACGACCAGGCAGGTGATACTGGACTCTACGAAGATGATCATCCCGACAGCCCAGGCCAGCACCTCGGCGCTCCGCCGTGTTCTGCCCAGGCCCCGCTGCTGCGCCCAGGCTATGAATCCCGCAACCCCACCCGATGCCTGCACGAGTGCCACCAGACCGCCTACGAGGAGGCAGAACAGGATCACGCGCGTATTGCCCGCATCCTGAAACACGAGGACGATCTGATCCCCCAGCTCACGTAACCCGGCAATGGGATTGCCGTCTTGCAGAATGGTGGTCCCAAGCCACAGACCAACGATGAGCGCCAGGTACACCTGCCGGGTCCACAACGCCAGAACAATGGCCAGAACCGGTGGCAGCAGGACGATCCAATCCATTCGGTCGAGGTTGGAGGTTAGGAAAACAAAAGCTGGAAATTACTTCTCCCCGGTATGGATTGCATGACCTCCAACGTGCATTCGCCACCCCTCAACGATTCTCAGGCCGCCACTTGATGCTGCACCCCATGGAGGGGTACTGCTCGAACGTCAACTCACCTCCGGACAACAGCCCCTCCAGTGCGCGCTCCAGATCCTTTCCGGTGGACACCCCCTGCCCCGGCCTGGTCTCATCGATGCGCCCGTGGTACCGAAGCAGAAAGGTCCCGCCTTCGTTCCGGTATACGTACAGATCCGGCGTGCATTGCGCATCGTAGGACTTTGCGACCTCCTGTGTCTCGTCATAGAGATATGGGAATGGATAGTCCTTTTCCTGTGCCCGTATCGCCATGTTCTCGAACGAATCTTCCGGGTAGGCCTCGGGGTCGTTCGAACTGATAAAGACGAACTGCACACCCCGATCCGCATAGTGCCGCGCCAGCCGGATCAGTGTGTCCTCGACATGCTGTGCGTAGGGGCAGTGGTTGCACATGAATACGACGACCAGCACGGATGCCTCCGCAAAATCCTCCAGGCACCGCCGCTCGCCGGTCCGGCCGTCCACGCCGGGATTCGCGATCCTGAGGTCAAACGGTGCAGCCGGTGCACCTAACTCAACGGAGTGAGAATAGACAGCCATAAACTCCTCCAGGTCGATATGAAACACAAATGCTAGAAGGCCACGTAAGATGGCGCCCCCGAAATATACAGGACTCGTACACCCTGCCCTTTCAATACTCTGTGATCATTACCCTCATGCCTTCTTTCCGGCCAGCATCGAAACGAGAGCCTCCTGGGAGACCGGGACATCACTGAAGGTGCAAAGGCGAGCGGCAGCACGAGGGAAGTCGTTCAACGCATAGGGACTTCCGAGCGACGCAAGTATGACGGGACGCTCAGCGACCAGATCCTCTACAAACCGCTGCTGCTCAGGCAAGAGCCCGTACAATTGCCACGCTGCCGGCTTTACCACCATCGCCACAAGTACATGCCCAACACCACCGGCTTGATGCCTCAGCTCGTCCAGCGTTGCCGGGCCCGTTTCCGGACCGACCTCAACGTAACGAGCCCCCGGAAAGGTCTTCTGGATGGCTTCGCCTAATGGAGCTTCCGGTGGGTCGAGACGAGAGCGCCAAGGTTTGATGAGAATGGCCAGAAATCCTTCCTCTGAGACACGTACCGGATCCAGCGGAAGGATCCCAGCCTGGCTGGAAACGACCGTTACCGCACGAAGCGCAACCCGTTCGGCGAGGTCATGACTTGTTGCGGAGCCTACGTCCGACAGGGAGAAATGGCTTCCGGGGTTCGTAAAGAACTGCGCCCCGAATCGTTCTACAAGGCACTGTTTCAACACACCAACGCGAGAGAGTGCCTCGTCGATACGGGTTTCATCCAGCATGCCCTGTTCCACAGCCTGGACGACGCCCTCCACGATCTTCTCCGAATCGGGGGGATCGAGAATGATATCTACACCAGCCTTTAGCAATGCAACGGCTTGTGCGCCTACATCTACATCCTCTCCGCGCACGGCCCCCATGAGCATGCTATCGGTGATCACCGCTCCTTGAAAGTGTAGTTCATTCCGCAACAAATCGTTCAAGATCCGGCGGGAGAGCGTGGCGGGCAGGCCACTGGAATCTAGCGCAGGAAAGGCAACGTGCGCCGTCATGATGAGATCCACACCCTCCTCGATCGCCGCTCGAAACGGCACAAGGTCCAGTGCGTCCAGTTCTACACGAGGACTGTGTACGACAGGCGTCCTATCATGGGAATCCTCGCTGGTGTTGCCGTGACCCGGAAAGTGCTTGGCCGTTGCCATCAGCCCCTCAGCATGACATCCTCGGATGTAGGCACGAATGAGCCGAGCTGCCTGTGCAGGCTCCGTTGCAAAGGCCCGCGTCGAGATGATCGGATTCGCAATATTGCGGTTGATATCGGCTACCGGAGCGAAAGCGATATGGACTCCGCAAGCGAGCGCCTCCCGTGCCGTCACGCGCGCCGACTCCTCCAGCAGATCTTCCGCCTCTTCCCCCAGTGCCGAGTACGCCATGGCATGCGGAAAGACGGTGCCTCCCCTGAATTGCTGCCCGAATCCCCGCTCGATATCGGAAGCAATTAGAAGCGGGTACTTCGCGTTGGCCTGCAACCGCGCAAGTGCCTGCGGCGCGCTGGATATATCGCCATTGAACACGATGAGTCCTCCTAGAGGACAGCGTTCCAGCAGCTCCTCCATGCGCGCAACATCCTCTTCAACCGTAATGCCCGGCGGCATGTTGGATCCGAGCCGTGCAATGATGAGCTGAGCGACTTTATCTCGCAGGGGAAGCGATTCGAGGTTCACAAGCATGTAGGGGCTAACAGGAGAGTAATCCAGCGTCTACGAATCCAGCTATCTACCTGAACACAGTACAAAATACCAATGTCATCTCCGTGTGCCATCCAAGGGACACCGTAATCTCCTCGCAACCTGCTAACCTTATCGCTCTGCTTCCTCAGCCTCATTATCAGGCATGAGTTGATACAGAGTCCGTCCACTCTATCAGCCAATCGGCTCACGGCAAGCCTTCAGCCCTGACCGGGCCAATCCCTTCTTCCTCGCGATAGAGGCCACGCATTATGATGTACTCTCGGACAGGCTCGGGCACGAGGTAACGTATGGATCGCCCCTGCGCACAGCGCTCACGAATAGCCGTTGAAGAAATGTCGATGCGAGGGGCATCTGCAAAGCATACGCGGCCCTTGAGGGATGTATCCATTTCTGCTCGTGCTCTGCCTCCCCGCTCGTATACGATGAGAGGAACTCGCTCTAGAATCTCCTGCGGGCGATACCAGGATGAGAATCCACGAAAGCTATCGCCGCCGATGATCAGGAAATAGGAGACGGATGGGTTTGCCGTCTGAAGCGTACGGACCGTATCAACCGTGTAGGAAACGCCTGAACGCCGTAGTTCCAGGTCGCTAACCGCGAATGCCGGGTTGGAGGCGACGGCCAACCGGGTCATCTCGAGCCGGTGTTCGGCTGACGCGAGGCGACTCTCCCGTTTGTGCGGCGGAATGAGAGCCGGTATCCATAGCACCTGATCGAGCCCGAATTGCTCCCGCACAAGTTCCGCTACGATCAAGTGCGCGAGATGAGGCGGGTTAAACGATCCTCCAAACAGACCGACTTTCATTCTACGAGTATTGAGTAATGGAATATCAGGTATACACTTATCTCCAGACTACACGCATGCACCTATGCCTCGCGCGGCCAGTACATCATGATTCCCACACCGATCAAGGCGATGGTTGCCCCGAGAACATCGTACCGGTCCGGCCGCACGCCGTCCACGCTCCACCCCCACAGCAGTGCGAGCGCGATGAACACTCCTCCATAAGCCGCGTAAACGCGGGCAAAATGCGCGGGCTGGAGCGCCGGGATCACGCCGTACAACACTAGAAGCATGGCACCCACGACGGCGACCCAGATAGCCTTACCCTCACGAAGCCATAGCCACACGAAGTATCCGCCCGCGATCTCGCACAGGCCTGCCAGCACAAAGTACAATATCGACCGCACTACAATGGCTGCTCCGGCAGGATCGTCGCCAACGGACTGTAGCGGTGATTGACTCACGAAGCACCTCCCTGACTTCGACTTAAATGGTTTATCCCTTTCACCCGGTCAAGCCGATTCGCGCAGCCACACTTCCGGGCTTCGCTGCCACCGAGAAGTACCGCTGCTCGCTTACCTCGACCCCATGTACCCTAGCAGAGAGGGGCTATCGCTGGCACCTGGAATGATCCCCTTTGGCTCGCTGCTGGAGGCCCTGGACCGTCTGGAGGACCGACTGAATGCCAGGGCGACGTGGCGGCTGCAAAGCGACGGCGAACGAGCAGACGAGTTGCAAGCAAAGGGATAGATGCAAGCCGTCGTGCAGATCATGCATGCTGTGGAGCAACGACTTCGACTCAAATATACGAGCGCTGTTCGTGCGCGAAGTACGTTATGCACGTGGACGAGCGTCGATGATGGGGCACCTCGTTAAAATTTAAAGCTCAGCAGAAGACAGAAACAGAGAGGGCGTGGCGAAACGTTATCCCTTCACCACGCCCTCTCGTGAACATTCAACGTGCTCAACCCTATTCGTTCGCTTCCGTACCCGTCCCTTCGGCCAGTGCATTGAGCCGTTCAAGCCGATTGGTAGCCTCTCGATTGAGCCGTTCCGCTTCGCTCAGGTGGGGGCTGTTGGGAAAGACCTGAACGAGACGACGATAGTTTTCTATGGCCCGCTCCAGACGTTCGGCCTGACGTTGCTGGATGCTCAGGTCGCTGAACTGAATGTATGCAGCCATGGCACCCACCAGCGCATCATCGGCCCAATCCGTATCCGGGTAGGCATCAAAGACCTCTTCATACGAAAGCGCTGCGGCCTCCCAGAGTCCCCGCCGTTCGTAGAGCTTCGCAGTCTGATACTGCTTGTGAGCCATCTTCTCCCGCAACTCGCTGACACGGGCTTCAGCCTCTGGGACGAGCGTGCTGTTCGGGAATCGCTCGATAAAGCTTACGAACTGCCGGATCGCTCGCTCCGTGTTAGACTGGTCCAATTCGTACCCGGGCGACATCTGATAGTATGCGAGGGCCCGTTCATACTCTGCCTGCTCACGACGGGGATCGTTCCGGTAGATCTCCGAGAAGCGGCTGAATTCACTGGCCGCCAGGATGTACTCCTTGTTACCCGCATACGATCGGGCCAGGTACAGTTGGGCATCGTCGGCCCACTCACCTGTCCGGTTGAACTCCAGCGCACGCCGGAACGCCTCGGCAGCACGCTCGTATCGGCCACGCTCATAAAGTGCGAGGCCTCTGTTGAACGCCTCTTCCGCGCTGTTAAAACGCATGGTACCGGTGCTCGCGCAGCCGGTAACTGAAGCCAGGAGGGCTGCTACGACAAAAAAGTAAACAGTGCGAATGCGCATGGAAGGAATGCTCGAGGTCAGTTCGGTATTTCGTTCTTCTCTTCTGAACGAAACAGTCGGCTGATTATTGCAACCAAACAAACATCAAAACGTGATTCACGTCCTAAAGCCGCGGTAAAGACGGCCCGAAATCTTGCCCGTTCTCCGCCGCTTCTGTGAATCCACCTGATTCAGGTCATCATAGACCACGTGGACACCATAACATCTGAAAACATCAATACATGGCCACGGTTCCTACGTGGTCCATCGAACGCAGTTCCGTAGTTACTGGACAAGCTGAATTTCTCCGTCCCTATAGCCCAGCACGTACATACTATCATTGACCTCTCCTTTGGAGAAGTCAATACGCAGGCCGATGCCTTCGTATGCTGGTGCCTCACGCAGAACCTCCGGACTCAGCCGCCCCCTCGAACGTGCGGCTTGCTGTAGCAAAAAACGGGTAACGTCGTAACTAGTGACGGGGAGGCGCCGGTCGCGTGCAGCAAGCACCTCTCCGATAACAGCCTGGTAGCGGTTGACAAAGCTCTGAACCTCCGGATCGGATTCCTCGATGAGGAAATCACTCGTGTAGATCGGGTTGTATGCAGCGACCTCCGGCCCAAGGTTCAGGCCATTCCACTCGGAGTTGCCGAGCACGCGGACGTTGCTGTTCATCTCAGCCAGACCCTCGAGCGCAGCACGCGCTTTCCGTGCCGTGTTACTACCGGGCAGCGGCATGTACACGGCTTCGACGCCACTCATCTGAAGGGTGCCAATTTCCTCCGGCAGGCGGCCCCATCCGCCGGGGTCTGGAAACACCGTGAAAAACTTCACCTCGGCTCCGAGTTGAAGTGCTTCGTCCTGGAAGCCCTCTGCCATACGCGCACTGATGCTCTCGTCATCATCCTCTGCGATAACCCCGAACCGTCGCAGGCCGAGTTCCTGCACGGCATAACGTGCCATCTGCCGTCCACGCAGCGTTATCGTAGGATTCGCCTGGAACACATGCTGCTTACCCTTCGCGACAGCTTCGTCCGTTGCAAGCGGCGTGATGAGTACAACCCTGTGCTGTTCTGCTGCCGCTGCCGCTGCTATCGCCTCAGAGCTAAAAATCGGTCCGACGATAGCGTCCACCTGCTCCTCATTGGCGAGTTCGGCTACCGCCTGGGCCACTCGCCGGGGATCACCGCCGCTATCCCGGAAAACCATCCGGACGGGTACAGCTCCGGGCGTTGCGTTGTGCTCCTCCACTGCAAGCCGGATCCCGTTGAAAAGGCTCTGCGAGAGGACAACGTCGTTGCTCCTCATCGGTAGCAACACGCCCAGGTTAATCGAATGAACCTGATCCTTTGCACCTGCAAGTTCCTGACGCGCTAACTCCAGCGTCTGCTGCGCATCATCGACGTAGCTGCTCTGGGGAAAGCTCCGCACGAATTCTGAGAGGATCGACACCGCTTCACGGTGCTCGCCGGCTCGATAGAGCGCCTTCCCCGCCATGAGCATGGCGGCCGTGGTCTTCCGGTTGAACGGGAATGTTTCGTAGACAATCTGAAAACGCCGGTAGGCCATCTCATAATTGCCCGCTTCAAACGACGCCAGCGCCTGCTCGAAATACGTCTCGGCGCGTTCGATTTCGGGCACCTGCTCTGCGACATCCTGGGCAAGTACGGGACTCGCCAGAAAACTCCCCGTGAGGAACAGTATCAGGATGAGAGGGCGAAGCAGTCTGTTCATGCGTCTGTCAAATCATTCTTCCGTTACTGGCAAGCCCGTAATCGGCAAAAGGCACGGTGGACCGTGCCTTACCGGCCTTCACGTTTACCGGACCCGCATCTCCTCTCGCAAATATCACTCCCACTCGATGGTGGCTGGTGGCTTGGAGCTGATATCGTATACGCAGCGGTTGATACCACGGATCTCGTTCACAATACGATTGGAGACATGAGCCAGGAAGTCGTACGGGAGCTTAGCCCAGTCTGCCGTCATTCCATCCACACTCGTTACAGCGCGGAGGGCGCAGACGTTCTCATACGTGCGCTCGTCGCCCATGACGCCGACCGTCTGGACCGGAAGCAACACCGCAAAGGCTTGCCAGACCTCGTCGTACAGCCCATTCTTCCTCAGTTCCTCGATAAAGATGGCGTCTGCCTCCTTGAGGATATCCACCTCCCTCCGTGTGACCGGCCCGAGGACCCGGATAGCAAGACCCGGCCCCGGGAACGGGTGGCGCCCGATGATCTCTTGTGGCAGACCGAGCAGCCGGCCGATCTCACGCACTTCATCTTTGAATAGCTCGCGAAAGGGCTCCAGAATCTTGAAGTTCAGCTTCTCGGGCAAGCCGCCTACGTTGTGGTGTGTCTTGATCGTGGCGGATGGACCTTTAAAAGAGACACTTTCGATCACATCCGGATACAACGTTCCCTGCGCAAGGAATGCAGGTTTGCGCCCGATTTCCCGGACCGCTTCATCCGTTGCCTGTTCGAATACCTCCACGAAGGTATTGCCGATGATTTTTCTCTTCCGTTCCGGATCGGACACACCCTCTAGCCTGGAAAGGAAGAGATCGCTGGCATCGACAGCCTTGAGGCGGATATGGAACGCATCGCGAAATGTCTGCTGTACCTGCTCCCACTCACCTTTACGCAGCACGCCGTTGTTGACGAAAACGCATGTAAGCTGATCGCCGAGCGCTTCGTGCAGGAGCACCGCAGCGACAGAGCTATCTACACCGCCCGAGAGGCCAAGGATGACATGCTCATCCCCAACGGTCTCACGCACTTCCCTGATCTTCTCCTCGATGAACGAAGCAGGCGTCCAGTCGCCACGGCAGCCGCAGATCTTGAGCGCGAAGTTCTCCAGCACCTGCCGTCCGAACTCGGTGTGCACGACTTCCGGATGGAATTGTACGCCGTACCGGAGGCCAGTCACATCCCGTGCAGCGGCAAACGGCGCATTCTCGGTCCGCGCAATGATTTCGAAGCCTTCCGGCAGGCGCGTCACATGGTCGCCATGGCTCATCCAGACGTTCAGGCTGGCTGGTACCCCTTCAAACAGCTTCGAGCTTCCATTCTCCGTCACCTCGATCCGAGCACGGCCAAACTCACGGCGCGAAGCCCGCTCCACGACACCCCCCAGCGTCCGGGCCATCGCTTGTAAACCATAGCAGATACCGAGCACCGGCACGGGGGAGCCGTCCGACTGCCTCATCTCCAGAAACTCCGGAGCAAGCTGAGGAGCGCCTTCGTCGTAGACCGAACAAGGACCGCCAGAGAGGATAAGTCCTTTGGGTCCTATCGCCCGGATTTCTTCGGGGTCGACCGTGCATGGATAGATTTCCGAATATACACCTGCTTCCCGGATACGCCGGGCGATGAGCTGGGTATACTGGGAGCCGAAATCAAGAATGATGATCCGCTCGTGCATGTATGCGAATTATAGAAGATCTGTAATCAAAAGATTCCCGGTGGAACGCTCCATGCGTAACCGCGATCCTGAGCCACCCCGAAACGCCGGAAACACGTAGGGGCGAGCGACCGCTCGCCCCTACGTGTTATTCAGGGACCGCATTCATTTCCCGACGATGCCTGCGTAAGCATCCGCAGAAAGCAAGCTATCCAACTCGCTCGGGTCGGATAGCTCGATACGAACCATCCAGCCTTTCCCATAGGGGTCCTCGTTCACGAGTTCGGGACGGGCGTCGAGATCCGCGTTCTTCTCGATAATGGTGCCCGACACTGGCATGAAGAGTTCGGAAACCGTTTTGACGGCTTCTACCGTGCCAAATACGGTATTGGCATCCAGTTTCGTCCCTTCATCCTGCGTTTCGACGAAGACGATATCGCCCAGTTCATGCTGTGCAAAATCGGTGATACCGATTGTGGCTGTTTTGCCGTCTGCTTCAACGCGGATCCATTCGTGTTCTTTCGTATAACGCAGGTCGTTCGGGAAGTCCATATCGCAGTATAGAGACTTGGTAAAGAGTTCTCGTCGTGCCCAACTTGGCCCGGAGTGACATGATGGCTCGTAGAGCCGTCCGAGACAAGTTAGACTTCTTCCGGCACAAGGGTGAACGACTCAAGGAATTTCGTATCGAAATCACCGGCGCGGAAACGCTCATTCTCCATGAGCCGCTTATGGAACGGAATCGTCGTTTGCACACCTTCGATCACGAACTCATCCAGAGCACGTTTCATCTTCTGGATCGCCAGATCGCGCGTTCGGGCTGAGACGATCAGTTTGGCAATCATGGAATCGTAGTTCGGAGGAATGACGTAACCTGCGTAGGCATGTGTATCGACGCGTACACCATGCCCGCCAGGCAGGTGAAACGTCTTGATCATGCCGGGCGAAGGGCTGAAATTTCGGAACGGGTTCTCCGCGTTGATCCGGCATTCGATAGCGTGACCCACCGGGGTCATGTTCCGAAGCGGAATGGACTCACCCATCGCGACGCGGATCTGATACTCGATCAGGTCGGTGTCCGTAACCTCCTCCGTCACGGGATGCTCCACCTGAATACGGGTGTTCATCTCCATGAAGTAGAAATTACGATCTGCGTCGACCAGGAACTCCACTGTTCCGGCGCCCTCGTAGTTCACTGCTTCTGCCCCACGGATGGCGGCCTCTCCCATCCGGCGCCGCAAGTCTTCATCCATGATCGGTGATGGCGACTCCTCCAGCAGCTTCTGGTGGCGTCGCTGGATCGAGCACTCACGCTCGCCAAAATGGATAACGTTGCCCCGCCCATCGCCCATGAGTTGGATCTCTATGTGCCGGGGATTGACGACGAATTTTTCCAGGTATACCGCCGGGTTGCCGAACGCCGCCTCTGCCTCGCGCTGCGCCGCCTCAAAATGACGCGTGAATTCGTTCTCATTCAGGACGACGCGCATCCCCTTTCCACCACCGCCGGCACTGGCCTTGATCATCACCGGGTACCCGATCTCCGCGGCGATGCGCATGCCTTCCTTTGCATCGGTCAATACGCCTTCGGAGCCTGGCACGACAGGCACGCCCGCCGCACGCATGGTATCCTTGGCAAGGCTCTTATCTCCCATCAGCCGGATGGTCTCCGGCGAGGGACCGATAAACTTCATATTGTGGTCCTCACAGATTGCACTGAAACCAGCGTTCTCTGCGAGGAAACCATAACCGGGATGAATCGCATCCGCACCGGTCACCTCCGCTGCTGCAATAATGCGCTCGATGCGGAGATAGCTCTCCCTGGATGGGGGCGGTCCGATACATACCGCCTCGTCGGCAAACCGAACGTGGAGCGAATCACGATCGGCTGTGGAATAGACCGCAACGGTCTTAATGCCCATCTCGTGGCAGGTCCGGATGACCCGCAACGCGATCTCCCCACGATTTGCAATCAAAACTTTCTTGATCACAGTTCCCTTCCCATTACGTGAGGCAGGCGCGCGAAGACCGTTCAGCAAAGCTTCATCGTATGCCAAAATATCAACACTGATGTGTGGTGGACCGGATGTATCGAAGCCACCTGATTACATCTTTCGGGTTTTCTCAACCAGGTTCAGCAACCGGATGTCCTCCGGGTAACAGATGCCCGCCTGCCCCCAACGTTCTCCTTCCATGCGAATCCGCTACGAAGCAAAATCCCCCTGGAACCTGCCCGAGCGCAACCTACATAGACTCAGGAGACTTACTTCTGATTCCAGAGCGAAATGCAGACGAGCGGAGCACTAGGCCTTCTCAATGATGAAGAGCGGCTGATCGAACTCTACCGGCTGTGCGTTCTCGACGAGGATCTGCCGCACGACGCCGGAAACCTCACTCTCGATCTCATTCATGAGCTTCATCGCCTCTATGATGCACAGGACGTCGCCAACTTCGACACGATCTCCAACATTTACGAAAGCATCCGCATCGGGCGAAGGGGCCCGGTAAAACGTACCCACGATAGGTGCCTTGACCGTAACGGATCCAGTTCCCACCTTGGTCTCGGAGGAGGCCTGCGCCTCCTCCGGAGAACCCGTGCCAGCCGATATGGCTAGCGCACCGGTCTCCGCAACCGAACTGTTACTAACTACTGGGGCAGGTTGCGCGGGGGGTGGAGCCTGCGGATACGAAGCAGCGGGCGGGTGATACGGTACGGGGTAATATCCTCCTAACCCATAACCGGGAAAGGCAGGAGCCTGTTGAACGGTTAGCGTCGGCGCGCTCTTCCGCACAACTATTTTGATCCCCTCCTGCTCGATCTCGACTTCTGCAACCCCGCTTTCGGAGACGATCTTCAGGACTTCCCTCAGTTGTGCAAGATCCATGCTGGCATCAAGTCGACGTATGTATCAAAAAGCCACACCGTTCGACCCCGACGCGGGCAGGACCAAACGGAGCGCCGGACATTCTAGCGGTCTGCGGTAGAAACACGAGTAACGTAAGCGCCTGTGTCCGTATTGACACGGATGACATCGCCTTCGTTGATAAAGAGCGGCACGTTGACGACGGCTCCGCTCTCCAGCGTGGCCGGCTTCGTCGCACCTGTGGCCGTATCGCCACGAACACCGGGCTCAGTATGAGCCACTACCAGTTCAACGCTCTTGGCGATTTCGGTCGCCAGAGGCTGCTCCGTCTCAGCGTGAACGAGCACATCGATCACACCGCCCTCCTTGATGTATTCTCGACCGGGGACCAGGTCTCGGGGCAAAGAAATCTGCTCGTAGGTCTCCGTATTCATGAAATGAAGACCCAGGTCGTCCTCATAGAGGAACTGATGCGGGCGGCGTTCGACGCGGGCCGTCTCGATCTTTTCACCCGCGCGGAAAGTAACGTCCAGTACTCTCCCGGTTTTGACGTTCTTCAGCTTCGTACGAACGAACGCCCCACCCTTGCCAGGCTTGACGTGCAGAAACTCGACGACGGTCCAGATATCTCCGTTATGGACAATAGCCAGGCCGTTTCTAATATCACTTGTGTCGGGCATAGGTGCTCTTCTAAGTAACCTAAAGATTAGCTAATATACCGTCCATGCTCGCGTGGAGTCAATTCGCCCACGTTGCAGCCTTTTTCAGGACAGCCTAACACTACGCGTCGCTCGCCCGGGCTTTCCCGGATCACCAACAATTCATGCGATGAATATGCAGATGGCGTCGCCGGCTGAGACGTGGGCATCTATCTGAAGCAGCCCCCGAAAACAGACTGACGGGGTAGACCTCGGCAAAGCCGACGCCGGTCCTGGTTGCTGACATGGCAACCAGAAATATGCAACCCGGTCGCAGCCCCTGTCCAGCGGCCTGAGCAGGATATCAGTGGAGGCGACACGTATTAACGAAATCCACTTCTTGCTTACCTGTTTCACTCCACGGGGTATTACATTTGCGCTGACAACCTGTGCAAAGTGGTCACGCAGCGTGCGAATGTTTTTTCCATGTGACCATCACGACTTTTGACAATTTGAACGTTATAGTACATCTGTACTGTCCATAGGTGCACGTATCACACAGGCAGTCCAGCACTGCAACCCCTGATGGATCACACACAACGCCCGATCGACGAGTATACGCTTGCCGCCTACATCGCCGGAACCCTGCCCGAAGATGAGCGCGCGGAGGTTGCGGCCTACCTGGCTGAAAACGCCGATGCTCGCGAGTTGCTGCAGATGGCCTATGAGGCACTGGAGGCAGCCCGACATGGCGACCCGCACATGAAACCTGCTGGAGACCTCGAGTACGACGTACTTTCTCGTTCCGACCGTGCTCCACGGCATGCGCCCCACACACGCCGAACACCCGTTCCTGCTGTCTTCCGGTACGCGGCAGCAGCGGTCCTGCTTGCCACCATTGGAATCGGCCTCCGGCAGGCCTTCACTCCGCCTGATGCCGTCACACCTATGACGGATGCGTACCGCGATGCAACTGCGGATTCCAACTTCACCGTATCGATCAATAGCGTACTCGCCGACCTGCGTTTTAGCTGGAATGCCGTCACGGCCGCCGATAAATACCGTGTCGTCGTATGGGACCTCGAACGCGCTGAGATGGTCGGCCGGTACATGGTCTCGGAAACGGCCTTCGACAAGAACACGCCGGAGATGGCTGAACTCAAGCCCAAACTAGATGCCGGTCGCCTCTACGCCGTACGCGTGGATGCCATCGATAAGCAGAACCGGCTCTTAGGCAGTTCGGAAAGCATCGAATTTACGCCCAGTAACTGAGCACCGGAGCGAAAACGTTATCAGGCACTCTCTCACAGACGTTTCAAGACGCTGTGAGAGAGTGCCTGTTTTTTTAACTGTGGGTAGTGGCGATCGATAAAAACTTGCGTGGTGCTCAGCACACCGAGGAATGGATCCTCACCGGTACATCTTCTCGCCCTTCAGAACCCCCACCAGATCGGTGACACCGAATGGCCCGTGGCGATAGAGGAACGGTTCGCCGTACTCCGCGCCAATCATGTAGCCGTACATCCGAGCACGCCCCTCCACTGACTTGATGAACCCCGGATTCGAAATGAACGTGTGCGGCTCGTCCGATCCTTCTTCGTACTCGGGATTATAAAACTGCGAGCTATACGCGAGCAAAGCCTTCATCCGATCCTCCCAGACCTCCGACACATCGACTACGAGTGTCGGATTGAACGGGATGGTCTGCATGTAGTGGAGAACATGATGCGGGCGCCACGGCTCCTGAGGTGAGCCGTCGTCCTCGAAGGTTTCGATCTTTCTCAAACCGGCATAGAACAAGGCATTCGTAGCCAGCCGAGCCGCCGCCTCGTGATCCGGGTGGCGACATTCCATGGGATTGATGAGAACAATGTGAGGCCGGTACCGACGGATGATCCGTATGATGCGCTCGCGGTGCTCGGGCGTGTTCTCAATGTTGCCGTCCGGCATACCCAGATTCTCGCGAACCGAGAGACGCATGAACTCTGCAGCTATTGCTGCTTCTTTCGCCCGGATTTCCGGCGTACCACGTGTACCCAGTTCACCTCTGGTGAAGTCGACCACACCCGTTTTGTATCCCTGCCGCGCCAGCAGGCACATCGTTCCGCCAGCACAGAGTTCCACATCATCCGGGTGAGCCGCAAGAGCGAGAACGTCGAGTTTGATCATCCGTCCGTTGTGTTACCGGGGTTCCATGGCCGGGCATTCACGTAACCTGCGGTCCAGCGCTTGCCGCTGGTTACGTCGATGCGACAAGCCGGACAACGTCGTTAGTCATTGATTGCGTGCGGACGTCATTCACTACCAACAATAGCTAACCGGCTACGAACCTCAGCCCCGCTTAGCCGATTACAAAGTTGACGATCTTCCCGGGCACGTAGATCTCCTTCCGCAGGGTAGCGCCAGCAAGGTAGCGCGCAACATTCTCGTGTGCCTTTGCAACGGCCAGCACCTCCTCTTTGGGCGCTCCGGCAGAGATCTTGATCGTAGCACGCACTTTCCCGTTCACCTGCACCGCCACGTCCAGCTGATCGGCCACAAGGTACTCCTCTTTCGCCTCCGGCCACGGCTCATAAGCCAGAGTCTGCTCATGGCCCAGGCGATGCCACAGTTCTTCCGCAAGATGCGGAGCAAATGGACTCAGAATCAGCACGAAGGGGTCAAGAATAGATCTCGGGATGACCTCCCACTTATATGCACCGTTCGTGAACTCCATCATGGCAGCAATGGCAGTGTTGAACCGCATCCCTTCGATGTCGTCCGTGACTTTACGGATGGTCTGGTGCAGCGCGCGCAGCTGTTCGCGGGTAGGTTCGACGTCCTGAACCGCCTTCGCGAACGTGTCGGTCTCCTCGTCGATAATGAGACGCCAGACACGATTCAGGAAACGGTGAACACCCTCTACGCCACGGGTACTCCAGGGCTTGACTTGCTCCAGCGGCCCCATAAACATCTCGTAGAGCCGCAGCGAGTCCGCTCCGAAGTTCTTTACCACGTCATCCGGATTGATGACGTTGCCCCGGCTCTTACTCATTTTATGGGCGCGTGATGACACCATCACCGTTGGATCTGCCTTCAGCACGAAGCCATCGCCACGTTTCTCGACGACCTCCTCGGGTATCGTAACCGCCTCTACCGGATCGCCGGTCCGGCTGTCCACGTAGATATCGCTCCCATCCGATTGCGTGACATGAGCCGCAGAAACCCATTCGCCATTCGGGTTCTGGAAGGCCGTGTATTCTACCTCACCCAGGATCATTCCCTGGTGCACGAGCTTCCGGAACGGTTCCTCCGTCGAAACGACGCCCACGTCGTAGAGCACCTTGTGCCAGAACCGGGCATAGAGCAGATGCAACACGGAATGCTCCGCACCACCCACGTACAGATCGACCGGCATCCAGTATTTTTCCTTCTCAGGATCAACCAGTTTACCGGGATTGTGCGGATCGATGAACCGCAGGTAGTACCAGCACGAGCCGGCCCACTGCGGCATCGTGTTCGTCTCCCGGAGCGCCGGTTTTCCAGTCTCGGGATCCGTCGTATTTAACCATGAGTCGATGCCGGCGAGTGGACTCTGCCCCGTCCCCGTCGGCTTGTATGACTCGACTTCCGGCAGCGTGACGGGCAGCTCGCTCTCCGGCAACGGCTTCGGCTCTCCATCGACAAAAATGATCGGGAACGGCTCACCCCAGTAGCGCTGCCGACTGAACAGCCAGTCGCGCAGCTTGTAGTTCACGCGCCGCCGCCCCATCGACTTTTCGACCAGCCATTCCGTGACCTTCACCTTGGCTTCCTCTACGGTAAGCCCGTTGATGTCCAACTCAGGACCTTTCGAGTTGATCAGGATGCCTTCGCCGGTATAAGCGCCCCTCGTGACATCACCACCCATGACGACCTCCCGAATGGGCAGGTCGAACTTCATGGCAAACTCGTAGTCACGCTCGTCATGTGCGGGCACGGCCATGATAGCGCCGGTTCCATAGGAAGCCAGCACATAGTCTGCAATCCAGATGGGGATTTTCTGCCCGGTGGCTGGATTGATGGCAAAGCCTCCCGTAGGCACACCCGTCTTCTCCTTCATTTCCGTCCGCTCCAGGTCGCTCTTCTGCGCTGTCCGGCGGATATAGGCGTCCACCTCCTCGAAATGCTCAGCCGTAGTGATCTTTGGCACCAGCGGATGTTCGGGCGCGAGAACCATGTACGTTGCGCCGAAAAGTGTGTCCGGGCGCGTGGTGAAGACGGTGATCCGATCGAGCGGGTTTGCGAAGACAGGAAACTCGATCTCCGCTCCTTCAGAGCGGCCGATCCAGTTGCGCTGCATCTCCTTCGTGCTTTCCGGCCAATCCAGTTCTTCCAGGCCCTCCAGCAAACGGTCGGCATAGGCCGTGATGCGAAGCACCCACTGCCGCATCGGCACGCGATAAACCGGATAATTTCCCCTTTCGCTCCGCCCGTTGATGACCTCCTCATTCGCCAGTACCGTACCGAGATCCGGGCACCAGTTCACCGGCACCTCGTCGATATAGGCCAGCCCTCGCTCATACAGCTTGAGAAAGATCCACTGAGTCCACTTGTAGTAATCCGGATTCGTCGTATCGACCTCCCGGTCCCAGTCGTACGAGAAGCCGAGCGATTTGAGCTGCTGCCGGAATTTGTTGATGTTGTTCCGGGTGGTGATGCTGGGGTGCGTGCCCGTCTGAATGGCATACTGCTCCGCTGGTAGGCCGAAAGCATCCCATCCCATTGGGTGCAGGACGTTGAAGCCCTTCATCCGCTTGTACCGGGCAGTGATATCTGTAGCTGTATAGCCCTCCGGGTGCCCTACGTGCAAACCCGCGCCGCTCGGATACGGAAACATATCGAGCACGTAGAACTTCGGCTTCGAGGAATCGACCTCATCCGGTGTACGGAAGGTCTTATGCTCCTCCCAGTACGCCTGCCACTTCTTCTCTATCTGCTGAAACGGATAGCTGGACATGGGCTGTTTCGACGGCCGGTGATCGATCGCCGACCGTTGTTTCTCTGGATTCAAGGATTACGATACACTGCGAATGCGCCGCCAATGTAAGCAAAAAGACCGGCCCCCCTTACGGAGCCGGTCACATTGCTACGTAAATCCACGGCAAAAACGCAGGCCTCCGACAAGCTTGGAAGCGAGTTCGGGGACGTAAATACGTGCAAGAAAGGTGAATGTTCAATGTCAAATGCGGCGCCCAACAAGCGCGAAGCCCACCAGGGTGAATAAGGCGGCTTGCAACATACCTGTATTCGAAGGACCGCCACATGAGGGGTTTTCTTCCGCTTCGAACTGCAAATTCAGGGCTTTCAAATCTTCAGCCGCCTGAGCCAGGCGCTTCGTTCGGCTACACAGACCGGTGTGCAACTGACCGTTGGATTGTCCGGCATAAACGAGGTACCGATCCCCCTCTTCAAACGAATAACCACACGCGGCACTGCTCTCATTCGTATAGACTACCGCCGTCCGGTCCACACCTTTTAACGACCCGAGCACTCGAAACGAAACGCGCACGACCTGCAGGCCGGAGGAAGCGGCCTGCAGATCCATAGCGGTCACTTCACCCACGAAAACCGCATCCGATTGATCGGCGGCCTCTCCGGGTGGAGGTGGCGGCATACACGAGCAAGCCCATACCGTTCTAGGCGACAGGCATAAGCCCATTACGAACAGACAGGCAAAGGCAGTTCGAATCATGAATGCTTCATTGGGTCTGGTAGTGGACTCCCAAGGCTTAAAGAAACATCGGATACCTGGCTGGATCCACTTTTCTGTG
>Ga0164243_10005577_pt1 | contig 19206 bp, 10 predicted proteins | sample OricompcompostOP_FD_108781 | JGI IMG/M metagenome (GOLD analysis project Ga0164243, IMG submission 108781) | Organic Plus compost microbial communities from Emeryville, California, USA - Original compost - Organic plus compost (OP) | ecosystem: Engineered > Solid waste > Mixed feedstock >... | reverse complement strand
CTTTCAATCACCTTGCTGGACAACACGCGGACCGCGCTCGTCGCCGGCGAGATCGACCGCGCGGATGTTCTCGCGACGCGCGCGGAAGAAGTGCTGCCGGGCCTGCCGCAAGCTAAAGCGCTGCGCGAACAAATCGGCGCGGCCCGAATGCAGCGGCAAGAAGCGGCCAGCGTGCTGCAGGCGGCGACGTTGCGGCGCACTCGCGAGGTTCCGGCCGTCTATCCGCGCGAGGCGCGGCTGAGCTCGACCGAGGGCTGGGTCGATCTGGAATTCATGATCTCGGCCGACGGCGTGCCGAGCGACATCGTCGTGAAGGCGTCGGAACCGCGCCGTGTGTTCGACGCGGCTGCGATACAGGCCTTGCGGCAATGGCGCTTTGCGCCGATCGCGCACGAGGGTGCGCCGCGCGCAAGACGCGCGCTCCTGCGCATGGAATTCAAGCTCGAGCGCTAACCGCCCTGCTTCGCCATGGCTTCGTAGCGCTTCCCGAGCCACCAGCCGACGCCGGCCCACATGAGCGCAACGCCCGCGCCGACGGCCGCAATCGATGTCGGCGCCATGCCGGCGCCCTCCATCGCCTTGTTGACTTGAGCGACGATCGCGTCGGAGCCGCGATACACGGGCACGTCGACCGTGTTCTTCGCCTTGTACTTGGTTTCCTTGTCGAGCGGGCTCCACAACATCTCGCGCCCGGGACGCACGAACGCGTATTCCATCGCGCGGCGGCCGATCCAGACGAGCGCGAGGACGCCGAGCGTTCCGGTTGCGGCCAGCGCCAGGAACCCGCCGACCATGACCAGCGGCACGGCCGTGACGAGCGCGATCACGCCGAACTTCTTCGCGATGCGGCCGGTGAGAAAGATCTGCGACAGCACGGTCAGCGTCTGCACGATCCAATCGAAGCGCGCGAAGATGCGGGTGCGGTCGGTGATGTCGGGATAGTTCACTTCGACGAGCCGCAGCTGCTCGAAATACAGGAGCGTGGTGACGGTCGAGATGAAGAACACGAACACCGCGATGCCCATGATGTAAGGAGATTTCAGGATCGCCGTGACGCCCGCGATGATGTTGCCGCCGAGCGGACGCTCATCCTCGCGACGAGCCGTGCCCGCGCGGTCGTGCCAGATCCGCAAGAGAACGCGCTGGCAGATGATTGCGGCGACGAACAGCAGCGCGCCGAGGATCAGAACGCCGCTCGTGCCGATGTGGCTCACGCTCACATCCGAGACGAGCGGCCCCGCCAACGCGCCGGCGCTGCCGCCGGCTGCGATCACGCCGAACAGCCGCTTGCTTTGGTTGCTGTCGAACAGCTCGAGCAGAAAGCTCCAGAACACCGAGATGATGAACAGGTTGACGACGCTGATGAACACATAGAAGGCCTTGCCGGCGAGCGGGTCGATATGATCGCCCCTGAACGCGAGCGCGGTGGCAACGAACACCAGCGCGACCAGCGCGTACATGCCCGGGAGAAAGCTGCTGCGTCGAAATTTCGCGACGATCCAGCCGTAGGCGGGAATGATCAGAATCGATGCGATGGAGGTGGCGATCCACAGATCGGCGGTCTGATCGCGGCCGATGATCGTGCCGATCGTCTCGCGCACGGGCCGCACCGCGAAGTAACCGGCCCACATGAAAAAGAACAACAGGAACGCGGCCACGACCGCCGACAGCTCGCGCGGCTCGATCGTCGCGACCCGCGACAGCGCACGGCCGAGCATGGAAGGTTCGCCGGCCGGTTTTTCATTACTCGCCATGGTCCGCCCTCGTGATGAAGGCCGATTGTAGGCATGCGCTCGAGCGCACTGCACAGCGGTAATGGGACGGCAAGGTGAAGAATGGTTCGGCGGGCGCGGCCGTCGACCCACCGTGTCATCCCGGCGAACGCCGGGATCGCAAGCCCACTCCACCGTCATCCCGGCGAACGCCGGGATCGCAAGCTGGGAGGGAGGTGCCAATTGCGGTCCCGACGTTCGTCGGGACGACTCGGAGGGGAGGCTGCGGGGCGTCCCTGCCCCACGAAAAACGTTTTACCGCGCGCTCGTGACACTCATGTGAACGAGTCGACCGCGCTTGCCGGCTAGCGGATCGTCTTGCTCCCGATCGGCGAGTTCGCGCTTTCCGCGCCGTCCGAGGTGAACGCACGGACCGCGAAATACCACGTCGCCGCCGTCAGCCCGTCCACGACGTACGTCGTCGTGCCGGGACTCGAGATCGTGATCGTCTGATCGAGCGCATTCTGATCCGTGCCGTACACGATGCGGTAACCCGCGAGATTCGTGAGCGGCGTGTTGTCCGTGTTCAGCGTCGGCGCCTGCCAGCTCAACGTCGCCGATCCGATCGTCGCCGGCGGAGGCGTCGTCGGCGCCGCGGCGACCGTGATCGAGAATGCGTTGAGCGAAGCCGATGCCGTTCCGTCGCTCACGCGAATGATGATGTTGCTCGCCGTGCCCGCCGCGGTCGGCGTGCCGGACAAGCGTCCCGTCGCGGTGTTGAACGACAGCCAGCTCGGACGATTCTCGATCGTCCATGCGAGCGTATCGCCATCCGCATCGCTCGCCGTCGGCTGGAACGTGTACGCGGTGCCGACCGTCGCCGCCGTCGGCGGCGTGCCGCTGATCGTCGGCGCACGATTCGTCTGGGTCGGCGGCGGCGGTTGCGAAGGCGCTGCGCTCACGACGATCGAGAAGCCAGGCAGCGATGCCGTCGCACGACCGTCGCTCACGCGGATGACGATGTTCGAATACGTGCCGACGTTCGTGCTCGTCGGCGTCCCCGACAGGCGTCCAGTCGAAGTCGAGAACGTCGCCCATGTCGGACGGTTCGTGATGCTGTACGTCAGCGTGTCGCCATCAGGATCGCTGCCGACCGGCTGGAACGAATACTGCTGACCCGCCTGCACCGAGGCCGACGGCGAGCCCGTGATGCTCGGCGGCTGATTCACCGGTCCGCGCACCTGGATCGCAAACACCGGCAGCAGCGTCGTCGCGGTGCCGTCGTTCACGCTGATCTGAATGTTCGAATACGTGCCGACGTTGCCGGTCGCGGGCGTGCCCCGCAGGCGGCCCGTCGTCGTGTTGAACGTCATCCAGACCGGACGGTTCGAGATCGAGAACGTGAGCTTGTCGCCGTCCGCATCGAGCGCGGTCGGCGTGAAGTCATATGCCACGCCGACGTCGGCCGTCGTCGCGGGCGAGCCCGTGATCGTGGGAGGCGTATTCAGCGCGGGCGGCTTGTTCGCGCCCTTTTCCTTGACGGTGATGCGGAACGGGCCGATCGAGCGCTTCTCGCGTCCGTCCGTCACGGTGATCGTGATGTCCTGGCTTTCGCCGATCTGCGCCGCCGTCGGCGTGCCCGTCAGCGCACCGGTTTCGACGCTGAACTGCGCCCACTCCGGCTTGTTCGTGATTTCGAATTCGAGAAAGTCGTTGTCTTCGTCCGAGGCGACCGGCGTGAACGAATAGGCCTGATCGACTTGGATGCTCGAGGCGGGAATGCCGCTGATCTCCGGCGCGCGGTTCGTCGTCGTGGCGGGCGTCTCGGTCGCGGGCGAGCCGCCGATCAGCGAATCCCCGCCGTCATCCGATTTGCCGTCGAAGCAGCCTGCCAACGCCGCGCTCGCGATGAGCACGAGCGTGAAGCGCGCTCCGAAGCCGCAGGTCTTTCCGATCGGACTGGTCATTGCTTGCACCTTTCGCGTTTGCGTGCAATGGCGCGATCCATCGCGCGCGCGTGCACGTGAGCCAGGGATTCGCAAGGGCAATGACGCCGTGCCGGGATGACGGCTTGCGCTGGAGTGAGTCGCGCGCATTCGCAAGGAGGCTGCTCGCCTGCGCTGCCGCGATTCGATTGGCAACCCCGCTGTCGTAAGACGTGCGTCTCGTAGACCGGAGGCTTTGCGTCCCCGCCTTTCGACGGGTTTGCCCTGTTCAATTTGCGCTGCTCCCAATTCTTCGTTTCGATTCCTGCGCGCAATACCTCGGGTATCGCGCAGCGCCGTCAACGGCGGCTTCGAGCAAGAGCAATGAACGCAAGAACTGCTGCAGCGCTGCAGCGATGTGACGACGTGGCTTGCCAGAAAGCCTTCGCCGGCAGCCCCGCTATCCGCTCATGCGCTCGCGTTGAATTTGCGCGCGCAACGCTCGGACCGGAGGCTTTGCGTCCCCGTCTCTCGACGGGTTTGCCTTTGTGAAGCGAGGTCGAGTAAACCCGACCGAAAATTTCTTTGCAATTGTCGTTGACCAACGACAGCGCGCCTTGCGGCGCGCAATTCACATAACAGCGTCAATGTTATGTCTCGATGACGCGCACGCTGCAGCTCGATGACAGCCTCACCGTCGTCCCGACGAAAGTCGGGACCGCCATTGGCATCGTGCCGAATGAGATCCCGACTTGCGTCGGGATGACGAGACGCCGACGCAATGATCGAGCGAGCAGCGCGTCGACATCACTGCACGATCTTGCTCACGACGTTCGAGTTCGTGCTCTCCGCGCCCGCGCTGTCGTACGCGCGCACCGCGAAGTAGTACGTCGACGGCGCGAGATTCTCGAGCACGTACGTCGTGATGCCCGCGCTTCGCACGTCGATGACTTGCGTGAGCGCCGTCGAGCTCGTGCCGTAGTAGATGCGATAGCCCGCAAGCGAAGAGAGCGCGGTGCCATCCGTATTCTGCGTCGGCGCGGTCCACGACAACGTCGCCGCGCGAACGGTCGGCGCCGCGGGCGCCGCAACGGTGATCGAGAATGCAGGCAGCGACTGCGTCGCCTTGCCGTCGCTCACGCTGATGACGATCGAAGAATGCGTCGCCGCTGTGGTCGGCGTGCCGCTCAAGCGGCCCGTCGATGTACTGAACGAGGCCCAACTCGGCTTGTTCGCGATCGTGAAGCCGAGCGCGTCGCCGTTCGCATCGCTTGCCGTCGGCTGGAAGTTGTAGGCAGTGCCGACCATCGCGGTCTTCGCCGGCGTGCCGCTGATCGTCGGCGCAGTGTTCGCGGTCTGCGCCCAAGCGGTGACCGTGAATGGCTTGAGCGCGACCTTCGTCGTGCCGTCGCTCACGCTCACCGTGATGTTCGCCCACTTGCCCGTCGTCTTCGCAAGGCCGGTGAGCTTGCCGGTCTTCGTGTCGATGCTCATCCAGCTCGGCTTGTTCGCGACGGAGAACGTGAGCGGGTCGCGGTCGGCATCCGCAGCCTTCGGCGTGAACGACCACCAGGAACCGACTTTCACCGTGTATGAGTACGGAGCGCCCGAAATGACCGGCGCCGCCGCCATCGCGAGCGAGCCGGTGGACAGCAGCACGGCGCCGAGGATGAGACGCGCGCGCAGACCGCCGATGGGGGCACGGGGAAACAGGTTGGGCATACACACTCCGCTGAGCGCAAACAATCCGTGCCGCTTTCGCTTGCGAAAGCAGCGGCTTGACCAACAAGGGAAGCGTTGCGTTGCGGAAGGGCGGCCGGCGCCCACTCGAGCTCACTTCACGCGCAGATCAGTTGCGCGGCAGCCCCGCTATCGGCACCGCCGTGGTGAGCGGCGTTGGACCGGAGGCTTTGCGTCGCCATCTCTCGATGGGTTTGCCCTTGTTCGACGGCGAGCATTCTCCCGCCCGCGCTCGATGCGACCTATCGGACGAGCCCGCATCGGCGCGCGGCGGATGCACGTAAGAAGGTTAAGGCGGACCGGGAAGGAGAGTCGGGGGAAGGAGTAGTTTGTTGGGGCTGATGTGTTGGCAACAGAAGGGCTGCTGGGCGGCTGGCCAGAACAGAAACGGATTCAGGTTTGTTCTCCGGTTCAGGACGCCCCGAAGTATGAGTCAGGTGCTCTGGCCAGCAGCCCAGCGGCCCAGCAGCCCTTCACCAGCACCAGCTCCGCAGCCTCACTCCGGCAGCACAAATCCCCGCTGCCGCACCAACCGCGTGCACGCAGTCACCAGATGCAGGTCATAGAGCTTGCCCGCATTCTTGTTGATTTCATCGATCGCGGCTTCCATGCCGAGCGCCGGCCGGTAGGGGCGCGGCGAGCACATCGCTTCGACCGTATCGGCGATCGCGAGCACGCGCGCCTCGATCAGGATGTCGTCGCCCTTGATGCCGCGCGGATAACCGCTGCCGTCGATGCGCTCGTGATGCTCGAAGACGATCTCGGCGACCGGCGCGCCGAAATCGATGTCGGCGAGCATCTTGCAACCCTCTTCCGCGTGCGTGTGCATGAGCGCGGCTTCGTGTTCGGTGAGCGGCGCGGGCTTGGCGAGAATCGCCGTGGGCACGGCGATATTGCCGATATCGTGCAGCAGCGCCGCGACTCGGATCGCATCCTGCCGATGCCCATCGAGCCCCGCCTCGCGCGCGAGCGCGACCGCCAAGGCGGCGACGCGCCGCGCCGAGCCGCTCGTATGCGGATCGTGCCGTTCGCTCATGCGCACGAGAGCGTCGATCATGCCTTGCAGCGCAACGTCCGTGCGCTGCAACGAACTCAATGTCTGCGCGTGCGCGCGCTTCGCATGCAGCACGCGCCAGACGCCGTCCGCCATCGCGCTCAACACGGCCTGATCCTCATCGCCATAGCCGGCGTCGCGGTTCGCGACGCCGAGAATGGCGACCGTCCGATCATCGGCAATCATGGGCACCGCGAGATAGCGCTGCAGATCCGGCAGACCGTCGGCCTGCGGCTTCCAATTCAGATCGTTGCTCGAGGTGGCATGGCGCGCCTTGACGCATTCGGTGAACACCCCGGCCTTCGAGAACGGCCGCGGCTCGGCATTCGGCATCGTCACCTGCATCTGGCTGCGATCGCGCCACGCCGCGAGCGTCAGCGTCTTCTGCTCCGGATCGACGAAGAACAGATAACTGAGTGGCGAGCCCGTCGCAGCGCCCGCCTGCTCGACGACGCGCCGCACGATCGCGGATTCGTCGAAGCCTTCCGATTGCTTGAACAGATCGACCAGGAATTCGAGCTGCCGCTGATGGCCGCGCTGCGCCGCAAGCTCGCGACGACGCTGCGTCACGTCGCGCACCAGGAGCGTCGTCGGCTGGCTTTGCCCAGTCACGAGCGGACCGATGCTGACTTCGACGTCGAGCAGCGTGCCGTCGGCGCGCTTGTGGCGCGTTTCGTGCCGATTCGCGCCGTCCATCGTGACGAACTGCAGACGCGCGGTCGTATCGCCAATGCCCGCTTGCTCCAGGTCGGCCAGCGTCATCTGCGCCAGCTGCTCGCGCGAGTAGCCGGTCATGCGGCAGTACGCGAGATTCGCATCGACGATGCGCGCTTCGGCATCGAGCGCGAGAAACCCGTCACCGAGCGCGTCGATCAGCGCGCGGCTGTTCGCCGCCTCGCGCAACCGGGCGCGCTCATGCGCGATGCGCGCCGTCAGATCGTAGGCACAGACCAGATCCGCGCTGCGACCGTCGAACTCGATCTGCTCGGCGGCGAGCACGACGTAGAGCGGCGTGCCCGACTTCGTCTTGTGGGCAACCGCATTCGATGCATCGTGATCGAGCGCGCCGTTTGCAGGCCCGTCGAGCGACTGCGTGGTCAGCGCGAGAAACTCCGCGCGCTTGTAGCCATAGAGCGCGAGCGCCGCATCATTGACTGCGATGAATCCGTGCGTCGCGTGATCCGCGAGCCACATCGGCAACGGATTCGCCTCGAAGATGCGGCGAAAGCGCGCCTCGCCCGCCGCGATGCGCTGCTGTGCGGCCTCGAGCTCCTCGATCTGCGAGCGCAAGCGCGCGTGCGCCTGCTGGGCGCCCTCGAGCGCCTGTTCGTGCATTTGATTCGCCCGTGCGAGCGCCTGATCGTGCTCGGCTTTGAGCTTCGCGACCGCTTCCTCAGCTTTTTCTCGCGCCTGGGTCAGCGCGTGCTGGTGTTCCGCCTTGAGCTTCTCGAGGGCGCGCGCCCGAGCCTGCTCGGCCTTCTCCTGTGCCGACGAGAGCGCTTGCTCGAGCTTGCGTTGCGACTGGGCCTGCAGCTGCTCGACCTTCTGCTGCGCTATCACCTGCGCGCGCTGTGCGATCGAGTCATCGGATGCGGGAGCCCGTGCGGGCGCGATTGGCGCGTTTGCGGCCGGAACGTTCGCGAGCAATTGATCGACCGCCGCGACGAGCGCTTCGGGTTGGGCGGTGCGTGCGAGAAATCGTTCGGCCCCGAGCTCGAGCGCGAAGCGCTCATACTTCGGATCATCGTGACGGCGCGTATAGAAGACGAAGGGCACGGATTGCAGGCGCTCGTCCTGCTTCCATTTACGGCAGAGCGCGAAGCCGTCCATGCGCGGCAGCACGATGTCCGACACGACGAGATGCGGCGTCTCGCGGCGGGCGAGATCGAGCGCGGTCAAGCCGTTCGAGGCCTTGAGGACCTGATGGCCGCGAGTACCGAGCAATTGCTCGAGCGCGATCTGCTCGGACTCCCGCTCGTATGCAACCAGAATGACGCCCATGCGCCTGCTCTCCTACGTCGATTCCGACCGCGGAAAGCAAGCTCGCCATCCAGGGTCGCGCCTGCAAAGCAAGCGCGCCGCAGTATGCCGATGAGGCACTTGATTGGCACTATTCAGGGGAAACCTGAAGCGGCAAACAGAGACGTGGAGCACATCTCGCAGGGCAAACCGCGCTCTCAGCCGAGTGCCCGATTCACCTTCATCCAGTACTGGCCGATCGCGCTCACCTGATCGGTGAACTCGCGAAAATCGACCGGCTTCACGATGTAGCTGTTCGCGTAGCGCGCGTAGCTGTGCGACAGGTCCGATTCCTGATCGGAGGACGACATGATCACGATCGGGATCGAGCGCGTGCGCGGGTCGGTCTTGATGCGCTCGAGCACGTCCAGGCCGTCGATCTTCGGCATGTGCAGATCGAGCAGCATCAGCCGCGGATTGCGTTCCGGACGGTTGGCGTACGGCCCGGTGCGGAACACGAAATGCAGCGCCGCCTCGCCGTCCTGCACCCACACGATGTTCTTGCTGACGCCGCCGATCTCGAGCGCCCGCGTCGTCAGCTCCGCATCGGTGGAATTGTCGTCGGCGAGCAGGACGAAATCAGCGTTCATGGAATCTTCGCGGGTGAGTGAACGAACGAAAGGCGCTGCGGAATCGGATTGAGGCACGCCGTCACGAATCGCGCAAGATACCGTCCGTCAATCCGATGACGAAAGCGTACTCGCGCGCGATCTCGCGCAGGTGCTCGTAGCGGCCGGACTTGCCGCCGTGGCCGGCCTCGAGGTTGGTGTGCAGGAGCACGACCTCGTCGTTGGTCTTGGCCTCGCGCAGCTTCGCGACCCATTTTGCCGGCTCGAAGTATTGAACCTGGCTGTCCCAATAGCCCGTCGTCACGAGCAGCGGCGGATACGCCTGCGGCTTGACGTTGTCGTAAGGCGAATACGACAGCATGTATTCGTAAAACTTGCGCTCGTTCGGATTGCCCCATTCGTCGTATTCGAGCGTCGTGAGCGGAATGCTTTCGTCGAGCATCGTCGTGACGCAATCGACGAACGGCACGTTCGCAATGACGCCGGCGTATTTTTCCGGCGCGACGTTCAGGATCACGCCCATCAGCAGACCGCCCGCGCTGCCGCCCGAAGCGAACACTTTGGAGCGATGCGCGTAGCCGTGATGCACGAGATGGTCGGTGACGTCGAGAAAATCATGGAACGTGTGCCACTTGTTCAAGAGCCGGCCGTCGTCGTACCAGCGCCGGCCAAGCTCCTGACCGCCGCGTACATGCGCGATGGCATAGACGAACCCGCGGTCGAGCAATGACAGCCGCGCCGAGCTGAAGCTCGGATCGATGCAGATGCCGTAGGAACCGTACCCGTACTGAAACAGCGGCGCAGTGCCGTCGATGCGCACGTCATTGCGATACACGATGGATACCGGAATGCGCTCGCCGTCGCGCGCCAACGCCCAGACGAACTCGCTCGTATAGCGCTTCGGATCGAACTCGCCGAGCACCGGCTCGCGTTTCAGCAAGGTGTCTTTGCGCGTGCGGGTGTCGTGCGCGTACACGGTCGTCGGCGTCGTGAGCGAGGTGTACGCGTAGCGCAAGACTGGCGTGTCCATCTCGGGGTTCGCGCCGAGATGCATCGTGTACGCCGGATCGTCCGCGGCGATGTGATACGCCTCGCCGCTCCAGGCGCGAATCAGAATCTTGCGCAAGCCGCCCGAGCGCTCGCTGACGGCGAGGAAGTCGTCGAAGATCTCGAAGTCGTGAATGAAGCTCGTTGCATCGTGGCCGATGACGTCCTGCCAGCGGCTGCGGTCGTGCTCCTCGCCGACGCGCACGGACATGATGCGGAAGTTCTGCGCCTCCCAGTTCGTGCGGATCAGAAACGTCTCGCCGCGATGCTCGATCTCGTACTCGTGCTCGGGCGCGCGCGGCAGAAACACTTTGAACTCGAGCGCCGCGGAATCGGCCGGCGCATAACGCCATTCGGAGCTGGTCGTGCTTTCCGCGCCGATGTACAGAAAGCGCTCGGACTTGCTGCGCTCGACGACGAGATCGAAGCTTTCGTCCGGCTCTTCGTACAACAGCGCATCCAGCTTCGGATCCGTTGCGAGCCGATGAACGCGCACGCGCCGGCCGAGCAGCGTCACTGGATCCTTCTCGACGTAGAGCAGGCGATTGTCATCGCTCCACGCGACGCCCGGCTCGACGTTCTCGATCTCATCCGTAAGCAGCGTGCCCGTTTCGAGATCGAGCACGCGCAGGTGATATTGCCGCCGCCCGATCGTGTCGAGCGTATAGGCGAGCAGCCGATTGTCGGGGCTCACCTCGTAGCCGCCGAGCTGAAAGAACGCATGGCCGGCCGCGAGCTCGTTGCAGTCGAGCAGCACTTGCGCATCGCCCGCCGGCTCGCCGGCGACATCGCGCCGCCGCGTGTAGATCGGATATTCGCGCCCCGGCTGATAGTGAGATTGATACCAGTAGCCGCGATGGCGCACCGGCACGCTCGCATCATCCTGTTTCAGGCGGCCGACCATTTCCGTGTAGAGCGTCTCGATGAGCGGCTGCACGGGCTCGAGCACCGCCTCCGCGTATGCGTTCTCCGCGCGCAGATGCGCGAGCACTTCGGCGTTGCTGCGCGAATCGTCGCGCAGCCAGTAGTACGGATCGTCGCGCGTGCCGGAAGGCGCATGCACGAGGTGGTGACGCCGCTCCGCGCGAGGCGCGATGTGCGGGCTTCCCGGAATGTGGAACGGCGCGTCCAAGGCTTTGTGGGTGATGATGGTGGTGCGATGCGAAAAACGGGGCTTATACCCTCGACCAGAACCGTCAGTAAATCCGCGGCGGCGCCCGATTGATCCCGCAACGCAATGCGAGTTTTGTGCCCTCATCCGCACCGGCATTCCCGCACGTACGGTAGGATTTCCCCGCCCGACACGAAGACGCCGCCGCACAGCCGCGTAAACGACACCTTGGAACGATGATTTGGGCCTCAGTTCACGCCGGGATGCGAGCAAAGGCTGATGCAGTTCTCAGTCCGAATTTCTTCCATAAGCAAGTATTGCGAGACAAACATTAAACGCCCCCCAGGAGCTGGGTCCATGGCAAACGCGCACATCCGTCCCGTGTCGAGTTCCAATGACGAGATCAACCTGGAGATCGACGACACCGCCAGCGTGCGTGCGTTGAACGACGAGGGACATCAACCCCCGCTGCTGGTGCTGAGCCGCGATCCCGGCCTCGTCGAAACCGTGCGCAAGGCCGCGCCCCGCGGCACCCCGGTCACCCACAGCCCGGATCTCGACCACATCGCCGACAAGCTGCCGACGCTGAAACCGGGCGTGCTCCTGGTCGACACCGCGAGCACCGCGGACGTTGCAGCGATGGTCGCACAGCTCACTCAGCATTTCCCCGAGCTCGTCGTCGTCGTTGCCGGCAAAAAGGAAGACAGCGCCGCGCTCATGCAGCTCACCGCGGCCGGCCGCATCTTCCGCTTCCTGCTGACCCCGCTCTCTCACGGCCAGACGCGCCTCGCGCTCGAAGCCGCGACCGCGCAGCACATCGATCTCAAAGCCTCCGACGAGCGCCGCAGCGCGGGCGGCGGCACGACGGGGGACAACAAGAATTACGTCGTCACCTATGGCGCCCTCGCCGCCGGCCTGATCGTCGTCATCGGCGGCATCTGGTTCGGGGTGACGAAGTTCACCGGCGAGCCGGAAGCGCCCGCCGTGGTTCAGTCGAGCACGGCGCCGGGCGCGCAGCCGAGCGGCGTGCCGGATCGCCCGGATCCCGTGAAGGCCGAGCTCGCGCTCGCGAACGAGGCGTTCGCGCAAGGCAAATTCCTCGAGCCGGCCGGTGAAAGCGCCCTGGATCTGTATCGCAGCGCACTCGCGCTCGATCCGAACAGCGAGGACGCGAAGGCGGGCATTCGGTCGGTCGTCGACAAGGTTCTCGAGCGCGCCGAGTCGGCGCTCACGGCGGAGCGCCTGGAAGAGGCGATCCGCAACATCGAAACCGCGCGTGACATCGATGCCTCGCATCCGCGTCTCGCCTTCCTCGATACGCAGATCGCGCGCGAGCGCGAGCGCCTGAAGCTCAGCCAGGCCCAGGAAGTCGGCAATCGCGTCCGCCAGCTCGTCGCCCAAGCGAACGATCGCATGGGCAACGGCCGCCTCATCACGCCGGCGGGCGGCAGCGCTCGCGATGCGCTGCTCGAAGCGCGCCGCCTCGATCCGACCGATCCGACCGTCGCGCAAGGCATTCGCGAGTTGAGCAACCAGCTCACCGAGGAGGCGCGCAAGTCGCTCGCCGCGGGCAAAGACGAGGAGGCGCAGGCGTACGTGAACGGCGCTCGCTCGCTGGGCTCGGCCGGCGCTGCGCTGGCCGCCGTCGAGCGTGCGATCGCGGAGGCGCAGCGTGCGCCGCAACCGGCTGCAACGACCGCTTCCGCGCCGAGCGCCGCGCGCCGTCCCGCGCAGTCAGCGCCTGCGGCCGCTACGAACGTCGATCCCCTCATTGCAGACATCCGTCAGCGCATCAGTGACGGCAAGCTCATCGATCCGCCCGGCAGCAGCGCTAAAGACGGCATCGCGAGCCTGACGAACCTGGCTCCGAATCATCCGGCGGCGGAAGAGCTGTCGCGCGCGCTCACGGCGCGCCTGCTCGAAGTCGCGAAGCAAGCGATGAATGCAAAGGCATACGAACGCTCGGCGCAGCTCATCGCGGGCGCACGCGAGGTCGGCGCGCGCTACAACGAAGCGGGCATTGCGCAGGCCGAGCGCGATCTTGCCGCCGCGCGCGACGCTTCGTCGCAGCAGACGAACATCGTGTCGGCCTCGACCCTGAAGCGCATCAAGATGACGGCTCCGCAGTATCCGGAAGCGGCGCGCAAGCGCGGCATCGAAGGCTGGGTCGAAGTGGCGTTCACGGTGATGCCGAACGGTTCCGTCGACGAGGTCGAAGTGCGTAACGCGAGCCCGGCGGAAGTGTTCGACGACGCGGCGGTTCGCGCCGTGCGCCAGTGGCGCTTCGAGCCCGTCGTGCGCAACGGTGAGAAAGTCCCGCAGCGCGCGATGATCCGGCTGCGCTTCGAGAATACGGACAAGAAATAGTTGGGGGATGGACCCTGCGTCGTCCCGACGAAAGTCGGGACCGCAGATTGGGATGGTGCAGGATGAGGTCCCGGCGTTCGCCGGGACGACGACTGAGGAATCTCGGATCGGCTTGAGTGCCGGATGAGGTCCCGGCGTTCGCCGGGACGACGGTTAGAACCTCACTTCTTCAGACCGATCGCGACCAGCTGCGCGATCTCGCCCGCGATGTACTTGCGGCGCGCTTCGTCCGTCGGCACGTCTTCTTTGACCAGCCAGCTCAAGAGCCCCGGCAACACGAGCGCACGCGACTCGACGTTGACGTCCGCAATGCTCCCCTCCTCGATGCCTTTGCGCAGCGTTTCGTGATAGCCGTCCGACAGCTCCGCGGATTGCTGCATGAACTTCTCTTGCGCGGCCGGCGACAGCGCATCGAAACCGACGAGCGGCGACAGCGGCGACAGATCCTCGCGCGGATAGGCGATGGCGACCGCATACATCGCAGACGAGATCGCGGCGAGGCGCGTGCCCGGGTGCGCGAGCATCGCGTCCTTGATGTGCAGGAAGATCTTGAACGCGCGGTCATAGCACGCGCCGACCAGCTCCTGCTTGCTGCCGAGATGACGATGCAGCGTGCGCTTCGTCGCGCCGACCTGCGCCGCGATCTCCTCGAGCGAGGTGGCGTCGATGCCCTTGCGGTTGAACAGCCGCGATGCGACCGACACGAGCGTCTCGCGCTTCGCCTCGGAGATCGCGTCGCGATCGAACACTGCGCCGTTGCGCATGCACAGCGAGGACAGATCGAAGTGCACGTACTCCGGCGCACGGCGATCGCGGCTGAGCCCGTCGAAGATCGTCGCGAGCACCGCGTCCAACAGCGTTTCGGCGTTCACTCCGTCGCTCGCGCGGGCCCAGGAGCGCGCGAGCGGCGCCCAGGTCACGAGGCTCAGGATGATGCGCGCATTCACTTCGACGTCGCACTCGCGAATCAACCCTTCGCTCTGCCCGGTCGTGAGCAGGTGCGCCACGCGCGCGGCGAGCGCGTCGTACAGGCCTTGGATCGTGTCGCGCTGGGACGGCGTCATCATCGCGATCTCGGAGCGCGCGGCGAGCTCCGGCTCGTTCGGATCGAGCATGCGGCCGACGAAGCGCGTGATCATGTCGATCGCCGTGCCGGGCTCGCGCGTCGCTTCATTCAGATAGCGCGCGGTGATCTCGCACGAGCGGCGATAACACTGGAAGACGAGATCTTCGCGGTCCTCGACGTAGTAGTACATCGCCGCCCGCGAAATGCCGAGCTTCTCGGCGATCTCCGTGAGTGAAGTGAGTGAGACGCCTTTGGCATTCAATTGACGCGCAGCTTCATCGAGCACGCGTTCGTGTCTGCGGACCGAGGACATTGCTGGAGTGGAAAGCTCGTGCTGTGTGAGAGGCATGGACATCGTGGTACCCAATTGCGATCGAGAGCGAGCCGACAGCGGAGCGCCAGTGCGCCGCTTCGGTGCAGAAGAGTACCTGCGCGCAAACGATTCCGTTCTGCGATTAACACAAGCACACCGTAAAGAAATATAAATTTGCGCGACTCATGAATGACACGAAGCGTGGCAATTGCTTGCAGGATGCGCGTGCAAATTTGCAACGTGCACGCTGTCGCACGCGATCATTCACGCTCGCGCGATCGCGCGCGCACGCTGCGCGCACTGGTTTTTTCAGCCTCTGATGCGATTTCGAGTCTTCGGTATCGGCGCGAGCGACAGCGCGCGTGCGCGCGCGGAACAATGTTCTGCGTGCACGTAGGGTGAATATCTTTCGGGGAAAACCCTAAGCGGACGAGTGACCTCCTCGCAGCGCGCTCGATATGATCGTCGCCACTCTCGCTCACACGACTAGACGCATGAACCAAGAAATCTCTCGTCCCGTGCTCGTCTGGGATCTGCCCGTGCGCGTGCTCCACTGGTTGATCGTGATCGCTGTGGGCGTGTCGTGGTGGTCCGCCGAACAGCGCATCATGGACGTGCATCGCTACAGCGGTTACACGCTGCTAGGGCTCGTCGTGTTTCGGATCTACTGGGGCTTCGCTGGCAGCTCGACCGCGCGCTTTCGTGAATTCATTCGCGGCCCGCGTGCGATCGTCGAGTATCTGCGCAGTCCGCCCGTGCCGGCGCAGCCCGGACACAATCCGCTCGGCGGCTGGAGCGTGCTCGCGCTGTTGCTGCTGCTGGCCACGCAAGTCACGCTCGGATTGTTCGTCACCGATGTGGACGGCCTCGAGTCCGGGCCGTTGTCGTATCTGGTGAGCTTCGAGACGAGCCGCGCGCTCGCCGAAGCGCACGAAATCGTCTTCAACGTGCTGCTCGCGTTCATCACGCTGCACGTCGTTGCGGTGTTCTTCTATCTGCTCGCGCGGCGCACGAACCTGATCGGCGCAATGTTCACTGGGAGGCGCCCCGCTCGCGCGGTGGCTGCGGGCGCAGCGATCGTTTCGTTGTGGCGTGCTGTGCCGGGAATCGCGCTCGCGGGCTTGATCGTTTGGTATGTGGCGAGCGAGTGAATCGCGCAGCTGCTTGCGTTCCTCAGCCGCGCCTTCCCCCGCTGCGCGGGGGAAGAGGCTGTTGCGCATCCATGCGCAGCGTTGCATTCGGATTCCTGTCCATGGCGGTCGGATGAAAACTTGCTAGCGCGCAAGGCGCGCCGGACGCGGCTGGCGGCATTGCCTCGCATCACGATGGAAGCCATTGACCGGGTAATAGCTCAACGCGCTCATCTTCCGCTCCAATGAAGCGGCTTGATCAGGATCGGGAGTCACGCGTGGACGCACGAACGACGTCTCATTCGACTTGAGCTTGAAGATCATGAGTTTTCCCCTAGCGGTGACGTGTCCAAACGACGCTCTTCGCAAAGGCCCTTCCCTTGCTCAGCGGGCGGGGTAACGCGCGAAGTCTTGCATTGGATCCGCTTACATAACGCTTTTACAGTAGGTATCTAGGGCAGATCTTCGGCAAATCACCGACAAGCGTGCGGCGCACGCCCTACATCACTCGCCCCAGACATTCGCGTTTTCCGCGAAATCCTTGCGCTGAACGCGTACCACGCAGAAGCGCTGGCCCGTCGGCGCCTGCATCACCCACCATGTGTTGACCTGCTGCACGCGTTTCGCGCCGAGCGCCTCGAGCCGCCGCACCTCGGCCTCGACGTCATCGGCTTCGATGTCGAGATGCACGCGGCTTTCGTGCGTGACTTGCTGGACTTCGATGTGCAGGTCGTTCGGGCCGGTTTCCATTTGGCGATAAGTGGACGTGGGCTCGGCTGCGCGATCCTTGAGCGGATAGCCGAGCACCGCGCTCCAGAATTGCGCCGCGCGCTCGAGATCGTTGGTGTTGCAGTCGATGATGAAACCCGCCAGACGAGACTTGTGCATGGCCGCTCCCTCGTAAGGTCGATGCGCGATCGCAAGGTATGGGCTTAACTTGTCAGCGCGCGGCGAGGTTTCCGGCACGTCGCGACGCGCACCGCTCGTGCACACGCGGTCCCGACGGAAGTCGGGACCGCATTCGGTATGGTGCCAATGGCGGTCCCGACTTGCGTCGGGATGACGAAGGATGGTGCCAATGGCGATCCCGACTTGCGTCGGGATGACGGGGGCTCGGGATGTAGGAGTGCTAGCCGTTCGGGTTGATCCCGCGTCGCGCCTTGTCCATCGCCTCCAGCATGTCCCTGACGTCTTCGCGCGCGAAGATCGCCTCCGTGTCCAGCGCGACCTTGCGCTGCCAGTTCGCATGCTCGCGATCGGTGCCCGGCACATTGACCGCATCGGTCATGCCGATCAGATCCTCGATCTGCATCATTGCGATGTTCGATGCTGACAAGCCGAGAAAGGCATGGATCGCGCGCGCGAGCGCGGGCGAGTACTCGGGCAGCGGCTCGTGCTCCTGCCAATACCACAGCCGCTGCTCGTTCAACGCCCGCATCATGCTCATGCGCTCCTGCGCGCGGCTGCGATGCACTTCGTTCTTCACGTCCTCGCTCGGATACAGATTCAAGCGTTCGCGCAGCTCGATATCGTGACTTTCCCACCAGCCGCGCAGCGTCGGCAGATCGTGCGTCGTGACCGTCGCGAGCGCATGCGGCACGTATTCACCCGGCGTCTTGAAGCGCCCGCTGCCATCGCGCTCGAAGAACAGCACCTTGTAGTGATAGATGCGGTAGCGCTCCATCGCGAGCCGCACTTCCTCGGGCACCGTGCCCAGGTCCTCGCCGATCACGACGCAGCCGTTGCGCTGACTTTCGAGCGCGAGAATCGCAATCAGATCATCGAGCGGATAATGCACGTACGCGCCTTGCGCCGACGTCATCCCGCGCGGCACCCACCACAGGCGGAACAGCGTCATCGCATGATCGAGACGCAGCGCCGCCACGGGACGCATGTTGTTGCGGATCATGACGATGAACGGCTCGTAGCGCTGCGCGCGCAGCTCCTCGGGATTCTGCGGCGGAATGCCCCAGTCCTGACCTTTCAGCGCGAGCGCATCGGGCGGCGCGCCGACCGATGCGTTCTGTAGATACAGATGTCGGTTCGACCAGGTTTCCGAGCCCGCCGGATTCGCGCCCACCGCGACATCTCCATACAGCCCGATCGACATGCCGAGCTCGCGCGCCAGGCGCTGCACGGCCGTGAGCTGCTCTTCCGCGAGCCATTGCAGGTAGACGAAATACTCGACGTCGTGCGCACGCTCGCGCGCGAAGCGGTTCACCGCGATCGACGTGGCATCGCGATATTCCTCGGGCCAGCTCGGCCAGCCCCAGTACTGCGGACCCTGCAGACGCCAATGCGCATCGAGCGCATCGAACAGCGCATGCCGCTGCAACGGCTCGCCGCGCTCTTCCACGTATTGCTTGAATGCCTGGCCGCGCGGCGTGTCCTGCGCGAGATGCTGCGAGCGAAACTGCTCGTACAGCAGCGGCAGCACCGCGAGCTTCGCGGCTGCGACCTGCACGTAATCGACGTGATCCGTCGCGCGCAGCTCCGCGAGCTTCGCCTGAAAGTCGCGATCGCCGACGAGCCGCTGCGCTTGCGCGCAATCGGCGAATTCGGGAACGTCCTCGATCGCGATATACAGCACATTGAGAAATTCGCGGCTCGACGGGCTGTACGGGCTGATGTGCGCGGGATTCGCGGGCATCAACGCGTGCAGCGGATTCAAGCCGATGATGCCGCAGCCGAGCGGCGCCGCGAGCTCGACGAGATCGCGCAGATCCCGGAAATCGCCCATGCCCCAGTTGCGCTGGGAGCGCAGCGAATACAGCTGCACGGCGATGCCCCAGGCGCGTTCGCCGCGCCGGATCGATTCCGGATCGAAGCTCGTGGCTGGCGCGACGATGAGACGCGATTCGCCGGCAAGCCCGGTGTCGAGCGACACGTGCAGCGTGTGATAGCCGAGCGGCAGATCGTTCGGCAGATCGAGCGACAGCCGCGCGAACTCGCGCTTGTCGAGCGCGCCCTGCTCGAGAACTTTCAGCGTCTCGATCGCGGCTGAGCCGCTGCGCTCCGCGCCGTATTCGAGCGTGATCGACCACGAAACGTGCTTGGCCTTGAGCGAGAGCGGAATCGCCACCTGCGCCGCGGCCGATTCGCCGACCGTCACGACCATCGCGGCCGGCAGCATGCGCATCCAGTACACGGTGT
>Ga0164243_10005576_pt1 | contig 19206 bp, 15 predicted proteins | sample OricompcompostOP_FD_108781 | JGI IMG/M metagenome (GOLD analysis project Ga0164243, IMG submission 108781) | Organic Plus compost microbial communities from Emeryville, California, USA - Original compost - Organic plus compost (OP) | ecosystem: Engineered > Solid waste > Mixed feedstock >... | reverse complement strand
TCCGCCTCGGCCTCCCGAAGGGCCACCTGCCCAAGATGACGAACGCCCTGATGATGGGCCACTTCGCCGGGATGCACATCCTGTACTTTGAGGCCGACGGCCGGTGCGGCACCCCCGAGGTCATCATCTGCATCGACATCGACTGCCACGACGAGGGCGGTTATGAAGGGGCCTGCGCCTGCGTGAGCTGGCTGGTTGATAACGGCTTCCCCGGACTGTTCTGGTCGAGGTCCACGAACGGGAGGGGCGTCCACGCCTACCTGCGGGTTGATAAGACGGGCTCGAACGCCAGGGGCCTGGACCAAGCCCTCTCGGGGTTGGAGAGGTGGCTGAAGCATCAGCTCTCGGTGCAAAAATGGGGCATCCAGGACATCGAGATCAAGGGCCGCCCCCCGATCTTCTCCTGGGGCGACGAGCGATACGAGCTGCTCGGGCTGAAGATGGGGAGCCTGGCGAAGCTGCCCGTCGAGGCCCTGGACCGGCCGCTGGACCTGATGAATACGACGCTCAAAACTCTGGGCGATCTACGAAGCCTCGACGAGGGAGTACCAGGCGACCGGGGAACAGATAGGGGAGAACATAACTGTACTACTTATAGTTTGCCAATAAGGGCCGACTCCCTCGACTTCGACGGGATCGATGCCGACGACCTCAAGCCCTTCGTCCCCGACTTGAGGAACCGGGAGTGGCCGCTCTGGGTCGAGAGGACGGCGAAGCTCGGCCTGGTCGAGGACGACACGATGGCCGAGGTGGTCTTCGAACTGGCGAAGTGGCTGCTCTGGATCGAGTTGTACGGGGAGGACGATCGGGAGCAGAGGACGACCGAGTTGCTCCGGCGGTTCGTCCTGGAGAAGCACAACGGCTTCGTGACCCGGCTGGACGCCGGCAAGGAGGGGGAGGTGCTCTCGCACGTCGGGCGGATCGTCGAGGGGGCTTGCGACATGCCGCCCGAGTCGAAGGAACTGTTCCTGCGGGTCCGGCAGCGGCGTCGGCAAGGGGGGTACAAGCGGCTGATCGAGATCGTGCCCATCCTGAGCGGTGTGGACGGCGAGGCGGGGAGTCCAGCGGTGAGTGAATATAACTGTACTACTTACAGTTTGCCATTAAGCGATCTCCCTCTTCCCCCGACTATTGAGGACGGGCTCGTCCTGTACGCCAGGATGCATCGGATGAGGCGTTCGGCTGGCGAATACCCAATCGTCCGGTTCTCCAGGCGGTTCCTCGGCGTCCTCCGGCACAACCAGGGCTCGGCCCGCATCCATACCGACGACCTGACCTCGATGGCCGGCAACGTCCACCAGCAGGACAAATACAAGGAGATCCTGCGGGGATTGGGCCTGGTCCGTGACTGGACCGGGACGTACCGGCGGGGGTCCGCCTCGTCCCTTTACAGGCTGACCGACGAGGCGAGGCGAGCTTACGAGGAGGTATACCTGGGCCGGGCCGAGGGCGTGGCCGTCTGATGGAGGGCCATGCCGGCTCCCACGCCGAGGGCTAGAGCCGGCCCACGCCCCCGTACCTGGGCAGTCCAGGACCGCCCGTCCGAAAGGCTTTGCCCGGACTTGCCTCACGCCGGGCATCCCGTTGCGCCAACGGGCGCTGGGCCATTCCTGTCGCACGATCGGGCCTCCGAATGGCCCGCACCCCAAGCAGCCTCGACGGTTAATATCCGCCCGGTCCTTGCCGGGCCGGAGATCCAAGGATGGCCGGGAGGTCGAGTCTCACGGAGGACGGCCACTTACCATCCTTGCCCGTCGGCCGGGCGATGGCCCGAGTATGATCCTCCGTTGCGGGCTTCCAGCTATTCCCTGCGGTTATGAACCAGAGACCGGCCGGTCCATGACCGTATCGACCATCCGGTCCTGGCCACGGATCACGGCCGCCTCGTCGATGTCGCACGAGATGCACCGCCGGCCCAACCGCTTGCAGGCCGCCGCCGTCGTAAAACCGCCGCCGCACGGATCGACCACGAGGTCGCCGGGCCTGCTGAAATCCCGCAGCAGCCGCTCCACCTCTCCGAGGGGCTGCTGCCAATCGTGGACCTCCTTCTCCTTACGATTCAGGATGTACGAGTCATACCACCATTTCCGTTCGACCCAGTTCCCCTTCGAGTAGATCAGGATCGGCTTCCACCGGCTGAAGACCTGGAGCGGGAAGACTTCGTTGGCCACGGTCTCCCACACCGTCGCCGCCATCCAGCGGAAGGTGAGGTGTTCGGCCAGCATCGCCATCGCCCGGTCGAGGTAGCAGTGCCCGTAGTAGGTCACGAGGAGACCGCCGGGGGCGAGGAGATGTTCGGCCAACTCGGCGAGGGCAGGCATCTGAGGAAGGAAGTCCTTGCCGTAGGGCGGGTCGGTCAGGATCAGGTCCACCGAACTTGGTGCGATCCCGGCGACCCGTTCGAGATCCTGGAATTGACAATGGTGGAGACTGATGTCGCCGTCGCCGGGCGGGGCGACCATACGGCCTCGGATCGCCTCCTTGCGCCTCTTGCGGGTCGCCCTCCGCTCGGCCAGCCTCACCTCCAGGTAGCCGTCGGGGGCGTCGTCGCCGAGGGCCTGGAGGGCGTCCTGCGCCCGCCCGGCGTCCCTGGCCGTGTGCGTCACGATCCGGGTCACCCGTCGGCCCTTGCCGTCCCTGCCACGCAGTTGCTCGAACTTCGGAATCTCCGAAGTTGAGACGAGCCGTTGGCGGACGGCCTCGACCGTCTTGTCGGTCGTGCCGAGAGTCTGGGCCAGCCAATTGCTCGATAGGTCCGGCGTCCGCTTCAGCTCGGCGGCGATGAGGTCTCGCATCTGCCGACGGTTGAGCCGGCGACGGGCCTGGTTCAGGACGAGGGCGTGGTCCCGTTTCTCGTCCTCAGTGAGGCCACGGAGCGTCAGGATCGGGTAGTTGTCGATGCCCAGTTCCCGGCAAACCCGCTCCCGCTGACGGCCGTCGATGACGCCGCCGAACTCGTCCTCGACGACCGGCAGGATGACGCCGAACCGCCGGATGCTCGCCTTCAGGGCCTCGTACTCCCAGGGGGCCAGGTCGGGGAGGAGACCGAGGACGCCGTTCATGGCGTCCCCCCGGTCCGTGCCCGGTACTCGGTGTCGGCGATGTCGCCGTGGAACCGGGATGCGTTCACCAGGACCGGCCTGATGAAGACGAGCTTGCGTTCGATGCGGGCCTGCCCGAACGGCTGCCGCCGGAAGTGCCCTCGCCGCCAGTGGGGACGCCGATCTCCGCCATCGACCTCGGTGCCGAGGCGAGGTTTACCGTGCCCCTCGTAGAGGACGACATCCTGCTGGAACTCGACGAGGTTGACCTCGGCGTCGAGGAGAGCCCTGGCCCGCTCCGCCTTCACCCGGTTCGACCTCCGGGAATTGCGGAGATGCTTGACATGCGAGGCCGGATCGATGGGACCGAGGTCCATCACCCCGTAATGGGTCATCAGGAGGCCGAAATTGAGGGCGATCCGCTGGACGACCTCCCCCTGGTCGAGGTCGATGCCGCAATGGACGCTGAAGCGCAGGGCCTCCTCGATGGAGCCCTGGGCCGGTCGGGGCGACATGATCGTGATCCCGCTGATCCGGGAACTCGGCCTCTCGTAGTAGGTGATGATGTATTTCGTGCGGCGGTCGTGGTGCGTGACCACGACCTCGGGGCACTCAAGCCCGAACCGCTCGGCGAGCATGAGACGGTATGGCCCCGGCAGCTCGACCAGGAAGGTTGGGAAGGGCTGTTCGTAGTCATCGAACGACACGTTCAGGTCCACCTGCTCCAGCGCCAAGCACTGCTCGGTCGTCGGGCGAAGCAGCTTCGGCCCCTCGGCCATTGCCTTGGAGAGGACGTAGAGCTGGAAGAGTGTGACGGACTGCTCGTCCGCCGCATGCTCCAGCCGGGCGACCAATCCTCGGTGGGAGGTGATGGTCGGGTCGGGCGGGATGTGCAACTCCAGGGTGGTTGCGGGCGGCGAGGTGTCGAGGGGCGTCCACCAGAGCCAGTCGTATCTTCCCAGTAACTTCAGCGGCGTGATCAGCTCGCTCGGGATGAGGCGGCGCATCGTCGTGGTCATGGATGTGCTCCCTATGGTGTGTGCGGACGGCGAACGGTCGGGTCCGAACCCGAGGCCCGAGACCCGTTGAGGTGGTGCTCTATCCGGTTGCGGCGGCCCCGGCACGGAGGCGTCAGGGGGATTCCGTGACGGCCGGCACCGCTCCTCCCCGAAAGTCGGAAGCCTCCGATTGCGGGTGCTCTTCGCCCCAGGGCTAGGCGATCCGAGTGGCGCAGGCGGGCGTGATCAGGACGGGGCTCCGGCCGACTCCCGTCGGCCGATCGCCGCCAGCATCGACCGAGCGGGGGGACACGTGGATTTGCCTCGTGCCGAGGCCGTCACGGCCCCGGTCGAGACACCTGGGCCGTCAGTCCCCTCGGGTCTGGGATTTAGATCCCCAAACGCTTCCGGGCGCAGTCGGGGCAGAAGTTGACGGTCTGCGGCCCGAGGGCATGACGGGCCAGTTCGGCCGGGTCGGTGACCTCGGTTCCGTCGGCTCGCTTGATGCAATGGATTTTGGTCTGAACTATCGTCAATTCGGCCCGGCCGATCTCGTGAAGGTCGTCCCGGCCGCAGTCGAAGCACCTGGGCTTGCCGATCATCAAGGGAATCTCGTTCATCGTGGGTTCCTCGGTTCGATGCTTGGGGTTGGCGGGCCGTACAACGTTTGCGGCCCCTTCGGGCGGGTTGGCGAACTTCTCAGGATTTCGATGCACGGTGGGACATCACGCTTCCTCACACAGCACTTCCTCCGATGCCACCTCGAACTGGTAGCGAACATGGGGGTTCTTGCCAGGCAACCAACGCCGCAGGCCCCCCAGAAGTCGCAGCCGGTGGCGGCGGGTCTCGGTCTCGACCAGGAACGTCTCACCGACCAGGGGCTTGAGCAGGACTCCCAGGGACCGCTCACGTCCCTTCTCCGTGTCCCGCTCGTTCGCAGGGATCAGGGACTTCGACAAGCCTTGCTGGACGGTGATCCTCGCCCAGTCTCGGGGGCGCAGGGCCTCGCCCGGCTTCGCCGCCCCGAGGATGCCCACCGCCCGCCTCAGCGGGTCGTCGGCGACCTTGCGGGCCTGCTGGTTGCCGAGGAAGTCGGCGAAGCCGCCGTGCAGGAGGATGCCCCCGATCGTCCTCGCCCAGGGCGTCATCGAATGCCTCGCCGACTCGTCGAGGGGGCGGCCCGCCAGTCGCCATCGCTCGATCATCCCCCGCAGTTCCGCCTCGATCCGGCTGCGGTTCCGGGGGAGGAACTCCAGCTTCGGGTTGCCGATCGGCGACCGCCGCTCGTGGATGCTCCCACGTGGGGCCAGGTGGATCGGCAGGGCACGGTTGAGGATGTCCTGGGACAGCGAGCCGTCGTTGGTGTTGAGGACCACGACGAACTTGTTGCTCAGTGCGACCGCCTCGCCCGCCCCCGAAGAGGCGAGCACGACCTCGGCGTTGGTGACGAAGCCCTCGACGAAGGCCGAGCGGATGAACTTGCCCCGCCCGCCCGCACTGTCGAGGCGCACGTTGTCGAGGACGATCACGCCGAGGTCGGGGTCGAGCCTGAGCTGCCGCTGGAACTGGGCCTGCATGGGCCAGTCGATCGACTCGTAGAGGATGTCGGCCTTGGGGACCGAGCCCCGGACGAACTCCGTGACCGTCCCCTTGCCGGCGTGGCTCTTCGTGGCCGTGATCTGGACGAGCGGCTTCTCCCCGAGGAAATGGCGGCGGAGCATGACCGTCAATGCGGCCGCCACGGCGTTGGTGCGGTCGGCCGGGGTGGCGAACTCCATCACGTCGAGGAAGGCGTTGACCGCCTCCAGGCCGTCGCCGACCTCGGGCTCCGGGCCGACGTACAAGACCCTTCGGCTCGGCCCCCCGTCGTGGTAGCCGGGCCGCACCAGGGAGAAGTCCTCGAAGTAGTAGGGCGTCCTGGCCACTTCGTCCACGGGCCGGAAGTTCGACAGGAAGACCTCGCTGCGGAGCATGGCGTTGAGGTGGGACGCCTGCGGCATCTCGCTGGCGACCTTGCCCTCCTTGGTCACGACCATGCCGATCCGATCGGCGATCAACGGCGCAAGCTCGGACGACTTCTTGATCGAGCGGGTCTTCCCGCCCGCCGAGACGTGGAGCAGCCCCAGGCCGTCCGAGCCGTCCCGGAAGAGGTCGTCGCACCGGGCGAGCCGTTCGCCGAGGCGGGAGTAGTTCTTCCTCGCCCCGAGTTCGACCCGCCAGGCGAACGTCTTGCCCGTAGGGGGCCGTAACCCCTTACGATCCCCCACGGCCTGCCCTCGTTCGACCTGATGCGGATCGGACGCAGCCCGACCGTCCAATGGACTGGCGATCATGGCCTCGATCCCTCCGCATCGGTCATCCCTTCATCGGCCGTTCGTCGATCCCGATGCGGCCCCGTCGCCCCCGCCGGGGCCGTGCCGCCGGAGACGATGTAGTCCGACGCCTTCTGGGCCAGCCCGGCCGCCCTCACGAGCAGGCGGCGATCGTCCCTCAGCAAGCCCAGGTAGTTCTGGAGATAGGCCGCCGAGTTCGGCAGTTCCTCCAGGCGACCCGGCAGGTCCAGGGAGGCCAGCACGAAGCAGGAGGTCAGCTCGGCGACCAGCTCCTCGAACCAGTAGGAGGGCGTGCCCTGGTCGCCGCTGAGGTCTCTGGCCAATCGCTTCGACTGCCCGGTCCAGTGGCCGACCTCGTGCATCAGGACTCCGTAGATCCCCGCCTGGCTGTGGAAGCGGTCCCGATCCGGCATGTGGATCATGTCCGAGCGCAGGTTGTAGCACGCCCGCTTGCCGGCCCACCTCAGCCTGGGATTCAGCGCCGCCACCAACCGCTCGGCCGGTTCCCAGTCCCAGGAGATCGGCCCGGCGGTCGGTGCGGGTTCCGCTCCCGCCACGACTTGCGGTGCGGGCGCATCGGCCCGGAACTCGGCGAGCATCTCCGCCGGCCCATCGACCTGGCCGGCGTTGAAGACGCTGTGGATCACCGGGAACCATTCCTCGTCAACGACCTCGCCGCTCTCGGGGTCCACCTCGGACTGCTCGACCCAGCGGACGATGCGGGTCGCCTGCTCGCCCTTCCTGACCCGGCAGCCGACCCCGTTCCAGGCGTTGAGCGTCCCCCAGTACGGGCTGCCGCAGCCCCGCCTGATGGACGAGGCCCAGAGGATCAGGACGTTGACGCCCCGGTAGGGCCTGCGGCTGGAGATGGAGATCGGGACGGCGGGGCGGCCGATCAGCACGAGCCTCGGCTCCCTGGGCCTGCCCTTCCTCGGCCGCTGCTCCGACCAGGCGGGCCGCCAGGGCAGTCGGCCGCCCTCGATCAGCTCGATGAGCGTGTCGGTCACCGTCGCAAACACCCCGGCCCGTCCCCCGGACCTCGGTGATCGATCCCGGTCGATCTTCTGCATGGTCATCTTCGTTCCTCGGGTATGGACGGACGGCGATCCTCCGAGCCCGGTGGAACACCGGGCCGGTGACGCAGGCCGTCGAGTCGGGTGGGTAGGTCAGCCTGGCGCTATCAGCGGCCAGGGGGGCGTGACGACGTGCCGGTCCAACCCCGTTGGACCTCTGCGATCAGCTCCCGCCGTCGGGCCAGGCTCGGCATCGGGCGATCGGACCGTTCGGGGATTTCGTCGTGGATCAGCCCGTCCAAATCACGCCCGGCGATCTTCTTGTTGGGTCCGCCCCACTGCTTGAAGAAGAACGGGACGCCGGCGGACCGGCATTGATCCCGGATGGATCGCACCCAGTCCGGGTCCATCATCCGGGCTCCGTGGCCGCTCTCGCCGCCGACGATCACCCAGTCGATGCCGTCCAGGTCGATCGGGCCGAGGTCTTCGAGGAGCGGCTCGACCGAGAGGAACCTCGTCCGTGCCGGTGCCGAGCGCAGGTGCTCGATCCGGGGCAGCCCGAAGCGGCGGTCCTCGACGCTGACGCCCCACCAGATGTGGGGCGACCCCGACGAATCCCCGAGCTTCGTGAGGAGCAAATCTCGCAGCCGTTCCGACCGCTTGGTGAGGACTTGGTAGGTGTGCCAGTCGGCCGTCCGCATCACCCCGACGACGGCCTCGATGTATTCGTCGGGCACGCCCTCGTGGAACAGGTCGCTCATCGAGTTGACGAAGACGGTCCTCGGCCTGGGCCAGCGCAGCGGCTCGGCGAGCTTCTCGGGGACGAGCCGCAGGTCGAAACCTCGTTCGTAGGGATGTCCGGGGACGCCTCGGAACCGTTCGGCGAAGGTCTCGGCGTAGCAGTGCTTGCAGCCGGGGCTGATCTTGGTGCAACCCCGCACCGGGTTCCAGGTGGCGTCGGTCCATTCGATTGTGGAGTGGTCGCTCATTGTCGCTCTCCCATGATGATGGATTGGTGTTCAACCTCCGGCTGGGCCAGGCACGGGCTCCGAGACATCCGGGTCGAACCACGGACGGATCGAGGCCGCCGCCTTGCCGTCGGCCGTGCGATCCACGTGCTCGGAGAGCTTGTTCCAATCGATCTCCACCCTGCCGATGCCGACCCAGCTGTGGTCGGGATGGGCGGGCGGCTCCCCCGACTCGTGCCGGGTCAACGGCCCTTGAAGGCCGGGCAGATCCTCCTCCGCCCCGATGAGCACGCAGCGTGGAGGCAGCGGCTTCCACCAGAGGATCTGCGAACACGGTTGGCCCTTGAGCCGGGGGAATACGCCCGTGAAGAGTCGCACCTGGGGATCGGCGATCCGATCGGTCAGGGACTCCAGGCGAGCCATGATCCTGCGGCTGGAGAAGGCGATGCCGCCGTGGCTCCGCCGCCCCCGCCACGTCAGGGGGCTCATCACGAAGATGTCGTGGATGACGCCTTCCGGGGCGTAGCGCCGTGAGCCGTCGGCGGCGAGGTCGAGCCAACCCTTGATGGTCGGCCCGACGAAGATTCTGGCGGCCCCGGCGTGACCGAACGGCCCGGCCCCATAGACCTGGGTGATCTCGAAGATCTCCATGGACTTCTCCTTTGCTCGTTGATGGCCGGAACGCCGGCCTGGGTGCGTACCACGATCGGGCGGACCGGGCGGAGGCCGGTCCGTTCCTGCCGACTTCGATCGCTCTCGTCGGGGGCGCTACCGCCCGGATTTGCCGGGCGAGGTCTCGGGTTTCAGACCTGGACTCCGAGGGGTAGGATCACACGATCCGCCGCCCACGCCTTGCGGCGGAGGAGCCGATCGGCTTCCCATCGGGCCTTGAGACCGCCGGGCGTGATTGCCTCCTGGCCGTTGTCGAACACGTCATCCCCGCCAGGGAGATTGACCCGTTCTCCGGTCCAGATGCTCGAATCCCTCAGCGGGGAGTTCATCCAGATGTTGTCGATCCAGGTCGGTAGGGCCAGAGAGACCCGGACGGCCTCCTCGGCGAATGCGACCTGATGCGGACCGGGGATCTGGAGACGCCTGAATGCGTCCGGCCCGACGCTCTCTCGGTGGATGCCCACGGTCCTGTTGTTGAGGTCTTTGAGGGAGCGGACGACATCCGCAACCCGGCAGTCTGCGCCTGAGAGGACTTCCGAGACGAAATGGATGAAGCCGTCGGAGTTGTAGAAATGGATGAGGCGGAGGGTCTTGTTGCTGGCCTTGTTCCTCGCCCTCCGTCCCGTCGCTCGCCCGTGTGCCAAGCTTCGCCTCCTGGGGCAGTACCCCGTTTGTTCGGTGTTGTCAGGTCCAGTCCAGTCCCGGTGGGATATCGGTGACCGGCCGGGCTTGGGCTTGTCCCCGTTGCCATTGAACAGAGCTTAGCGGGCCACGGCGGTCCCCTCAGTCACGTTATCCGTCAATCGTTCGTCCCTCTCATGTACTCAAGGAAGCAGCCTCCAAAACCCTCGCCGCCCCGGCACTGGAGCCACGATCACCCCCCAGAGCTTCGATCTGCGGAGGCAGCGATCGAACCGGTCGGCATCGATCCCCGTGGCCTTGCGAATGTAGCTTTCCGTCACATGCCTTCCCTCCTTGTGGGCACGGTAGATGACGGGGAAGACTTGCTGAGCCAGCGGCGTGAGATTGAACGTCCCCTTCGACGTGACGATGACCTTCCAGTCCCCTTGCGGGTTGATCTTGTCCTCGTCCAGCGCCGCCGCCACCTCCCGCTCCCGCCGCCATTCCCCCCTGCGCCGGTGGTACTCCAGCTCCGTGTCTCTGGCGGCCGACTCGAACTCCTCGGCGGTTTCGAGTCGCACCCAGAAGTCCATGGCCATCCCCATGACCGCCCGATGTTCCGCCTTCAGCGAGAGTCCTCGGCTGTGCAGCATGTTCCCGACCAGCGCCCTGGCGAGTTCCCCCCGTGCTTCGGGGGCCGCCGCCACGAGGGCGTCGAAGTGCTCCAGCGTCAGGCCGCCCTCCGGCCGGAAACACCGACTGATGTCGTGCCCTTCCGCCTCGACGCAATGGGACCACGCCGACACGATCGTCCCCTGCTCCCGGACGAACTCGACGAACACTTCGAGATCCGACTTCCGGCGAGCCCTGGTGCTTACGGCCGCCAGATGGGCCAGCATGTCTTGCTTATTGAGTCCCATGATCTTGCCACCTCCTCTTTAGCGTGTATGTCGCCGGTCCGGTCTTTGGGTCGTGGTCCTCGGCACGGCCCTCGGAGCAAGGCCACGTTCGTCGCCTTGCCCTTCCGTCCCGGCTCGCCGGACGAGAACATCCCGTCCGGGGTTGCGGGCCGTTGGCTCTTTGCGACCTGCCCGATGGTGTCAGATCGTGACGACCGGTCGTGGCCCGAGTCGTGGTGCGGCCCTCAAGTCGAGCCCACGTCCCGTCGCTCTCGTTCATGCGACGAGACGATCGCCGACCATTCGATAGGGCCGCCGGGCGTTGCGGATTTGCGGTTTTGCAAAGTGCAAAACCGCAACGCCTACGCCCCGGATCGATCGAGGGCTCGCTTGCGGCGGTAGAGCGAGTGCGGGCTGCTCTCGACCCGTCGCCCCCACTCGGCGTCACGCCGGGCCTTGTCGTCCGGGAACCGCTCGTACAACTCCTTGGCGATCTGCTGCTCCCAGGCGATCCGGGCGGCCCGCCCCGTCGGCCGGGACCAGCCTTCGCCGACGAGCCGCTTCAGGCTCGACCGCACCAAGTCCCGCCAGGGCCGCAACGCCTTGCCGTGGAGGTCGAGCCGGTAGTCCTGCCACGCCTTGACCATCGCCCGCAGGTCCAGGCGGTAGTCGCAGGCACGGGTCTCGGCGATGACGAACTCGACGACCTCCAGGCACGCCTCGGGCGTCACGTCCTCGAAGCCCTTGAGGGCCTGCGCCCGCATGAAGGCGGCGATCATCTCGTCGCTCGGCTCGTGCTCCAGACGGGCGACCCGGCTGGCCACGGCGTCGGCGAGCGGGTCACGCCCCAGCGGCAGGTTGCTGATGGCGATGATCCCGCCGGTGAACTCGAACGACTTCCGCTCGTCCTTGGTCGTGTAGGTGACGGTGCGGGCCTGGCCCGGCCTGCCGCCGAGGGCCGCCATGAGGATCTGGAGTGCGGCGTCCTGGCCGAACAGGGTGTGGATGTCGTCCAGGACGACCGTGTGCTCCGGGTGCTCCTCCAGCAGGGCGTACAGGCCCATCGGGCTCATCCGGCTGTTGCGATAGGCCCAGGGCGTGTCCAGTCGCTCCAGCGTCTCCTTGACGGTGTAGGTCTTCGACGACCCCGGCCTGCCGACGAGGTAGGCCCCGACCTGATAGCCTTCGGCCACGCTCCGGGTGCGGTCCCGGATCAGGTCCAGCATCGACTCGAACTCGTCGAGGTGGGCCTGGTCTGCCTCATCGAGGGCCAGGGTCCGGTCCGCCTGATTGATGATGTCGCCGCCCGTCGTCGTGCTCATCGGTACTCCTGGGTGTTCGGAACGCCTCGTGATATCTGATCTGGGCCATGCCGCTGCCCTCGGCGTGGCCCTATTTGGTCGCCCCTCCCGTCAGTTCACCTCGGGATTCACGGATGGGTCGAACCGGATCGTCTCCCGGTCCATGACGGCCCAGTCGGGCGGCGGCAGCTGCCCCGTCGGGACGGCCACGGCGAACGTGATGCACGTCCCCTCATCGAGGAACACCGTCAGGACGTGGATGTAGGAGTCCGAGGTCTCGGGCCGGCCCAGGGCGCTCACGAAGCCGTCCCGGTGGTGCTTCCAGTCCGAGTACGCCTCGAACAGCTGACGGTGCTTGGTCAGGAGGCCCCGGATCAGGGCCGGGCTGTAGGCCGCCGCCAGGGCCGGGTCGATCTGCACCTTGTCGAAGGCCAGATGCGGCCGGGGCCGGGGCTTGAGCGTCTTCGCCTTCACCCTCGGTGCCCCGGTGCCGCACCCCGCCTGGCGGGCGAGCTTCTCGTAGGTCTGGACCTGGCCCTGAGAGAACGGGTGCCCCGCCCTCATGCAGCAAGCGAACCGCTCCCGGCCCTCGACTTCGGCGAGATTGATCTCCCCGCCGTCCACGAGGACCGTAGGCTGGGAGATGGAGCGGCAGTACGACTCCCAGTCCTCCCCGAGGGCCTCGCCGGTGTCCCCGAACTTCTCCTCCAGCAGGTCCAGGTGAGCCCAGTCCGGGCCTTGAGCGGCCTCTTCGAGATCGATCCTCTCTTGGAGGCGATCGACGGCCTCCTCGACCGCCTCGCCGAAGTCGGCGAAGTCATCCGGGTCGGTGGTCTGGATCACCACGTCGATCGCCCGCTCGATGTCCTCGGAGTCGCTGAAGATGTCCTCCACGACCCGGTAGAAGATCATGCCCGTGGGAGTGGTGGAGAGATCCTGCCCGCCCATCCCCCGCCCGTCATCGCCGTTCATTTGGTCCATCATCGTCGCTTCCGCAGTCAGTGGCCTGGTCGAGCGGCGAGCCGTTCGCCACTCCGACGGGTCTCCCGCCGGTGTCACCGAGCGTCGGTCCGTTGCGGCCCGAGTCGTCGTGCCGGCGTTCGGCCCACGACGAGGGTGACCGTCCCGGACGAGTCGGCCTGGCATGCTCTCCAAAAGCCCGGTCTCCTGGATCGTGGGTCGGCGGAGGTCCATCGGCCCCCGACGAGCCGATCTCTGGTGTCGCCCGGCGGCGACCGGTCGTGGAACGAGCTGCGAATCGCACAGGTGCCAGGGTTGCATTCCTCGGTGTCACGTCCGGCGTTCGAGGCCGATGCGGGCGTACTCCGCCGCTCGGTGTCACGTCCGGCATTCGAGGCCGTTTCGCCCGTTCACGCACAGATCGGTGGTGTCAGCTGTCGAGGGCGAGTTGTGATCCGAGTCGTGGTGCAGCCCGTGGCCCCGCCGACTCGGGTCGCTTAGGATGTCCCGCAGCCCCCAACCATCCCCCGTGTCCCGAGCCCGAGAGTCGCCCTTGGAGAACGAGCGGAAGTGGCGGAAGATCCGGTTTGCGAGGAACCTGGCGGCCCTGATCGAAGGCACCGGGCTGAGCCGCACGCAATTCGCCGAGCGGTCGAAGGTGCCATTCCCGTGGCTCCAACGGGCGACCACGGGCGGCATCACCCGGCTCGACCGCCGGGGCCGTGAGCACCTGGAGAAGGTCGCCCGGTGGTTCGGGCTGCCGGAGTTGCAGCGGCTCTGGGATCGGGACTTCGTGGCCCCGCCCCCGTGGGGCACGAGGGAGGCCCGTGCGACCCGGCTCGCCGAAGACTTGAGGCGGCTGGTTCTCGAAAGGGGGGAGGACGCCGAGCCGGTCAAGACCGTGCTGAGGCTGATCCGGGAGGCCCAGGCGGCGCAGGCCGAGGGGCCGACAGCCCCCCAGGTCGCCGCCCCCGCCTGATATAGAGGCTGTCGGTCAGCGGCAGTGCCGCCTCGCCGTTGAGGCGGTCGAAGGGGCTGACGCCGTTGTCGAGCAGCAGGTGCTCGTCGTACAGGTCGCCCGGCACGGCCACCGTGCGGTCCTCGTCACCCAGGAAGCCGTTGAGCGAGAGCAGGAAGTCGCCCCGCTGGCCCCGGAGCCAGCCGAAGAACTCCGGGAAGTCGATCATGCCCGAGTAGTACTGGCCGTCCTCATTGAAGTAGGGCGGGTCGAGGTAGAGGAGGTCGCCGGGGGCCGTCGAGACCTCCCGGTAGTCCCGCACGGCGAAGCGGACCGGCACCCTCCCGAGCCTACGCCACCAGTCCGCCAGGACGGCCTCGACCGTCTCGGGCTCCATCCCCGGCCGTGCCGCATGGAAGCCGGTGTTGAACTCGCCTCGCCGGTTGAACCGGACCAGGCCGTTGCGGCAGGTCCGCAGCAGGAAGAAGAAGAGGCGGGGATCGCCGGTGCGGTTGAACCGATCCCGAACCTCGTAGTAGAAGCCTTTGCCCTGGGATTTGAGCGTGGCCCAGCCCTCGGCGTAGCGTCGGAGGAGGCCGTCCGGGTCGTCCCGGACGACCTGCCAAAGTTCAATGAGCGGGACGCACGTGTCGCCGCACTCGATGCGCCCGACCCGGATGTCGGTGCGACCGAGCAACTCGTGGAGGACGGCCCCGCCCCCGAGGAACGGCTCGTGGTAGGTGGCGATCTTGCGGGGGAAACGCCCGACGATCCGCCGGGCCTGCCGCCGCTTGCCCCCCGTCCACTTGATCAGGACGTGCTGGAGGTGGACCGATGTGTCCGCATCTTTGCTGGTGTCCGAACTCATGGCAGCCCCCGAGGCCCCTCGAAGCCGCCTCAAGGATACCCCATGCTGATCGTGCGGTCGGGGGCGCAGGGACTCGGAACGAGCTGCTGTTGATCATCGACTCTCAGGAGAGGGGTGCAATGTCCTACGCCTTGAACCCGTCTTTTGAGAGTGTCAGATAACGTGTCAGATAAGCCCGCCGACAATCGACGCAAGTCCTTTAATTTCAACAGATCGGGCGTACCAATTTTGTTCCCGCCGCCTCCACTTAAGAGCCCCTTGCGAGAAATCGCAAGGGGCTCTTTTTATTAAGCTTATATCGCTCGGCCGAGAACACCCCGGACGGCACGGGACCTGTGGGATTGAGCGGCAGGCCGGGCGTCTTCTCGCCTGTGGAGACACACCGAAGGCGGGGACATCTCGTTGGGCCAAAACGCCGCACGCCAACACCGAGCAGCTAAATCCTTGCCGCCTCGACCTGGAACGTGAATCGAGTCGTATCGGCTAGGCCGGTGAAAAGCTAGGAAGGTGGGTGTGAAACGGGACCGGCCCCACAGAGGGGACAAAGGCAAGAATGGCTAAAAGCGGAGAGGGCGGGATTCGAACCCGCGGTGGCTGTGACACCACACGGCATTTCCAGTGCCGCACCTTCGGCCTCTCGGTCACCTCTCCGGAGGACGGGTTAGATCGTACCGAGGGGACGATCTTCTGGCAAGAACAAGGCCCCGGCCTGGCTTCCGTTATGTTGTCGGACGTGGAGTGGCTCGGCTAAGATGACGGGCACGGCGGGAGTTAAGAAGAGACGGGCGTGGGCCCCCGGCACAAGTCGTCCCGTCCATGCCGACCACGGATCGAATCAAGCCTCCTATGCTACGCAACGAGGGGCCACAAAAGCCGGATAAGGCCGACGGGAACGACCTCGATTTGCCCCGGGTCCGCCCGGATGACCCCGCCGCGGCGGCGGTCCAAGCGGCACTGGCGGAGGGCCTTCACTGGCTCAAGGTCAACCACCCCGTCGCCTGCGAAGGGGGTGTGGAAGGGGTTCACCGACTCCGCACGACGACCCGGAGGTTGCGCAGCGCCTTGGATCTGTTCCGCGGGCTTACCGATTCCGCCTGGGCCGATCGGCTCGGCGACGAGTTGAAATGGCTCGCCGGCAAACTGGGCGACGTGCGCGACATCGACGTCCTGATCGCCCGGTTCGAAAACGCCGCGAAAGAGACGGGCGGTGCCGAGGCGCTCGGCCCGCTGTTTGATTGGCTCCGGGGCCGTCACGCCGTCGCGTCAGAGGCGCTCCGGGAGGCGCTCCGGGGCGAGCGATATACGACGTTGACCACGGCCCTGGCCGGGTCGCTCGGGGCGATCCCCCACGACGACAGCGCCTGGGAGCCGTGCCGCACCGCCCTTCCCCCGTTGGTGGACGACGTCTGGAAACGCCTCAAGCGGGCCGGTCGGGCGTTGAGACCGGACGACCCCGACGAGGACTTCCACGAGGTCCGCAAGCGGGCCAAGCGGGCGCGCTACGCCGCCGAGGCGGTCGGCGGCGCGCTCGACCCGGGCCCGGCCGACGACGCCCGGCGGTTCGCCCGCCGGGCGAAGGACGTTCAAGACGTCCTCGGCGCCCACCAAGACGCGGTCGTCGCCGCCGCCGAGATCTGCCGGGCCGCCGCCGACCACCCCGACCTCGGGCCGTTCAATTTCGCCGCCGGCCAACTCCTTGAGCACGAGCGCCGGGCCGCGGCCGAATCCCGCGATCAATTCTTCGACGTTTGGGACGACCTCGACCGTAAGAAGATCGTCCGCTGGCTCAAGCCCTGACGGGCCGAGCCGGCCCGATCTCTCCCTTGCCTCGATCCGCCGTGGTCGGTGTAATGCCGGGGCTTTTCCCCGGCCGCCCCTCACGCCGATCGAGGTCACCCATGCCCGGAATCCGTCCTTTCCCGTTCCCGTGGCTTTCGGTCGGGCTTCTGGCCGTTTTTCTACCCGCCGTGCGGGGGGCCGAACCTTCGCCGCCGGTCGACCCGGTGACCGCGGCCCTCAAACGGACGGTCATCGGGCCGGGGCAGGTGCTCGCGGAGGTCCGGGAATACGCCGCCGCGCGGGTCCCGCAGGCGCCGGCCGTTAAGACCGTCGCCGAGTGGGAGGCGTTCGCGTCGAAGACCCGGGACGAGGTGCTCCGCCGCGTCGTCTTCCGCGGCGCGGCCGCAACCTGGCGCGACGCGAAAACGGGCGTCGTCTGGCTCGACACCATCGAGGGCGGTCCCGGCTATACGATCAGAAAGCTCCGCTACGAGGTACTCCCCGGGCTCTGGGCCCCCGCCCTGCTCTACGAACCGGTCAACCTGAAAGGGAAGGTTCCGGTCGTGCTCAACGTGAACGGGCACGACCCCAAGGGGAAGGCGGCCGACTACAAGCAGATTCGGTGTATCAACCAGGCCAAGCGCGGGATGATCGCGCTGAGCGTCGAATGGTTCGGCATGGGGCAGCTTAACTCGCCGGACTTCGCCCATTACCAGATCAACCACCTCGACCTCTGCGGGGCGAGCGGCGTGGGCGCCTTCTACCTGGCCATGAGCCGCGCGCTGGATCTGCTGTTGGCCCTCCCCGCCGCCGACCGCTCCCGCGTCGGCGTCACCGGGCTGTCGGGGGGCGGCTGGCAGACGATCTTTCTGAGCGCGCTCGACACCCGCGTCACGCTCGCCAACCCGGTCGCCGGCTACGCCAGCTTCCGAACCCGTGGCGAGACGCATACCGACCTGGGCGACTCGGAGCAGACGCCCACCGACCTCGCCGCCGTGACCGACTACGCCGTGATGACCGCCCTGTTGGCCCCCCGCCCCGCCCTGCTCACCTACAACGCGAACGACAACTGTTGCTTCACCGCCGCCCGGACCCTCCCCCCCCTGCTCCCCGCCGCGACGCCGGTCTACAAGCTCTACGGCAAGGGGTCGAACCTGCGGACGCACGTCAACAACGACCCCGGCACCCACAACTACCTGCTCGACAACCGCCAGGCCTTTTACCGGCTGGCCGGCGACCACTTCTTCCCGAACGCCCCGGGGTACGACCCCAAGGAGACCCCGTCCGAGGCGGAGGTGAAGTCCGAGGCCCAACTCAACGTCCCGCTCCCCGCCGACAACCAAAGCCTCCACGGCCTGGCGGTCGCGATGAGCAAGGGGCTCCCCCTCGACGCCACCTTGCCGACGGACCGCGACGCCGCACGGGCCTGGGCCGACGCCCGACGCGCCAAGCTCCGCGAGGTCGTTCGCGTCAAACGGCACGACGTCCAGGTCGTGTCGAGCACGGAAGAGGTGGTGGGCGGGATCAAGGCGACCTTCTGGCGGCTCAAGGTCGGCGAATGGACGGTCCCCGGGGTCGAACTCGTCAAGCCGGGCGTCGAACCGAAGGGGGTTGCGGTCGTGGTCGCCGACGGGGGACGTGCCGGCGCCGAAGTCGCGGCCCTCGCCCGCAACCGGCTCGCGGCCGGGGATCGCGTCTTCGCGCTCGACCCGTACTCGCTCGGTGAGGCGAAGGTGGCCGAGGGGGATTACCTGTACGCCCTTCTGCTCGCGTCGCTCGGCGACCGGCCGCTCGGCATCCAGGCGACCGAAATCGCCGCCGTGGCGCGCTGGCTGAAAGGCGGACGGAAGGCCGGGCCGGTGACGGTCGAGGCCTGGGGCCCCCGGGCCTGCGTCATGGCCCTGACCGCCGCCGGGGTCGAATCCAAGGCGATCGACGCGCTGTCGCTCTACGGTTCGTTAGGCAGCCTCAAAGAAGTGATTGACGCTTCGGCCGCCTACGTCCTGGCCCCCGAATTCTTTTGCTTCGGCCTGCTGGAAGTGGCCGACGTCGCACAACTCGCCGCGCTGGTCGCCCCGCGCAAGGTGAACGTTTTCGGACCGTCGCCCCGTGCACGCGCGGAACTCGCCGGGTTGAAGGACTGGTACGCCACCTGGGGCGTCGACCACGACCCGTTGCGCTGACGATCACGGCCGACCACAAACGTATTGCAGAGTCCACCCCCGGCTCGTTAAATGGACGGTCGTGCGACAATTGTCACAGAGAGTTGGCACGGCCATGACATTCGGACCGATCTTCTGGCGCGAGCGGGTCGTTTCGGCGCGGCGCGGGTCGACCTACGCGGGGCGGGCGCTGTCCGTGGGCGTCCTGCTCGGGGCGGTCGCGGCCGTCGAGGTCTGCGCGACCGTGTACGAATGGGACCGGGCGTCGGTGGGCGGTCAGAACCTGTACGCGATCCGGATGTTCTGTCTCCTGGTCGGCGTTTCGCTGCTGCCGCCCCTGATCGCCGTCCCCATGGTGATCGCCCCCGGGATCGCCACGGAGCGGGATAAGAAGAGCCTCGACGCCCTTTTGATCACCCGGCTCTCGGGGGCGGAGATCGTGACCGGGAAGCTGGCGGCGGGGATCTTCACCGCCATGGCGGGGACGTTCGCCGGCCTGCCGGTCATGGCCCTGGTGGTGTTCGTCTGGGGCGTCGACCCGAGACTCGCCCTGTTGACCTATGCCGCGCTCGCGGCCACGGCGTTCGCGACCGGGTCGCGATACTCGGGGATTCCGGATGCCTGCAGCATGCC
>Ga0164243_10005573_pt1 | contig 19210 bp, 19 predicted proteins | sample OricompcompostOP_FD_108781 | JGI IMG/M metagenome (GOLD analysis project Ga0164243, IMG submission 108781) | Organic Plus compost microbial communities from Emeryville, California, USA - Original compost - Organic plus compost (OP) | ecosystem: Engineered > Solid waste > Mixed feedstock >... | reverse complement strand
GCCAAAGCCCTTTCGCTGGACCAAATCAGCCGACGATATCCTGGCCTCCATCGAGCGCTTCTGCCGCCACAATGCACCGCCCCGCACTTGATGCGCCGAACTTCTGGTTCAGCACACTAGAGCGTTTTCCTATCGGCTGGGAATCGCACTCCCTGATCCCCCTCCCCCTTGCGGGAGCTTGGAGAAACCTACCAGGCGATACGCCCGGCTCTTCGCCCCACCCGGCCTCTCACTGCGCGCGATGCCACCCTCCCCATCGAGGAGAGGGTGAGTGAGCCGAGCCCGTCTGATCGGAAAATGCGTTAGCTCTGCAGGACGTAGGTGCCGGGAGCGCGGCAGAGCGGGGGAAGCTTGCCGCCACCAGGAGGAATGGCGTCGACTTCGCCGCTCGAGCGCGCGGACAGCCAGCTCACCCACTCCGGCCACCACGAACCTTGATGCGGCTGCATCCGAGCGTACCAGGTGTCCGGATCGAGATAGGTGTCCTGCTCGGTGCGCGTTGCGACGCGATAGCTGCGCGAGCCGTTGCTCGGCGGCGAGACGATGCCGGCGTTGTGTCCACCGGTCGTCAAAAGGAAAGTGACATCGGTGTCGAGCAAGAGATTGAGCTTATAGACCGAGCGCCAGGGCGCGACGTGATCCGTCTCCGTCGACACCGCGAACACCGGCACCCTGATGTCGGTGAGCGCCACAATCTTGCCGTCCGTGCGGTAGCGGCCCTCGGCGAGGTCGTTGTCGAGGAAGAGCCGGCGCAGGTAGTCAGAGTGCATGCGGTAGGGCATGCGTGTCGAATCGGCGTTCCAGGCCATGAGGTCGAACAGCGGCTCGCGCTCGCCCATCAGGTAGTCGTGCACCATGCGCGACCAGATGAGATCGTTGGAGCGCAGAAGCTGAAAGGCGCCGGACATCTGCCGGGCATCGAGGTAGCCCTGCTTCCACATCATGTCCTCGAGAAACGAGACCTGCCCCTCGTTGACGAACAGGGTCAGCTCGCCGGCCTCCTTGAAATCGACCTGGGCGGCAAATAGCGTCAGCGTCGCCAAGTCGTCGCGCTGGTCGCGCGCCAGGGTTGCGGCCTCGGCGGCGAGCAAGGTTCCGCCCAGGCAATAGCCGACGGCGTGCACCTTCTGCTGCGGGACGGCCGTGCGCACCGCATCCAGCGCCGCGCCGATGCCGAGCTTGCGATAGTCCTCGAAGCTCAGGTTGCGATCGTCGGACGTCGGATTCTTCCATGAGATCATGAAGACCGTGAAGCCCTGATCGAGCAGGTAGCGGACGAGCGAGTTCTCGGGGCGCAGATCGAGGATGTAGTACTTCATGATCCACGCCGGCACGATGAGCACCGGCTCGGCCTTTACGCGCTTGACGCGCGGCTCGTACTGGATCAGCTCGATGAGCTCGTTGCGATAGACGACCTCGCCGGGCGTGATGGCCAGGGTCTCGCCGACCTTGAACCTCTCCAGTCCGACCGGTGGGCGGCCGTTGGTGCTGCGCTCCCAATCCTCGATGAAGTTCCAGTAGCCGCGCACGAGGTTCATGCCGAAGTCGCGCCACGTCTTGTGCAGAACCTCGGGGTTGGTGGCGATGAAATTCGAAGGCGACAGCATGTCGAGGAGCTGGCGGGTCGAGAACTCGACCTGCTGCTCGTGCTCGTGCGAGACACCGCGCACCCCAACGGAGGCGTTGTGCCACCACTGCTGCTGCAAAAGGAACGCCTGGCTGATGACGTTGTAGGGCCAGACCTTCCATGCCTCACCGCGGAAGCGCTTGTCCTGCGGCAGTGGCTCGATGCAGCATTCGGGGCAATCGGGATTGCCGGCTACGGCGGCGGTGTAGTGCATGAGGCGCAGCCATTTGCGCAGCGCCTTGTGGACGAGCTGGCTCTGCTTGCCGGGCGCGGCGAGCAGATGAATGATCCAGTCGAAGTAAGCCTCGAGCACCGTCGCGGGCGACAGCCCCAGGGTGACGCGCGACATCGCATAGTGCACCGAGCGATCGATGATGTCGGCAAGCTCAAGCGTGGGATCGTCGGTCGGGGTAAGGGGAACGAGGGCGCCGGGTGCCGGTTTGGCTCCTGCCTCGGGCACGGGCTGCAGCATCTGCGGCGGGCGCACGATGAGCTGGGTGTTTTCCTGAACGGCCATCGAACTGTCTCCGGTCCCGCGTGCTTGCGGCGTTGCACACCCTTCTAGGCGACTTTCCCGCAAGCGGGTTGATGGGCGTCAACCTATCGAATTTGAGGTCGCAGCCTGGCCATCCCAAGAAGCGCATGCGCCGGAAGGCTCTGGACAGAGCGCCGCACCGTGGCTCAGCGGCCAGGGTTGGGGTTTAGACGGAGGATGGCTCAACTCGTTGCAGCGGCGGGAAGCGTCGCAACGAGGCGCCGAAGCGTGTCGAGCGTGGCGACGTCGAGGTGCCCGTCGGCAAGGGCGGGGCGGAAGTGGAGCTGGAAGCTGCGAACCAGCACCGAGAACCAGTCGTGACGCCCGGCGTTCTCGATTCCGTAACCATAGGCGCGCAGCAGCTCCAGGGCCTCCGTTACGGCGGCCGCATCAGCGTCGAGCAGAGCGCGCGGCTCATGATCAGGCACCGCCGGCTTAACCCAGTGCCCGACACCGTGCTTGGCCAGCCAGGCCCAGTTGAACTTCTCGCCAGGATCGATCTTGCGTCCCGGTGCCACGTCGGAGTGGGCGAGGATGCGCTCAGGACGAACGCCGCGGCGCCTGGCAATGTCGCGGCACAGCGCGGCGACGGCTTCCATCTGCGCCGGCGGAAAATCGGGATAGCCGTGCTCGTGGCCGGGGTTCTGAATCTCGATGCCGATCGATACCGAGTTGATGTCCTCGTTGCCGGCCCAGTGGGAAACGCCGGCGTGCCAGGCGCGCTTCGTCTCCTCGGCCATCTGGGTGATGCGACCCTCCTCGTCGATCACGTAGTGGCACGATACCTTGCTTTTCGGGTTGGCTAGCCAGCCGATCGCCTTCTCGGCGGAGGACATGCCGGTGTAGTGCAAGAGGACCATATCGGCGCGGCAACCTTTGCGCCGGTCCTCGATGTTGGGCGTGGGATAGAGCGTATGAACGAGCGGGGAGTCGGGCTTCAAGATCAATGATCGGCTCCGGATCTATTGGCGCTTCCCCGGCGCTCCTCGATGATGCTGTCATATGCGGCGTTGATGGCAGCGAGGCGCCGCGTCGCGGCGCAGCGCAGCTCAGGGGGCACGCCGCTCGCTGCCAGCTTGTCCGGGTGATGCTCGCGCACCAGCGCGCGGTGGCGCAGCTTCAGATCGGCGTCGGAGATGTCGGGGTGAACGCCGAGGATCTGATAAGGGCTGCACGGATCGTTGACGAAGCCGGCACGCACGGACAGGAACTCTCCTCGCGTCAGGCCGAACTTTTCCGCTACGACGGCGAGGAACTTATCCTCGTCGGGATGCAGGATGCCGTCCGCGGCGGCAACATGGAACAGGCATTCGAGCAGCGCGCGAAGCATCTCCGGCTCGTCAGCGAGCAGGCTGGCGATCTTGCCCGCATACGTCTCGTAGCCGGCGATGTCCTGAGCGGCGAGATCGTAGAGGCGGCGGAAGTTGGCGCGCTCGGCGGCGGGAATGTCGAACACCCGCTCGAAGGCCCGCTCCTCGACGGGCAGCGCAACGCCATCCGCCTTGGCCATCTTGGCGGCGAGCGTCGTCACGGCGATGGTGAAGGCGACGGTGCGATATCCGGGCGTGCGCTGCGCAGCGCTGTCGGGGGCGATGCGAGCCCACAACGCCGACAGCACGTCGCGCACCGAGCTGCCGGGTTCGAAGCCGATCGCGTGAGCTATGGCCTTCCAAGGCATGTCAAAATCCATATCGGCATTCGTCCAAGACTTGAAGCCTGCCCGCTCCCCGTTGCGCCCTAGTTCGGTCAAATGCCGGAAATTCGCCTAGAGCGTGCCGGGATATGGTCAGTGTTGACGCTTCGCGCAACGCCCGATAGCTGACGCAAGCGGCGGATTCTCAGGACGAATGCCGGATGGCCGGGCAGCCCAGCGACGAAAAGTGGCACTTCTTCATCGACCGCGGCGGCACCTTCACAGATGTCGTGGCACGTGCGCCTGACGGGCGGCTCCTCGCCCGTAAATTGCTGTCGGAGAATCCCGGCGCCTACGACGATGCCGCGCTCGAGGCGATCCGGCAATTCCTCGGCGTCGGCCCCGACGTGCCCATCCCCGCCGAGCGCATCGGGGCCGTGAAGATGGGAACAACCGTCGCCACCAACGCGCTGCTCGAGCGCAAGGGCGATGCGACGCTGCTCGTCATCACGCGCGGCCTCAAGGACCAGCTCGAGATCGGCACGCAGGCGCGAAGCGATATCTTCGCCAAGCACATCACCAAGCCGGACATGCTTTACGCCAACGTCATCGCGGCCGACGAGCGCGTGCGCGCCGATGGCAGCATCGAGCGGCCACTCGATCTTGCCGCGCTCGAGGCCGAGTTGCTGCAGGCCCGTAGAGCCGGCATCGACGCGGTGGCGATCGTCTTCATGCACGCCTATGCGCATCCCAAGCACGAGCGGCAGGCGGCGGAGCTGGCGCGCAGCCTCGGCTTTGCGCAGGTGTCGGCGAGCCACGAAGTGTCGCCACTCATCAAGCTCGTGCCGCGCGGCGATACCACCGTCGCCGACGCCTACCTCTCGCCGGTGCTGCGGAGATATGTCGACCGGGTCTCCTCCGCGCTCGCGTCCCCCTCTCCCCGCAAGCGGGGTGAGCCGCACACCGCAACATCAGCTTCTACCCCTCACCCTCTCCCCGCCGACGCGGGGAGAGGGGATGCACCGAGGCTGCTGTTCATGGCGTCGTCGGGAGGTCTCAAGGCGGCGCAAGCGTTCCGCGGACGCGACGCGATCCTCTCGGGGCCGGCGGGTGGCGTTGTCGGCATGGCGGAGACGGGAAAGCGCGCAGGCTTCACCAAGGTCATCGGCTTCGACATGGGGGGAACGTCGACGGACGTCGCCCATTTCGCCGGCGAGTACGAGCGGGCGTTCGAGACGCAGATCGCCGGCGTGCGCCTCGCGGTGCCAATGTTGCGTGTGCACACGGTGGCGGCGGGCGGCGGCTCGATCATCGCGTATGACGGGATGCGCTTTCGCGTCGGACCGGAGAGCGCCGGCGCCAACCCCGGTCCAAAGGCCTACCGCCGCGGTGGCCCGCTGACGGTCACGGATGCCAACGTCATGCTGGGCAAGCTCGACCCGAGCTTTTTCCCGGCAATCTTCGGGCCGGCGCATGATCAGCCACTAGACGCGGAGGCCGTGCGTGCCGCTTTCGCGGAGCTGGCGCTAAAGGTCGGCGACGGGCGCACAGCGGAGGAGATTGCCGACGGCGCCATCCGCATCGCGGTCGAGAACATGGCGAACGCCATCAAGAAGATCTCGGTCGAGCGCGGGTACGACGTGACGGAGTATGCGCTCAACTGCTTCGGCTCGGCGGGCGGCCAGCATGCCTGCCTGATCGCCGACACGCTGGGCATCGAAACGGCGCTTGTGCATCCGCTGTCGGGACTTCTCTCGGCATATGGCATCGGGCTCGCGCCGCAACGCGCCAGCCGCGAGCGGTCCATAGAGGCGCCACTCGACGAAGCCACCATGCACGAGATCGAAAGTCTCGCCTACGAGCTCGGCAGCGATGTCACCGAGGGGCTGCTCGAGGAAGGCGTCGAGCACGATGCCATCGCCATCGAGAGCTTCGCGCATCTGCGCTACGCAGGAACCGACACGGCGCTTTCGGTCCCGCTCTCGGAGCCGCACTTCATGCGCCGCGACTTCGAGGCATTGCACCGGCAGCGATTCGGATTCGTCTCGCCGGAGAAGGAAATTTTCGTCGCCGCGCTCGAAGTCGCCGCCAGCGGCGGCGACGACTCGATCAATTCTGGCTCCACCTATTCCCCTCCCCCTCGCGGGGAGGGGCTAGGGGTGGGGGGATCGAATAACAACCAGCGCTCGGTTCCAGCTCTTCACGCCACCCCCGACCCCTCCCCATCAAGGGAAGGGGGGAAAGTGAGCTCTACAGCCGCGCGAACCACGAAGTTTTATTCGCGGGGGGCGTGGCACGAGGCGCCGGTCGTGCCGCGCGACGAGCTCATACCGGGCTTAGAGGTTAGCGGGCCGGCGCTGATCATCGAGCCGCATCAGACGATCGTCGTCGAGCCTGGCTGGAAGCTCGCTCTCACCAGCAGTGACGACATCGTGCTGACACGCACCGCGCCGCGTCCGCGCGAGCGCCTTGGGTCCACAGCCGATCCGGTGCTGCTGGAGGTGTTCAACAATCTGTTCATGGCCATCGCCGAGCAGATGGGCGAAGCGCTGCGCAACACGGCGCAATCGGTGAACATCAAGGAGCGTCTCGACTTCTCCTGCGCAGTGTTCGACGCCAGCGGCGCGCTCGTGGCCAACGCGCCGCATCTCCCCGTGCACCTCGGCTCCATGGATCGCTCGGTGGAAGCGATCATCCGCCAGCGCGGCGGCGACATGCGCCCAGGTGACAGCTTCATGTTGAACGCACCCTATAACGGCGGAACGCACCTTCCCGACATTACCGTCGTCACACCGGTGTTCGACGATGGCGGCAGCCGGGTGCTGTTCTACGTGGCAAGCCGCGGCCACCACGAGGACATCGGTGGACTGACGCCAGGCTCGATGACTCCGCGGGCGACGCGCATCGACGAGGAAGGCGTCTATATCGACAATTTCAAGCTGGTCGATGCCGGCCACTTCCTCGAAGAGGAAACGCGTGCGCTGCTCGCGGGTGCCAGATATCCCGCGCGGCGACCCGACAAGAACATCGCGGACCTCAAGGCTCAGATCGCCGCCAATGCCAAAGGCGAAGCCGAGTTGCGCCGCATGGTGGCGCATTTCGGACTCGATGTGGTCGAGGCCTACATGCGCCACGTGCAGGACAATGCGGAGGAGGCGGTGCGGCGGCTTCTCTCACGCATCGAAGGCGGTCAGTTCCGCGTCGAGACGGACCAGGGCGCGGTCGTGGCGGTCCGTATATCCGTCGACCGTGATACGCGCTCCGCCAAGGTCGACTTCACCGGCACCAGCGCGCAACAGGAGAGCAACTTCAACGCACCTGAGCCGGTGACACGTGCCGCGGTGCTCTACGTCTTCCGCGTCATGGTCGACGAGCCAATCCCGATGAATGCCGGCTGCCTGAAGCCGATCGAGATCGTCATTCCAGAAGGATCGATGCTGCGGCCCGCATATCCGGCTGCTGTCGTCGCCGGCAATGTCGAGACGAGCCAGATCGTCACCAATGCATTGTTTGGTGCACTCGGCGCCCTCGGCTCGACGCAGGGCACGATGAACAACCTCACCTTCGGAAACGAGACATTGCAATACTACGAGACGCTATGCTCGGGCGCGCCGGCAGGCCCCGGCTTCGACGGCGCTGCCGCCGTGCACGTGCACATGACCAATACGCGCCTCACCGATCCAGAGATTCTGGAGTTGCGCTATCCGGTGCTGGTCGAGGAGTTCTCGATCCGCCGCGGATCGGGTGGGAAAGGCAAGTGGAAGAGCGGCGATGGCACGCGGCGCGTCATCCGCTTCCTGGAGCGCATGCATTGCGCCATCCTTTCGGGCTACAGGCGCGTGCGTCCGTTCGGCGTCGATGGCGGCGAGCCAGGAGAAGCTGGAAGCAATGCCGTGCGCCGGGCGGACGGGACCACGCAGCCGCTCGAGGGGTGCGATGAGACAGTGCTGATGGCGGGCGATGCCATCGTCATCGTTACGCCGACGGGCGGTGGCTTCGGCTCGGCTTGATGCCAAGCAGGGCAGGGTTTTGCCGTGTTGCAGAGCCGCTGCGCTCCCGACTTTCGGGCGGTTTTGGCCTCACAGCCTCTTGCCAGGGTAGGGCCGCAGCCCTTCATATGATGCCAGCGCCCACCGCGAAGGCGACGGATAACAAAATGCAAACGATGAACACGGCACGACGATCAGCAACGCGCGGCATGCTCCTCGCTGCTGCACTCGCATTCGGCTGTAGCACCTCGGCGGAGGAGACCGAGCCCGTGTCGCCCGCCGCAGACTTCAGCGTGCGCGACATCGCCGGCGCATTGTTCAAGGCCAAGCCCGGCGAAGCGCTCGACTACTCGAACCACGACCTCACCTATCTCGATCTCTCGGGGCTCAACTTCAAAGGCGCCAAGCTTGCCAAGTCGAACCTCTACGGGGCGGACTTCACAGGGGCCAACCTGCGCGGCACGGACATGTCGGGCACGCGCCTCGATCGGGCGACGCTCATCCGCGCCGACTTCTCGGGTGCCAATCTTTCGCAGGCCAGCATCCTGCGCCCGACGATCTATACCGACCTCACCGAGAACCTTGCCGATGCGCCACGCTTTGCGGGAAGCAATCTCACGGGCATCCGCGTCATGGCCAACATGTCGGGCGCCGACTTCCACGGCGCCGATCTGACGGATGCCAACTTCACGCCGCGTGAGGCGCGCGCTGGCCAGGGGACGATCACCACGCTGGCGAAGAACCTCTTGAAGTCGTGCGATTTCAGCAAGGCGATCTTGCGCGGGGCGAACTTCGATCACGCCGTGATGACGTTCTCGCGCTTCACGGGCGCCGACCTCACTGGTGCCAACCTCTCCAGTGCGGATCTGTCGCGCGCGGACCTCACGGGCGCCAACCTGACGGACGCCGATCTCACCGGCGCCGATCTCGACGGCGCGACACTGCTCGGCGTCAAAGGCCTCGACACGGTGAAGGGGCTGTCAACAGCACTCAACTTCGACAAGACGATCCGCTGACCTTGTCGCGCTGTCAGCGTGGCAGCGCAACGACGTGCGCGCTCGTTATTGAAGTGGCGTGCTTTTGCGTCCGCTTGACTTGCTCAATGGTTTCAATACAAATCGACACAAGCGCTAGATTTTCTGGGTTTTTGTATTCTATTCATGCGTTTAGAGACTGAAGCTCAGCATGCATAAGTGGCCGACGCTCGACGGCCTACGCGCCATCAGCATCCTCCTTGTTCTAGCTGGGCATATGTTGCCCCTCGGTCCAAAGTCGTGGCAAGCTAATGCGGCCGTGGCCACGAGCGGCATGGCTCTCTTTTTTGCACTATCCGGATTTCTTATAACGCGGACGCTGATCGCCAATCAAAACATACCGCAATTCATAACGCGTCGCTTCGCCCGCATATTGCCTCTCGCATATCTCTATCTGCTTATTGTCGCCCTAGCTTTCTCATACGGCCCGGCATTTCTCACGACGAATTTTCTCTTTGCGGAAAACTATCTCACAGATCAGCTCAAGCCGCAGAATGGACCGATGTGGTCGCTCTGCGTCGAGATGCATTTCTATTTGGCCATAGCGCTCGTCGTGGCGACTTTCGGACGCCCTGGGTTGTGGCTGGTCTGGCCGGCATGCCTGGCAATCACGTTGCTGCGTGTTCACGAGGGCGCGGGGATCAGCATCAATACGCACCTTCGCGTCGACGAAATACTCGCCGGCGCCTGTGTGGCGACAATCTATTCGGATGGCTGGAAGAAGTTCGCGACACCACCGGCAGTGCTTGTGGTGCTCTTCTTGGCGCTGCCGGCTTTCTGCTATCTCAACCCCCTCGCCTATTTTCGGCCTTATATGGCCGCCGCAGTGCTTGGCACGACCTTGTGCCTTGCGCCGGGTGTCATGCGCACCATTATTTCGTCGGCACCCGCCCGCTACATTGCAACGATCTCGTACGCTCTCTACATCTGGCACCCACTAACGATGACCGGCTGGTTTGGTGAAGGCGCGTCAATCGAACGCTATTTGCTCAAACGACCGCTGAGTTTCGCGTTGACGTTCGTCTTGGCCCATGTCTCAACCTTCTACTACGAGAAGCGCTGGACCGACTGGGCGGCGTCTATTCGCTTCAAACCGAAGACTGCATAGGGCGACGCGGTGAGCGGCGCTCGGACATGAAGCGGTCGAATGCCTGCTTGTCCTTGGAGCGGCGCAGGCGCTCGAGGAACTCGTGGAACCTTTCGCGCTCCTCATCGAGACGATGCAACGTCTCGTCGCGGTGCTCGTCGAAGGCCGTGTTGCCGCTGTTCTTGAAGAACGAGCGCGAGGGGCCGGGCCTGGCGGTGGCGGCAGAGTGGAATTGCTGCCAGCGGCGCGATTGATGGCGCCACATGACGCCGCCCAGCAACAGCAAAGCGAGCGGCCAAAGGAGCCAGACGACCGCTGCGATGAGCCACATCACGACCCACGCGAAGGCAACGATACTCGCGAAGATGAAACCGATCAGTCCGAGGATCAGGGGCATGCCCGCATCTCCGACCCGAGTTGAGCATCAAACCGCCAGGGCGGACAGCCGCCCTGGCGCGAGATCCATATAGGTACGATCAGGCGGGCGCGCCTTCATTGCCTTCGGCAGGACGCGCACGGCGCTCGGCCATGAACTGGTCGAACTCCTCCTTGTCCTTGGCCTTGCGCAGACGCTCAAGGAACTCGCGGAACTCCCGCTGCTCCTCCTCAAGGCGGCGGATGGTCTCCTCGCGGTATTCGTCGAAGGCGGCATTGCCACTCGTGTGAAAGCCGCGGAACTCGCGGCCGAAGCGTTCCACCTTGCGGTCCCACCGGTCCGCCCAGCGCTGCTGCCAGCGGCTCATGTCACCGTATCGTCCACAACCCATGCGTCCGCTCCATAGCAAGTAGGCGAGAATGGCGAGGCCCACGGGCCAGAACAGGATGAAGCCGACGACCATCACGGCAATCCACGCGGGTTTGCCGTAGTCGTCGAGCGTCGCCACAACCCCAGTCATCGCAGGTCACTCCATGTGAATGTTTATCACATTTACATAGTTGGCAGGCATGGCCCGGGGCGTCAAGAGCCGGTGGTGGAAAAATCCGACATCGCGGCGGGCAGGATTGCCAGCGCACAAAGGAGCGCGGCCGGCACACGCACTCTGTGCGCGTGCCGGCTAAGCGAGCTCGAAACTATTGCGTAAAGTCGAGATGGGGCGACGGCGCAGATGCCGCCGCGCTGCCTCAGCGCTTTTTCTTCGCCGGTTTGCGCTTGACCTTCTTGGCGGCGACCTTGCGCTTCACCGTCTTCTTCTTGGGCGCATCAGCCGCTTGCGTCAGCGCCGACGCTGCAAGCTTCTTGATCTCCGCTTTCGTGATCGACGCGGGATCCTTCAACGCCTTCGACGCAATCTTCGCGACTGCCGCCGAGGTCTTCTCGTTCGCTGCCATGATATCAATCCGCCTAAAGAAAACGTGGGCGATTGCTATACATCGGTTTTGCTCCAACTGCACGTCCATGGAGCACGGCGCGTTGCGCTACTTGTCGGGCGGGACACCAAGACCGTCGAGGTAGATGAGGACGGCGGCTTCGAGCAGGTCGGCGGGCGACATGGGAATGGGCCGACGCGCTGCGTCGCCACGCCCGAACAAAGTCGCGATGCCGTGGCTGAGCGACCAGATGTGCAACGCCATCATCAGCGACGGCGGTCGCTTGTCCTTCGGCATGGTCGCCGCAAGCGCTTCGCACGCCTGGCGCAGCACATTGAACGCACGGTCACCGGCCTCGCGCACATCGGGGTACTCGCCGAGCGACACGCTGCTCTCGAACATAGCGGAGAACTGCGCCGGTTCCTTCGCTGCAAAGTCGAGGTAGACGCGTCCGACGCGTTCGAAAGCAGCGCGCGGCGTCGGCCGACCGTTGTCCCAGGCACGCGACAGCGCCTCGGCGAAGGCATCGAAGCCGCGCCGCGCGATGTCGGCCATCAGCGCGTCGCGGTCACGGAAATGGCGGTAGGGCGCGGCCGGACTGACCCCGGCTGCGCGCGCGGCGTCGGCGAAGGTGAAGCCGGCTGGCCCCTTCTTGGAGATGAGCTCAAGCGCCGCTGCGATTAGCGCCTCGCGCAGGTTGCCGTGATGGTAGCCGCGGCGTCCGCCGGGGCCGTCCTTGTGCCATGTCATGGCGCGCTTGTAGCGCAATTGCCCCCGGGGCGGCTATCGGGCGGCGAGGACGTGCACGCTGAACAGGCCATCGGGATCGAGCCATACGGCCTGCGGGCGCCAGCCGGCACGGCGTCCCAGCGCGCGGAAGCCCTCGATATCGTACTTGTGCGAGTGCTCGGTATGGATGCGCTCACCGGCGGCGAAGCCGAACTTGTGGCCGAGCACGGTCGCCGCCTGCGCAACGCGGCTGACAAGATGCATGTCGACGCGTCCGTGATGCATATCGTACGTGGCGAGGTGAGAGAAGGCGTCGAGATCGAAATCGGCGCCCAGTTCGCGGTTGGCGCGCCGCAGGAGATTGAGGTTGAAAGCGGCGGTAACCCCCTCGGCGTCGTCGTAGGCGGCGATGAGGCGCTGCACATCCTTCTTGAGGTCGGCGCCGATGATGAGCACGCCATCGGCCCCGAGCGTCGTGCGCATGCTGGCGAGCAGCAAGGCGGCCTCTTCCGCGGTCAAGTTGCCGATTGTCGATCCGGGGAAGAAGCCCAGCCGAGGCCGCCCGGCGATATCGGCGGGGAGCTGCAATGGGTGCGAGAAATCACCCACCACCGGCATGACCCGCAAACCCGGAAAGCGTCTTTCGATGCGCGCGTTTGCATCGGCGAGCGCGGCGGCGCTGATGTCGATCGGCAGGTAAGCATGCAGAGCGGGCATCTCGCCGAGCAATAGCTCCGTTTTGATGCTCGAGCCTGAACCGAACTCGATCAGCACCGTGCCCGGCGGCGCCAGCTTTGCGATGTCGGACGCGTGCGCTGCGAGAATGTCGGTCTCGGCGCGCGTCGGGTAATACTCCGGCAGCTCGGTGATGCGCTCGAAAAGTGCGCTGCCCTCGGCATCGTAGAAGAAGCGGCAGGGAATCGATTTGCTGGCTGCCGACAGGCCGGCGATCAGCGCCTTTGCAAACTCGCTCTCGGCTGCGTTGAGATCGCGAAGGCGTGCTTCAACGTCGGCGTCGCTACCAGCGGCCTCTGCGAGCGCTGCGTCCGACTCTTCCTCAAGGTTCATGCCGCGTCCTCCGCCAGACGCAGGCCGGTGAACTGCCAGCGCTGATGCGGATAGAAGAAGTTGCGGTAGCTGGCGCGGATATGGCCCGGAGGGGTCACGCAGGAGCCGCCCCGCAACACGTTCTGGCTGACCATGAACTTGCCGTTGTATTCACCCACCGCTCCGGCGGGTGGACGATAGCCCGGATAGGGAAGGTAAGCGCTGGAGGTCCATTCCCAAACGTCACCGAAGAGCTGGCTGAGGCGTCCTGTATCGGCGCCGGCCGCGCGGGGGCGCAAGGCGCCGGTGCCGAGGTCGTTGCCTCCGCGTGGATGGCCGGACGCGGCGACCTCCCACTCGAACTCGGTCGGCAACCGCTTCCCGGTCCAAGTGGCGAACGCGTTGGCCTCGTAATAGCTGACGTGCGTGACCGGCGCGGAAAGATCGAGCGGCAGCAAACCTTCGAGCGTCATCTGGTGCCAGACTCCGTCGCGCTCCTCCCAATAGAGAGGCGCTTGCCAGCCCTGCGCGTTCACCGTTGCCCAGCCATCGGCGAGCCACAGCAGCGGCTCCCGGTAGCCGCCGGCCTCGATGAAGGCGAGCCACTCGCCGTTCGTGACGCAGCGGTTGGCGAGACGATGGGGATAGAGCAGCGCCTCGTGGCGCGGGCCCTCGTTGTCGTAGGAGAATCCGCTGCCCTCGTAGCCGACGGCGTGGATCCCTCCGGGAAAGTCGACAAACTCGAGATCCATCGCGCTCGCCGGGATATCGGTCTTGGGTTGCGGCTCGCGATATGCCGGTCGCAGAGGTTCAGCGGCGAACAAGCTCAGAATATCGGTAAGCAACAGCTCCTGATGCTGCTGCTCGTGATTGATGCCTAGCTCGAGGAGAGCCGCGAGCGGGTCGGGTCCGTCGGCAATGACGCCATCGGCGAAGAGTCGGGACAGCGCCGCATCGACGTGGGCGCGGTAGTCGCGCACTTGCGCCGCCGAAGGGCGCGTCAGCAGTCCGCGGCGGGGGCGCGGCTGACGCTCGCCTTTGCTCTCGTAGTAGGAGTTGAAGCAATATTCGAAGTCGGCGGAGAACTCGCGATACCCAGGCAGCGCCGGCTTCAGGATGAAGGACTCATAGAACCATGTCGTATGCGCGAGGTGCCATTTGGTTGGGCTCGCGTCGTCCATGGCCTGCACGACCTGATCCTCGTCGCTGAGCGGCGAGGCGAGGGCGAGCGACAGTTTGCGGCTCGCAAGAAGTCGGTCGCACAGATCGTCTAGTGTCGGGGAATACGCAGCGCGGTCGAGCGAAAGCGTTGAAAGCACGGGATGGCCTTTTGGGTTGCCTGTGCCGCAAAGAGCAGCGCTTGGGGATGCCGTTCTAATCTGTGGGCGAGTAACGGTCTGTTGTAGTCGTTGGTTCGCTAACGTGGGCAAGATCGTTACTAAATGTTGCGGTGAGGCCACGCTGCCGCCGCGGGCATCTCCTAACAATCTTCATCCATTTGATATCGCCCTAGAAACGCACCCTTCAGCCTGCTCGCCCTAACCTGCAATGGTCTCTGGGGTGCGATGCCCCGCGGTCAAGGAGCGGGCATGTCGCGGCGTGAACTCGAGATCGGCTGCTTCGTACGGTTCACAGGCCTCGAAGCGAGGAACGTGGCGCCGGATGCCTCGTATCGCATCGAGCAGCAATTGAAGCTCGGCGACGGCGCGACCCTCTACAAGATCCGCAACGATGCCGAACCGTTCGACCGCGTCGTCGACGAGCGCGAGCTCACGCGCACCCCTCCTATCTCTCGAGCGTGAAGGGAACGTCATGCGTCTGCTGACCTTAGCCGTCGCTCTATTCGCATCGCTCTCGGCAGCATTGGCGGCCGACACTCCCGCGGTCGAATTCGATGGTCAGCGCTACTCGCTCGGTTATGAGGACCAAGCGACGCTCCAGGACGGACAACCAGGCGAGGGCCTCGCCGAGTTCACGCTTCCAGGTGAAAGCGTAGAAGACTGGTCAAAGCTCTTTGCTTTCCATGCGTACCCGCAGATGGGGAATGACCCCGTGGCAGCGGTCGAGGCCGTCGGCAAGGCCGTGAAGGAGACCAACAAGGACGCCAACTACGCTATCGTCGCCAACGACAAAACAGGCGACGCGATCATCGATTTCCTCACCTGGGCTCCGGAAAGCGATGTGATGGAGTTCAACGTCTTCAAGTATGCGCGTGCGGCGGATGGGCGCGGGCTCGTCGCCATGCAATACGCGCAGCATGTCCGGCTGGGCGAGATGGACGTCGAAGGCATGCGCGCGCTCAGGGCGCGCTCGGTGGCAAACATGGCTGCTGCCGATATAAGACAAGCGCAGAAGTACTTCGCAGGAAAGCGCGCAAGGTCGGCCTCGGATGCCGGCGGCAAAGGCAAGCCCTCGTTCGCCCGTGCTGGCGAGGGCAACTAGAATGGGCTAGAGTGTCGGCTTCCCAAAGTGGGGAGGTTGGCATGCCCGCCGCAGTGCTACTCGCCATTTTCATCGCCGCGGGCCACGGCTCGTCGCCAGTCGCCAAGCGACTGCAGCCCGAGTTCGTCTGCTGGGAAAGCGACATGGAATTTCCCGTCGACTGCGATGACGACGATTGAACGCGCTGCAGCGCGCGGTCACTTGCACACGGTTTTCAGTCCGTCCGGCCCGCGGCGCGCGAGGTCGACGTGGAAGTGGTCGTGATGGTTTGAATCGTAGTCGGGGCTGAGCACGGTGGTGAACTCCTGGCAGGCGCCATCGTGCACCGTGCGCAGGAACGCCTGCTCGCGGCGATCGCCGTGCCAGCCGCGCTTGACCGAGATGCGGCGGCCGTCGGCGAGCACGAAACCCGAGACGTCGAGCGCGTTCGCATGCCCGTGCTCGGAAAGATAGGCTCCATTGACGTGGTTCATCGGCCGGCACGAGTAGGAGCCGGCAATCGACAGCTCGACGAGCCGCACGCCGTAGAAGCGCTGCGCCGCCGGCGCGATGGTGTTGACCACCCAGCGGTTGACCTGGGGAATCATCGGACAGCGCAGATAGGCGACCGGCTTCAGTATCACGCGACCACCGTCCGCAGCCGCCATCTCGAACGGCTGCTCGGCCCCGCACACGTTGGGGCCTCCGAGTGACAGCTTGGTCTTGATGAAGGGGCTCTCGCGCACGACGCCGGAGGCAAGGCAGGCGCGTTCCTCGGTCGACCGCCAAGGCTCGTCCTTGGCAATAAAAGTCTGGCCCGTGCCGCCGCAGCCACTGAGCAGCAAGGGAACAGAGATGCCAAGAAGGACGCGGAACAGGTCAGATGGCATGGAGGCACGCTAGCAGCGGTAACCCTAACGGACGGTGAATTTGCCATCTTTCCCGGGAGGATAGAGATCATCTCATCCAGGCGCCTTTGCGACTCGGAAGTGGCGCGGTTTGGTAAGTCATGGCCAAACAACGGCACGAAGAGAGTTATCCACAACTCTGTTGGCTCTGTTGCACTGCCGTATGCAGACCTGTCACCGTTAACTTGTTAAGTATTGCGGGTCTGGAGCTTTCCAGGCCCTCGGTCAGTGGCCAATTCGTATTGCGTATGCGCTGCATCCCGAGTGTGTTCTGCGTCTTGGCCCCGGCATTGATCGGTCGCCGAATCTCTTGGCAACCCCGCGTTTGTCTTTCGAGATTCCGGTGATGATCGCCGGGGCCTCGTATGCGGGCGCGCCGCGGCTATTGCTGGGCGAGGAGGAACTCCACTACCGCCTGCTTGAAGCCTTTGTCGCCAACCGACTTCATGTGATCGCGGCCCGGAAGCTCAACGGCACGAGCGCCAGGGATCAGCGCGGCAAGCTCGCTGGCCGAGCCGCCGATGACGTCCTGATCGCCGACGACCACGAGCACCGGGCAGGTGAGCTTGCTCAGCTCCCCGGCCGTGATCGGCGCGCGCGACGAGCGGATGCAGGCAGCCAGCGCCTTGAGATCGCTTTTCGTCTGCTCGGCGAAAGCGCGGAAGGAGCGGGCCGTCGGATGGGTCACATCGTCGATGCTCGGTGCCTCGAGCGCCTGTGCGACAGGACCAGTTCCGGCAACACCGCGCACCATGCTGATGCCGAGGCCGCCAAAGACGAGGCTGCGCACCCGGTCCGGATGATTGATGCCGAGGAAGGCGGCAATGCGCGCGCCCATCGAGAAGCCGATCACATGCGCACGCGCGATGCCGAGATGATCGAGCAGCCGGCGGCCGTCCTCGGCCATGGTGGGTGCGCCGTAGTCGGCCAGGTCGTAGAGCTTGGCGCTCCGGCCGTGACCGCGGTTGTCATAAGCGATGACCCGGAATCCGGCTTGGGTCAGCGTGTCGACCCAGCCGGTGCCCACCCAGTTGGTGGCGGCGTTGGAGGCGAAGCCGTGGATGAGCAGCACGGGCTCGCCGGCACCCTCGTCAATGTAGGCAATCTCGATGCCATCGGAGCTGAATGTCGGCATTGAGCTCGCCCTCCCCGGCGCCCAAACATCGCGCCCGCGCACCCCTACCATTTGCCATCCGGCGGGGCTATGGTCGAGCCGCATCGAGACGAAACTGCAGGGCAGATCAATGGCCTCCAGCCCCGTTCCCCATATCGCCAACGATCAGGGTGCCGAGAAGATCTTCGTCGGCGTGCGCGAGCTCAACTGCATGGGAGCTCGCGCGCCGTTCGATCATCCGCACGTCTATCTCGACATGGCCGATGACGGGCAGATCCTCTGCCCCTACTGCTCGACGCTCTATATCTTCGATCCGCGGCTCAGCGCCGATGAGAGCGATCCCGCGGGCTGCATCGTCGGCCCAGTCGAGGATGCGGCCTAGCCAGCGCCCCGCAAGTCCACCTCAAATACGCCCATGAGCATGCCCCGGCTCGACCTGCTGGCGAACGAGAACGCCGAGGCGGCGCTGGCGAGGGCACGCGAGGGCCAGCACGATCCGGTGCTCATCGTCGGCGGCGGCATCGGGGGGCTGGCGACAGCGCTGGCACTGGCGCGAAACGGCATAGCCTCGCACGTGCTGGAGCGACGGCCGGCGTTCAGCGAGGAAGGCGCCGGCATTCAGATCGGTCCCAACGGGACGCGCATCCTGCGCCGGCTCGGCGTTGCAGATGTGCTGCAGCCGCACGTCGGCGTGCCGGAGGCGCTCAGCGTGCGTGACGGACTCACCGGCGCGGAGCTGGCGCGGCTTCCACTCGGCCGCTGGATCGCCATGCGCCATGGAGCACCTTACTGGACGGCGCACCGCAAGGATCTGCACAACGCGCTGGTGCAGGCTGTGCGCGCGCAGCCGCTCATTGCCCTGTCGTTGGGTTTCGAGGCTTCCGAGGTGGCGGCCGATGAGCGGCACGTTGCCGTCTGGGCCGAGAGCGGCGAGGCCTGGACGGGCAAGGCGCTGATCGCCGCGGATGGCATCTGGTCGTCGCTGCGCGCGCTGCTCGTCGAAACGCAAAAGCCGCGTTTCTCGGGGAAGAGCGCAGCGCGCACGGTCGTGCCACTCAATGAGCTTCCGGTCGACTTTCAGCGCAACGAGACGACCATCTGGCTGTTTCGCGATGCGCACGTCGTGCACTATCCGGTCTCCGGCGGCAGTGAGCTTGCCATCGTCGTCGTGCTCAAGGATCAGCATGACAGCTCCGATTGGAGCGCGCCGGTACCTCCATTCTGGGTGCAGCAGAACATTCCCCACTGTGCCGCGCCGCTGCGCGCGCTCATTCTGGCGGCGCGGACGTGGAAGCGTTGGGCGCTGCACACCTTGCCGGTCCCGAGACAGTGGACGCGCGGGCCGGTCGCGCTGCTCGGCGACGCCGCGCATCCCGTGCTGCCGTTCTTGGCGCAGGGCGCGGTCATGGCGCTCGAGGACGCGGTCGTGGTCGCCGACGCGCTGGCCCGCCACGGCGCCGACGTGCGAGCGGCACTGCGTACCTATCAGCAGCGAAGGCGGCCGCGCGTGGCGCGCGTCGCGGCCGCTTCACGGCGCAACGGTCGCATCTATCACCTCGCTGGCCCGGCGGCTGTGGCGCGAAACCTCGTGCTGCGCTTCACCCCGGCGCAGCGACTGATGGCCCGCTATGACTGGCTCTACGGTTGGCGCAGCGACTAGTGTGCTGAACCAGAAGTTCGGCGCATCAAGTGCGGGGCGGTGCATTGTGGCGGCAGAAGCGCTCGATGGAGGCCAGGATATCGTCGGCTGATTTGGTCCAGCGAAAGGGCTTTGGCTG
>Ga0164243_10005572_pt1 | contig 19212 bp, 22 predicted proteins | sample OricompcompostOP_FD_108781 | JGI IMG/M metagenome (GOLD analysis project Ga0164243, IMG submission 108781) | Organic Plus compost microbial communities from Emeryville, California, USA - Original compost - Organic plus compost (OP) | ecosystem: Engineered > Solid waste > Mixed feedstock >... | reverse complement strand
TGGGAGCCCGCGCACTAAAGCCTTGAAAGTCGACTTGTTTAGTGGGATATTCAGCCGCACGGCCGGGTGAGTCAGTGCCCGGCCGGGCGGCGGCGACGTCGGCGACGGTGCCGTGCGGCCGAATGCCGTCCGCTTTGCCCCTATCGAGTTGATTTACCCCTCGGGGTTCGCGTGCGAACGCCGCTGAAGGAGGACACGGTCCCTGATGAAGACCCGGATCAGAGCCACCGCCGCTGTCGTGCTCGCCGCCGCGCTGGCGCTGTCGGCCTGCGGTGGCGGGGACGGCGGTGGTGACGGTGCGTCGGGCGGCGAGGCCACGACGCTCAACATCGTCGGGTTCGCGGTGCCCGAGGCGGCGAACAAGGCCATCGCCGCCGAGTGGAACAAGACCCCGGCCGGCAAGGGGGTTCGCTTCCAGACCTCCTACGGCGCCTCCGGCGACCAGAGCCGTGCCGTGGTGGCCGGCCTCAAGGCCGACTACGTGCACTTCTCCGTGACCAGCGACGTCACCCGGCTGGTCGACGCCGGGCTGGTCGACGAGACCTGGGACGACGGACCGAACAAGGGCGTCGTCTCCTCGTCGATCGTGGTGCTGGCCGTCCAGAAGGGCAACCCGAAGAACATCCAGGGCTGGGACGACCTGATCAAGCCCGGCGTCCGGATCGTCACGCCGAACCCGGCCTCGTCCGGCGCGGCCCGGTGGAACGCGCTCGCGGCCTGGGGCCACATCGCCGCGAACGGCGGCAGCGACGAGCAGGCCACCGAGTACCTGCGGAAGCTGTTCGCCAACGTCACCTCGTTGCCCAACAGCGGCCGGGACGCGACGACCAGCTTCCTCAACGGCGGCGGCGACGTGCTGCTGGCGTACGAGAACGAGACGATCCTCGCCACCCAGAACGGCGAGGAGCTGGACTGGGTGGTCCCGGACACCACCATCAAGATCGAGAACCCGGGTGCCGTGCTCAAGAACGCCGACCCGAAGGCCAAGGAGTGGCTGGACTTCGTGCTGAGCAAGGACGGCCAGCGGCAGTTCGCCCTCAAGGGCTTCCGGCCGATCATCGAGGGCGTCGACACCACCGGCATCGAGGGCGTCAAGGACCCGGCCAACCCGTTCCCGGCCCCGAAGAAGCTGCTCACCGTCGCCGACGACTTCGGCAGCTGGTCGGAGCTGTCGAAGAAGTTCTTCGACGAGAAGGACGGCATCGTCGTGAAGGTCATCGCCGAGTCCGGGAAGGCGCAGTGACGTCAGCGACTCTCGTCCCGGACCGGCCGGCGGTCTCCCGCCGGTCGGGCCGGGACGGCCGGCTGACCCGGGCCTCGGGGCTGGGCCTGGGCATCGCGATGCTCTGGTTCAGCCTGCTCGTGCTGATCCCGCTCGCCGCCGTGGTGGTCACCGCGGTCGACGGCGGGTGGGCGGCGTTCTGGGACGCGGTCACCACGCCGCAGACCGCCGCCGCGATCCGGCTCACCGTCGGCACCGCGTTCCTCGTCACGCTGGTCAACATCGTGATGGGCACGCTGATCGCCTGGGTGCTGGTGCGCGACCAGTTCTTCGGCAAGCGCGCGCTGGAGGTGCTGATCGACGTCCCGTTCGCGCTGCCCACGATCGTGGCCGGGCTCGTGCTGCTCTCCCTCTACGGGCCCGACAGCCCGCTCGGCGTCGACATCGCCAACACCCGGGTCGCCGTGTTCCTCGCGTTCCTCTTCGTCACGCTGCCGTTCGTCGTCCGTACGGTGCAGCCCGTCCTCGCCGAACTGGACCGCGAGGTCGAGGACGCGGCCGCGTCGCTGGGGGCCAGCCGGTTCACCACGTTCCGGCGGATCATCCTCCCGAGCCTGGCGCCGGCGATCGCGGCCGGCGCGGCGCTGTCGTTCGCGCGCGGCGTCAGCGAGTACGGGTCGCTGGTGCTCCTCTCCGGCAACCTGCCGATGCGGACGGAGGTGACCAGCGTGCGGATCCTCAGCAGCATCGAGAACGACAACCTGCCGGCCGCCGCCGCCGTGGCGACGGTGCTGCTGGCGATCTCGTTCGTCGTCATCGTCGCGCTCGACGTCATCCAGCGGAGGGTGGTGCGCCGTGGCTGAACCCTCCACGGTGGTACGCCCGGCCCGGGGCCCGGGGCGGTACGTCACCCGGGTGCTCGTGGTGGCGTACCTCTTCTTCCTCGTGGCCTGGCCCCTCTTCCTCGTGGGGAAGAACGCGTTCGCGGACGGGTTCGAGAACATCCGGGGCATCGTCGAGGACCCTGACATCGTCCACGCGCTCGAGCTCACCGTGACGGTGGCGCTGATCGCCGTGGTGATCAACACGGTGTTCGGCGTGGGCATCTCGCTGCTGCTGGTCCGCTACCGGTTCCCCGGCCAGCGGCTGCTGAGTGCCCTGCTCGACATGCCGCTGTCGGTGTCGCCGATCGTCGTGGGCCTGGCCCTCGTGCTCGTCTACGGCGGCCGCAACGGCTGGTTCGGCCCGGCCCTGGAGAGCGCCGGCTTCCAGGTGATCTTCGCGACGCCGGGGATCGTCATGGCGACCGTCTTCGTCGCCCTGCCCCTGGTGATCCGCGAGGTCGTGCCGGTGCTGGAGGAGGTCGGCGACGAGCAGGAGCAGGCGGCGCGGAGCCTCGGCGCCAACGCCGTCCAGACGTTCCTGCGGATCACCCTCCCCGCGATCAAGTGGGGCGTCGTGTACGGGGTCGTGCTGAGCCTGGCCCGCTCGCTGGGCGAGTTCGGCGCGGTCAAGGTCGTTTCGGGCAACGTGCTCGGCGAGACCCGCACCGCGACGCTCGTCGTCGAGGAGAACTACCTCAACTTCGACAAGGGCGGCGCGTACGCCACGGCCTTCCTGCTGGCCCTGGTCGCCGTCGCCTGCATCGTCGTCGTCTCCGTCATCCGGCCGAAGGACAACCGTTGAGCATCGAGATCGTCAACGTCACCAAGCGTTTCGGGAGCTTCGTCGCGCTCGACGACGTGTCGGTGAGCATCCCGAGCGGCCAGCTCACCGCGCTGCTCGGCCCGTCCGGCGGCGGCAAGTCCACGCTGCTGCGGATCATCGCCGGCCTGGAGAGCGCCGACTCGGGCCGGGTGGAGATCGAGGGGGTCGACGCGACCCGGCTGCCGCCGCAGAAGCGCAACGTCGGCTTCGTGTTCCAGCACTACGCCGCGTTCAAGCACCTGTCCGTGCGGCGCAACGTCGCGTTCGGGCTGGAGATCCGCCGCCGCCCCAAGGCCGAGATCCGCTCGCGGGTGGACGAGCTGCTGGCGCTCGTCCACCTCGAACAGTTCGCCGACCGGCTGCCCGCCCAGCTCTCCGGCGGCCAGCGGCAGCGGATGGCGCTGGCCCGCGCGCTGGCCGTCGAGCCGACCGTGCTGCTGCTCGACGAGCCGTTCGGCGCGCTGGACGCCAAGGTCCGCAAGGAGCTGCGGGACTGGCTGCGCCGGCTGCACGACGAGGTCAACGTCACGACCGTCTTCGTGACGCACGACCAGGAGGAGGCGCTGGAGGTCGCCGACAAGATCGTGGTGATCAACGAGGGCCGGATCGAGCAGATCGGGTCGCCGGACCAGCTCTACGACGAGCCGGCCAACGACTTCGTGATGCGTTTCCTCGGCCCGGTCACCCAGCTCGGCGACCGCCTGGTCCGCCCGCACGACCTGGAGATCCTGACCGGCGACGCGGCCGGGGCCGTCGCCGGCCGGGTCACCCGGATCGTCCGGGTGGGCTTCGAGATCCGGGTCGAGGTCACCACCGACGACCAGGTGGTCGTGGTGACGCTGACCCGCGCGGAGTTCCTGTCCCTGGGCCTGACGGTCGGCGCGCCGGTCGGGGTGCGGGTCGCCGCCGCCGTCGTCCCGGCCGGCTGACGGTGCAGATCTCGGCGCGCAGCGACTACGCCGTCCGGGCGATGATCGGCGCCGCCCGCCACGCCGCCGCCGGGCCGGTGCCCGGCGCGCGGCTGGCGGAGGGCCAGGGCATCCCGCCGACGTTCCTGCCCGCGATCCTCGCGGACCTGCGCCGCGGCGGCCTGCTGGAGAGCCACCGCGGCTTCGTCGGCGGGTACGTCCTGGCCCGCCCGGCGGCGGAGATCAGCGTCGGCGACATCCTCCGCACGGTGCAGGGCTCGCTGAGCACGGTCCGCGGCCTGCCCGTGCACGAGGTCGACTACGGCGGCGTGGCCGGCAACCTCCCCGACCTGTGGCGGTCGGTGGAGGACGCCATCGCCGCCGTGGTCGACCACGTGACCCTCGCCGATCTCGCCGCCGGTGCCGCCGACGGTCAGTTGTACGGCATGCGGGGGAACCAGCCGTAGCCGAACATGGCCGGCAGGCGGATGTCCCAGTACACGACGGAGAAGACGCCGAGCGCGATCAGCAGCGAGCCGGTCACCGCGACGGCGCGCGCCGGGTTGGCGGTGAGCCAGCGGACGAAGCCGCCCCGGGTCACCGCCACGACCACCGCGAAGAGGACCGCCACCACCGCGACGTTGCCCACCGACTGGAGGACGAACGCGCCGGCGCCGTACAGCGGGTTGCCACTGTCCACGGCCCAGTGGAAGAGCTTGTTGAACAACGGGTACGGCCGCCCGACGAGAAACCCGCCGACCAGCGCGCCGAGCACCACGACCCGGGCGGCCGGGCGGGCGGCGAACGGGTCCGGCACGACGCGGAGCGCCGCCAGTCCGATGTAGACGAAGGCGAGCCCGATCAGTCCGAACACGACCGACGACTGGATGAGCCGGACCGGCATGCCGCCGACGGTTTCCGTGGAGAGCTGCGGCAGCGCGTCGCCGAGGAGCACGCCGACGAAGCCGTAGACGGCCGAGACGGCGACCATGCCGAGGGCGAGATAGCCGAGCGGGCGGAGCAGCGCCGCCACGCCGGCCGCGCGCTCCCCGTGTCCGGCCGCGTGGCTCATCGGGCCGATCGACGCGGCCATCGCGATGTTGCAGGCGGTGAACGTACCGGCCAGCCCCGAGACGAACGCGAACACCATGCCCGCCACCGTGCCGCCGATCGCGTCGGCCTTGGCGTCGCCGCCCAGCAGCGTGTTGGCGACGTTGTCGCCGATCACGTGGTCGACGAACTCGTACGACCAGAGCACGGCGAGCAGCACCCCGGCGACGACGCTCCAGAACACGAGGAGCGGCCGCCTCGGCGGTATGTCGAGCGGCGTGACAGGTGCGGCGGTCCGGCGGGTCGAGGTCATCGCGGGAGTCCCCTTTCGTCGAGGTCCTCCGACCCTCGCACCGGGCCGGCCCGCGTACTCGCCGAGATCTTGCCCAATTCGCCGATGATCACGGCGGGCCGGCGCGGCCCTCCAGGGTCGCGGCGAGTGACCGGATCGCGGCCGGCACCAGGCGGGTGGGCAGGGCCCCGAAGCCGACGAGGAACCCGGGAGCGGGGTCGCCGCCGCGGTACGTGCGGCGCAGGGAGCTCAGCCGCAGGTCGTGCGCGGCGGCGCGGGGATGCAGCTCGTCCTCGGGCGGCGTGCCGGGCCCGAGGACGGCGACGTGGAGGCCAGCCTGCGCCGGGACCGGCCGGTAGCCGGGCGGCAGCAGCTCGGCCAGGGCCCGGCGGACCGCCTGGTAGCGGTCGCGGTAGGCGGTCCGGGCCCGGCGCAGGTGGCGGCCCAGGTGGCCGTCCTCGATGAACGCCGTCATGGCCGCCTGCGTGACCGCCGGCGGGCACCAGTCGACGGCCTGGCGGGCGGCCACGATCGCCGGCACGAGGCTGGGCGGTGCCACGAGGAAGCCGACGCGGATTCCGGGGCCCAGCGACTTGCTGAACGTGCCGACGTAGACCACCCGGCCGTCCCGGTCCAGCCGGTGGAGCGGTTCGAGCGGGCGGGCGGTGTGCCGGAACTCGCTGTCGTAGTCGTCCTCGACGACGGCCACGTCGTGGCGGCTCGCCCAGCGCAGCAGCTCTCCGCGCCGGCCGCGGCTCATGACCACACCGAGCGGGTACTGGTGCGACGGGGTGACGTGGACCAGCCGGGCCCGGGCGGGGATGGCGTCGACCACCAGCCCCTGCTCGTCGACCGGGACGCCGACGACCTCGACTCCCTGGGCGGCCAGCAGTTCGGCCACCGGCGGGTAGCCGGGCTCCTCGACGGCGGCCACGTCACCGGGCTCGAGCAGCACCCGCGCCACGAGGTCGACCGCGTGCCCGGCGCCGGAGGTCACCACGATCCGCTCCGGTGTGGTCGCCACACCTCGGGAACGCACCACCCAGCGGGCCAGCGCCGCCCGCAGGTCCGGCTCGCCGGCCGGGTCGCCGTACTGCGCCGGCGACCGCCGCAGGCCGGCCAGCACGCAGCGCCGCCACGGCCCGGCGGGGAACAGCGCCGGGTCGACGCGGCCGGCCCGCAGGTCGAAGGCCGCCCGGTCGGCGGGGTCGTCGCCGTAGCGGCGGGTCGCCGCGGCCCGTGCGGTGGGCGTCAGGGCCGCGGCCGGCCGCGCGTCCGGCGGCGCGGCGATGGCGGCCGCGACGACGCTGCCGCCGCCGGCCCGGCCCTCGACGTAACCCTCGGCGGCGAGGCGGCCGTACACCTCGGTGACCGTGGACCGCGAGACGCCGAGATCGGCGGCGACCAGCCGGGTGGGCAGCAGCCGGGCTCCCGGCGCGAGCCGACCGTCCACAATGGCGTCCCGAAGTTGGTCGTAGAGCTGGCGGGTCAGGCCTCGGTCGTCGTCCGGGTCGATGAAGAGTTCCACGAAGCCACCAACTTGGTCTGGTCGATCGGCGCCGGCTTGGACCTGGCACGCGGTCCATCGACCACCATAGCGTCGTTCCCGTACCGCACGTCCGGAAGCGAGGGAGACCATGATCCGAACCGTCGAAGCGCTTGCCGACCGGCTGTTGACCGCGTTCTGCCCGCGGGTGACCGCCAGCGCCGGCCCCATCTGCGACCCGGTCGCCCACTGCTTCGCCTGCGGATACGAGGGCAGCAGGCCGAAGCACCGGTGGCACCAGATCTGGTCCAACTGCGACGAATACTGGGGACCCTGCCTGGTCAACAACAACACCTGCAAGGTGAGGTAGGGATGCGCAACCCGTTGGACCGCTTGGTGGAGTTCTTCGTGCCGCGGGCCGAGGCGGCGGCCGCGTGCCCGCCGGAGCGCTACCCGATGCACTGCTACTGCGACTGTCCCTCGGCACTCGACTACTACCGCTGGGCCACCGTGCAGAGCAACTGCACCGTCAAGTACGGCCCGTGCTGGGCCTCGGACATCCGCTGCTGCGTCTGAACGGGTGGTCGCGGTGTCCTATGTGGTCCTCGGCTGCCGGTTGCTGATCGCGGTGGTGTTCGCGGTCGCGGCCGGGGCCAAGCTGTCGAGCCGGTCGGGGTTCGCGGAGTTCGCCGCGTCGGTCCGGGACCTGCGGCTGCTGCCGCGACCGCTGGCCACGCCGGTGGCGGTCGCGGTCGTCGCCGCCGAGGGGGCGGTGGTGGCGGCGATGGCGGTGGCACCGGCCGCGGGCTTCGTGCTCGCGGCGGCGCTGCTGACCGCCGTCACCGCCGCGGCGGTGGCCGCGATGCGCCACGGGAGACGGGTTCCGTGCCGCTGCTTCGGCGCCTCCGGGCGACCGCTCGGCCCGCGGCACGTCGCCCGCAACGCCGTGCTCCTCGCCGCCGCGGCCGCCGGGTTCGCCGGCCTCGCCACGGCCGGCGCCTCGGCCGTACGACCGGCCGGCGCCGTGCTCGCGGCCCTGGCGGGCCTGGTGGCCGGCGCGGTGGTCGTCCGGCTCGACGACGTGATCGACCTGTACGCCCAGGCCTAGAAGATCGGAGGAGTCGCCGTGTCGTACGTCGTTGCCGGGATGGTGCTCGTCGGCACCGTCGCGCTGCTCAACCTTGTCCTGACGTTCGGGGTCATCCGCCGGCTCCGCGAGCACACCGGCCTGCTCGCGGAGCGGGACCGGCCCGAGGGGCCGGCGGTCATGTTGGCGACCGGGGAGGCGCCGGACGAGTTCGCGGCCACCACCACCGGCGGCGAGCGGCTGACCCGCGACGACCTCGGCGGTGCGCTCGTCGGGTTCTTCTCGCCGAACTGCGGCCCGTGCCGCGAGCAGGCACCGCTGTTCGTCCGTCGGGCGGCCGGCACCGCCGGCGGCCGGTCGCGGGTCCTCGCCGTCGTCGTCGGCGACGAGACGGCCGTCGCGCAGATGGTCGCGGAGTTCGAACCCGTCGCCCGGGTCGTCGTCGAGCGCGGCGTCGCGGCCGAAGGGTCGGTCAGCCAGGCGTTCGGGGTCCGCGGTTTCCCGGCGCTCGCCGTCCTCGACGCGGACGGCGCGGTCGCGGCGTCCGGGTTCGAGCTGGACAGGCTGCCGGCACACGCGCTCGTGGCGTGATGGCGCGCGGCGGCTCCGGCCGGCTCCCCGCCCGCGAGATCGCCGGGCACCTGGCGGCCGCGGCGCGGCTCGCGTGGCGCGCGGGGCCCGCCTGCGCGCTGGCTCAGGCGGCGCTCACGGTGGTGCAGGGCGTCCTGCCGGTGGCGGCGGCGTGGCTCACCAAGCTCGTGCTGGACGGGTTGACCGGCGGGGCCGCCGCCGGGCGTGTGCTCACGCTGGCGGCGGCGCTCGCGGCGGTCGGCGTCCTGGCCGCCGTGGCGCCGCAGGCGTTGCGGTACTGCCAGAACGAGCTGGGCCGGTCTGTGACCCGGCTGGCCAACCGGGACCTCTACGACGCGGTGAACCGGTTCGTCGGGCTCGGCCGCTTCGAGGACCCGGCTTTCCGCGACCGGCTCCAGCTCGCCGAGGGGGCCGGGCGGCAGGCACCCGGGCAGTTGCTCCGCGGCGGGCTCTCCGTGGCCCAGAGCGCGATCAGCATGGCGGGGTTCCTCGCCGCGCTGCTGGCGACCAGTCCGTGGATGGCCCTGGCGGTCGCCGCCGCGGCGCTGCCGACGCTGCGGGCGGAGCTGGCGATCAGCCGGGGCCGCGCCGACATGATGTGGCGGGTCAACCACGCCAGCCGCCGCGAGTTCTTCTACGCGCAGCTGCTCACCGGCGTGCAGGCCGTCAAGGAGGTGCGGCTGTTCGGGTTGGGCGGCTTCTTCCGTGCCCGGATGCTGCGCGAGCTGACCGCGGTGCAGGACGCCAACCGCCGGATGGACCGCCGCGAGCTGGTCACCCAGGGGTTGCTCGGCCTGCTCGGCGCGCTGGTCGCCGGTTCCGGCCTGGTGTGGGCCATCGCCGCCGCGCGCGGCGGCGGGCTCACCGTCGGCGACCTGACCGTCTTCGTCGCGGCGCTCGCCGGCACGCAGGGTGCCCTCGGCACGATCATCGGCGAGACCGCGGAGACCCACCATTCGCTGCTGATGTTCGACCACTACCGTGGCGTCGTCCGCGCCGGACCGGACCTGCCGGTGGCGGCCGCGCCGGCCGCCGCCGGCCCGCTGCGGCGCGGCATCGAGCTGCGCGACGTCTGGTTCCGGTACGGCGAGGACCAGCCGTGGGTGCTGCGCGGGGTGAACCTGACGATCCCGCGCGGCGCGGCGGTGGCGCTGGTCGGGCTCAACGGCGCGGGCAAGAGCACGCTGGTCAAGCTGCTGTGCCGGTTCTACGACCCGGCGCGCGGCGCCATCCTCTGGGACGGCGCCGACCTGCGCGAACTCTCGGTCGAGCAGCTGCGCCGCCGGATCGGCGTGGTCTTCCAGGACTTCATGTCCTACGACCTCAGCGCGCGGGAGAACATCGGCGTCGGCGACCTGGCCGCGCTGGACGACGACGGCCGGATCCGCGCCGCCGCCCGCCGCGCGCGCATCGACGGCGCGGTCGAGAGCCTGCCCAAGGGGTACGACACGCTGCTGACGCGGACGTTCTTCGACCAGGCCGACCGCGAGGACCCGGACACCGGCGCGTTCCTGTCCGGCGGGCAGTGGCAACGCGTCGCGCTGGCCCGGGCCTTTCTGCGCGAGGACGCGGACCTGCTGATCCTCGACGAGCCCAGCTCGGGCCTGGACGCCGAGGCCGAGCACGACATCCACACCCGGCTGCGCCGCCACCGCGCCGGCCGGACGAGCGTGCTGATCTCCCACCGGCTGAGCACCGTCCGGGACGCGGACCTGATCGTCGTGCTCTCCGGCGGCGAGGTCGTCGAACAGGGCAGCCACGAGACGCTGGTCGCCGGCGGCGGCCGCTACGCCCGCCTGTTCGCCCTCCAGGCCCGCGGCTACGCGCCGGTCGCGCGGTGACGGCGGGGTTCGTCGCCGCGGGGCTGGTGCTCGGCGCGGCCGCGGCCGCCGTGGTCCGGCGGTTCCTGTTCGTGGTCACGGTGCGCGGCGGAAGCATGGAGCCCGCCCTGCGTGAGGGCGACCGGCTGCTGTGCCGGCGGGCGGCCGTCGAGCGGGTCCGGCGTGGGGACATCGTCGTGGTGGAGCGGCCCGACACCGACCGCGGCTGGGAGAAGCCGCCCGCCCGTCGCGTGACCGACGGGCGGGCACTGCTGGTCAAGCGCGCCGCCGCGGTGCCCGGCGACCCGGTGCCGAGGGCGGACGTGCCGGCCCTCGCCGGGCGGCCGGAGGCGCGGGTGCCTCCGGGGTGCCTGGTCGTGCTCGGCGACAACGGCGCGCACAGCTTCGACTCGAAGCGGATCGGCTACGTCCCGGCCGACCGGCTGTGCGGCGTCGCGGTGCGGCGCCTCAGCCGGCCAGCGCCGGGATGATCTTCTCGCCGTACGCCTGGAGGGTGTGCTCCTTGTCGTCGTGCTGGAGGTAGACGGCGAACTGATCCACGCCGAGCTCGCGCAGCTGGCGAAGCCGCTCCAGGTGTGCCTCGACGGGGCCGAGCAGGCAGAACCGATCGACGATCTCGTCAGGGACGAAGTCGGTGTGGGTGTTGCCGGCCCGGCCGTGCTCGGCGTAGTCGTATCCCTTGCGGCCCCGGATGTAGTCGGTCAGCGCCTGCGGCACCGCGCCGGACTCGCCGTAGCGCGACACGATGTCCGCCACGTGGTTGCCGACCATGCCGCCGAACCAGCGGGTCTGCTCGCGCTGGTGGGCCAGGTCGTCGCCGACGTACGCCGGCGCGGCCACGCAGAACTTCACCGCCGCCGGGTCGCGGCCCGCCTTCTCGGCCGCCGCGCGCACCGACGAGATCATCCAGGCGGCGATGTCCGGGTCGGCGAGCTGGAGGATGTAGCCGTCGCCGACCTCCCCGGCGACGGCCAGCGCGCGCGGGCCGTAGGCGGCGACCCAGACGTCGAGCCGGCCGTCGCGGACCCACGGGAAGTGCACCGGGCGGCCCTTGTAGTCGGCCTCCCGCCCGTGCGCGAGGTCGCGGATGACCGTTACGCAGTCGCGGAGTTCGGCGATCGTGGTGGGCGGGTAGCCGAGCGTGCGCAGGGCCGAGTCGCCGCGGCCGATGCCGCAGATCGTCCGGTTGCCGAACATCTCGTTGAGCGTGGCGAACAGCGACGCCGTCACCGTCCAGTCGCGCGTGCCGGGGTTGGTGACCATCGGGCCGACCATGACCCGCTCGGTCTGCGCCAGGATCTGGCTGTAGATGACGAACGGCTCCTGCCAGAGCAGGTGCGAGTCGAACGTCCACACGTGACTGAATCCCAGCGTCTCCGCCTGCTTGGCGAGGCGGACCACCTCGCGGGCCGGCGGGTCGCACTGGAAGACGACACCGATGTCCATCAACGTCCCTTTCTAGCGGACCTTCGGGAAGCCGAGGTCGACCTCGCTGGTGGCCGGGTCCGGCCAGCGGGAGGTGACGACCTTGGTGCGGGTGTAGAAGCGCAGGCCGTCCGGCCCGTACATGTGCAGGTCGCCGAAGAGCGACGCCTTCCAGCCGCCGAAGCTGTAGTAGGCGACCGGGACCGGGATCGGCACGTTGACGCCGACCATGCCGCACTCGACGTCGTACTGGAACCGCCGCGCGGCCCCGCCGTCCCGGGTGAAGATGGCCGTGCCGTTGCCCCACGGGTTGTCGTTGACGAGCCTCACCGCGTCGTCGTACGTGTCGACGCGGACCACCGACAGCACCGGCCCGAAGATCTCGTCGGTGTAGAACGCCGACGACGGCGACACCTTGTCCACAAGTGACGGTGCGAGGAAGAACCCCGGACCGTCGGAGACCGGCGCGCGGCGGCCGTCGACGACCACCTCGCCGCCGTCACCGTCCAGATAGGATCGCACGCGGTCGCGGTGCGCGCCGGTGATCAGCGGCCCCATCTCGGCGTCGGGATCGGTGGCGGGGCCCACCCGGATGCGGCCGATCCGGTCGGCGATCTCCTCGACCAGCCGGTCGCCGACCGAGCCGACCGCCACGACGACCGAGACCGCCATGCACCGCTCCCCCGCCGAGCCGAACCCGGCGGAGACGGCCGCGTCGGCGGCCGCCGCCACGTCGGCGTCCGGGAGGACCACCATGTGGTTCTTCGCGCCACCCAGGGCCTGCACGCGCTTGCCGGCCCGGGTGCCCGCCTCGTAGATCGCCCGCGCCACCGGCGTCGAGCCGACGAACGAGATCGCCTTGACATCGGGGTCGGCGAGCAGCGCGTCCACCGCCTCCCTGTCGCCCTGGACCACGTTGAACACGCCGTCGGGCAGGCCGGCCCGGCGCAGCAGGTCGGCCAGGAGCAGCGAGACCGACGGGTCCTTCTCGCTGGGCTTGAGCACGAACGCGTTGCCGGCCACCAGCGCGGTGCAGAACATCCACATCGGCACCATGGCCGGGAAGTTGAACGGCGTGATGCCGGCGACGACGCCGAGCGGCTGCTGGATCGAGTACACGTCGACGCCGGTCGCGGCCTGCTCGCTGTAGCCGCCCTTGAGCAGGTGCGGCGCGCCGGCCGCGAACTCGGCGTTCTCCAGCCCCCGGGCCACCTCGCCGGCCGCGTCGGCAATGGTCTTGCCGTGCTCGGACGACAGCAGCGTGGCGATCTCCTTGCGGTGCGCGTCGACCAAGTCCCGGAAGCGGAACATCACCTCGGCGCGGCGGGACAGCGACGCCGCCCGCCAGGCCGGCTGCGCGGCGGCGGCGGTGCGCACCGCCGCGCGTACCTCGTCGGCGGTGGCGGCGACCACCTCGGCCTGGACCTCGCCGGTGGCCGGGTCGAAGACGGGCAGGGTGCGGCCGCTCGTGCCGGCCACCTCGCGGCCGCCGATCCAGTGCGGAACCTGGCGCATGGTCATCCCCTCACAGCAGGTACGACGAGAGCCCGCGCTTGAGGTAGCGGCCGCGGCCCCGGCGTCCGTGGTAGGTGCCGGCGGAGTCGACCAGCACCTCGCCGCGCGAGATCACCGTGTCGACCTTGCCGGCGATCGTGAACCCCTCCCAGGCCGAGTGGTCCATGTTCATGTGGTGGGTGGCGGCGCTGATCGTGGTGCGGCCGTTCGGGTCGTAGAGCACGATGTCGGCGTCGGAGCCCGGCGCGATGACGCCCTTGCGCGGGTAGAGGCCGAACATCCGGGCCGGCGTGGTGGCGATCGTCTCGACCCAGCGCTCGACCGACAGCTTGCCCTCGACCACGCCCTGGTAGACGAGGTCGACGCGGTGCTCGACCGTGCCGATGCCGTTCGGAATCTTGGAGAAGTCCCCGAGACCCAGCTCCTTCTGCTCCTTCATGCAGAACGGGCAGTGGTCGGTCGAGACGACCGCGAGGTCGTTGGTGCGCAGACCCTTCCAGAGATTGTCGCGGTGCGGCTCGTGCTTGGTGCGCAGCGGCGGCGAGGCGACCCACTTGGCACCCTCGAACCCCGGCGCGCCGAGCTGGTCCTCCAGCGTGAGGTACAGGTACTGCGGGCAGGTCTCGGCGAAGACGTTGCGGCCGGCGTCGCGGGCCTTGGCGACCTCCGCCAGGGCCTCGCTGGCGCTCAGGTGCACGAAGTAGAGCGGGGTGTCCTTGGCGACCTGGGCCAGCGCGATCGCGCGGTGGGTCGCCTCGCCCTCCAGGATCGAGGGGCGGGTGATGCCGTGGTAGACGGGGTCGGTCTTCCCCTCGGCGAGGGCCTGCTGCACGAGCACGTCGATGGCGATGCCGTTCTCCGCGTGCATCATGATCACGGCGCCGTTGTCCCGGGCCCGCTGCATCGCGCGCAGGATCTGCCCGTCGTCGGAGTAGAACACCCCCGGGTACGCCATGAACAGCTTGAAGCTGGTCACGCCCTCGTCGGCGACGAGCTGGTCCATCGCCTTGAGCGCGTCGTCGTCGACGCCACCGATGATCATGTGGAAGCCGTAGTCGATGTGGGCGTTGCCGTCGGCCAGCGCGTGCCAGGCGGCCAGCCCGTCCTGCACCACCTCGCCGGTGCGCTGCACCGCGAAGTCGACGATCGTGGTGGTGCCGCCGTACGCGGCCGCCTTGGTGCCGGTGTCGAAGTCGTCGGAGGCGAACGTGCCGCCGAACGGCAGCTTCATGTGGGTGTGCACGTCGATGCCACCGGGGATGACGAGCTTGCCGGTCGCGTCGACAGTCCGCTCTGTTCGTGGTGCCGTGCCGGGGGCGAGGATCGCGCTGATGGTCTCGCCGTCGACCAGCACGTCGGCGGCGAAGCGGCCGGTCGGGCCGACGACCTCGCCACCCTTGATCAGGAGGGTCATCCAGTCGCTCCTCTGCTACGGCTTCACGAGGCTGTCGTACGCCTCGGGGCGGCGGTCGCGGTAGAACTGCCAGCGGTCGCGGACCTCTTCCAGGACACCCATGTCCAGGTCGCGGACGATCAGCTCGGGGTTGTGGGCGTCGCCGACCTCGCCCACGAACTTGCCCTCGGGGTCGACGAAATAGGACGTCCCGTAGAAGTCGTTGTCGCCGAGATCCTCGATGCCGGTGCGGTTGATCGCGCCGATGAAGTACTCGTTGGCGACGGCCGCCGCCGGCTGCTCCAGCTTCCACAGGTACGACGAGAGGCCGCGGTGGGTGGCGCTCGGGTTGAACACGATCGTGGCGCCGGCCAGGCCCAGCGCGCGCCAGCCCTCCGGGAAGTGCCGGTCGTAGCAGATGTAGACGCCGATCCGGCCGACCGCGGTGTCGAAGGTCGGGTAGCCCAGGTTGCCGGGCCGGAAGTAGAACTTCTCCCAGAAGCCCTTGACCTGCGGGATGTGGGTCTTGCGGTACTTGCCGAGGTACGACCCGTCGGCGTCGACCACGGCCGCGGTGTTGTAGAGGACGCCCGGCTGCTCCTGCTCGTACATCGGCAGGATCATCACCATGCCGAGCTCGCGCGCGAGGGCCTGGAACCGCTCGGTCGTCGGGCCCGGGATGCTCTCCGCGTACGCGTAGTACTGCTTGTCCTGGACCTGGCAGAAGTAGGGGCCGTAGAACAGCTCCTGGAAGCAGATGACCTTGGCACCCTGGGCGGCCGCCTGCCGCGCGTACTCCTCGTGAGCTTTGATCATCGACTCTTTGTCGCCGGTCCAGCTCGTCTGCACCAGCGCGGCCCGGATGTTGTCCGCCATCGGAACCCTCCTCGTCCCCGGCCAGCGTGAATTCGTTCAGCCTATGACCGGCGGGCGGTGAACACAGCGTTCTGGGTAACAGGTGTGTGACGTGTGTTTCGCTTGACGGTCGTCGGCTCAGCCCTTCCCGCCGCCGGGCACCCAGACCGCGGCGTCGTGGGCGAAGACCACCGCGCGGGGGTCGAGCTGCGCGAGCCGCGCCGTCCAGACCGGGTACGCGATCCCCGGGGTGCCGGTGGCGTGGGCGAGGACGTCGTAGCCGTACCCGGTGGCGGTGTCGCGGGCCTGGCCGGCGAGGATGACCGTGCCGTCGTCGCGGCGCACGGCCACCGACTGGTGGCCGTCGGTGTGGCCCGGGGTCGGGATGACCCGGACGCCCGGCCACAGCTCCGTCTCGCCGCTCACCTCCAGGTAGTGGACGCCGGCGAAGTCCACCAGCTCGGTCAGCGTGTGGCCGGTGCCGCGGGCGGCGGCCAGCTCCGCGGCCTGGGCCACGATCGGGCGGCCCGGGAAGCGCGGGTTGCCGCCGCAGTGGTCGAAGTGCAGGTGGCAATTGACGACGACGGTCACGTCGTCCGCGCTGACGCCGGCGTCGCGGAGGGCGGCGTCGAGCGGGCGGCGGTGGGGCCGGTAGTGGGCCTGGATCTCCGCGTCGCCGTCGCCGCCCATGCCGGTGTCGAACAGGAGCAGGCCCTCCGGGCGGCGGACGAGGTACGCGTAGACGGGCTCGACGCGCGGCTCCGGACCGCCGGCCTCCTCCGCCGGGCGGACGAACCAGCCGAGGTCGAGCCTGCGCACGTCGGTCACAGGCATGATCCTTCCACCACGGCGCGGCGCGGATGTGTGAGTCTGGTCGCGTGAGGGACGGACTTGCCGGGCTCGCCGACGCGATGGCCGAGGCCGCGTCGGTGGTCGACGCCCGCGCGCGGCTGCCGTTCGGCGACGACGCGGCGCGGCGGTGGATCGAGTACCGGCCGCGGCCCCGGCCCGGCGTGTCGCTGGCGGAGCTGGACGGCGCGGGCCGCAAGGCGGCGTACCGGCTGCTGGCGACCGGCCTGTCGCCGTCGGCGTTCGCGCAGGCCCTGGCGATCGTCGCGCTGGAGGAGGTGCTGGACCGGGCCGAGGGCGGGCGGCGCGGCCGGCGCCTCGACGACTACCGGGTGGCGGTGTTCGGCACGCCCGGCGGCGCCGACCCGTGGTCGTGGCGGTTCGAGGGGCACCACCTGTCGGTGTCGATGACGGTGGTCGGGTCGACGGTCTCGCCGGCGCCGGTGTTCTTCGGGGCGAACCCGGCGCGGGTCGAGCACGCCGGGCACACGGTGTCGCGGCCGCTGGCGCCGGAGGAGGACGTGGCGCTCGCGCTGCTGTCGGCGGTCGGCCCGGCGGCCGTGATCGCCCCGTCGCCGCCGGCGGACATCCTCTCCGGACGCTCGCCGCGGGTCTCGCCGCTGTCGCCGGCGGGGGTGCCCGCGGCGGCGATGCCGCTGGCGGCGCGGACGCTGCTCGCCCAGCTCGCCGCCGTCTACCTCGCGCGGCTGCCGGAGCCGCTGGCGTCGTCGTTCGAGGTGTCGTCGCTGTCGTTCGCGTGGGCCGGTCCGGTGACGCCCGGGCTGCCGCAGTACTACCGCGTGCAGGGGCCGGGGTTGCTGATCGAGTACGACAACACGGGGGACGGCAACCACGCGCACACGGTGCTGCGGCGGCCGTCGGGCGACTTCGGCGAGGACGTGCTGGCGCGGCACCGGGCCGGGTACCACGGCGGGGGTACGCCGGCCGGCTGATACCGGACGCCTGATCGTGCGGAAACGGCGGCGTACCGGCGATGTGGGCGGTTTGGTGCTGTTCAATGGCGGACGTCCGCGTCGAGGGAGCTGCCCCTGATGACGTCACCGCCGGCCACGCCCGAGTGGCAGATGACACCCCGCGCACGCCGGGTCTTCCTGGGGCTGATCGCCGGCGCGGTGGTGCTGCTGCTGTCCGGCAGCGCGTGGATGACCTACGTGAACCGGGTCCGGGTGGACCCGGGAGTCCGGGCGTGCGGGTCGCTGGCGTCCCGGTGGTCCGCGCTGGAGTTGACGGAGCCGGAGTCGCGGCGCCTGCGGGGCCTGTTCGAACGGTCGGCGCACACCGCGCTGCGGGAGCACGGCCTGGCGGCGCTGGACTCGCCGGCGGTCGCCGTGTCCGCGTCGGAGATGGTGGTCCGTCCGCCGGCCGGCGAGGTGGACGCGCTGCGCGCCGCCTGCGGGCTGGCTAGAGGACCCGGGTGACGCCCTCGGCGGCGGCGCGGGCGTCCCGGAGCGCCGGGTCCGGGTTGGCGCAGAGGACCACGGTGGCGCCGGCGGAGAGCGGCGCGAGCAGCCAGGTGACCGGATGCAGGTGGGCCTGCGCCGTGACCATGATCCGGTCGCCGGTCCGGAGATCGTGCTCCGCGGCGACCGACCGGGCCAGGGCACCCCACTGGCCGTAGGTGGTGCCGTCGACGCTGGCCGGGTCGGTGGCGCGCAGCCACACGTCCGGATCGGGGCGGTCGGCGTAGGCGGCGATGGCGTCGGCGAACTGCCGGTAGCCGATCGGCAGGTCGACCGGCCGCCGGTCGTCGCCGACGGCGAGCGCGAACCGGTGGGTGGCGTCCGGCACGTCGACCAGCCAGTCGTCGACGGCGCCGAGCGAGGCGAAGACCGCGTCGAACGGCTCCTGGTCACCCGGCCCGTTGGCGGCGAGCCCGGCGGTGGCCGGCAGCCGCACCGAGACGGCGGCACCCGCCGACCAGGACCCGAGCAGCACCGCGGCGGTGAGCCAGTGCGGCGGCAGGACGACCGCGACGCGGCTGCCCGGCCCGAGCCGGCAACCGTCGCGCAGGAGCCGGGCCGTCCGGGCGGCCCAGCCACCGAGGTCGGCCGCCGAGAGCGCCACCCGCTCCCCGGTCGCGTCGTCGTAGTAGGTGAGCACCGGCCACTCGGCCGCGGTCACCGCACCGGCCCGCGTAGCGACTGCGTCCACGCGGGACACCTTACGGGCGGCGAGACGGCTGGTCCATACCGTATCGATCGGGTGAAATCAGGCGACGTGGTTTTCCGTACGGTCCTCGCGGGTAGCGCTCCATGGCACCCTGACCTCGAAAGAGGGGTGGAGGAGCTCGTGGATACCCGACTTCGGATCTCCGGCCATCCGATCCAGCCGGTGCTGGTGACGTTCCCGGTCGGCCTGTTCGTCTGCGCGGTGGTGTTCGACGTGGGCCGGCTGGTCGGCGCACCGGCCATCGTCGGCGAGGTCGGCTACTGGACGGCCGCCGCCGGCCTGGTCGCGACCGCGCTGACGACGGTGGCCGGCATGATCGACCTGTGGGACGTGCCGCCGGGGCCGACCCGCCGCGCCGTGGTCACGTTCAACCTGGTGAACGCCGCGGCCGCCGCGATCTTCCTGATCGTCTGCGTCATGCGGGCGACCACCCCGGACCGTCTCGCCAGCGGCGGGATGGTGGTGGTGGAGATCCTGGCGCTCGTGCTGGGTGGGCTGGGGATCCGCCTGGGTACGGTGCTGATCCGGCGTTTCGGGACCATGGCCGCGGACGTGGCGGACGCGGTCACGAGACCGGCGGGCCGGATCTACGGGACGCCGCGCCAGCCGGCGGCTCCTCCGGAGGCGGCCGGCGCCGCGTTCGCGGCCGGCGAGGCGGCCGACGTGGAGACGACCATCGAGCTGCGGGCCGGGCTGGCCGGGCTCGGCGGCATGGCCGCGGACACCCGCCACTCCCCCGCCTGAGCCGACCGGCTGGCGCCGCACCACCTGTTCGCGTCGCATCACCTGTTGGCGGCTCGT
>Ga0164243_10005571_pt1 | contig 19213 bp, 8 predicted proteins | sample OricompcompostOP_FD_108781 | JGI IMG/M metagenome (GOLD analysis project Ga0164243, IMG submission 108781) | Organic Plus compost microbial communities from Emeryville, California, USA - Original compost - Organic plus compost (OP) | ecosystem: Engineered > Solid waste > Mixed feedstock >... | reverse complement strand
TCTCGGCGGGCCAGTAATACACGGCGGAGCAGCCTGCCACCTCCCGGCCGAGCGCCCTGATCGTGCTGTACTCACCCTGGCCTTCGATCCGATCGGGCGTCTCCAGGACGATCGTCAGTCGGACGCCCCGGCTCGCCGCCTTGACGAGCGACCTGGCCACGTTGGGGATGCGGTAGACGGCGAAACTCACCAGCGTGATACGGGTCCGGGCGGCGTCGAGGACTTGGAGGATCGCCTGCTCGGTGCGTCGGAACGACACGACCCCGGCGTCGGGGCCGGTCCAGACAGGCTCGACCGAATGTGAGTCCCGATGCGCCCGCTCCGCATGGGCCGCCGTCTGGAGGGCTACGGCGACCGTCCGGGCGTCGATCTCCCCGAAATCCTCCCGCCATCGGTCCACGAAGGCCAGGGCCAGATCCCGGTGCTCGTGGTGGGCGATCCGCCGGGCGACCTCGGCCCGAAGCGAGCCCTCCGGGCAGGCGAGGATCGCCGAGGCCAGGGCCTCGATCGTGCCGCCCGGCAGGCCGCAAGCCAGGGAGTAGGCCGACTCGACGATCCGCCGCTCCGGGCTCATGGTTCGGACCGGAAGAAGGAGAGGTCGGTGCGTTCCACCGTCGGCACCAACGCCGCCCGGTCCAGGAACTTGTTGCCCCGCTCGCAGGAGGTCTCGGGGAGGAACGAGCAGGCGTGGCACGACGCCCCGTGGAGCTTCTCGCCGCCGCCGACGGGGTGCTCGGAGCAGAGTGGGTCGGACGAGCAGAGCGCCACCTTCTCCAGCGCCCGGCGGATGTGCCGCCCGAGCTTGTCCGGCTCGCCAAGGGCGCAGAGGCCGCCGAGGGTGCCCTCGCTGTCAGGGGCCGACGTGTAGACCAGGACGCCCGCCATGGGGTCGCCGTTGGATGGGTTCCTCGAATAGATCCGCTCGGCGATCGACGCACTGGTGTAGCCGCACTCGATGGCCAGCTGGCGAATCAAGGCGTGGGCGAACGAGTGCAGGAGCACGTAGCGGATTCCGGGATAGCCCTGGTTCGGGTCCAGGCCCTTGCCGAGCCGCCACGCTTGGTAGGCCAGCTCGAACTCCCTCTCGTAATCGAGATTCCGATCGACCCAAGCCTGGATCGCCGGTTCTGAGAACTGGAAGAAGATGCCCTCGCCCCGTGTCTCGCAGGCGGGCAGCCACGCCGTGTCCCTGCGGGCGAGCCTCCCTCTGTCCTCCGGGGGGACTTCGGCGGGGCTGTCGAAATCCCTCGGCGACACGAGGCGTGTGAAGCCGACGAGCGCCCGGACCTCACGCAACTTCTCCACGAGGACGACCTTCTCGAAGGAGGCGGCGTAGTCGGCCGGGGGTTCCACCGGGCGGAGTTTGAAGGATCGGCTCTCCTTGGCCTTGGCCGGGTTGGAGAAGACCCTCCACTCGGGCGACTTCAAGTCGTCCGGGTCGTCGGACTGCTCGACCGTCCCTTCGGCCTTCTTCTGAATGGCCGCCCAGATCTGTTCGTCGCCGTACTTGTTCAGGTCTTTCAACTGGCCGATGAGCCGAAACGCCTTGAGCACCTCGGCGCTGGTGACTTTCTCCAGGACCACCCAGTTCTCCTCCACCAATCTGCCGAGATCGTCGGTGGCCTGCGGGACGGACAGCGCCGAGATCAGCATCGGGAACCAGAGGTTCGAGGCCCCCTGGAGCATCGGCTTGACGTGATCCTGCTCGCAGCCGCCGGGGTCGAAATCCCGCAGGTGGGGACGCCTCCCCCGGCAGGCGGGCATGGACGTGCGGTTGTTCGGGCCGAACGCCTGGCCCATCCGGCGGCGAGTCTGGCATCCGTCGCACTTGACCTCCACGTCCAGGGCCTCGCCGCTGGCCCCGACCTCGTAGAGATAGAGCAGCCCCTTGCAATCGGTCGAGCCCTGGTGGATGAACTCGACCCAGGGGAAGTCGTCCAGGTGGCCGTGCTCGCAGGTCACCATGAAGCGGGCGGGGACCACGAGTGGTGCCCGCCCCTTGTTGTTGCAGTTGTGGACGTAACTGGCCCGGTCCGGGCGATAGGGCGGGGTCTTCGGCTCGAACAGGCCGGAGCTGATCGGGGCCAGGAGGCGGCAGCTGGAGCAGACCATCCAGCGGGGGAACGGGGCCACCGGCACCCCGATCTGGCGGGACTCGTCGAACCAGTTCGCCTGCGCCCCCTGGGATTCCGCCCCCCGAGGAGGCGTCAGGAATCGGGAGACCTGCGGCCCCAGGATCGACTGGGCGGAGCGGAGGAGCCGCTCCTCGGCGATCTCGGTGGCGTGTGCGGCCTGCCAGTCGTCCAGGCCCATGACGAGCACCGAGAGGTTCGGTAGATCGACGAGCGATCCGACGCCGAAGGTGGTGAGGGCCTGGCTGGGCCGGACCTCCCCGACCTCCGTCTTCCTCATGTGGCTGGAGAGGCTCATGAGGCCACCTCCCCGGCTCCGTCCGGTGGCGCTTCGGGCTCCTTGGCGTTCAGCTCGTCGAGTCCGCCGTCGCTGACGATGAACTTGACGCTCGGCTCGACCTCACGGAGCGAGTTGAGGCACGTGAACTCCTGCCAGCGGTCCATGCCGGGGCTGTGCAGGAGCTTGACGGTAGTGCCCTTCCTCGGCCCGTCCGGGCCGTAAGGCTCGGTGTAGGTCAGGACTCGCCCGCCGGTGTCGTTCTGGGCCTCGGCTTGCCAGAGGTCGGCCTTGCTCAGCAGCTCGGCCCGGCAGAAGTCGCCGGTCTTGGACCCGTCGCCGATCAGCTCAGCCCGCCTAGCGATCGCCTCGATGGCGTCCTGGACGTAAGGATTGCTCGTCGTGAGCCGGGAGGCGGACTCGTTCGGGTTGAACTCGGCACCTCGCAGTCGGACCATCGAGACGAGCAGCCCGGCCAGGCCCCGCTGCAACGCCCCCGGCGAGAAGGGGGTCACGGAGAGCGGCTCCACATGCTTGTAGAACGTCGAGTGGTAGTGCTCGAAGGTTTCGTAGTGCGACAGGTCTCGTGGCCTGGCCCAGTTGAAGACGGTGACGACCAGGCCGGGGAAGCTCCGGCCGACCCGGCTGGTCGCCTGAATGTACTCGGCGGTCGCCTTCGGCTGCCCGGCGACGACCATCAGCCCGAGCCGTTTCACGTCCACGCCGACGGAGATCATGTTCGTGGCCAGGAGCACATCGAGCGGCTTCTTGGGGATGTTTTTGTAGTCCTTGGTCTTGAACGCCTCCCTGCGCCGCTCTTCGAGTTCGGGGTCGAAGCCCGCCTCCAGGCGGTCGAGAGTCTGGGGGATCTCCTCGGAGCGGATGCGACTGGTCAACTCGGCGAGGTACTCTCCGTTGAAGTAACGCTTCGCCAGGCCCCGGCGGTCCTGCTTGCGACAGCGGGTGAACACGTCGTCGTCCACCAGGCGGCGCATCCCGCCGAGTTCCCTCATGGAGTTGAAGTAGCCGACGAGCGTCATCCACGGATCGACCGCCTTGCCGTGCTTCTCGTAGAGGGCCTGGGCCGAGCACAGGAGGGCGACATAGACCCGGATCAGCGCCGCCTTCAGTCGCCGTCCGGGGGCGCAGATGCCGAGGTAGAGGCGGCCGAACTCCTCCGCCGACGGCTCCCGCTGGACCGAGAAGAAGTTGTCCCGCACGTCGAGGCCCGGCGGCGGGAAGACGTTGACCGTCCGCAGGAAGAGGCTCCGCACCTGCACGTCGGCGTTCTTGATCGTCGCCGTCGAGGCGATCACCTTGGGACGGACTTTCCTGCCGCCCACCTCCCAGGTGCAGAGTTCGTCAATCGCCGTCTCGTAGAGGCCGACGAGCGTCCCGAGCGGGCCGCTGATGAGGTGCAGCTCGTCCTGGATGATCAGGTCGGGCGGTCGGAGCGGCGGGTGCTCGACGAGCCGGGCCGAGGGGAGCCCCATGTTCGACCGGGGGTGGAAGGTCGAGTCCTCGATCTCCGGCGACTTGAACCCGTGGCGTTCGCAACGGCCGGTCACCCGACCGAAGAGCATCTGGACCTCACCCTTCCAAGGCATCTGGGCGAACTTGTCCACCGTGGCGATCAGCAGGCTCGGCAGCCGTCGGTAGATCTCCTCGTCCACCACGACCACCGGCAGCCCCTCCTCGGCGGCCTGGCGGCGGCTGAAGAGGCACTGGCCGAACTTGTCGCCGCAGTAGGTCAGCGTGCGGGCCGAACCGTGCGGGTAGGGCTTGGCGTCGAGATGCTTGCCCGCCTCGATGGCGCTGCCGCACCAGGGACAGGTCGTGAGCTGGTATGGCGTTCCGATCCCGCCGCCGACGAACTGGTTGCCTCGGGCCTGCTTGATCGCCTCCACGGCGTCGTCGGTCCGGTTGGGGGTGGTCCGGCGGCCGACCCAGAGGCCGATGCGGAAGGGCGTCCGGCCCCAACGGGCGTCCCCGTGCTCCAGGGCATTACGGCGAATCCACTCGCAGGCGCAGAGCAGCGCCGTGGCCCGCTGGAACTGCTGGATGGTCAGCAGGCGGAGCGTGTACCGCATCAGGACGGCCACGCCCTCCTCGCCGACCCGCCCGGCGACCGTCCCCTGCAACCGTCGCAACGCCATCGTGTAGGCGGAGAGGCCCAGGTACGCTTCGGTCTTGCCGCCGCCGGTGGGGAAGAAGAGGAGGTCGGCGAGAGCCTCGGGGCCTACGCCTCGGTCGTGGTGGTCGAGCCGGGTGACTCCCGGCAGGTTGAGCAGGATGAAGGCGATCTGGAACGGCCGCCAGCTCCGGTTGTGCGGGAGATCGATGTCGGCCTCGAACTCGAACGACTCGCCCCGCCGGACCCGCTCGGACTTGAGGGAGTGCGTCCGCTGGAGCCACATCGCCCGGTTCATGAAGGCGAACGACTCGAACGCCTTCGAGTCGTCGGCCAGGAGTTGCAGCCCTTCCTCAATCCGTCCGAGCGTGAGGCGGCAATTGTCCAACGCCACCCGCCCCGCATCGCCGAAGGAGTCGAGCCCTTCGGTGGGATCGGTGAGCCTGGTCTCTTCCCGGTCGATCCACGCCCGATAAGCGGCGGCCAGCGGGGCCAGCATCGCTGGGAGCGTTTTGGACGTGGCCTCGGCCAGCGTCTTCATGTCGAGGACGAGACCGGCGAGCTTGTCGAAGGCGGGGTTCCCGTCGGCGTCGTCCTCGGTGGGCGGTGCCGTGCGAGGGACTTCGTAGCTCGGGACGACGACGGTCTCGATCTTCGACGCCCCGCCCGATCGGCCCTCGGTGGCCTCGGCGTGGACGCTCACGCCATGCCCGACGGCATACTCGACGTGGCGGCGGTACAGCATCGCCGTGAGCCGTTCTTCGAGGTCGTCGTTGGGGCCGATCGTGCTTCGCTTGCAGAAGACCGCCCGGTCGCCGTCGGCGGTGACCACGAGCTTCGGCTGGAAGACGTGGGACTCGTCCTTGGGCCGCCCTTCCTCCTGGGCGTTGACCAGGAAAAGCGTGACGGCGAAGTGGCCGCTTCGCTTGCGGATTTGGCCCTGGACCTGGATGTCGGGAAACAGGGGATCGGGGGCCGCCGGATGGACCGTCCCGTTCTTGAGCGGCACTTCGATAGTCCCGCCCCTGGGATACCGCTTCCAGACCCTTAGCGGGTTGCCCCGGTGGTCCACCCGATCGTCACGCTTCTCCCGCCTGTACTGTCCCCACGAGGCAACGACCCGGATCGACGACTCGGCGTCCTCGACGCAGAAGGTCAGGCCGAACGACGACGGCAGGAATGCCTGGGCCACCGGGATGTCGGCGTCGGTCGTGCCGTCGTCGGCCGTGTCGCCGCCCCCCTCCGAGAGTTCGTCGGGGATCAGAGGGGCATCCTCATCGTCGTCCTCGTCCTCAACCGAGGACGGGGCGGCCCCGCCGACCGCCCCCGGCCTGGGGGCCAGCACGCCGACGAGGTATCGGTCCCGCACCGTGCGTTCGATCAACTCCTCGTCCTCGCCCCCGGCCGGGCCGAGGAGGTCGCCCAGGACCATGGCTTCGAGTTCTGCCCGTAGTTGATGCGGCGAGGGGGTCGGCGAGTTCATGACTCCCTCCAATCAGGATTGGATCGATACGCCTGCTTGGGGTGATTCGGCGTATCCGGGTAGGCCAGCACCAGTTGCTTCTTCTGGGCCATCCCGCTGAGAGTCCACCGCTGGAGACCGTTGGGTTCTCGCCTGAGCAGGGTGGCCAGTTCCCGAGGAGTGAGAAAGCGTCCCTGGCAGAGCGACCGGATCAGGGCCTCCATCTTTTGCGGGCTGAGCCTCTTCCGTACCCGAGCGGGTTCGGCGATCGCCAAAAGTGTCGGGTCTTCCTCGGGCCTTGTATCGGGAGCTTGATCCGCTATGACGGGAGTAGCCCCGCTATGGCGGGAGTCCCCTTGTGGTGTATCTGGAGCTTCCTGTTCGCTATGCCTGGACTCCGCCAGCCGCTCGGCCAGGCGATAGGAGGCCCATCTCCCGTAGCCGTCCTTCTCCAGAAAACCTTTGGCGACAAGGTTTTGCAGGGTTCTTGTGATGTCGCTCGTGTGGTCGGCGCAGAACTGCTGGAGTCGCTGATTGGTAACCACCTCTTCCACGTCCGCAGTCACCAACGCCTGAACCTCACGCCCGTCCAGTCCGGCCATCCCGTCACCGAGCACCGTCCGCAGGCGGGTGAGCGACTCTTCTGGCAGCAGGCTGACCATCGGCAGGATTAGGAGCACACGGTCGGGCCGGTGCTGCTCCAGGATCAGGGGCCAGCGCCACTTCTGAGTGGCCCAACCCTGGCGGATCTTATCGAGGCCAGAGCCCGCCTTCTCGCCGTATCCGAGCATGGCGAACATGCCCTGCAACGTCTTGTTGCGGCATTCGCTCACGCCCCCCTTCAGGATTTGCTCCATGCCCAGCAAGAGCGTGCCGGGGTTCGAGAACTCAAGGCGATCTCGAAATCGCTCGACAATGATCCCACCCTGCCCACGGAAGTCGGCGTGGATCATCGAGTTGACAAGCGCCTCCCGGATGCCCTCGTGGATGATGGTCTCATCATGCCGCTGGAAAAGGTCGGTCGATGGCGTGGTCGTCGCCTCGCCCGGACGCTGGGGCGTGAACTGGAACGGGATCTTGAGGTCCATGACGAGCCGGGGATAGACCCGCCCGAAGAACTGGAAGAGGTTCGCCACCCATGTCCCGTCCGGCCAGATGCGATCCGTCCAACGAACCTGCGGGTCGCCGGACAGTCGCTCCCGATAATCGACGTGATACTGGGGAACCCCCGCAGGATCACGGATGGCTTCGTCCTTGCCGAACATCAGCAGCCCGGCGACGGTCAATCCCTCCTGGCCGGAGGAACGATCCGTTCTCCAGCCGCCGAGCTTTTCGAGCAGCCGCTTGTCGTCGAACGTGAGCCAGGGGTGAGCCGGGGACCGGGAGGCGAAACGGTTGTGGTATTGCTCCAGGCTCCGCTTGTCGAGATCCTCGATCCCGAAGCCGGACAGGATTTCGCAGTCGGCGGGTTGCTCCGCCTGGTCGGCCAGCATCCGACCCACTTCATCCCGGCTGCAAAGGTAATCGCCGTCGCTGTAGCGCCGGTAGGTTCCATCCAGCGGGTTCTGACCCACGAAGACCGGGCGTTGCCGCCGTGAGGCACGAGGGACTTGCACGACCAGCACCGGATCACCGTCCACCGAGACGATCCGCACGTCGCCGTTGGCGAGCAGATTGACGCTCACCTTGCCACGGTTGTTGATCGTGGCCCAGAAATCCTTCTCCATCCTGTCCGGGTCGGTCAGCCCTTTAACCTCGAATTCGCCGTCGGCCTCCTTGACGCCCAGCACGATCACGCCGCCATCGGTGTTCGCCATGGCGCTGTAGGTTTCCCACAGGCTGCCCGGCAAGCCTCCCCTTGCCGACTTGAACTCCCAGTCCTTGTCTTCCCCGGCGCTCACGGCCGCAAGAATGTCGCTGGCGTTCATTCGTCGCCCTCCTCGTCGAAGAGGGTCGGGCCTAGTCGAGCGCCCGTCGGCGTTTCGAGTTGCCGTCCGAACAAGGAATCCTTGCCGCTGCCCAAGCGGAGCTTCATGACCGAAGAGGCTTGGAGACGTTCCGAGGGCGGTGTGGTCGTCGTCACGATGTACTGGAAGGGAGACTCGCCGTCCCGGCCGGATCGCTGCATATACACATCGGCTATATCCAAAAATCGGATGTAGATCTGGAGATTCAGATCGGCTTCTCTCGGGCTGTCGTGAAGGAGAATGCCGGGATGGTGCGCATATTGGCTGACGCTCTCAAAGAGGAGGGCCAGGTCCGCCAGGAGAACGGCCAGCGTCTCGTAAGCCTCGCCCGAGAGCGACTCGCCACGCTTGATTCCGAAATGAACCCCATCCTCCTCGATCTCTAGGACACCCCTGAAATCCTCGCTCAAGGTCTGTCGAACGACGGCATCGAATCGGCTCTCGAAGAGTTTCGCACGTTGCTCCTGAGCGGCGATCCGTTGGGCGAGCGATTGTCTCGTGGCGCTGATATCCGCTTCGGTGGCGTCCGCCTCCTGTTCGAGCCTTTGGAGCGCCGTGTTCGGCTGGTTCCCTTCGAGGATGGCGGCCCAATTTCGGATCTCGTCGAGGATCGATGGCAGCCGCCGGATCTGGCTGTTTAGTTCGAGACGCCTCTCCATGAGGTCGTTCTTCCGGCGGTTCATCTCATCGAGCTGCTTCTGAAGCCGATCGAGCGTCGAGCGAAGCCTGTCCGCTTGTTCGTCCGTCCGAGCCGCCATTTGCTCCCGTTCCGAGACGAGGGGAAGCGTGGCCCGTTGCCGGTCTCGAATCTCGTCGTCGAGCCGTTCCGACCGCTCCTTGACGTAGCTGCACTGACCGTACAGAACGTTGCCGAGGCGACAAAGGATGAATTCGGCATCCCTGATAGACTGTCGGACGCTTCGCAGCCTCTCGATGCCTTCAAGAAGAACGTCGTTACCTTCGCCCGTGGCTTGGCTGACTGCCTGCTGTTGAGCGGCCAGTTCCACTAGCTCCCGAAGTGAAACCGACGCCAGACCGATCTGTCGGTCCAAGGGTGAGAGTTGCTCGTTGATCTCGTCAACCTCTCGCCGAAGTGCGTCCAGGCGGGACTGGACCTGTTGGGGGAGGCCCAGGAGATTCTCGGCATCGAGCGGGGCGTCTGAGGCGTCCTGGACGCCGAAGTCCGTCGAGAGGCTGCTCCTCAACCGGGTGAGATGGAAACTGGGCTCGGCCCGTTTGGCTTTGATCTCCTCACGAGTCCTCGCCTGGGATGCTTCAAGCTGCTCCAGTTTCGACCTCAGTCTGGGTTCGGACGGGTCGAGGAGGCCGATGATCGACCGGACGCACAGCCCGGCATCGACCTTCGGCTTGCTGAGCTTCGGGGTTCCCGAATCGCTCCTCGCCTGTCGCCAGTTCCAGAAGCGGTCATATCGACTCTCCTGGTCTCGGCTGCACATGGCCAGGACGTGCAGCCATTGGAGCGTCTGGCCGCTCGACAGGATTTCGCCGACCGGGACTTCGGAGAAGATCAGACCGGTCAAGCGGTCGAGGAACGAGTCGAAGCGTCGTGCGCCGCCCGCTTGCAGGAGTCCATCGAGAGAGACGCCCTCAAGGGCATACTCTCGGGTCCGATTGCCGAGGGGACGTAGCACCGACCACTCGGCCCCATCCAGTTCGATCACGGCTCCCACGTAGCCATTGGGGAAGCAGTGCTTGATCTCCTCGACGACATGCTTCTGGCCGAAGGACTTCTCTCCCAGGCAATAGCGGATCAGCCGGCACACCGTCGTCTTGCCGATGCCGTGGCCCGATTGGAAAAACTCCCCCGAGTCAACGACCTCTCCCTGGATGATGTTGAGACCCGTGGAGAAGCGGATTCGCCGGAGTTCGACCAGCGGGTCGATCGACTCGTACAGCACGAGATTCTTGATCCAGACCAGGGGACGCCGCCGCCCTTCGGCCGGCTGTGACGTGGAGGCCGTGCGGCTCATGGGCTCACCCAGCCCAGGGCTCGTTTGTCCCGGTCGAACTCCGAGAGCACCTCGTCATCGTCCGACGCAGCCGCCTGTGCAGAGCCTTGCAGTTCACGCAACGTCTCCGCCGCCTTGTGGATCAACTGGATCAGCAGGGGGTCGCACGACGGGAACGCACCTCGCCTCTCATTGAAACGATCCGCTGGCTCAAGGAGTGTGCCCGCCCCCTGATGGAGAGCCCCTTGCAGAGTGAGCAGTTGAAGCATCTCCGCCCACGGGAGCGCTTCGGGACTTCGGGAGGGGGCCGCCCCCAGTTTCTTGGTGAGGGCGAGGAACCGTGAACGGTCCTCGTCCAGGAGGAACACGCCGTACCGCTCCGGCCGCTCGGCGATCACCAGGGCGTCGAGATAGGCGGTCGCCGGCAGGCTCGGCCGTGCGGCGACGAGATCGCTCAGCAGGCCGCACAATCGCCGGTCTCGATCGGTCGCCGGGAAGGCGGTATCATCCACCACCGAGTCGAACAAGGTCATCCCGGCGGGACGAGATGAGGCTTTTTCCTTCCTGGGACGCTTGGGCTTCGCCGCATCGGCGGAGCGGCGCTTCGGCTTCGTCTCGTCCTGGCTCTGTTCAAGCTCCTGGGCGTATCGTTCGTGGTTCAGCCGGAGCAAACGGGCGAGGACTTCACGGCGGGCGAGGTCGTTGATGGTGAAGCGGAGGCCCTGCTTCGTCTCGTGGAAGCCATGGTCGAGATCGAGGTCCGTCCAGCCGTAGGCGGCGGCGACGGCCTGGTCCATCGCCATGTGTAGATCACGCAGCCGTTCGATCTCCACGTCCGATTCCTCGGGGTCGTGGAAGCGGTTGTACGTCTTCGTCAGGCCCAGTTGACGATCCAGCATGATCCGCCGACGGTGTTCATGGTAAGTCTCGCCGATCGGGATGAGCGAAGTCAGAGGGCCGGTGGGAAAGGGGAAGGTTTCGAAGCAGTCGGAGGGCGTGTAGACGGCATCCGTCCTGAGAGAACTACCTTGTGCCAGAACCCAATGGTGGTGGATATGCGAGCAAAGAACGCAGAAATCGGACATCCGATTCGTGGCGATTACGACTGTTTTCTGATCGAACACAATCCCGCATGATACATGGATAGGATATTTCGTCTTGCTCGTCTGGGCGAACAGGAGCACTCGCTCCATCCCGGCGATGGTCCGGTAGAGTTCAGGGCGTTTCTCGGCGTAGTGCCACCACCTGTCCCGGTACACCTTCCGATTGTTCTTCAACCTCTCCGGCTTCACCTTCTCCTCGACGATCGCCAGGCAGTCCGGGTAATCCGCCGCCACGGGGCCTTCGTAACCCTCGGGTGCCGAATCCCGGTCGAGGGGCCAGTCGAAGAAGTTGATAACCCATCGGCTCGGCGACTGGTCGGGGCGGGAGTTGAGGTCTTCGCCGTTGAGATAGGGAAACAGCACGTCCTTGTTGCGAGAGTCCATCTCGATCAGCTTCTGGGCCTCCTCCGGGGTGAGGACGAAGCCCATGCCGAGCACGATAGAACCCTGGAACGACTTCCCGGCATTGGCGGCGAGGCGATGCGGCGGCCCGCTGACCATCCCCGGCTCGGTGAGGAACGGAGTGATCCCGGAAACCACCTTGTCGTCAAGGACGAACGGCGAGGCCCAGCCAGCCCCCTGGACGATCTCCTCGGTTCCGTCCGCCCGGCGCACCGAGGCGGACGCCGAGCCGCCCAGACGGATTCCGCCCGAGGCCGGCACGACATGGACGACCGGCTTGCGCAGCCAGACGTGGGCGACTTCCAGGCTCGCCGTGCCCGGCCATTTCCGACTGGGGATGGCCCTGGGGATGAGGGAGCCGTCGGCGATGATCTGATCCAGGCCGACCTCTCGGGTGTCCCCCTGGGCGATCGTGTTCGTGGCGATCAGGCCAGCCTGACCGCCTGTCCGCAACAGGTGGTTCGCCCGCAGGAAGAAGTAAGCGCACAGGTCGGCGCTACCCCGCTTGCCCCGAGCCAGATGCTCGACAAGGTAGTCCCGATACTCGTTTCCGAGGTTGCCCGTGATCTTCTGCCCACCCATGAACGGCGGGTTGCCGACGAAGGCGTCGAACCCTCCCCGGTCGAGGAAGACCTCGGGGAACTCGACCGCCCACTGGAACGGATCGGGGCAACCGGACTCTCGGCGGAGTTCTCGGCCCTCGGCTTCGAGGATGGCGGGATCGACATCACGGATGCGGTCGTCAACCTCCTTCAAGGCCACCCGCAACAGCGCCATCCGCTCGGCCGGCTTTCCGGGGCTCCAACTGGCGGCCAGGAGCCTGTCGGCGGCGTAGTTCAGCCGCTTCGTCTGGAACCGGATGTTGGAGAACAGCCGCTCCTTCTCCTCAAGGTTGGCCATGTTTTCGTCGGCGATCCGCTCCAACTGCACACGGAGTTGCCGGGTCGCCTCCATGATCTTGGGGATCATGTCGAGGAAGTTCTTCAACGAAACGCCCGTGCCCTTGCCGTCGAGCGAGAACGTCTTCAGTTGCTCAGTGCTGACGCCGACGAGCGAGTCACCGGGCCGAATTGCGTGGTCGAGGAAGGTGAAGGGGCGATCCTTCGCCATCGTGAGAAGCCAGAGCGAGAGCTTGGCCATTTCCACGGCGAGCGGGTTCTTGTCCACTCCGTAGAGACAGCGCTGGGCCACGACCCGGCGAGCGAGGATCTTGCGCTCCTCGGGGTCGAACGGGATCACCTCGTCGAAGAAGCTCCCCGCCGACGAATCGCCATAGGGAGTCACCCGGATCACCGGTGCGGGTAGCCGGGGCTTGGGATGGAAGAGATCGCCTTGCTGACCCGCCTGAGCCTGCCGGTCGGCCACATCCCAGGCTTCGACCAGGCGGTCCGCCAGGTAGCGGTCGGCCTCGACCAGGAACGCCCCTGAGCCGCAGGCCATGTCGCAGATCTTGAGATCGAGCAGCTCCCTGGCCGACTTCAGATTCCACTCGTCCTTTGGCAGGCCCTCGGCGGGGCCGATGTAGACCAGCGGTTCCAGGGTGTACTTGACGATGGGCTCGGTCAGCTCTCGGGGCGTGTAGTGCGTGCCGCTGGACCGTCGGTCGGTCCCCTCGGTCACGAAGACGCTCCCCTTCGGGATGACGACGGGGTAGCCGAAGTTGTCCAAACGCACCAGTCCGGCGAACGGCCGGACCCGCTCCCACAACCGCTCGTCTCCCTGACAGGCGGTGTGGAATCGGCGGGCGAGCTGGTCGTCGATCTCCGCTCCCAATGCCTTCTTGAGGGCGGACTCCGACCGACCCGTCTCGTCCTTGAGGAACTTGATCAGCCTGGCCTGGTCCTGGGTTGAGTACCGTTCCAGCTCGGCCAGCGGGATTTCCGGCTCCTTGTCCCGAGTCCCGGCCAGGCCGAGGAACGGCTCCGATGCCCTTCGGGCGGTGTGGTCCAGCAAGCCCTCGTAGACGTGGCCGATCTGCTCGATGTCCAAGGCCCGAAAGCTGACCCGCCGGGCCTCGGCGGGACCGCCGCCCGGCACCCGCACTTGCAAAAGCTGGAGCGCCTCCAGTAGGTGCAGCACCGTCCGGTTGTTGACCGGCAGCGGGTTGGCCTCGACCTCCCGCCAGGTCGTCCCCGCCTTGCGACCTTCAAGGAACGGGAAACGGTCGGGATGGAACAGGTTGCCGCCGTAGGCCGGGATATGGGCGTCGTCGTGCGCCAGCCCGCCGAAGACGGCCCGGAACGCCGCCAAGAGCCGAGGCCAGGCGTCGAACCGGCGTTCGAGCAGTTCCTCGCCGTGCTGGTCGGCCAGCTCCCGCAACTGCTTGCTGATCGTGGAGACGGAGTAGTTCTGCTCGTAGACCGGGAACGGCTTGCTCGGGATCAGCTCCCGTTCCTCGGCGCAGAAGAGGAACACGAGCCGCATCATGACCGTCAGGGCCGATTCGTAGAGGACTTCCTCCCTCACCCCAGCCAGCAGCTCCCGACCGAAGTCCTGGTCGGCCCGGTCGAGCGAGTGGATCAAGACCTCCACCGCCCGACGCACCTGATAGCCGAGCTGGTCGGTGACCTCCTGCTGGTTGGAGGCGCTCTTCTTCAGCAGGGCTTCGAGCGTCTGGTCGTCCGAGACGCTGAAGAACCGCTCGGCAGACAGCAGGCTCCTGAACGCCCTCAGCGTGATCGGCTCATCCAGCCAGAGGTTTGCATACCACGAGGCATACCCCGTGGTCTCTCCGATCGGGGCCTCCACCAGCATCCAGTGCTCGCCGTTCGTCACCAGCCCCAGCCGCACGCCCGTCCCGTGGAGCAGCTCAGCCATCCGAGTATCCGGCGAAGCCTTCCACGGCGAGCCGGCGACGTAGCTGGTCAACTCCTGCGACCGGGGATACGCCTGCACCAGCATCCGGGGCGTCTTTGTCCCCGGATCGACAACGACGAAACTGGGCCTCAGCAGCTCGTGATGCTCCGGGATCTCCACCTGCAACGTCTGGGGAATCGCCTGACCTTCCACAAGCGTCCGGTCGTCGAGCCCGAGCGTACCGCCGAGGACGAACCTGACCCACTCTTGATGCGGCGCTGGATCGCCCCGCCGCTTCTCCACAGCCTCCAGCCAGTTCCCGTACTCCTGCCGCAGCAGCCGAGAGTGCTCCGGGTCATGCGGCTCCAGGCCGGCATTGAACGCCTCCATCAGCACGGGGAGGCTCAGGAACGGTCCTGAAACCGGCACGAGCGAAAGCCATTCGGCGTGGTGGCGGGCGATGGACATTACAACTCACTCGATCCCGTTAAGCCATTCGGCAAATTTGTCGGCAAGAGCGGTTTGCTGGAGCTGGAGATTCTTAGTGAAGACGAGGGATACCATCTGCGTCGTTACCCGTGCTTCACCGTGCAGACCGAATCCGGCAGGCTGAAGCAGCTGCATGAGAGAATATTTTTGGTCCTCGATCGGCTTGATGTTGTTCTGCGTGCTGAACGAAGAGATCTGGAGGACCACGGGCATACCATTGGGAAGATGCTGGATCAGCCTTTCAACGTCGTCGGGATAGAGCGTAGCGGGTTCGAGCGTCTTGCGATGAGCATGGCCACGAGTGTCATAGCGCATCGGGTCCATCTCGAAGTAGATGCAAGCTGAGTCCGTCTGCAAGAGTAGCGGGTTGGCCAGACTAGCTCTCCAATCTCCTCGCAAGAGAACGCTGTGTCTCAATCTGTTCTGCTGCTGTGGAGAATAGAGCCAACCCTCGATTTCATCTGCTGTCCCAGGATCGACCTCGCAGAGCGCAGTAGTGAGGGCTCCTTGCCATACTTCGCTGGCGAATGCTGCTGATGACGGATAGGGAAGTCCTTGAGTCACTGAAAGCTGCTGCCAAGCCGACTCATAGCGAGTGCAGGCATCTGGTTTTCCCAACCGTTCTCCCGCCCTCAGAAACATAGAGCGGCAATTGCTGGCCTTTTCTTTCTTGACCGGGAAAGCCCAAGGTGACATCGAATGCGTTGTGACGAAATGCAGGGACTCAAACTCCTGCTGGAGGAGAGTCAGACACTCAGTGAGCACCCAGTGTTGCATCAGATTTCCACGATTTGCCTTACATAGACCCATTACCGGCCTCCGCCCATACTTGACGGAACCAAGAACGTTACGGCCACCGGGAACATCCGGGCCTGCGGGTCGGCGAACCTCGCCCGGATCGCCGCCGTCTCCCGCTCGATCTCGCCGGGTATTTCCCGCACCCTGGCCCTCATCGCCTCCTTGTTCCGCTCGAACCGCTCCATCTCCGGGTCGTCGAACAGGAGTGGCTGGATGTACGCCGGGTCGTTCAGCTCCTTCTCGATCGATTTCTTCAGCTCGGTGAGGATCGATTCGATGTCCCTCGCCTCCTTGTCGGCCCGCTCGGCCAGCCGCTTCTGGAGCCCGTCCACCCGGTCCTTCATCCGGGCCTCCAGCGCCGAGGCCAGCGAAGACGCCAGCGAGGGGTAGAGTTCCAGCAGCTTTACCTGGACTCGTTCCGACGGCGGGTTGTCCGTCGCCCCGGCCAGGGCCGCTTCGACCTGGCCGACGCCCAGCCGTCCGCCCCATCGAGCGTCCTTGATCAGCCCGCCGGCCGCAATGACCTCCTCGTGAAGCCGGTGGCTGTCGCCTCCGATGACGACGAGTCGGGCATGAGCGATGATCGACGGGGCGTCCAGAACCTCATTCGGGACGATTCGGGCCGTCACCCGGTGCAGCTTCGACCGTCCACGTTCCGCCCAGACCTCGGCCCTCAGCAGCCGCAGGCACATCTGGGGCAGTCGGTGGTTCAGGTGGGCCAGTACCACGTCGTCACGGCCACGAGAGACCGACTCGTCGAACGTTACGGGGCGAATCTCCTTCTTGAACGGATGCTCCAGCCCCTCGGTACAGGCCGCCCAGCTCCCTTTCAGCGGCGGGAGCCGGAAGCAGGGCTTGCCGTCCTCGGTCCTGCCCGAGGTCATCGGCGGCTGGCCCGCCAGCGCCAGGCCAACCTCGACGACCTTCTGGACGTTCTCGGGCGAGAGCCGAAGTTCCCGACGAGTCTCTCGATACTGCTGCATGAGGGCCTGGACCTGCTTCTGCAAGTCCCGCTCGAACCGGAGCATCCGGCGGATCGGCTCCGACTCCTTCTCGGCCTTCTCCGTGTTCAGAGTCGTCCGCCGCCCGAGCATCGCCTCCTCGACCTGCTCGGCGATGACCATGCCGACCTTGCCCAGGTCTTCCCGGATGGTCTCCACCTTCAGTGCCACCCGCATGAGGAATTCCAGGTCGGCGTCCAGGTCCGAGGCTTGCTCGCTGAACTGACGCCTGGCCCGCTCGTGGTAGCCCTGGCCGACGAAGTGGTAGACGAGCACTTTGTCCGACTTCTGGCCGTGCCGGTCCACCCGCCCGTTGCGCTGCTCCATCCGGTTCGGGTTCCAGGGGATCTCGTAGTGGATCAGGCGGTGACAGAAGTTCTGGAAGTCCAGGCCCTCGCTGGCGGCGTCGGTCGCCAGCAGGATGCGGACGGGGCTGGCCTCGGGGGAGGTCTGGAAGGCCGCCTTGACCTCCTCCCGCTTCTCTGGGTTCATGCCGCCGTACATCGTCAGGAGCCGGTCGCCGTCGGTGAAGCCTTCGACCGCCAGGACTTCCTGAAGCCAGTTCTGGGTCGCCCTGTACTCGGTGAAGAGGATGACCCGCTCGTTCGACCACTTCCCGCCGGGCTTGAGGTGCTCCTTCAACCACGTCACGATCTGCCTGGCCTTGGAGTCCCGCTGGCCACGGGCTTTCCTGGCCCATTCCTTCATTCGCTGGAGAAGCGCCTGTTCCTCTTCGGTCGGCTCGGCGAAAAGGCGGGTGGCCGTGTCCAGGGCGTCGGCGGCGGCCTCGTCGTATTCCGAGTCGTCGGAATAGTCCTCGTCGAGCCGATCCAGTTCGAGCTGGAGCGTCCGGTAGCTCGGACCGGAGGCCCGCTTCCGTGACGTGTGGAGCGACTTCTCGTGCTGTTCCAGCGTGGCGAGGAACGCCGCCGGGCACGAGAATAGCCGCTTCTTGAGCGTCTTCAGGACGAACTCCGAGGCGAAACGCTCGGCCGGCCCCTCCGCCCGCTCCGTCCGCAGTTTGGTGTAGCGACGAAGGGCGGCGTGGACCTCCCGCTCCTCGTCGGTGTAGGGAACCTCGATCGGCTCCAGGATGCGGGGCGGAAAACGGCGGATGCCCAGGTGGTTGAAGGCGAAGCCGGGGTCGCTCTTGAGGCGACGGACCATTACCGCCTCCAGTTGCTTCCGATCCGGCGGGGCTCCCCGAGAGAACCGCTGGTTGTCGAGCAGCTCCAGCAGCGCCCCGAAGCTCTCCTTGTAGCCGTTGTGCGGCGTGGCCGTCAGGAAGAGCTTGTGCTCGAAGTGCGGAGTCAGCTCCCGGAGCGCCTGCGTCCGCAGTGAGTCGGCGGCGTAGCGGCCGATCCCGGACGGGGCGCAGTTGTGGGCCTCGTCGCAGATCAGCAGGTCGTACCGACGAGGGTAGACCGGTTCGCCGGATGCGGGCAGGGTCTCCCGGAAGAGGCGGAGCGGGCGCTCCCGCTTGAGGAAGTCGATGCTCGTGATCAGCCGAGGGAAGTGCGCCCAGGGGTTGACGTGGATGCCCCGGCGTCGGCGCAGGTCTCGCATCAGCTCCGCATCGACGATGCGGAAGTCGAGGCCGAACTTGTCCCGCATCTGGTCCCGCCATTGGATTTGCAGAGCGGACGGGCAGACGACCAGGATCTTCCTGGCCCGATGGCGGATCATCAGTTCCAGGGCCACCATTCCGGCCTCGATCGTCTTGCCGAGGCCCACATCGTCGGCGATCAGGAGGTTGACCCTGGGCATCTGGATCGCCCGAACCACCGGGTCGAGCTGGTAATCCTCGATCTCGATGCCGCTGCGGAACGGGGACTGGATGTTCTTGTGGTCGGCCGTCGAGGCGGCTCCCCAACGCACGGCGTCCAGGAAGGCGTCGAGCGTCCTCGGCTCGTCGAGCCCGACCCCCTCGGGCAAGGCCACCTTCTCGATCACCCTGGCTCCCGGCTCGATCTCCCAGACGACCTGCAACTCCTCGCCCAGGCCGTCGTCCTCGACGGAGGCGAGAGTCAGGAGATGTTGAGGGCGAGCGATCGGCAACTGCATCGCCGAGGCAGGCAGTCCGCTGGGCTTCACCCCGTTGACCACCCACCTCCGTGATCGCACCTGGACGAGCTGGCCCTGCTCGGGGATCACCATCGTCGCCATGACCCCTCCACGGTCGGTTCCAACGTCGTCATTTCGCCCTGTTGCCTCGGAAGTGCAACTATCATAAGATGCCGTATGGCCGCCAGCAACCACCCACTCAGGAGGCTGCCCATGACGCTCGGGCGGCGAGTCCGCCAACTGCGACGGGCCAAGTGTCTGACCCTGCGAGACCTCGCCCCGAAGGTCGGCGTTGGGTTCACCTACCTCAGCAAGGTGGAAAACGGACGGCTCGACTTCGGCGACTACCCCAGCGAGGAACTCATCCTCAAGATCGCCAAGGCCCTGGACGCCGACGCCGACGAGTTGCTCCTGCTCGCCAAAAAGATCCCGGCGTCGGTCAGGAGGCGGGTGATCCAGCGGCCCGACGTGTTCCTCAAGCTGGCTGCCCTCGACGACGAGAGCTTAGACAAGCTGATTGCTACCCTCACCGAAACATAGAACGGCTCTTCTGGATGCGTGACGCAAGTCGTCAGAACGACTTGCTAATCGTGCCTCCAGGCGATATTCTGTACAGGAGCT
>Ga0164243_10005570_pt1 | contig 19218 bp, 18 predicted proteins | sample OricompcompostOP_FD_108781 | JGI IMG/M metagenome (GOLD analysis project Ga0164243, IMG submission 108781) | Organic Plus compost microbial communities from Emeryville, California, USA - Original compost - Organic plus compost (OP) | ecosystem: Engineered > Solid waste > Mixed feedstock >... | reverse complement strand
TCGGCCATCGGGCCCTCGACGGGCGTCGGGTCCTCCTCGGTGGACGCCCGGCCGGGCACGGCGGGCGTCCCGGACGCGAACACCAGGGGCTTGCCGGTGCCCTCGAGCGCGGCGCCGAGCGCCTCGACCGCGGCGCGCTCCTCCGCGATCCCCTCGGCAACCCGGGTGAAGTCGTTGCTGAAGGCCAGGTGCACGACGCCGTCCGCGTCGGCGGCCGCGGCACGCAGGGTGTCGAGGGTGGTCAGGTCGCCCCGCAGGGCCTCGGCCCCGGTGGCGGCCACCCGCGACGCCGCGGCGTCCGAGCGCGCGAGGCCGACGACCTCGTGCCCGGCCGAGAGGAGCTCGGGGAGCACGGCGGAACCGATCCCGCCGCTGGCTCCGGTGACGAAGACGCGCATGACTGCTCCTTTGATGGGACTTGTGTCTCATCACCGTAGCAACCGATGGGACCTTTGTCCCGTCGCAGAGCCGATCAGTCCGCCGGAGGCCGCCAGGGCTCGTCCGTGTGGGCGAGCCACACCTCCTGCGGGTCGAGGGAGCGGACGAGCCGCTGGCCCTCGGTCCGCGGCTCGTCGAGCTCGCCGAACCACACCGCCGTGTCCCCCACGACGACGACCGGGCGCCCGTCCGTCTCGACGACGACCACCTGCGAGCCCGCGGTGTGACCCGGCGCCGGGACGAGGCGCACCCCGGGAAGGAGCTCCAGCTCGCCGTCGACCGGCACGTACTGCACGCCGGGAGCGTCGACCCAGTCGCGGATCGTGTAGTCGTCCAGGGTGCGGGCGTCGTCGAGCTCGCGGCGCTGCACGTAGATCGGGGTGCCCGGGAACAGGCGGTTGCCGCCGCAGTGGTCGGCGTGCAGGTGCGTGTTGACGACGAGGTCGATGCCGTCCAGGTCGACGTCCTGCTCGCTGAGCGGCCGGAGGCGAGGGTCCATGTCGGCGAGGGCCGGATGGAGCTCGGTCATCCCGGTGTCGACGAGCACGCGGCCGTCGGGGTGGTCGATGACGTGCACGCAGACCGGCATCCGCTCGCCCTCCACGAACAGGTCGGCGACGAGGACCGGCGTCACGGTGACAGCACGCTCCGCAGGGGTGCGGGGGTCGTTCGATGCAGCGCTCATGGAGGGTCTGACGGTCGGCGGCCCGGAAACTCATCGCACCGGGCCGCGCCGCGGCGCCGTCGCTGGCACGGCCCATGCCGATGGGACCGAAGTCCCGTCCGTAGGATGAGGCCATGCCACGCTGGGAGCCCGACGCCCGTGAACGCCTCGTCGTGGCGGCGCTGCACCTGTTCAACGAGCAGGGGTACGACGAGACGACGGTCGCGCAGATCGTCGACCGCGCCGGGCTCACGCGCAGCACCTTCTTCCGCCACTTCCCCGACAAGCGCGACGTCCTCGCGGCCGGCCAGGAGACGCTCTCGCGACTGCTCACCGACGGCATCACGGCCGCGCCCGACGACGCCGGCCCCCTCGACGCCATGGCCGCCGGCCTCCGAGGTGCCGCCGGAGCGATGACCCCCGCCAGCCGTGAGCTCGGACCCCGGCTCCAGGCCGTCATCGCGGCGAGCGCCGAGCTCCAGCAGCGCGACCAGCTCAAGCGCGTCGGCCTCGCCGCGGCGGCGGCCGACGCGCTCCGGGCGCGCGGCGTCGACCGACGCACCGCCGACCTCGTCGCCGAGCTCGGCATGCTCGCGTTCAAGGAGGCGTACGCGACCTGGGTCGCCGCGGACGACGAGCAGGACTTCGGCGCGCTCGCCACCCGCGCGCTCGAGCAGCTCCGCGTCGCGGCGGCCGCCCTGGGCTGAGCGCGCGGAGCGCGACCCACCGGCCGGACCTCACCGAGCAGCGCAGCCCCGACGAGAGGACACGAGCATGGAGTTCCGCAGCACCGTCGAACCGCCCGAGCCGATGCACGGCCTCGAGATCCCCCCGGGGCTCGTCGAGTCCCTGGGCGGCGGGAAGCGCCCACGGGTCGTCGTCACGCTGGGCGGCCACACGTGGCGCACGCGGGTCGCGACCCTGCGCGGGCGCGACCTCATCGGCCTCAGCAACGCGAACCGGGCGGCGGCCGGGGTAGCGGTGGGCGACGAGGTCACGGTCGGCCTCGAGCTCGACGAGGAGCCCGTCACGGTCACCGAGCCCGACGACGTCGCCGCAGCCCTCGACGCGGCGCCCGCGGCCCGAGCCGCGTTCGACCGGCTGACGGTGAGCCAGCGCAAGCAGCACGTGCGCGTCGTCGAGCAGGCCAAGCGGCCGGAGACCCGTGCGAGGCGGGTCGCGGCGCTCGTCGAGAGCCTCGGGGCAGCCTCGGACTGACCGCCTGCCGAGCAAGAACACGCAGGCCGCCGGCCGGCGGAGGGCTCGGAAGCCCCTCGCCGGCCGGCGGCCGTCCCGTCAGGCCGAGGCCTGCTCGCGCTTCGGCAGCACCCAGCCCGGGCGCACGAAGTGGCAGGTGTACCCGTTCGGGTACTTGAGCAGGTAGTCCTGGTGCTCCGGCTCGGCCTCCCAGAAGGGCCCGGCGGGCTCGATCGTCGTCACGACCTTGCCCGGCCACAGGCCGGACGCGTCGACGTCGGCGATCGTGTCGCGCGCGACCCGCTCCTGCTCCGGCGTGAGCGGGAAGATCGCCGAGCGGTAGCTCGTCCCGACGTCGTTGCCCTGCCGGTCGAGCGTCGACGGGTCGTGGACCTGAAAGAAGAACGCGAGCAGGTCGCGGTACGTCGTCCTGGACGGGTCGAAGACGATCTCGACCGCCTCGGCGTGGCCGGGGTGGTTGCGATAGGTCGCGTGGTCGTTCTGCCCGCCGGTGTACCCGACGCGGACCGCGAGGACGCCCGGCTGGCGTCGGATGAGGTCCTCGAGGCCCCAGAAGCAGCCGCCCGCCAGGACGGCCGTCTCGGTGCCGGGCTCGCGGGTGATCTCCCCGGTGTCGGTGATGCCGCTGGTCATGACGCACTCTCCTTCGTGCTCGTGCTCGTGGTCTCGCAGGTCTCGAACAGGGTCCGGAAGCGACCGTAGCCCTGCTCCTCCAGCTCGGCCGCGGGGACGAACCGCAGCGCGGCCGAGTTCATGCAGTACCGCAGGCCGCCCGCGGCGGCCGGGCCGTCGTCGAACAGGTGCCCGAGGTGGCTGTCGGCCCCGGCGGAGCGCACCTCGGTCCGGACCATCCAGAAGGACCTGTCCGCCTGGGTGGTCACCGCGTCGTCGGCGATCGGCCGGGTGAAGCTGGGCCAGCCGGTCCCGCTGTCGTACTTGTCGGTGGACGAGAAGAGGGGCTGCCCCGACACCACGTCCACGTAGATCCCCGGCTCGTGGTTGTCCCAGTACTCGTTGCGGAAGGCCGGCTCGGTGCCGCCGTCCTGGGTGACGTGGCGCTGGCGCCGGGTGAGGCGGCTCACCGCCTCGGGAGACCTGCTGTAGTCGTTCGACACGTTCTTTGCTCCTTCGTTCCGACGTCGCTGGCTGCGGCGTCGTAGGTTCCAACACGGCAGACACCGGGATTGGTCCCGGGTGCGCCGAGAACTCGCCCGGTCGGCGATGTCGGATCCGCGGGGTCGTCGTCGTCGACAGGGTGAGGCCGCCCGCCCGGGGCGGCCGGACCCGGAGGAACCGCGACCATGAAGCTCACGACCATGACCCAGGTGACCCTCGACGGGGTGATGCAGGGCAACGGCGCCACGTCCGACGACCGCAGGAACGGGTTCACGCGCGGCGGCTGGGCGCTCGGGGCCGGCGACGACGACACCCGCGACCTCATCACCCGGACCTACGAGCGCGCGGACGCGTTCCTGTTCGGCCGGCGCACCTACGAGCTCTTCGCGGGCTCGTGGGGAGCGGTCGACGCCATGCGCGCCCACCCCATCGGCGTGGCCCTCGAACGCGCGCCCAAGTACGTCGCCTCGACGACGCTCGAGAACCCGACCTGGCCCCGCACCACGGTGCTCCGCGGCGACCTCGCGGATGCCGTCCGCGAGCTCAAGGCCGCGCCCGGCGGCGAGCTGCAGGTGCACGGGAGCGGCGTCCTGGTCCGGTGGCTGCTGGAGCACGACCTGGTCGACGAGCTCACGCTGCTCGTGGTCCCGGTGGTCCTGGGCCAGGGGACCCGGCTGTTCCCCGACGACGGCCCCGACCGTGCGCTCGACCCCGTCGGCTCGCGGGTCGACTCGAAGGGCGTGACGATCCAGGTCTACCGGCCCGCCGGCCGCCCGCGCTACGCCCGCGCCTGACCCGCCCCCACCCCGACTTCGACACCCGAGGAGATGACACCGATGCAGTACCTGGTTTCCGTGATCGACGACAAGGTCGACCCCGGCCGCGACGACCGCGAGCCCCTCATCAGCGCCTTCAACGAACGCCTCATCGCGGCGGGCCACTGGGTCTTCGCGGGCGGCCTCGCCGACACCGACGCCGCGACCGTCGTCGACAACCGCGGCGAGCGGCCGCTGCTCACCGACGGGCCCTTCGTGGAGTCGAAGGAGTTCCTCGCGGGCGTGTGGATCTGGGAGGCCCCGGACCTCGACGTCGCGCTCGAGCTCGCGACCGAGGCATCGAAGGTCTGCGACCGGAAGATCGAGGTGCGGCCGTTCCTGTGAGCGATCTGCTCCCTGCCGCCGACGACGCCGCGGCGGCCGTCGCCCGGGCCCACCGCGCGGAGTGGGCCCGGCTGGTCGGCTCGCTCACGCGGCGCTTCGGCGACCTCGACGTCGCCGAGGAGGCCGCCGCCGAGGCGTTCGCGGCCGCCGTCGTGCGGTGGCCGACCGACGGCGTCCCGCGCAACCCCGCCGCCTGGCTCACGACCGCCGCGCAGCGCAAGGCCGTCGACCGGATCCGGCGCGAGAGCAAGCGGGACGCGAGGCACCAGGAGGCCCGGATGCTGCAGGACGACACGCCACCCGCACCCGTGGGCGTCGTCGACGACGACCGGCTCCGGCTGATCTTCACCTGCTGCCATCCGGCGCTCGCGATGCCGAGCCGCGTCGCGCTCACGCTGCGTCTGGTCGGCGGCCTGACGGTCCCCGAGATCGCCCGCGCCTTCCTCGCGCAGGAGCCCGCGATCGGGCAGCGCATCACGCGTGCCAAGGCCAAGATCAAGGCCGCCGGCATCCCGTACCGCGTGCCGTCCGCGGACGACCTGCCCGCCCGGGTGTCCGGCGTCCTCGCCGTGCTGTACCTGGTGTTCAACGAGGGCTACCTGGCCAGCGGGCCGTCGACCGACCCGGTGCGGGAGGACCTCACGGCCGAGGCCATCCGGCTCGCTCGCCTGCTCCACGGCCTCCTGCCCGACGACGGCGAGGTGACCGGGCTCCTGGCGCTCATGCTGCTGACCGACGCGCGCCGCGCGGCGCGGGTCCGGGAGGGCGAGCTCGTCGCGCTCGACGAGCAGGACCGCGCCACCTGGGACCGGGCGATGGTCGCCGAGGGGCACCGGCTGGTCCGCGAGCGTCTCGTCGCCGCGGCCTCCGGGGCCCCGCCCGGCGAGTACCAGATCCTCGCCGCGATCAACGCCGTGCACACCTCCGCGCGCGACGTGCGCGACACGGACTGGGCGCAGGTCGTGGCGCTCTACGACCAGCTCGTCCGGCTCGACCCCTCGCCCGTGGTCGCCCTCAACCGGGCTATCGCGGTGGCCGAGCTCGACGGCCCGGAGGTTGGTCTGGCGATCGTCGACCGCCTCGGACCGGACCTGGACGCGTACCACGCGTTCCACGCGACACGGGCGGACCTGCTGCGCCGCCTGGGCCGCGACACCGAGGCCCGCGCGGCGTACGACCGCGCCGTCGCGCTCACCGGCAACGCGGCGGAAGCCGCAGCGCTGACCCGCCGCCGCGACCGCCTGACCTAGCCGGCTGGTGCCCCCGGTGGGACTCGAACCCACACTGCGTCGGGTTTAAGCCGACTGCCTCTGCCGGTTGGGCTACGGGGGCGCGCTCGCGCGCACGGCGAGCGTACGTCGTCGGGCGCGGGGCGACGACGCGGTCCGGGCCTCGGCGCGGCCCGGAACGGCGACGGCCCCGGGACGACGACGGGGACGGACCCCGGAGGGCCCGTCCCCGTCGTGTGCGCTCAGGAGCGCACGATCACTTCGCGTCGGCAGCGGCCGACGTCGCGACCTGCTTGAGCGGCTCGTCGGTCTTGCGGGGAGCCGGGGCCGCGGCGCGGAACGCGGCACGCGGGTCCTGGACGGCACCCAGCGCGACGGTCTCGCGGCCGTAGACCGCCTGGCCGACCCAGCCGTTGAAGATGTGGAGCTTGCGGTTCCACGTCGGCATCGCGAGCACGTGGTAGCCGCGGTGCATCGCCCACGCGAGCGGCCCCCGGAGCTTGAACTTGCCGAACAGCTCCGCGACGCCCTTGTAGAGGCCCAGCGAGGCGACGGTGCCGATGTTCTTGTGCGAGTACTCCTTGGTGGGCTCGCCCTTGAGGCTCGAGACCAGGTTCTCGGCGAGCTGCACGCCCTCGCGGATCGCGTGCTGCGCGTTCGGCGGGCAGAACTTGCCCGGGTTCAGCACGTCCGGCACCGCGGCGCAGTCGCCCGCGCCCCACGCACCGGGGACGATCGTGCCGTCCTCCTGCGCGACCTGGAGCGTCGCGAGGACCTGCAGGCGGCCCATCTTGTCGAGCGGGAGGTCCGAGTCGGCGAGGACCGGGTTGGACTTGATGCCCGCGGTCCACACGAGGGTGTCGGTGTCGAACTCGACGCCCGTCGACGTGACGACGTGGCCGTCGACGCACGAGCTGAGGAACGTGTTGAGGTGGAACTCGATGCCGCGGTCCTTGAGCTGGTCGAGGGCGTAGAGCGCCATCGGCTCGGACAGCTCGGGGAGGATGCGGCCGGTGCCCTCGATCATCACGAAGCGCAGGTCCGACTGGGCGAGCGACGGGTGCTTCTTGACGGCGGCGCGAGCCATGTCCTCGATCTCGGCGATCGCCTCGATGCCCGCGAAGCCGCCACCGATGAACGTGAACGTGAGCAGACGACGGCGCAGCGCCTCGTCGGTCACCGTGCTCGCGACGTCGATCTTGTCGAGGACCTGGTCGCGGACCGCGATGGCCTCCTCGACGGTCTTGAGGCCGATGCCCTGCTCGGCGAGGCCGGGGATCGGGAGCAGGCGGGCGACCGAGCCGAACGCGACGACGACCTCGTCGTACGTGAGGACGAACTCGTCGCCCTCCTTCGGCACGACCGTCACACGGCGGTCCGCGTGCGCGATGGACGTGACCTTGCCCTCGACGATGTCGACGCCCGGCAGCGCCTTGCGCAGCGGCGCGACGACGTAGCGCGACTCGATCGAGCCGGCCGCCGCCTCGGGGAGGAAGGGCGCGTACGTGAGGTACGGGTTCGGGTCGACGACCGTGATCTGCGCCTGGTTCTTGCCCAGCCGCTTCCGGAGCCGACGTGCGGCGTACAGGCCGACAGACCCGCCGCCGATGACGAGGATGCGCGGCACCGTGGTGCCTGCGGGACTGCCGTTCTGGGCAGGGCTGACCGAGGTCAGATCGTTCTGAGGCATGGGCAACAGACTATTACCGCACGTGTCCTGCGAGAAATCACGTGCTCACCAGGTGACATGGGCCTCACCGGCCGGGGTCAGCCCAGGGACAGGGCGATGCCGTCGAGGATGTCGTGCTCGCTCGTGACGACGCGCGTCAGCTCGCCCCCGGCGGCGGCCACCTCGTCACGCACCCGGGTCACCACCTCGGCCCAGACGAGCGCGCCCGCGCCGATGACGTCGACGCGCCCCGGGTGCATGAAGCCCAGCGCCGCACGCTCCTCGCGGGTCATCGCGAGCAGCTCGCCGCACGCGCGCAGCACCGTGTCGACGGGCAGCACGGAGCCGTTGATGCGGTCGCGGTCGTAGGCCGCGAGGCGGAGCGCGTGGGCGGTCACGGTCGTCACCGTCCCGGCGAGCCCGACGAGCGTCGCGGTCTTCGCGGCCGGGACGACGGCCAGCGCCTCGTCGAGCGCGGTCCGCACGTCCGCGCGGGCCGCCGCGACCTCGGCCTCGGTGGGCGGGTCGGTCGCGAGGTGGCGCTCGGTCATCCGCACGCAGCCGACGTCCATCGAGAACGCCGCCTCCGGCTCGCCCGAGCCCAGCACCAACTCCGTCGAGCCGCCGCCCAGGTCCACGACCAGGTAGGGCGCGTCGAACCGGCCGCCCACGACGCTCGTCGCGCCCCGGAAGGACAGCGCCGCCTCCTCCTCGCCCGAGACTACCTCCGGGTAGACGCCGAGGCGCTCGTGCACGCCCTCGAAGAAGTCGTCCTTGTTGCTCGCGTCCCGCGACGCGCTCGTCGCGACGAAGCGCACGCGTTCCGCGCCGAGCTCGCGGGCGACGCCGGCCGCGCGCGACGTGGCGTCGAGGGTCCGCTGCAGCGCCTCGGGCGCGATCATCCCGGTCCGGTCGACGCCCTGGCCCAGGCGGACGACCTCCATGCTGCGGTGCAGGTCGGTGAGCGTACCGGTCTCCCGGTCGAGGTCGGCGACGAGGAGGCGGAGGGAGTTGGTACCGCAGTCGACGGCCGCAACACGGGTGGAGCTCATGACGACCAGCCTGCCACAGCGCGGCGACCCGACCTGCCCCGATCGCGTTGTCAGAAACTCACGGCAGCAGGGTGCGGCCACGTTCTGACACGCGCGTCCTGGGGGCGCACGTGTCAGAAACTCACGGCAGCAGGGTGCCGTCACGTTCTGACAGGTCGACGCCGACGGCCGTCAGCAGGTGCAGCGGTCGGCGCGCCAGAGGCCCTCGTCCGCGGCCTGCTGCAGCGCCAGGTCGCCCACGACGTCGACACCGGGGCCGGCCGCGAGCGCGTGCCCCGCGAGCGCGTGGAGGCACTTCACCCGGGTGGGCAGCCCGCCCGCGGAGATGCCGGCGATCTCCGGCACCTCGCCCGTCCCGGCCCGCTCGGCGACCTCCGCCCGGCGCGCGAGGTAGTCGTCGTGCGCACGCGCGTGGCCCGCCGCGAGCTCGTCGTCCTCGGCGAGCCGGTCGTTCAGCTCGCGCATGACGCCGCGCGCCTCGAGCGTGCTCATCGCGGCGACGACGCCCGGGTGGGTCAGGTAGAACGTCGTCGGGAAGGGCGTGCCGTCGTCGAGCCGCGGGGCCGTGACAGCGACCAGCGGACGGCCGCACACGCAGCGCGCCCCGATCGCGACGACACCGCGCGGGGTGCGCCCGAGCTGCTCGGCGAGCACGGTGAGGTCGTCGGCGGTCACGTCGGTGAGGGGCATGGCTCCATTGTCCCCGACGGGCCGCACGGGCCGGACCGCTACTTCGAGTCGGTCGTGACGCCCGTCCCCGCCACCTGGACCGAGGTCCACATGGTCCGATACCACGGGTCCGCGGCGTCACCCTCGCGCTCGACGACGCCCGCCGAGACCGGCTTGCCCGTGATCGAGCTGACGCCCTGGTTCGCGTCGCCCGGGTCGATCACCCGGTACGCCTTGTCCCCCGGCATCATGTACCCCAGGCGGAGCCGGGCTTCCGCCTTGAGGAACGCCGGGTCCTGGAACCGGTCGAGCGCGGCCTGCGCGTCCGCCTTCTGCTGCTCGGTCGCCGCGAGGTCCGCGTGCAGGGCCCTCAGGTCGGCGGACTGGGTGACGTACTCGCGCGCCGTCGGGAGCAGGATGACGAATGCGAGCAGGATCGCGCCCGCGAGCACCAGCGTGCGGGTGGTGATCGTCTCGGGCACCATGCCCGCGACGCGGCCGGCGGCGCGCCGGCCGCCGCTCGTCCGCCGGACGCGCGGCGTGGCGCCGGTCGCGGGACGCGAGGAGCCGCGCCCCTGCCCGCCCGACGTCGTCGTACCGCGGGCCGACGACGTGCGCGCACCACTCCCCCGCGACGACGTCCGCGGCGCCGGCGACCCCGTCACCCGGTTGGTCGTGCCCGACCCCTGAGCGGACGGCCGCGTGGAACGGGCCTGCGGGACGGCGGGACGTCGGGGGGCCATGCGGCGATTCTCCCCGTTCGTCGGCACCTACGCCGGAGCACACGCCGCGCCCCGGCGAGTTCTCGGCCTCACCACGTGCGGACCAGCACGGCCGTGCCGACGACGACGCGCCGCCGCCCCGGAGGGCGACGGCGCGTCGTCGGGCCCGCGTCAGGCGGGCTGCGCTACCGGCAGGTCAGGCGCGCTTCCAGCGCGGGAACGCCGAGCGGCCCGCGTAGGTCGCGGCGTCGTCGAGGGACTCCTCGATGCGCAGCAGCTGGTTGTACTTGTTGATGCGCTCGCCGCGGGCGGTCGCACCGGTCTTGATCTGGCCCGCGTTCACGGCCACCGACAGGTCGGCGATCGTCGTGTCCTCGGTCTCGCCCGAACGGTGCGACACCATCGCGGTGTAGCCGTTGCGCTGCGCGAGCTCGACGGCCTCGAGCGTCTCGGTGAGCGTGCCGATCTGGTTGAGCTTGACGAGCAGCGAGTTCGCGGCCTTGAGCTCGATGCCCTTGGCGAGGCGCTCCGGGTTGGTGACGAACAGGTCGTCGCCGACGATCTGGACCTTGTCGCCCAGGCGCTCGACGAGCGCGACCCAGCCGTCCCAGTCCTCCTCGTTCAGCGGGTCCTCGATCGAGACCAGCGGGTAGTCGGCGACGAGGCCCTCGTAGTACTCGATGAGCTCGGCGGCCTGCAGCGACTTGCCCTCGAACGCGTACTTGTCGTCCGAGAAGAACTCGCTCGACGCGACGTCGAGCGCGAGCGCGACGTCGGTGCCCGGCGTGAAGCCGGCCTTCTCGATCGCGACGACGATGAGGTCGAGCGCGTCGCGGTTGCTCGGCAGGTTCGGGGCGAAGCCGCCCTCGTCGCCGAGGCCCGTCGACAGGCCGCGCTCCTTGAGGACGCCCTTGAGCGCGTGGTAGACCTCCGCGCCCGTGCGCAGCGCCTCACGGAAGGTCGGGGCGCCGATCGGCGCGATCATGAACTCCTGGATGTCGACGTTCGAGTCCGCGTGCGACCCGCCGTTGAGGATGTTCATCATCGGGACCGGGAGGACGTGCGCGTTCGGGCCACCGACGTAGCGGTAGAGCTCGAGGCCCGCGCTCTTCGCGGCGGCCTTGGCCACGGCGAGCGAGACGCCGAGGATCGCGTTCGCGCCGATGCGGCCCTTGTTCGGGGTGCCGTCGAGGTCGATGAGCGCCTGGTCGACGAGGCGCTGGTCCTCGGCGTCGAAGCCGATGAGCTCGGGGGCGATCTCGTCGATCACCGCGTCCACCGCACCCTGGACGCCCTTGCCGCCGTAGCGGGCCTTGTCGCCGTCACGACGCTCGACGGCCTCGAACGCGCCGGTCGACGCACCCGAGGGGACGCCCGCGCGGGCGAAGGTGCCGTCGTCGAGCACGACCTCGACCTCGACGGTGGGGTTGCCGCGGGAGTCGAGGATCTCGCGGGCACCTACGGCTTCGATGCTGGCCACAGTGGCTCCTTACGAAGGATGGGAGGGGATACGACCTCAGCGTAGTGCCCGCCACGCCGCGCAGCAGTCCCGGCCGTCAGGCGAGACCGCCGGACGGCACCGTGCGCCGCGCTCCCTCAGCCCGCCCGCCCGGGCGTCCGCGCCCGCGCCCGCTGCGCGATTCCCCGCGCCTCGCGCTGGACCCGCGCCCGCAGGGCGCGCCGGCGGCGCCGGTACTCGTCCGGCCGCTCGAGGGCCTCACGGATCTCCGCGAGCCCCTTCTCCCGCGGGTGGAAGGGCAGGTGGCCGCGGTGCAGGCAGCCCCACAACGGCGAGCGCAGCAGCGCCGCGGGGTCGAGCGAGCCCACCCTGCGGAGGACCTCGTCCGGCACCTCCTGCGGGTCGTCCTTGACGAAGCGGGCGACGATTTCGTCGTACGCGTCCTCGAGCACGGTCGACGTCGGGTCGAGGCCGGTCACGAGCATGAGGCCGGTCGGCTGGGTGTCCGCCACGAGGACCGTGAGGTCGGGGCGGTACTCCCGCAGCACGTCCTGCATGTGGAACACGTCGCCCGTCCACGCGTCGGTGTGCCGGTCGCGCGCGGCCTCGTCGACGTTGCGCGGGAACATGTCGTCGAACACGATCACGCTCGACCACGTGCAGTGCTTCTCGACGTTGATGAAGTCGCGCAGCGCGAACTCGAACAGGTGCATCCCGTCGATGAACGCGAGCTCGATCTCGCCGCCGAGCCAGGCCGTCGCGTCGGGCTGCGCGAAGTACGCGTCGCTGGTCGTGCGCTCGAGGCTGACGGTCCCTCGAAGCGGCACCGTGACGGAGAACGCCGGGTCGATCCCGATGCTCCGCGTCTGCGGTCGCGCACGCGCCAGGCTGTGGCCGCCGCGCACGCCGACCTCGAGGTAGGTGCGGGGACGCAGGCGCGCGTGGAGCTCGCCCAGGAAGTCGAGGTACCGCATCGGTGCGTGCGCCCGAGCGCTCTTCGAGGATGTCGTCGCGGTCGCCATCGCCCCATCATGCGCGCCGCAGCCCGGCTTGTCCCGGGACCGGACGAGATCGGCCCGTTCCGAACGGGCGGCGGCCCCGGTCGGCGCGCCGGGAGCGAGAACCGGAGGTACGTTCCGAGCGACCGGGCCGCGCGCTCGCGGTCTGCCCGCTCGACGAGAGGCAAGGCCATGGCACTTCCGACGATCGTCCTCGTGCACGGCGCGTGGGCGGACGGCTCCAGCTGGAAAGCCGTCTCGACCGACCTCCAGAGCAAGGGCTACCCCGTGCTCACGCCGCCCAACCTGCTCCGCCGCGTGACGGTCGACGCCCCCTACGTGGCGTCGTTCCTCGCGCAGCGGACGTCGGGCCCGGTGGTCCTGGTCGGCCACTCCTACGGCGGGTTCGTGGTGACCAACGCCGCGACGGGCGGCGGCGACGTCCGCGCGCTGGTGTACGTGGACGCGTTCGTGCCCGACGAGGGCGAGTTCGTGTTCCAGATCCTCGGCGGCTCGGGTTCCGCGCTCGACGTCCCCGACCCGACGACGGTCCTCGACCTCGCCGGCTACCCCGACTCGCCCGAGGGCGACGTGGAGGCGTTCCTCAAGCCCGCCGTCGTCCACGAGCACTTCGCGCAGGACCTCCCCGAGGCGGACCGGGCGCTCATCGCCTCGAGCCAGCGACCCATCACCCTGTCGGCCAACACGACGGCGTCGGGCGCGCCCGCCTGGAAGCGGCTGCCGAGCTGGGCCGTCGTCGGGACGGAGGACCACGTCATCCCGCCCGCGACGCAGCGGTCCATGGCCGAGCGGGCCGGCGCCACGATCACCGAGGTGGCGGGGTCGCACGTGTCGATGGTGTCGCACCCGGACGTCACCGTGGCAGCGATCGAGGCCGCGGCAGCGTCGATCTCGGCCTGACCCGTCCACGCCGGGCCAGGCTCCACGCCGGGCCCGGCTCCGCTCCGGGTCCGGCCCGGCGCGGACGGGTCACGGGCCCCGCCGCTCCCAGAGCTCGAACGGGTCCGCCGTCGCGACGTGCACGAACTGCTCCTCGAACGCGCGCTCCGAGTCGCCGCGCAGCCAGCGCCCGTCCTCGGGCAGCGGGAGGAACGCGGCGTCGGACGTGGCGAGCTGACGGAGCATCTCGGCCGTCCAGGCGGGGTTGTCGTCGAGCACGGTCCCCGTGACTCGCGCGCCCGAGCGGCTCGCGGCGAGCACGCCCTCCCCGTACACGTCGGGCGGGACGTCGCAGCCACGTTCCGCGTTGGGAGTCGCCGCGTCCGCCCGGACGACCGCGGACGCGAGGCCCCACACGCACCGGTGCGCCCCCGCCCAGGCGGCGACGGTCGCGTTCGAGGGCTGCGCGGGCCTCGTCGCGCGGCACGCGCTCACCGCACCGACGGCGAGGACCGCGACGCCCACCCCCGCGGCCACGCTCCTCGCCCACCGGGCGGCCCGGGTTCCCCCGCGCTCCCCCGCCCGACGCCGCTCGCCCCGCGTAACCGCGGACCAGCAGGCCGCCCCTGCCGCGCCCGCGAGCAGCGCGAGCGCGGGCGCCGGGAAGGCGGCGTAGTGGTAGAAGAACGACGGCGCGACAAGCACCGTCGCCGTCTGGGCGAGGGCCAGCAGGGCCCACGTCGTGACCTCGACGCGGTCGGCGTCCGCGCGCCCGCGCGACCAGCGCGCCACCCCGACGACGACCGTCACCACGAGCGCCACCCCCACGGCGAGCGCGACGACCCGCAGCACCGCGTCCGTCCCGGCGGTCGAGGCGAAGCCGTCGAGCGGCGAGAAGCGGCGCAGCCGGAAGGCGAACGCGTCGACGGTCGCGGGGCGCGAGGCCTGCGCGGTGACGGTGTCGCGCCACACCGCCGTACCCGCGAGCGCCACGAACGGCCCGACGACGACCACGAGCACGCCGGCGAGCCCGCCCGCGAACCACCCCGTCGCCCGCAGGCCGCGCGTCGCCAGGACGACGAGCCCCAGGACGACCGCCGTGACCCCCGCCCACAGCTTGAAGGTGAGCGCGACGCCGGTGAGCGCCCCCGCGACCAGGGGGGCCGTCGTCGCCGGCCGGAGGCGGGACCGCGCGCGTCCGGCGACGGCCGCGCCGTCCGTCCGCTGGAGGACGAGCAGGGCGAGGAGCAGGCAGACGGAGAGGACGGGCTCGAGCAGCGCGACCCGCTCGGTGCGCACCACGGGCGACCACACCGCGTACAGGCCGGCGCCGACGAGCACGGCCGCGGTCCCGCGCCGGCGCAGCAGCAGCCCCACCAGCACCGTGCACACCACGCCCAGCAGCACCGTGCCCACGCGCCCGACGGCGAGCGCCCAGGCGTCGCCCGTCCACCGCGCGAGCCACGCGAGCGGCGTCATCGCGAGCGGCATCCCCGGCGGGTGCAGGTACAGGACGTCCCGGTAGGGCAGGTGCCCGTGCACGAGCTGGACCGCGACCGAGTACATCGTCGCGTCGTCGAGCTCGCGCGCCGCGACGAGCTGGCGCGGGTCGAGGTACGCCCAGCCGCGCGTCAGGAGCGCGAGCGCCGCGACCGCGACGAGCGGCCAGCGCGGGGGCCGGGTCACGGCGCCATCGTACGGGGGCGGCGCGGGGGCGGACGGGCCGCGCACGGCATACTGAGGGGCCGGTGCACGCCGCACCCGGACCAGCCACGGATGAGGACCCATGACCGACCCGACCGACTTCTCGCTGCCCGACCCGCTCGAGGACGCGCACGACGCCATCCGGCAGCTCGCGGCCGCCATGCAGTCCGTGGAGCTCAACGTCGCGCAGCTCCCCGACACGAGCGTCTCCAGCAACCTGCTGCTCGGCTTCGGCGACGACGGCTACGTCCTCGTCACCGTCATCGGCGGCAACGAGGTCACCACCTACGTCACGACCGGCGCGGCGGCCGACCTCGACCACGACCGGCTCGCGGCCCTCGAGTTCGCCAACGCGCGCACGCGCGAGAACCCCGCGCTCCCCGTCTTCCTGCACGACGGCGGGGACGAGCACTGGGACCTCCTCGTCCAGCAGAGCCACCCGACGGCGATCCTCACGCAGAACCCGCCGTTCCTGCGGGGCATGATCACCGCGAACATCGCCCGGACGGTCGCGATCCGCGAGTCGCTCGCCGAGACGCAGCTCGGCGGCCGCGCCTACGAGGCGACGCCCGAGGACCTCCAGCGCCTCGCCCAGCGCGCCGTCGTCTGAGCCGGGACCCGGGCGCGCGCCTCAGCGTCGCGCGCGCCCGGCACCCAGGCCGAACGCGGCGAGCGTGAACCCCTCGAGCGCCGTGGCGACCAGGACGCCCCCGACGACGTCCGACGGGCGGTGCGCGAAGCCCGTCACGTTGTAGGTGCCCGCGAGCGTCACGAGCAGGACGACGACGAACGTCGCCTCCGCACGCCAGCGCGCCCCTCCCCACAGGGCGACGACCGCGCAGGCGAGCGCCGCCGTCGTCGCCATGTGCGAGGACGGGAACGTGTTGTACGTGTACGCGTAGGTGCCGTGGAACGGCCGGACGAGGACGTCCTTGAGGAGCTCGGAGCCGAGCGCCGCGAGGCCGACCACGACCGCCTGCGCGACCACCGCCCGGACCGCCCCCCGCCGCACCGCGCGCACGCCCAGCACGACCGCCACCACGCCCAGGAGGATCGGCACCCCGTCGCGGATCGCGCCCGCGTGCTCGGCGAGCGGCACCGCCTGGAACCGCGCGAAGACCAGCACGTCCTGGCGCTGCCCCGCGTCCGTGCCCACCTCGACGAGGTACACGAGCACGGCGCCCAGCGCCGACACGACGGCGGTCACCAGCAGGTGCGCACGGTCGAGGGGCACCGTGTACGCCGCCCGGCTCGGAGCGGCGGGCGGCGCGTCGGGCCGGGCGGGCGCGTCCATACGCGCACCGTACGCGAGCCCCTCACGCCGCCGACGGACGTCTGGCCAAGTTCACCCCGGCCGCGGGGTCGTCCGCGGTGCGCGCGGCGCCGGGCCGCCCCCGGCCGGCGGCGTCAGCGGCTGCCGGTTCCGACGGCCGCCGCGGCCGACACCTCGCCGACGACGACCGCGTCGATGAGCTGCCGGGCCCACGCGAGCACCTCGATGCCGTGCAGCGGCTTGCCGCCGATGCGCGCCGTCGTCGGGAAGGGCACGAGGATCGTGCGCACGGCGGGCTTGATGATCGCGCCGGGGTACAGGCGCTTGAGCCGCAGGGTCGCGGACTCCGCGAGCTCGACGGGCGCGAAGCGCACGAACTTGCCCTGCGCCGTGACGTCGGTGAGCCCGGCGCGGCGCGCGTGGTTGCGGAACGCGGCGACGTCGAAGAGCGCGGACGCGACCTCGGGCAGCGCGCCGTACCGGTCGACGAGCTCGGCACGGACCTCCGCGAGCGCCGCGTCGTCCTGCGCGGCGGCGATCTTCTTGTACGCCTCGAGGCGTAGGCGCTCGTGCGCGATGTACTCCACCGGCAGATGGGCGTCGACGGGGAGCTCGACCGTGACGTCGGGCGCCTCCTCCTCGCCGCCCTCGCCGCGGAACGACGCCACGGCCTCCCCGACCATGCGCACGTAGAGGTCGAAGCCCACGCCCTCGATGTGGCCCGACTGCTCGCCGCCCAGCAGGTTGCCGGCGCCGCGGATCTCGAGGTCCTTCATGGCGACCTGCATGCCCGCACCGAGGTCGGTGTGGGCGGCGATGGTCGCGAGACGGTCGTGCGCGGTCTCGGTGAGCGGCCGCTCCGGCGGGTACAGGAAGTACGAGTACGCGCGCTCCCGGCCGCGACCGACGCGGCCGCGGAGCTGGTGGAGCTGGGACAGGCCGAGCTGGTCGGCCCGCTCGAGGATCAAGGTGTTCGCGTTGGAGATGTCGAGGCCGGTCTCGATGATCGTCGTGCAGACGAGGACGTCGAGCTCCTTCTCCCAGAACGCCCGGATCACCCGGTCGAGCTGGCCCTCGCTCATCTTGCCGTGCGCGACGTCGACCCTCGCCTCGGGGACGAGCTCGCGGATGCGCGCGGCGGCCTTGTCGATCGACTCGACGCGGTTGTGGACGTAGAACACCTGGCCCTCGCGCAGCAGCTCGCGCCGGACGGCCGCGGTGATCTGCTTGTCGTCGTACGCGCCCACGTACGTGAGGACGGGGTGCCGCTCCTCGGGCGGGGTGGCGAGCGTCGACATCTCGCGGATGCCGGTGACGGCCATCTCGAGCGTGCGCGGGATCGGGGTCGCGGACATCGCGAGGACGTCGACGTTGGTGCGCAGCGCCTTGAGCGTCTCCTTGTGCTCGACGCCGAACCGCTGCTCCTCGTCGATGACGACGAGCCCGAGGTCCTTGAAGCGGATGCTGCCCGAGATGAGGCGGTGCGTGCCGATGACGACGTCGACCGAGCCGTCCGCGAGGCCCGCGATCGTCTCGTTCGACTCCTTCTCGGTCTGGAACCGGGACAGCGCGCGGACCGTGACGGGGAACTGCGCGTACCGCTCGGAGAACGTCTCGAAGTGCTGCTGGACGAGCAGCGTCGTGGGGACGAGGATCGCGACCTGCTTGCCGTCCTGGACCGCCTTGAAGGCCGCCCGGACCGCGATCTCCGTCTTGCCGTAGCCGACGTCGCCGCACACGAGCCGGTCCATCGGGACCGCCTTCTCCATGTCGGCCTTGACCTCGTCGATCGTCGAGAGCTGGTCGGGGGTCTCGATGTACGCGAAGGCGTCCTCGAGCTCGCGCTGCCACGGCGTGTCCGGGCCGAACGCGTGCCCCTCGGTCGCCATGCGCGCCGAGTAGAGGCGGATGAGCTCGCTCGCGATCTCCTTGACGTGCTTGCGGGCGCGGCTCTTCGTCTTGGCCCAGTCCGAGCCGCCCATCTTCGACAGGCTCGGGGCCTCCCCGCCCACGTACTTGGTGACCTGGTCGAGCTGGTCCATGGGGACGAACAGCCGGTCCCCCGGCTGGCCCCGCTTGCTGCTCGCGTACTCGAGCACGAGGTACTCGCGCGTGGCCGCGTTGGCCCCCGTCCCGAGGGTGCGCTGCACCATCTCGACGAACCGCCCGACGCCGTGCTGCTCGTGCACCACGAAGTCGCCCGCACGCAGCTGCAGCGGGTCCACGACGTTGCGCCGGCGGCTCGGCATGCGGCGCATGTCCTTGGTGCCCGTACCTGCGCGGCCCGTGAGGTCGGACTCGCCGAACACGGCGAGCCCCAGCTCCGGCATGACGAAGCCCGGCACGCCCGGCGCGACGGTCACGAGCACGATGCCCGGCTCGGGCCCCTCGGGGCTCTCGGCCGTCGTGAGCGACGGCACCAGCCGGGCCGCCGTGTCCGACGCGCGGAGCTGCTCCGTCATGCGCTGGGCCGGGCCGTGGCCCTCCGTGGTCAGGACCAGGCGCCACTCGGCGTGCTGGAGGCCGCGGACGTCGTCGACGGCGCGCGCCACGTCCCCCGCGTAGCGCTCGACGTCGCGCGCGGGGACCGTCAGCGTCTCGACGCCGTCCTGGGCGCCGTCGGTCAGCTCCACGAGGTCGTCGGTCCCGAGGCCGAACGACGAGAACGTCCACCAGCCGAGCCCGCGCGTCGCGGCCCCCGCGCGGACGTCCGCGAGCGTCAGGAACGACGCCGCCGACAGGTCGAGCGGCGTGCTGCCGCCGCCCGCCGCGCCGGTCCACGCGGCGGCCAGGAACTCCTCGGTGGTCGCCACCAGGTCGTGCGCACGCCGCCGCACGCGCTCGGGCTCGACCGCGACCAGCAGCGCGTCGTCGGGCACGAGCGAGAGCACCGGGACCATGCGGTCCACGAGGACGGGGGTGAGCGACTCCATGCCCTCGACCGCGA
>Ga0164243_10005563_pt1 | contig 19223 bp, 16 predicted proteins | sample OricompcompostOP_FD_108781 | JGI IMG/M metagenome (GOLD analysis project Ga0164243, IMG submission 108781) | Organic Plus compost microbial communities from Emeryville, California, USA - Original compost - Organic plus compost (OP) | ecosystem: Engineered > Solid waste > Mixed feedstock >... | reverse complement strand
GGTCGAAACCTCACTGCGGCTCGTCGCACCAGACGCCACCGCTCTGCCGGTGCGCGCCAGCCTGCGCTACGACCCAGCCGACCCGTACGCGGTCCACGTCCTGTTCCACGCCGACTCGGCCGGTGGCGAGGCGGTGAGCTGGTCGTTCGCCCGTGAGCTTCTGGTCACGGGCCTCGACGAGCCCGCCGGCATCGGTGACGTCCGGGTCTGGCCGTGGGCAACGCCGCGGGGCGACTTCGTCGCGCTCGCCCTGTCATCGCCCGATGGAAACGCCCTGTTCGAGGTCCCGCGGAGCGTGCTCGTGCGCTTCCTGCGGCGCACCTACGTCGTCGTACCGCGCGGTCGCGAGACCGACCACCTCGACGTCGACGCGGCGGTCAACCGGCTCCTCGCCGGACGATAGATCACCCGAAAGGGCGCCGCGCGGAGCTGCCGACTCCGCGCGGCGCTTTCGTGCAAGCCCGGCGGGTACGCGCGCCGCGGCCATACGATGGCCGCATGGCGAAGGATCTTCGGCTGCGTCGGGTGTACGACACCGCGTCCGCCGACGACGGGACCCGCGTCCTCGTCGACCGCGTCTGGCCGCGTGGCCTGTCGAAGGCCGACGCCCACCTCGACGAGTGGATCAAGGATGTCGCGCCGTCCACCGCCCTGCGCAAGTGGTACGGACACCGCGCCGACCGTTTCGACGAGTTCCGCCGCCGTTACCGCGCCGAGCTCAGCGACGCCGCGCACGCCGAGGCGCTGGCCCAGCTCCGCGCGCTGGCCCGTCGCGGCCCGGTCACGCTCCTCACCGCGACGAAGGACGTCGAGCACAGCCAGGCCGCCGTCCTCGCCGACATCCTGAGCCGGCGCTGAGCGAAAGGAAGGGCCCCTTGTTAACGCCGAGGCGTTAACAAGGGGCCCTTCCTTCGCTTTCGGCGCGACCGCGGCCCGGGATGCGCGCCGCCGCGTACCCGGCTACGGTCGGGCCGTGGCCCTTATCGGTCAACCAGGCGGTGACACGGGCTCGGCGACCCCGACGCCCGGGTGGGCCGGTGTCGGCACTGTCACCCTGCGCGAACTCTCCGCCGAGGCCGGCTTCACCGAGCCGCGCCGGCTCGACCACGACATGCTCGTGCTGGTCACGGTCGGCCACGGGCACCACGAGATCGACTTCCGGGCGTACCCCTGCCGGCCCGGCACGCTGCTGTGGGCCCGGCGCGGCCAGGTCGTCCGGTTCGGCGGCAACCCCGGGCTCGACGCGATCGTCGTCTGCTGGGGTGCGGACGCCGTCGCCGAGGTGGCCGACGACCCGGCGCTGGTCGACCGGCGGCTCGGCCCCGTCTGCTGGCAGCTGGCCGGCGAGGACGAGGACGCCGTCATCAACGAGGTGAGCCAGCTCGTCGTCGACTGCCAGCGGCACCGGTCGGGCACCCTCGCCGCGGGGCTGCTGCGGCACCAGCTCGCCGTGCTCCTGCTGCGGATCGCCCTGCTGCCGGGACGGGCGGCGGCGGGTGCCGCCGAGCGGTCCGAGGCGTACCTGCGCTTCCGGGACGAGGTCGAGCGCGACTTCGCGCGGACCCGGCGGGTCGAGGACTACGCGGAGCGGATGGGGTACTCGGTGCGCACCCTCACCCGGGCGTGTCTCGCGGCGACCGGCCGCAGCGCGAAGCAGGTGATCGACGATCGCGTGACGCTCGAGGCGATGCGGCAGCTCGCCGTCACCGACGCCCCGATCGCCGACATCGGGCGGCGGCTCGGCTTCCCGGAGCCGACGAACTTCGGACGTTTCTTCCACCGCGAGGCCGGGGTCAGCCCCGGCGCCTTCCGCGCGGCACAGCGCGCCGGTCCCCGGCCCGCGCCGGAGCGCGCCGGCCACCGGCCGATGCTCCCGCCGGCCCGGCCGCTGCCACCCCGGCTGCCGGCGCAGCGGCGCCCCGGCGCCGCCGAGGTGCCCGGCCGGCCGTCCGAACGATCACCGGGGAGGGCATGATGGTGCCGTGCAGATATCGGCGCGCGGCGACTACGCGGTACGGGCGGCATTGAGCCTGGCCGCGTCGTACCCGTCGGTGATGTCGGCCCAGTCGCTGGCGGCCGACCAGGACATGCCCCGCAAGTTCCTCGAAGCCGTGCTGGCGGACCTGCGCCGCGCCGGCATCGTCCGGGCACAGCGCGGCGCGGAGGGCGGCTACACGCTCACCCAGCCGCCGCGGGAGGTGACGATCGGGGCGATCCTGCGTGCCGTCGACGGCCCGCTCGCCGGCGTCCGCGGCATGCGTCCCGAGGAGACCGAGTACGCGGGCTCCGCGGAGTATCTGCCCCGAGTCTGGGTCGCGGTGCGGGCGGCGGTGCGGGAAGTGGTCGACGAGACCAGCCTCGCCGACGTGATCAGCGGCAAGCTGCCGGCCCACATCCGCAAGCTGACGACGCTGCCCGACGCGTGGCAGCCCCGGTAGCCGGCGCGACAACGGCATTCGGGACATCCGTACCCGATATGGTGTTTCCCGAGTCGTCTGCGAAGGAGAACCGTGCACCTGCGTGATCTGCGAGGGCGCCGCGTCGCCGTGTGGGGCACCGGCCGCGAGGGTGTCGCGGCGGCCGAGGCGATCGCGCCGGTCGGCCCGGCCCGCCTGATCGCGATCCAGGACGCGCCGACGTTCCTGGCGTCGAGCTGGGACGGCCATCTCGCGGACATCGCGCCGCTGCGCGTCGGTGAGGCCGCGCGCGAGGCGCTCCGGGAGACCGATGTCGTCGTCCGCTCGCCCGCGATCGCTCAGGTCCACCCGTGGCTCGTGGAGTTCCGCGCGCGCGGCGGCGTCGTCACCGGCGGCACGGCGCTGTGGATGGCCGCGCACGCCGACCGCACCATCGGCGTGACCGGCAGCAAGGGCAAGAGCACGACGTCGTCGCTCGTCCACCACCTGCTCACCGCCGCTGGGCGTCCCAACACGCTGGGCGGCAACATCGGCATCGCGGCGCTGTCGCTGCCGGAGTCCACGGAGTACGTGCTGGAGCTGAGCGCGTACCAGTGCGCGGATCTGGACGACTCGCCGCGCGTCGTGGCGCTGACCTCCCTGCATCCCGAGCACCTGGACTGGGCGGGCAGCGAGCGCGCGTACTACGACGCGAAGCTCAACATCGCCCTGCACGGCCCCGAGACGGTGGTCGTCAACGGCACGGACGCGCACCTGATGGCGGAGCTGCGGGCCCGCGCCGGCGACCTGCCGCTGGTCGCCGCCGGCCGCCCCGACGGCTTCCACGTCGCCGACGGCTGGGTGACCCGGGCGGGCGAGCGGCTGTTCCCGCGCGAAACGCTGCCGCTGGTGGGCCGCCACAACGAGAGCAACCTGTGCGTCGCGCTCGCGGCGCTGGAGGCCGCGGGCGTCGACTGCGTGGCGGCGCGCGACGAGCTCGCCGCGGCGCTGGCCGGCTTCGAGCCGCTGCCACACCGGCTGTCGCCGATCCCGGACCCGTCCGGTCTGACGTTCGTCGACGACTCGATCTCCACGATCCCGCAGTCGACGATCCACGCCATCGAGGCGTACGCCGACCGCCCGCTCACGGTCATCGTCGGCGGCCAGGACCGTGGCGTGGACTACGCACCGCTGCGCGACTTCCTCGCGGAGTCGGCGGTGACGGCCACGCTGATCGGCGTACCCGACAGCGGCCAGCGCATCCTCGACACGGTCAAGGATCTGCCCGGGATCACCGCGCTGACCGCGGACGACATGCTCGGCGCGATCCGCCTGGGCCGCGAGGTGACCCCGGCGGGCGGGGTGGTGCTGCTCTCACCGGCGGCGCCGAGCTACGACCACTACGACAACTTCGAACACCGCTCCCGCGTCTTCCGTGAGGCCATCGAAGCGACACGGAGCTAGGGTCGTCGCCATGTCGGTCGTGGTGGCGTTCAGCGTGACCCCGTTGGGCACCGGCGAGAGCGTGGGAGCCCTGGTCGCGGAGGCGGTCCGGGTGGTCCGCGCGTCGGGCCTCCCGCACCGCACGGACGCGATGTTCACGACGGTGGAGGCCGACACCTGGGACGAGGCGATGACGGTGGTCAAGGCCGCGGTGGAGGCGGTCCAGTCCCGCGCTCCGCGTACGTCCACTGTCATCAAGGTCGACTGGCGCGAGGGCGCCGTGGGCGCCCTCGACGCCAAGGTCGCCAGCGTCGACCGGGCTTTGTCCGGCGATCCACCCGGGCCCTGATACCGGGGACCTCAACCGGCAGCTCGTTCGGAAGCGGCCGCGTGACGGACAAGGTGCCACCCTATCGGGTAGCCGTAGCTGCCTGCTCCGTGCTGCCGGCGTTGATCGTCTTCCGCCATGTGGCCGATCCCGGCCATGCGCGTGTCTGGCACCTCGTCGCCGTCACCGCGCTGGGACCGTTCCTGCTGCCGCGGCTCGTGGCGGGATTGTTCTGGCCGGTGCGCCGCTGCTGGCGATGGATGCGCACTCACAACCCAGGCCGCCCGAGGCCCGACGACGCACCCACCACACTGACGTCCGGGCCGGGTGACCAACTGCGTCCGGGTCCGCCACAGCCGGGTCATCCACGTGGCGACAGGGCCTGGCCGCGGGCGTAGTCGTCGACCGGCAGGGACCGCGGCGGGCGGATCACGGCCTTGGGCCCGAGCGCGACGCCGCCTGGCGGCACGTCGTCGAGTACCACCGCGTTCGCCCCGACCCGCGCGCCGCTCCCGCAGCGAGGGCAAGGTCGCTCCCGGGGGCCGGTTGTGCGCGTGCGGCGGTGGTGCACGGCCACATCGATGCCGCCGCAGGCGCGATCGACGCGCCGGCGACGTCCCACTCCGCGTACACGAAGGTGGTCTCCTCCCGCGCCTCGACCCGCTGGGTGGCGGCTTCATAGAGCAAAAGTCTTGATGTTTGCTCTATGAGCGGGTGGAATGAGCCAGTGACCCTCCTCCCGCTTGCCGCGCTGCGGTGCGTGCTCTGCGGTGCCGACCACCCCGCCGTTCCCGACGCCTCCGTCTGCCCGCGCCACGACGGGCTCGCCGGCATCCTCGACGTGGTGCCGGCCGGCGGCGCCACGGCCGGCGGTGACGACCCGCTCGACCGCTACCGTGCGGTGCTGCCGCTGCCGCCGGGGCCGCGCCGGCTGCCCGCCGGCTACCTCGGCCGGACGCCGCTGCTGCCGGCACCCCGGCTCGCCGCGGCGCTCGGCGTCGGCGAGCTGCTGGTCAAGGACGAGAGCCGCAACCCGACCGGCTCGCTCAAGGACCGGTCGTCGGCGCTCGCGGTCGAGATCGCCGCGCACGCCGGCTTCACCGACGTCGCCTGCGCGTCCACCGGCAACGCGGCGTCCAGCCTGGCCGGGGCCTGCGCCGCCGTCGGGCTCACCGCGCGGATCTTCGTGCCGGCCGGCACTCCGGCGGGCAAGCTCGCCCAGCTCGCCGCGTTCGGCGCGCGGGTGATGGTGGTCGAGGGCAGCTACGACGACGCGTATCACCTCTGCGAGGAGGCCGTGCGCGCGTTCGGCTGGTACGACCGCAACTGCGCCGTGAACCCGTACCTCATGGAGGGGAAGAAGACCTGCGGCCTGGAACTGGCCGAGCAGCTCGGCGACGGCGGCGCCGACTGGGTCTGCGTCTCCGTCGGCGACGGCTGCACGGTGGCGGCGCTGGCGAAGGGCCTCGCGGGCCTGTCCCGGCCGCCGCGGCTGCTCGCCGTGCAGCCGGCCGGCGCCGCGCCGATCGTCGACGCGTGGGAGCGCGGCACCGAGGAGGTCGTGCCCCGACCCGCGCGTACCGTCGCGGACTCGGTGGCGGTCGGCGCGCCGCGCAACGCGGTCAAGGCGCTGCGCGCGGTGCGCTCCAGCGGCGGCGCGTTCGTGGCGGTGCCGGACGAGGAGATCCTCGACGCGGCGCGGATGCTCGGCACGCTCGCGGGCGTGTTCGCCGAGCCGGGGGCGGCGGCCGGTGTCGCCGCCGTGCGCCGCGCGCGGGCCGCCGGCCTGATCGGGCCGGGCGACCGGGTCGTCCACGTGGTCACCGGCAGCGGGCTCAAGACGGCGGCCGGGGGCGGCGTGGCGTTCCCCACCGTCGCGCCGACGCTCGACGCCGTGCGGGCGGTGGTCGAGGGTGGCTGACGACAGCGGGTTCACGCCGGTCCGCGGCGGACGCCTCCACGAGGACGTCGTCGACCAGATCACGTACGCGATCCGCCGGGGCCGCTACCGCCCCGGCGACCGGATCCCGAGCATCGAGGACCTGGCCGCCATCATGGGCACCAGCCGGCCGACCGTACGGGAGGCGGTGTCGCTGCTCGCCGACGCCGGCGTCCTCACCGTCCGGCGTGGACACACGGGCGGGATCGTGGTGGCCACGTCCACGGTGCCGGCGCACGTGCTCGCGCTCTCCCGCGCCGGGCACCGGGCCACGCTCGCCGAGCTGACCGAGGCCCGCCGGCCGGTGGAGCAGGAGCTGGCCCGGCTCGCCGGACGGCGCGCGACCGAGGAGAACTTCCGGGCGATGGAGGCGGCGATCGCGATGCTGGCGCCGGCACGCGGCAACCGGGCGGAGTGGGTGCGGGCCAACGATCTGTTCCACTACGAGATCGCGCGGGCGGCGCGCAGCCCGCGGCTGGCGCTCTGGTCCCACCAGATCATGGAGGAGCTGGCGATCCTCCTCGACGGGTTCGACGAGAAGTACACCGACTACGAGCACACCGTGCACATCCACACCGAGACGCTGCGCGCGCTGCGCAGCCGCGACCCGGTCCGGATCGCCGCGGTGATGGACGACCACCTCGGCGAGCTGGAGGACAGATGATCGCGATCCGGGGTGCCCGGGTGTTCGACGCGGTGGACGGCGCGGTGCGCGACGCGACCGTAACCGTCCAGGATGGACTGATCAGCGCCGTCGGGCCGGACGCGCCGCCCGGGGCCACGGTCGTCGACGGCACCGGCGCGACGCTGCTTCCCGGCCTGATCGACTGCCACACCCACCTGTGCGCGACCGCGACGGCGGACATCATCAGGCAGATGACCGGCGACAGTACGACCCGGGCGACCCTGCACGCCGTCCGCAACGCGCGGGCACACCTCGCCGCCGGGGTGACGACGGTCCGCGACTGCGGCGCGCTCGGCGGCGTCGCGATCGAGCTCGGCCGGGCCGTCGACGAGGGGCTGGTCGAGGCCGCCCGCGTGCAGGCGGCGGGCCTGGTGATCACGATGACCGGCGGTCACGGGTACTTCCTCGGCCGCGAGGTGGACGGCGTGGACGAGGTGCGCAAGGCGACCCGCCAGGCGGTGAAGGACGGCGCGGGCTTCGTCAAGGTGATGGCGACCGGCGGCCTGCTGACTCCCGGCGTGACGGCGGGCCGCACGGCGTACGCGCCGGCGGAGTTGGCGGTGCTGGTGGAGGAGGCGCACAACGCGGGGCTGCGGGTGGCCACCCACGCGATCGGCCTCCAGGGGATCAAGAACGCGCTCCGCGCCGGGGTCGACTCGGTGGAGCACGGGTTCTACCTGGACGACGAGGCGATCGAGCTGCTGCTCGCCCGCGACGACGTGTTCCTGGTGCCGACGCTGATGGGGGTGGAGTGCGCGCTGGCCTCGGGCGACGCGCTGGCGCCGTGGCTGCGGGCGAAGTCCGAGGCGGTGGTCGCCGACCGTGAGGAGAGCTTCCGCCGGGCCCACGCGGCCGGCGTGCGGTTCGCCGCCGGCACCGACGCGGGTACGCCGTTCAACCACCACGGGGGCCTCGCCGAGGAGATCGCGCTGATGACGCGGGTGGGTCTGACGCCGGCCGAAGCGCTGGTGGCGGCCACCCGGCACGCCGCGGCCAACCTCGGCTGGGGCGACCGGATCGGGACGATCGAGGTCGGCAAGGTGGCCGACCTGGTCCTGGTCGACGGCGACCCGCTGGACGATCTCGGCGCGCTGCGCCGGATCCGCCAGGTCTTCCAGGCCGGCGTTCCCCGCCAGCCGGCCTGAACCGCGAAGGAAGGGCCCCTTCCTAACGCTTCGCGTATAGGAAGGGGCCCTTGTTAACGGCGTGGGCTGGCCTGTTAACAAGGGGCCCTTCCTATGCAGGAAACGTTAGGAAGGGGCCCTTCCTTCAGCGACCGCGCCGGGGAGGGCGTCGGTGAAGCGGCCGGCGCGGAGCACCGGCGTGCCGTTGACGAAGACGTGGTCGATGCCGGTCGGGAGGCTCACCAGCGCGTCCTCGCGGACGGCGGTGCCGACGGCGGCCGGGTCGAAGACCACGATGTCGGCCCGGTACCCCGGCGCGAGCACACCCCGGTCGGTCAGGCCCACCTGGGCGGCGGGCTCCGCGGTCATCCGCGCGACCGCCTCCGCCAGCGGCACCAGCCCCTCCTCGCGGACGAACCGGCCGAGCATCTCCGGCGCGTACCCCCAGTCCGACGCACACATCGCGTGCCCGGCGAGCGGGCCGTCGAGCGCGCCGGTGAGGCCGTCACCCATGATCAGGAAGTCCGGCTGGCGCAACGCCCAGCGCAGGTCCGCGTCGTCGAAGACCCGCTCGACCACGACCGCGTCGTAGAAGTCGACGCCCGCCCGGCGCAGCACCGCGAGGATCGCCTCGGGCAGTGTCAGGTCCCACTCGCGGGCCAGGTCGCCCAGCGTACGGCCGACCAGCGCGCCGTCCGCGCCGTCGGAGGCGATGTGGCAGGCGGCCGCGACGCCGCCGGCCAGCGCGTCCAGGAAGCGCTGGTCGAGGTCGTCGAGGAGGCTCCGGTCGGCGAGCCGGCGGGCCACCTCGGCGCGCGGCGCGTCGCGGACCGCCATCGGCACGACGAACGTCGGCAGCGGCGTCGGCCCGTGCGGGAACGGGAACACGTCGAGCCGGGCCCGGGTCGGCGCGGCGCGGACCACGTCGACGGCGCGGCGGAACAGCGCGGGGTCGGTGCCGGTGGGCCGGCGGACGAAGTGGGAGAGCTGAAGGCGGCACCCCGTACGGGTGGCGACCGCGACCGCCTCCTCCGCCGCGGCCACGATCCGCTCCGTCCTGTTGCGACAGTGCGAGGCGTAGAGCCCGCCGCGCTCGCCCACCGGGCCGGCGACCGCCACCAGCTCCGCGGTGCCGGCGGCGAGGCCGGGGGCGTACTCCAGGCCCGTGGAGAGGCCGACGGCGCCGGCGTCCATCGCCTCGGCGACCAGCCCGCGCATCCGGTCGACCTCCCGCGCGGTCAGCTCCCGTACCTCGAAGCCCGCCACCGCCAGCCGCAGCGCGCCGTGCGCCACCAGCGGGAACACGTTGACACCGACCCCCTGCCGGCGCAGCGTGTCGAGGTAGCCGGGGAACGTCCGCCAGCGCTGCCGGTCGTCCCAGGCGGCGCGCCAGCCCGGGATGTTCGTCGGCACCAGCGCCGCCGACCGCTCGGTGACCGGCGCGACGCCGTGCCCGCAGTTGCCGGTGACCACGGTGGTGATCCCCTGCGCGACGCTGCTCTGCGCGCGGCCGTCGACCACGAGGGTGAAGTCGGCGTGGGAGTGGATGTCGACGAACCCGGGGCTCACGACCCGCCCGGCCACGTCGATCCGTTCCCGCCCGGCGAGCGTGCCCGGCGGCGCGACGGCCGCGACCCGGTCGCCGTCGACAGCGACGTCGGCGGCCACCGGCGGCCCACCGCGGCCGTCGACCACCGTGCCGCCGGCGAGGACGACGGCGTGGCGGCCGGTCATCGCGGCGTTCCCGGCGGCAGGAACGCGAGCGCGGCGCCGACCAGCGTCTCGACGCCGCGGCGCAGCGCCGGCGCGCGGTCGGGGGCGTAGAACGGCGTGTGCTGGCCGGGCATCCGGGCGATGCGCGCGGCCAGGTCGCCGGGCTGCGCGTCCCACAGCGACGCGGCGGTGCTGCCGTAGAACCACATCGCGATGGGGATCGGCGGGCCGGCGTACCGGCCCTCGCCGGGCTCGCCGTAGTAGGCGAAGTCCTCGCTGCCCTTGTTGGCCCAGGGCAGGTCGACCATGTCCGCCGCCGGGAACAGCTCCGCGTGGACGGCGCGGACCCGGGCGGTGACGGCGGCGTCGTTGCGGACCGCGAGGGTCTGCTCGCGCAGCTCGACGTCCGGCGGGCGGGGTGCGCCGGCGGCCGCGGCGACGCCGTGCACGATCCGCTCCATCGCGGCCTGGAGCCGGTCCATCACCGGCTCGGACGTGCCGCGCAGGGTCACCTCGAGGACCGCGTGCGGCGGGATGATGTTCGGCCGCGTGCCGGCGTGGACGGAGCCGACGGTCAGCACGGCCATCTCGTCGGGGTCCACCTCCCGCGCGACGACGGTCTGCAGCATGACGATCGCCTGCGCCGCGAGCACCACCGGATCCACCGACCAGTGTGGAGCGGCGCCGTGCGCGCCACGACCGTGGAGGGTGATCCGGAAGTTGCGGCACGCGGAGTACGCCAGACCCGGCCGGTGGTGCACCATGCCGGCGCGGGTGACGGCGCAGTGCTGGGCGAGGACCACGTCGGGACGGGGGAAGCGGTCGCCGGCGAACAACCCGTCGGCGAGCATCGCCTTCGCGCCGTGCATGGTCTCCTCGGCCGGCTGGGCGATCAGCACGAGCGTGCCGGACCACGCGTCGCGGCGCGCGGCGAGCAGGCCGGCGGCGCCGACGAGGCTGGCCGTGTGCAGGTCGTGGCCGCAGGCGTGCATGACCGGCAGGCCGCTGTCGCTGACCGCCGTGCTCGCGTACGGCAGACCGGTGTCCTCGGCGATCGGCAGCGCGTCGAAGTCGGCGCGGACCGCGACGACCGGCCCCGGTCCGTTGGCGAGCACGCCGACGACGCCGGTGCCGCCGACACCCGCGGTCACGGCGAACCCGGCCGCGGCGTAGCGCGCGGCGACCACGCCGGCGGTGCGGGTCTCTTGGCCCGACAGCTCGGGATGGCGGTGCAGGTCGCGGTAGACGGCGTCGACCTCGGGCAGGACGGCGTCGAGGCCGGCGAGGAGCGCGCGGGCCCGCTCGGCCGCGTCCGGCGCGGATTCGGTGAGCAACGGGGGCCTCCCGGGGGTGAGAGAAGACGGCGGCGCACCGTTCGAGCCAGACAGTAGCTTTCGCGTACGTCCGCACTCAAGGAAAAGGCTCAGTGTTTTCGAAACTGTATTGACTAGTCGAACACTCGCCTCGATCCTGTAGGGGGCCGATGAGCCGGAAGCGAGGAGCCATACATGCGGATTGCGAACGTCGACGGCCGGTTGACCATCGTGACGGAGGCCGGCGGCATCGACGTCGAGCGCGCGAGCGGCGGACGCTTCGCCGCCGACCCGGCGGCCGTCTACGACCGGTGGGCCGAGTTCCGCGAGTGGGCGGCGACCGGTGGCGCCGACGCGCCGGCCGCGCCGTTCGACGAGGTGCTGCTCGGCGCGCCGTCGCCCCGGCCCGCGCAGGTGTTCGCGATCGGGCTCAACTACGGCGCGCACGCGATCGAGGCGGGCTACGACGTGCCCGAGGTGCCGATCACCTTCACCAAGTTCCCGACCTGCATCACCGGCCCGCACGGCGAGCTGCCGATCCCCGGCGACGCCGTCGACTGGGAGGTGGAGCTGGTGGCGGTCGTCGGCCGGCGGGGCCGGCACGTGGCCCCGGCCGACGCGTGGCGGCACATCGCCGGGCTCACGGTCGGGCAGGACTATTCGGAGCGTCGCGTGCAGACCCTGGGCCAGAGCCCGCAGTTCAGCCTCGGCAAGTCGTTCCCGGGCTTCGGGCCGACGGGCCCGTGGCTGGTCACCACCGACGAGTTCGAGGACGTCGACGACATCGGCCTGGAGTGCCGGGTCAACGGCGAGCTGATGCAGTCCGGCCGCACGCGCGACATGATCATGTCGGTGCCGGGCCTGGTCTCGCGCCTCTCGTCGGTCTGCACGCTCCTCCCCGGCGACCTCATCTTCACCGGGACGCCCGAGGGCGTCGGCTCGGGCCGCACCCCGCCGGTCTACCTCCGCCCCGGCGACGAGGTGGTGAGCACGATCGAGCGCATCGGCGCCATCCGCCAGCTCTGCGTCCCCGCTCCCCGACCGGCCACGCTGGACGTGGTCTGACCCGCGCGACGGCGGTCAGCCGCGGAGGTGGCGGTCGAGGAAGCGGTCGACGGCGGCCGCGCGGCGGGCCCGGCTCGACGGCCGGCCGTGCAGGTTCATCAGGTGGCCCTCGCCGGGAATGCGGACCAGGCTCACGTCGCGGCCCAGCGTACGGAGGGCCGCGTGCATCCGCTCGCTCTGCGCCACCGGGCACACCTGGTCGTGCTCGGCGTGCACGAGCAGCAGCGGCGTACGGATCCGGTCGGCGTGGGTGAGCGGTGACCGCTCGACGAAGCGCGGCGACGACCAGGGCCGGCCGCCCATCGGCAGGTCCCAGAACTCCGGCGGGTGGGACCCGGCGCCCCACGACGTCAGGAAGTCGCTGATCCCGTTCTCGCTCACGGCGGCCGCGAACAGGTCGCTGTGCGCGACGGCCCACTGGGTCATGAAGCCGCCGTAGCTGACGCCCCAGATCGCGACCCGGCGCTCGGCCACCTCCCGGAGCCGGGCCGCCGCGGTGGCCACCCCCCGCACGTCCGCCCAGTCCACGCCACCCCAGTCGCCGCGGATCGCGTGCGCGAACGGCTCGCCGTAGCCCTGGCTGCCGCGCGGGTTCAGGGTGAGCACCGCGTAGCCGCGCGCCGCCAGCCGCTGGATTTCGGCCGTGAACCGCCAGCCGACCGCGCCGTGCGGACCACCGTGGACGTTCACCAGCAGGGGCCACGGCGCGCCGTCCGGTGGCGAGGTCAGCCAGGCGTCGACGACCACGCCGCCGTCCGTCTCGACCGGGAACGATCGGGTCGGCAGCGCGCGGCGCACGATGCCCGGGTTGGCGTCGGTGACGTCGCGGCCGGCCGCGCCGGTGCGCTCGGAGAGGACGTGCACGTCGCCGGGGTTGGTGGCGTCGGTGCGGACGGCCGCGATGAGGCCGGCGGCGACCGACGGCGAGAGCACGGTGTGCGGGCCGTCGAGAATGAACCCGTCCTCGCCGGTGTCCGGCGCGAACCAGGCGAGCGGGCCGCGGCCGCCGGCGGCCACCTCGACGTAGATCCGGCCGGTCACGGCCGACCACACCACCGGCGGGTCGCCGGTGCCGCGCGGGTCGTCGCCGCGCACCGGGTTGCCCAGGCCGAGGGTCCAGCCGGCGGTGAGGTCGACCGCCGCGCCGCCGCCGGGGTCGCACACCCACAGCCGCAGGTTGGCGTCGGCGGCGTCGCCCTGCCGGTGCCCGAGGTACGCCAGCCGGCCGCCGTCGGGGCTCCAGGAGAAGCCGCGCACCGGCCCGGCGCCGTCGGTCACCCGGGTCACCGTGCCCGAGCCGTCGGTCCAGCAGAGGTCGCCACGGTGGCCGAAGCGCGTGTCCAGGAAGCCGAGCCGGCCACCCGCGGGCGACCACCGCGGATGGCGGCCCGCGACAGTCCACAGCGGACGTCCATCCTGGTCGACGACGCGGATCTCGTCCCGTCGCAGGTAGGTTCCGGGCAGTCCGTCCACACGCGACCCGTCCGGGGAGGCGGCCAGCGTCGAGAACGCGCACGCGAGCCGCGCGCCGTCCGGCGACCAGACCGCCTCCACGGCGCCGCCGCCGCGCACCACCGGCCGCCCGTGGCCGGTCGGGGCGTCCACGCACCAGATGTCGCCGTCCCGGCACAGCGCCAGCCGGGTCCCGTCCGGCGACCAGCGCGGCGCCTCGCCCTCCCCCAGCCAGACGGCCGGCCCGCCGGAGACGGCGACCACGCCGACCCGGGACACCACCGCGTCGCGCGCGCGGTCCAGCGACCGCTCGACGTACGCCACCCGGTCACCGGCCGGCGCGAGCCGGGGATCGTCGACCAGCCGCAGGTCGTCGAGCGGCCGCGGGCCGTCAGTCACCGAAGTCCAGCACCGCGGTCAGCGGCGAGTCGTCCGCGAACAGGGCCCGGTACGCCGCCGGCGCGTCCGCGAACGGCACCCGCACCGCCGGCATGGCGGCCAGGTCGACCCGGCCCTCGGCGAGCAGCCGCACGAAGTGCGCCATGTTGCGGTTCTCCGTCCAGCGCACGGCGTTGACCGGCAGGTCGACGTTGTTCTCCTCGTAGACGGGGTCGTAGCGGCCCGGCCCGTACGCCACCGAGGGCACGAACGTCGCCTGTGCCGCGAAGAACCGCCGCCGGTCGATGTCCATGCCGAAGTCACCGAGCGCCACCACGCGGCCGCCGGGCCGGAGCAGGTCGAAGGCGAAGTTGACCAGCGTGCTGCCCGGGTCGGCGGCGGCCACGATCACCGCGTCGACGCCGAAGCCGCCGGTCAGCGCGCGTACCCGGGACAGGCCGTCCGCGCCGGTGTCGGTGAGCGTGGCGACGGCGCCGAACGCCGACGCGAGCGCCAGCCGCTCGGCGTTGGTGTCCAGCGCCACCACGTAGACGCCGGCCGACGCGGCGAGCTGCGCGATCAGCAGCCCGAGCATCCCGGCGCCGAACACCGCCACGGTCTCGCCGAACCGGCACTCGGTGCGGCGCAGGGCCTCGACCGAGACCGCGCCGAGCGTCACGTGGGCCGCCGCCTCCAGCGACAGCCCGGGCGGCACCGGCACCGTGAGGTTGCGCGGCACGGCGACCAGCTCGCAGTGGTACGCGCACTGGCTGCCGCTGCACGCCACCCGGTCCCCGGGCCGCAGGTCGACCACGTCGGCGCCGACCGCCACCACGGTGCCGGCCAGGCTGTAGCCGAGCGAGGCGGCGTCGGCGGGCGGCATCTCCGGCATCCGGGTCTGGCCGCGCACGGCCGCCGAGCGGATCGTGCGCCACTCGTACGCCGCGTTCGGGTACTCGTGCGCGTCGGCCACGCTGGTCCGGGTCGCCCGCACGATGGACCGCTCCGTACCCGGGCTGATCACCGAGTAGCGCGGCCGCACGAGCACGTCGCCCGGCCCCGGCGCCGGGTCCGGCACCTCGCGCAGGACGACCTCGCCGCCCTGCGCCAGCACGCGCCGCGCCATCAGCGCACCCCGGCCAGGCCGCGGGCGTGCGGCCGCACCTCGGGGTTGACGATCGCACCGGTCCAGCCGGTGCGCAGCCACTCGACGGTGGCGGCGCAGACCTCGCGGCGCAGGTCGTGCAACGCCTGCGGCGAGTTGGCACCCTCGTGCGGTGTCAGCACGACGTTGTCCCGGCCGCGCAGCGGGTTGTCGGCCGGCAGCGGCTCGCGCTCGAAGACGTCCAGCGCCGCGCCGGCGATCCGGCCCGCGTCCAGGGCCTCGACCAGCGCGTCCTGGCTCACCACGGCGCCGCGGCTGGTGTTGACGAGCACCGCGTGCGGCTGGAGCAGCGCCAGCGCCTCCGCGTCGAAGAGGTGCCGGGTGGCGTCGGTGAGCGGCACGTGCACGGTGACCACGTCGGCGGCGCGCAGCAGCTCCGGCAGGTCGACCCGGCGGACCGCGGGGTCGGCGGCCGGCGCGACCGGGTCGTAGCCCAGCACCTCGGCGCCGAACGCGGCCGCCAGCCGGGCCACCCGGCCGCCGATCCGGCCGAGGCCGACGACCCCGACCGTGCTGCCGGCCAGCCGGCGCTGCGGCACCGGGCCGTGCCGCCACAGCCCCTGCTGGCCCTGGCGGTCGCGGAGCACGACCTGCCGGGTAAGGGCGAGGATCAGCGCCATCGCGTGCTCGGCGACGTCCTCGGTGCAGTACGACGGCGCGTTGGCGATCGCGATGCCGAGTTCGGTCGCGGCCGCGACGTCGAACTGGTCGTACCCGACGCCCCACCGGACCCCGAGGCCCAGCCGGGGCAGCCGGGCCAGGACGTCGCGGGTGAGGTGGGGCGTCCACTCCAGCCAGACGACGTCGGCGTCGCGGGCCGCCGCGACGAGCGCGTCGGCGTCCGGCGCGCGGACGACGGTGAGGGTGGCGCCGGCCTTCGCCAGGGCCGCCTCCTCGGCGTCGTACGGCGCCAGGTCACCGACGTATTCGACCTGCACGACCGAGCTCATCGCGGGGCTACCTCCGGGCTTCCACGGGTACGAACGGCGCGAGCACGTCGGCGACGCGCCGGGCCTGGGACATGTCGTTGTAGAGGTGGAACGAGACGCGGACGGTGGCCGCGGCGCCGGCGTTCGACGACGGCGGCGGCACCGAGGTGACGATGCCGGCGGCCCGCAGCGCCGCGGCGGCCTCGCCGCGGCGGTCCACCGGGACGGCCAGCACGGACGAGCCGGTTGCCGGCAGGCCGAGCCGGGCCGCCGCCTCGTCCGCCAGGCCGACGCACCAGTCCCGCCGCTCGCCGGCCGGCACGCCGGCGAGGAACTCCAGCGCCGGCACCGCGCCGACCCAGGCGTGCCAGGCGAGCGACACGTCGAAGCGCGCCGCCGACGGCGCCAGGTCGGCCAGGGACGGGCCGTAGTAGTGGCCGTACGGGTCGCCCGCGGAACGCCACGAGGCGACGGCCGGCGGCACCCTCTCCCACCGGTCGCGGCCGACCCGCATCAGCGCCACGCCGCGCGGGCAGAGCAGGTGTTTGTACGCGGCCACCACCACGAAGTCCAGCCCGAGGGCGGCCGCGTCGACGGCCAGCACGCCGGCCGCGTGCGTCGCGTCGACCAGTACGGCCGCGCCGACGGAGCGCGCCGCGGCCACCACCGCCGGCAGGTCCTGGACCCGCCCGTCGTCGGAGCGGACGTGGCTGGTCGCCACCAGCGCGGTGCGCGGGCCGACCCGCTCGGCCAGCGCGTCGAACGGCACCTGCCGCACGGTGACCCCGCGGTACGCGGCCGCCACCAGCGCCGGCAGCAGGACCGAGGCGAACTCGCCCTCCGGCGCCAGGATCTCGTCACCCGGCGCGAGCGAGCCCAGGGCAACGCCGACGCCGACGGAGACCGCCGGCAGCAGGGCGATCTCGTCGGCCGGCGCGCCGAGCAGCGGTGCGGCGGCGGCCCGGCAGCGCTCGCCGGGCACGTCCCAGTCGCGGATCCAGTCGGCGGAGCCGGCGCGCCAGGCGGCGAGCGCGTCCGCCACGGCGGCGACCGTGCCGGCGGTGGGCAGCCCGTACCCGGCGGTGTTGAGGTAGGTGCGGGGAAGCGGGTCGTATTCGGCCCGGGCGGCGGGATGCACGGTCAGCTCCCCCCGGCCAGGAACTCGGCCCGCCGCCGCGGGTCCGGCACGGCCGCGATCAGCTCCATGGTGTACGGATGCGCCGGCTCCCGGAGCAGCCGCGCCGTCGGCCCGGACTCCCGCACCGCACCGTGCTGCAGGATGATCGCCTCGTCGGCGACCGCGCGCAGCACGCCGAGGTCGTGCGTCACGAAGACCACCGTCAGGTCCCGCTCGGCCCGCAGCCCGACGATAAGCTCCAAAATGGACGCCTGCACCGAGACGTCGAGGGCCGAGGTCACCTCGTCGCAGAGCAGCACCTCGGGCTCGGCCAGCAGCGCGCGGCCGATCGCGACCCGCTGCCGCTGCCCGCCGGAGAGGTGGCGGGGCAGCCGGTCGAGCAGGTCCGGCGAGAGCCGCACCTGCCGCATCATCGCCGCGACCACCTCCCGCCGCTCCCGGCGCGCGATGTCCGGCCGGAACAGCCGCAGCGGCCGTTCGAGCGACTGGTAGACGGTGTGCCGCGGGTTCAACGTGGCGTCCGGGTTCTGGAACACGATCTGCACCGCCCGGCGCAGCGCCACGGACCGCTCGCCGGCGAGCCCGGCCAGCTCCGTGCCGCGGTACGCGATCCGGCCGGCCGACGGCCGCACGAGTCCCGCGATGGCCCGCAGCAATGTGGACTTGCCGCTGCCGCTCTCCCCCGCGATGCCCAGCGCCTTGCCGGCCGGCACGCTCACCGATACGTCGTCGACGGCGACGAACGGCGCACCGCCGCCGGGCCGCGCGAAGACCACCCGCACCGCCTCGGCCGTCAACAGCGCGCCGGCCGGGGGTAGGTCCCCACCGATGCCTGGACCTCCGGTCGGCATGGAGAACCCGAGCCCAGGGGGTAGGTCCCCACCGATGCCTGGACCTCCGGTCGGCACGGAGAACCCGAGCCCCGGGGGAGCCGGCGCGGCCGTCCGGGCCACGGCGGCCGGTTCGGCGGACGGCGCGAACGGCGGCAGCTCGGCCAGCCGGACGCACCGGGCCGTGCGCTCGTCGCCGAGCGTCACCAGGGGGATGTCGCTGTCGCAGGCGTCGGCGCGGAACCCGCAGCGCTCGGCGAACCCGCAGACCCCCACCGGCACCGAGGGACGCGGGATGCCGGGGATGCCGCGCAGCGGCCGGTCGGACGCGATCGTCGGCACGGCCCCGATCAGCGCGGCCGTGTACGGATGCCGTGGCGCCGCGTACACCTCGGCCGCCGGGCCGTGCTCGACGATCTGGCCGGCGTACATGATGGCCAGGTCGTCGCAGACGGTGGCGAGCAGCGCGAGGTTGTGGCTCACGTACAGCGTGGCGATCCCGGCGTCGCGCGCCAGCGCGACGATCAGCCGGTTGACCCGGGCCTGGGTGACCACGTCGAGCCCGGTGGTGGGCTCGTCGAGGATCAGCACCGCGGGCTCCACCGAGAGCGCCAGCGCGAGCGCCACCCGCTGCTGCTGCCCACCGCTGAACTGGTGCGGGTACTTACGCAGCGCCGTCTCCGGCTCCGGGATCTCCACCCGCGCCAGCCACTGTGCGGCCCGCCGTGCCGCCGCGGCGCCGTCGAGCCCGCGGTGGCGGCGCAGCACCTCCACGAAGTGCCGGCCCACGGTCAGCGCCGGGTTGAGTGACGTCGCGGTGTCCTGCGGGAGGTACGCCAGCCGCGCACCCCAGACCGCGCGCAGCTCCTTGATGGACGCGCGGTCGAGGTCGCGGCCCTCGAACTCGACCCGGCCGGTGAGCGTCTCCTGGCCGGACACCTTGTAGCCGAGCAGCGAGAGCGCCAGCGTGCTCTTGCCCGAGCCCGACTCGCCCGCCAGCCCGATGATCCGCCCCGGCCGCAGCGCGATCGAGACGTCGGCGAGCACCTGGGTGAGCCCGGCCGCCCGGGAGCGGTAGCCGACCGAGAGCCCGTGCGCGGCGAGGTCGGTCGCCGTCCGGATCGCCTGCGCCGTCATACCATCAGCCGTTCGTGGATGCGGTCGCCGAAGAACTGCGTGAGCGCGTCGGCGATGAGGTTGACGGCGATCGCGAGCACGCCGATCAGCAGCGCCGGCACCAGCACGCCGAGCGGGCTGACCAGCAGCAGCGACCGGTTCTGCGCGACCATCACGCCCCAGTTGGCGCTCGGCGGCTGGACACCGAG
>Ga0164243_10005562_pt1 | contig 19224 bp, 20 predicted proteins | sample OricompcompostOP_FD_108781 | JGI IMG/M metagenome (GOLD analysis project Ga0164243, IMG submission 108781) | Organic Plus compost microbial communities from Emeryville, California, USA - Original compost - Organic plus compost (OP) | ecosystem: Engineered > Solid waste > Mixed feedstock >... | reverse complement strand
TGCACCCTCTGCGTCGGCGTGGGCCAGGGCGTGTCGCTGGCGATCGAACGGGTGTGACCTGACTCTCCTTCTCCCTTGCGGGGAGAAGGTGGCCTGGAAGGCCGGATGAGGGGGCGGTTCCGCTTGGGCCGCCCCCATTTTTGTGCGCGGGGCACTCCCCGCATACTGCATGCCGGCTGTATCACGGCTGCTCGAACCACCCGTGGTGCGCTTACTGCCCGAAGCAGGTCCTACTATCCTAGAAGAACCGGAGGGCTGGCACGATGCGCGGACGATTGAGCTTTTGCTTGTTTGGGATTTGGATCGAAGGTGAGGGGTGGGGTGCGCTCTTGGCCTTTGTGCTCGCCATGATCGTATGCATCGTGGTGGGCTTACGTTCTATTTGAACGGCAGTGCGGGGGTACCCCTTTTCTTCGTATTTCAGGTGTCGTTCCTTCATCATTTCGATTCTACGAAATTCGCTGCGGCTAGGGGGCACAGATGACGGTAGCGTTTAGAGATTCGGCGCAGATCGATCCCGATCCATACGCGGTGGCCGCGATCTGGATTTCGGGAGCCACCTTCCTTCTTCAATTCATTCAGGTGGCCCGCGAAATCGGAAAGGATATCGCGGCTATACGAACCTCTAGTGCATCGAAGACGCGCCTGTCTCGCCTTGAGCAGGCTGTCGAAGAGCTTCAGCTTCAACTAGACCAATTGAATCGGACAATCGATCGAGGTTCGTCGGACCCAGAGCGCCAATTTTACGATGCACCGGTTCGGGTCGGGCGGACGGCATTGCTGCTCGATAGACATTCTTTCGATGAATTAGGAACGGGCCTGTCGCACGCGCATGTAAAGACGGGTGCATTGGCTCTTTGGGCGAACGGCCTTATTATGCAATCACCCGCGGACGCAGCGGCGATTGGAGCCGCTCTACCGCCCGAAACGGCTGAACGTCTGAATACTATTATTGCCGAGGGGCGCCCTATCCGCGAGGCTATCGCCGAAAGCCGGACTACCCTAGACGCCGCCCGTGTTGCGCTAAGGCAGATGCTCACTCGCACCGACAACGATTAGCGACTGTGCGACGGTTGGGGTGACTTAGCCACCTCCCGCACCAGCGCCACCATCCGCGCCTGCGTCGCCGTGGGCTGCCAGTCGGCGCGGGTGCAGATGCCGATGGAGCGCTCGGTGCCGGGCAGGGGGATGGGGGCCACGGCCAGCTCCGCGCCCAGCGACTCGAACGGCACCTGGCTGGCCGACAGGAAGGCCGCCCGGTCGCTCTGCAGCAAAAGGCCCCGGATCGCCACCAGCGAGCTGCACTCGATCACCCGTTTCGGCGGCTCCACCCCGCGGGCGCGGAAGAAGTCGGTGAAGCGGGCGCGCGCCGGCGTGCGGTCGTTGGGCGCCACCCACTCCAGTTCCGCCAGCGCCTCGATTCCCGGCTCCGGCGCCGACAGGATCGGATGGCCCGCCCGCACCACCACCGACAGCGGCTCCTGGAACAGTGCCGCTTGCCTCAGGCCAGGGGCGGGGGGCGGCAGGCGCAGCGCCCCCAGGATCATGTCGATCCGTCCGTGGCGCAGCCCGTCCAGCAGCTCGGCGTAGGCGCCGTCCACGATGCCGACCCGCGCGTCGGGCCGCTCGGCCAGGAGGCGGGTGACCGCGGTCGGCACGATGCGGGTGCGGGCGAGCGGCAGCGAACCGATCACCACCGCCCCGTCGGTCAGGCCCCGCCGCTCGCGCAGCTCGTCCAGCCCCTGCTCGATCTCGCGGAAGGCCAGGCTGACCCGGCGGGCCAGCGCCAGGGCCTCCGGCGTCGGCTCCGCTCCGGCGGCCGCGGCGCGGAAGAGAGGGCGGCCGGCCAGCCGCTCCAGGTCGCGCGCCCCGCGGTGCAGGCTCGGCTGGGACAGGTTCAGCGCCCGGGCCGCCGGGGCGAAGCCGCCATGCTCGACCACCGCCAGGAAGGCCCGCCACTGCACGCCGGTCGCCAGCCGGTGCAGGGCCGGGCCCTCGGCGCCGCGGCCGGCCAGTTCGCGCTCGCCCGCCTTGACCTGGGCCAGCGCCCGCTCCACCCGGCGCAGGAACAGGCGCGCCGCTTCGGTGGGAAACATGCCGGAGGGGCCCCGCTCGAACAGCGGCTCGCCCAGTGCGGCTTCCAGCTTTCCGATCGCCTGGCTGATCGCCGGCTGCGACAGGGCGAGGCGGGCCGAGGCGCGCCGCACCCCGTGCTCTTCCGCCACCACGGCGATCACCTGCAGCCGCCTGAAGCTGTAGAGCGTGTCCATCTGCGCAGGCCCTATATCAAAAACCGATCACCCGTCCCACGCTTTGGACTTGGGCGCAGGGCTTGGCCGGTGCTCAATCGCACCGGACCTTGAGCCCCCCCTTTTTGCAGTGCGGGGCCGCCACCCCACCAGCCGCAGGAGGCTCCGCTTGCCCGTTGTCGTCACCCAGATCGATCGCGTCGCCCCCGAGGTCGTCGAGGGCTTCAAGGGCCTGGGCGTGGCCACGGTGCACGAGGCCCAGGGCCGCAAGGGGCTGCTCGCTTCCTACATGCGCCCGATCTACCGGCCGGCGCACATCGCGGCCACCGCCGTCACCTGCAGCGTGGCCCCCGGCGACAACTGGATGATCCACGTGGCGGCCGAGCAGTGCCGCCCCGGCGATGTGCTGGTGGTGGCCCCGACCAGCCCCTGCGAGGACGGCTACTTCGGCGACCTGCTGGCCGGCTCGCTGATGTCGCGGGGCGTGAAGGGGCTGATCATCGACGCGGGGGTGCGCGACGCGGCCACCCTGACCGAGATGGGCTTCCCCGTCTGGTCCAAGGCGATCTTCGCCCAGGGCACGGTAAAGGAGACGCTGGGCGACGTGAACCGGCCGCTGGTCTGCGCCGGCGCCCTGATCCGGCCGGGCGACCTGATCGTGGCCGACGACGACGGGGTGGTGGTGGTCCGCCGCGAGGAGGCCGCCGAGGTGCTGCAGAAGTCTCGCGCCCGCGAGGACAAGGAGGCCGCCACCCGCGCGCGCCTGAACGCCGGCGAGCTCGGTCTCGACATCTACGGCATGCGCGAGAAGCTCGCCGCCAAGGGCCTGAAGTACGTCGACCGCGATCCGGAGGCGTAAGCCCATGCTCACCGCCATTCCCGCCACCCTGATGCGCGGCGGCACCTCCAAGGGCCTCTACTTCGCCGCCGCCGACCTGCCGGCCGACCGCGCCCGGCGCGACGCGGTGCTGCTGGCGGCGATGGGCTCGCCCGACGTGCGCCAGATCGACGGCGTGGGCGGGGCGCACCCGCTCACCAGCAAGGTCGCGGTGCTGTCGAAGTCCGAGCGGGACGGCGTCGACATCGACTACCTGTTCCTGCAGGTGGTGGTGGACAAGGCCGAGGTCTCCGACAGCCAGAACTGCGGCAACATCCTCGCCGGCGTCGGCCCCTGGGCGATCGAGAACGGCCTCGTGGCCCCGACGGGCGAGGTCACCTCGGTGCGGATCTTCATGGTCAACACCGCCGGCGTGGCGGTGGCTCACGTGCCCACGCCCGGCGGCAAGGTCGAGTACGAGGGCGACGCCCGCATCGACGGCGTGCCCGGCACGGCCGCGGCCATCCCGATCGACTTCCTGGACGTGGCGGGCTCGAGCTGCGGCGCGCTGTTCCCCACCGGCCGGGTCAAGGACGTGGTGAACGGGGTCGAGGTCACCTGCATCGACAACGGCATGCCGGTGGTGATCCTGCGCGCCTCCGACTTCGGCAAGACCGGCGAGGAGAGCCCCGAGGCGCTGGAATCCGATCCCGAGCTCAAGGCGCGCATCGAGGCGATCCGCCTGGCCGTCGGCCCGATGATGAACCTCGGCGACGTGACCAAGAAGACCGTGCCGAAGATGACCCTGGTCTCGCCGCCCCGCAGCGGCGGAGCGATCTCCACCCGCACCTTCATCCCGCACCGGGTGCACGAGGCCATCGGCGTGCTGGGGGCGGTCAGTGTCGCGACGGCCTGCGTCGCGCCCGGCTCGGTCGCCGCCGAAGTGGCGGTGGTGGACAAGGACGCCTCGCCGACCCGGCTGGAGGTCGAGCACCCGACCGGCTTCTTCACCCTCGAGATGGACGTCGAGCAGCAGGGCGATACGATCAAGGTCAACCGCTCGGCGCTGCTGCGCACCGCCCGCAAGCTGATGCGCGGCGAGGTCTATGTGCCGTCGAAAGTGTGGAGCGGCCGATGACCACGAAGATCGCCCTGATCGGCCTCGGCGAGGTCGGCCGCACCCTGGCCGAGGACCTGATCGCCCGCGGCGGGGTGGAGCTGTCCGCCTGGGACGTGAAGTTCGCCGATCCGCAGAGCCCGCCCAGCCGCGCCCTGGCCGACCTTGCGGTCCGCAAGGGCTCGGACGCCGCCGACGCCGTGCGCGGGGCCGAACTGGCGATTTCGGCCGTCACCGCCGCCCAGACCGAGGCCGCCGCCGCGGCGGCCGCGCCGGGGCTGGACAAGGCCGCGGTCTACCTCGACCTCAATTCCGCCTCGCCGGGGCTCAAGCGCGCGGCGGCGAAGCTGGTGGAAGGGCAGGGCGCCGCCTACGTGGAGGCCGCCGTGATGTCGCCGATCGGGCCCAAGCGGATCGCCGCGCCTATGCTTCTGGGCGGTGCGACGGCCGAACCGCTGCTGCCGAGGCTGCAGGCCCTGGGCTTCGCCGGGGCCCGCTTCTACGCCCCCGAGGTCGGCCGCGCCTCGGCGGCCAAGATGAGCCGCAGCGTCATCATCAAGGGCATGGAGGCCCTGTTGGCCGAGTCCCTGCTGACCGCCCGCAGCTATGGGGTCGAGGCCGACGTGATCGCCTCGCTGAACGACCTGTTCCCCGGTCCCGACTGGACCAAGCTGTCGCATTACATGATCACCCGCTCGATCGAGCATGGGGTGCGCCGGGCCGAGGAGATGCGGGAAGTCGCCCGCACCGTCTCCGAGGCGGGGATCGAGCCGCACATGAGCCGGGCGACCGTCGCCCGCCAGGAGTGGGCGCCGCAGTTCGCGGGCCTGCTCGAACGTCAAGACCTGCTCGGCCTGCTCGACGGCATGCTGGAGCACGCGAAGGAAACGCACGGGAAAGCCGCATGCTGATCATCGACTGCCACGGCCACTACACCACCGCGCCCGCGGCGCATCAGGCCTATCGCGAGGCGCAGCTCGCCGCTTTCGCCGACCCGAGCCTCGCCCCGCCCGAGGCCGCCAGGATCAGCGACGACGAGATCCGCGAGACCATCGAGGCCAACCAGCTGCGCCTGCAGCGCGAGCGCGGCGCCGACATCACCATCTTCTCGCCCCGCGCCTCGGCCATGGCCCACCACCAGGGCGACGAGGGGGTGTCCAAAGCCTGGACCCGCGCCTGCAACGACCTGATCAAGCGGGTGGTCGACCTCTATCCCGAGAACTTCGTCGGCGTCTGCCAGCTGCCGCAGTCGCCGGGCGTGCCGATCTCGCACTCCATCGACGAGCTGCGCCGCTGTGTCGAGGAACTGGGTTTCGTCGGCTGCAACCTGAACCCCGACCCGTCGGGCGGCCGCTGGACCGCGCCGCCGCTGACCGACAGGGCCTGGTATCCCTTCTACGAGGTGATGAGCGAGCTGGACGTGCCGGCCATGGTGCACGTGTCGGGCTCGTGCAACCCGAACTTCCACGCCACCGGCGCCCACTACATCAACGCCGACACCACGGCCTTCATGCAGTTCATCCAAGGGGACCTGTTCAAGGACTTCCCCAACCTGCGCTGGATCATCCCGCACGGCGGCGGGGCCGTGCCCTATCACTGGGGCCGCTATCGCGGGCTGGCCGACATGCTGAAGCGTCCGCCGCTGGGCGAGCACGTGATGAAGAACGTCTTCTTCGACACCTGCGTCTACCACCAGCCCGGCATCAACCTGCTGTTCGAAGTGATCGACCTCGACAACATCCTGTTCGGCTCGGAGATGGTGGGCGCGGTGCGGGGCGTCGATCCCCAGACCGGCTTCTACTTCGACGACACCAAGCGCTACGTCGACGCCCTGCCGCTCACCGAGGCGCAGCGGCGGCAGGTCTACGAGGGCAACGCCCGGCGGGTCTATCCGCGGCTGGACGCCATCCTGAAGGCGCGGGGGCTCTGATGGGCGCGGCCTTCACCATGGATCCGGACTGGCTCTGCTTCCACCCCTCGCCGTCCAAGCCGAAGTTCAAGCTGCCGCCCGGCGCGGTGGACGCCCACTGCCACGTGTTCGGCCCGGGCGACCAGTTCCCCTTCGCGCCCGAGCGCAAGTACACCCCTTGCGACGCCTCCAAGGACCAGCTCTTCGCCCTGCGCGACTTCCTGGGCTTCGAGCGCAACGTGATCGTCCAGGCGACCTGCCACGGCGCTGACAACCGCGCCCTGGTGGACGCCATCGCCCACTCGAACGGCAAGGCCAAGGGCGTGGCCACGGTCAAGCGCTCGGTCACCGACGAGGAGCTGAAGGCGCTCGACGCCGGCGGGGTGAAGGGCGTGCGCTTCAACTTCGTCAAGCGGCTGGTGGACGCGCTGCCGACCGACTCCCTGCGCGAGATCGCCGAGCGGATCGCGCCGCTCGGCTGGCACATCGTGATCTACTTCGAAGGGCAGGAGCTGCCGGAGCTGTACGACTTCTTCGCCGGCCTTCCCGCGCCGGTGGTGGTCGATCACATGGGCCGCCCGGACGTGACCAAGCCGGTGGACGGTCCGGAGTTCGAGCTGTTCCTGAAGCTGATGACCGAGCGGGACGACTACTGGTGCAAGGTGACCGGCCCCGAGCCCATGACCAAGCAGGGCCCGCCCTACGACGACGTCGTCCCTTTCCACCGCCGCGTGGTCGAGGAGTTCCCCGACCGCGTGCTCTGGGGCACCGACTGGCCGCATCCGAACATGAAGTCCCATATGCCTGACGACGGCCTTTTGGTGGACTACATCCCCCGCATCGCGCCCACCGCCGAGCTGCAACGCAAGCTGCTGGTGGACAACCCGATGCGCCTCTACTGGCCCGAGGAGAGGGCTTGATGGCCGACGAACGCTACGACGACATCCCCGGCACCACCGTCTTCGACGCGAAGCAGTCGCGGCTGGGCTACCACCTGAACCAGTTCTGCATGTCGCTGATGAAGGCCGAGAACCGGAAGCGGTTCCTGGCGAACGAGCGGGCCTATCTCGACGAATGGCCGATGACCGAGGCGCAGAAGCAGGCGGTCATGGCCCGCGACTACAACGCCATGCTGGCCGAGGGCGGGAACATCTACTTCCTGGCCAAGATCTTCGCCACCGACGGCAAGAGCTTCCAGTACGCGGCGGCGTTGATGACCGGCATGAGCCAGGAAGAGTACGCCGCCATGATGATCCGCGGCGGCCGCTCGCCCGAAGGCGCGCGCTACAAGGCCGAGTGGGAGGCTGCGCGCGCCGCCGTCGACCAGGGCGCGGTCCCGAAACCCGAGAGTGACAATGGCTAAGATCACCGCTGGCGTGGCCAGCTCCCACGTTCCGGCCATCGGCGCCGCCTGGGACCTGAAAAAGACCCAGGACGCCTACTGGAAACCGGTCTTCGACGGCTTCGAATTCACCAAGCGGTGGGAGGCGGAGCAGAAGCCCGACGTGGTGTTCCTGGTCTACAACGACCACGCCACCGCCTTCAGCCTGGATTTCATCCCGACCTTCGCGATCGGCGTGGCCGAGCGTTTCCAGCCGGCCGACGAGGGCTGGGGCGCGCGCCCCGTGCCGGTGGTCGAGGGCGCGCCCGATCTCGCCTGGCACATCACCCAGTCGGTGATCCAAAGCGATTTCGACCTGACCATCGTCAACAAGATGGACGTCGACCACGGCCTGACCGTGCCGCTCACCCTGATGTTCGGGCAGCCGGAGGCCTGGCCCTGCAAGGTGATCCCGTTCGCGGTCAACGTGGTCCAGTACCCGCCGCCGTCGGGCGCGCGCTGCTATGCGCTGGGCAAGGCGATCCGCAAGGCGGTCGAGAGCTTCCCCGAGGACCTGAACGTGCAGATCTGGGGCACCGGCGGCATGAGCCACCAGATCCAGGGCCCGCGCTCGGGCCTGATCAACCGGGACTTCGACACCGCCTTCCTCGACGGCCTGACCAAGGACCCCGAGGGCCTCACCAGGATCGGCCATGTGGAATACATGCGCGAGGCCGGCTCCGAGGGCATCGAGATGGTCATGTGGCTGATCATGCGCGGCGCCCTCGATGACGCCGCCAAGGAAGTCTACCGCTTCTACCACGTGCCCGCGTCGAACACGGCGGTCGGCCACATCATCCTCGAAAACCCGAAGTAAGCAGAGCGAGCCTTCGCCATGAAAATCGTCCTCGCCGGGGCCGGCGCCTTCGGCATCAAGCACCTCGACGGCCTCAAGAACATCCCGGGCGCGGAGGTTGTCTCCGTTGTCGGCCGCGAGCTCGACGCCACGCGCAAGGTCGCCGAGCAGTACGGCATCCCGCACGCCACCACCGAACTCGCCGAGGCGCTGGCCCAGCCCGGCGTCGACGCCGCCATCCTGGCCACGCCCACCCAGCTTCACGCCGCCCAGGCCATCCAGTGCATGAAGGCCGGCAAGCACGTGCAGGTGGAGATCCCGCTGGCCGATTCCTGGGCCGACGCCCAGGAGGTGGACCGGGTGCAGAAGCAGACGGGCAAGGTCTGCATGGTGGGCCACACCCGCCGCTTCAATCCCTCGCACCAGTGGGTCCACAAGCGCATCGCCGCCGGCGAACTGACCATCCAGCAGATGGACGTGCAGACCTACTTCTTCCGCCGCACCAACATGAACGCGCTCGGCCAGCCGCGCTCCTGGACCGACCATCTGCTCTGGCACCACGCCGCGCACACGATCGACCTGTTCCAGTACCAGACCGGCGAGGACATCGTGATCGCCAACGCCATCCAAGGGCCGATGCATCCGACGCTGGGCATCGCCATGGACATGTCGATCCAGCTGAAGACGACCAGCGGCAAGATCTGCACCCTGTCGCTGTCGTTCAACAACGACGGGCCGCTGGGGACCTTCTTCCGCTACATCTGCGACAACGGCACCTACATCGCCCGCTACGACGACCTGTTCAACGGCAAGGACGAGAAGATCGACGTCTCGAAGGTCGACGTGTCGATGAACGGCATCGAGCTGCAGGACCGGGAGTTCCTGTCCGCTATCGCCGAGGGGCGCGAGCCCAACGCCAGCGTGGGCAAGGTGCTCGCCTGCTACCGCGTGATGGGCCGGCTCGAAGAGCAGCTCAACGCCGCCCCGAAAATCGCCCCATGAGGACGCGCCGTCTCTCGGGCGTCGAGGTCAGCGAGATCGGCCTCGGCTGCATGAGCCTCAGCCACGCCTACGGCCGTCCCACGGAGCCGGAGGCGGCGAAGGCGTTGCTGCGCGCCGCCGTCGAGGCGGGCGTGACCCACTTCGACACCGCGGCCCTGTACGGCTTCGGCCGCAACGAGGCGCTGGTGGGCGAGGCGCTCGCGCCGTTCCGCCAATCGATCTTCCTCGCGTCCAAGTGCGGCATGACCGGCGTGGACGGCAAACGGGTGATCGACGGGCGGCCCGAGACGCTCAAGCGCACCTGCGAGGAGTCGCTGGGCCGGCTGCGCACGGAGGTGATCGACCTCTATTACCTGCACCGCGTGGACAAGGCCGTGCCGGTGGAGGAGAGCGTCGGCGCCCTGGCCGATCTGGTCCGCGAGGGCAAGATCCGGTCGATCGGCCTCAGCGAAGTCTCGGCCGGGACCTTGCGCCGGGCCCATGCCGTGCACCCGATCGCGGCGGTCCAGTCCGAATACTCGCTCTGGACCCGCAACCCCGAGATCGGGGTGCTGGAGGCGTGTCGTGAACTCGGGGCGGCGCTGGTGGCCTTCTCCCCCGTGGGCCGCGGCTTCTTCTCGGGCGCGGTGCCCGACCCGCAGGCCCTGCCGGCGGGGGACATCCGCAAGGGCATGCCGAGGTTCCAGGAGCCGCACTTCACGGCCAACCTGAAGTTCCTCGACGCGCTGCGCCGGATCGCGGCGCAGACGGGGGCGACGCCGGCCCAGCTCGCGCTGGCCTGGCTGCTGTCCAAGGGCGGGCACGTGCTGCCGATCCCGGGCACGACCTCGGTCGCCCACCTCCGCGAGGACCTCGGCGGGGCTCGGACGACGCTGTCGGCCGACGTCCTGGCGCAGCTGAACGGGCTTCAACGGCTGGTCAGCGGCCCCCGCTATCCGGCGGCGACCCAGGTCGAGATCGACACGGAGCAATTCGCCGACGAGGCCGGCTAGGTCCGGCGAAGCCGCGCCCCGGAGGCCGGGAACGGTCAAGTTGCCCGACCCGTTGCAACGGGCATGGGATACGCCAACGCCTTGATCTGCGCCCTGGACGGGGCGACTTACCGTGAGCTCGAGCCGCACCTCGACGAGGTCGATTTCGCGCGCGGCGAGGTCATCTACGAGCCCGGCCAGCCGGTGGACCGCGTCTATTTTCCGAACAGCGGGGTGGTCTCGGTTATCACCGCCATGCAGGACGGCTCCGCCGTCGAGACCGGCACGGTGGGGCGCGAGAGCGCGGTGGGGCTGATGGCGGGGCTGACCGAGGTCGCCGCCTTCAGCCGCATGGTGGGCCAGACGAACGGCCACGCGGCGGTGATCGAGTCCGCGCTGCTGCGACGCGTGGCCGAGCGCTCGCCCCGGCTGCGCCAGGCCATTGTCCGCCATTGCGACGCCTTGCTGGCGCAGGCCCAGCAGTCGGTGGCGTGCAACGCCCTCCACGACGTGGAGGAGCGCTTCTGCCGATGGCTGCTGACCTGCCAGGACCGCTCCGACACCGACGAGATGCCGCTCACCCAGGAGTTCCTGGCGATGATGCTGGGTGTGCAGCGGACCACCGTGACCCAGGTGGCCCAGATCCTCCAGGAAGCGGGCGTCATCCGGTATCAGCGCGGACGGGTGGCGGTCTGCGACCGGCGCGCGCTCGAGGGCCGCGCTTGCGAGTGCTACCGCCGGGTCCGCGACCACGCCGCGCTGGTGCTGCCGCCGGCGCCGGCCCAGGACGGCCCGTGCGCTTCTTGATCCGCTGCGTGGGTCCTCCCGGAGCGGAAGGTCGCAGGGGTTCAGTGCGCCCGGGGCGTGTGCGCCGGCGGAACCAGCACGCGGGCCGTGACGCCTCTTTCGTTGATCAGCTCGACCTGGCCGCCGAGATGCTCGGCCAGGCCGCATACCAGCTCCAGCCCTTCGCGGCCGTTGTCCCGGGCGTCGGGCATGCCCCGGCCGTCGTCGCGGACCACCAGTTCGCGGATCCCGTCCGCGCGCTCGTGGAACATCAGTTCGATCGACCCCGCCTGACCGTGGGGGAAGGCGTGCTCGATGGCGTTGGAGATCAGTTCGTGCGCGATCAGGGCCAGGGTCGACGCTTCCGCTTCGGTGACCTGCACGGCGCTGACGTCGAGCACGATGCCGATGGCGCGGCCTTCGCACACCCGCCGCCAGTAGGTCGCCGCCTCAGTCAGGTAGGCGCCGAAGTCCGTCGGGCCCTTGAAGCCGATTCGCTGCTGGAGCATGGACAATGCAGTCACCACGTCGAGCAGCCACGACAGATGACGGCGGCTGTCCGGATCGACCGCCGTCCGGAGCCGGATGTGGATCACCGCCTGTAACAACTGGAAGCTGTTGGCGAGCCGATGTCGCAGCTCGCTGATCAGCAGGCTTTCAACCGTGACGTTCGGCATGAGGCTCCCCCCGTCGTTAACGGGCTAAAGCGGAGCCGCTCGCCTCGCAAGCGAAATTCGCATCACTAGTTCACTCAAGCGAGAGTTCGCGTTAGAAAAACGCGGTGCGTCGGGTGCCCGACATTGCGTTTTGCGATCTAGGCGTAGGTTTCTGAAGAAGAGGGGCGCATGGAGACCGCTGACGAGAAGAGCCGGTGGACCGGTGGGTCGCCGGGCTGATGGGCCGAGGGCTCGAACGGCGGATCCTCATTGTTGAAGATCAGGCGATCCTCGGCATGGAGCTGGAGTTCGTCCTGGAGCAGGCGGGGCATCACGTGGTCGGCGTCGCGGCCGATGCGCGCCAGGCGCTTTCGCTGGCGTCCGAGGCGCGACCCGATCTCGCCATCGTCGACATCAACCTGAGGGACGGGAAGAGCGGCGTGCGGATCGCCGCGCTGATGGCCTCCGAGCTGGGGGTCACGGTCCTGTTCGCGACCGCCGAGCCCGAGCTGATCCCCGAACAGTTCGCGGGCGCCTACGGGGTGGTGGTGAAGCCCTATTCGGCCCCTTCGGTCCATGCGGCCGTGGACTATTGCCTCGCGCTGCGGGACGGCGTGGACCCGGGTCCGCTGCCCAGTCAGCTCCAGCTCGCCCCTTGGCTGGCCGCCCTGCAGCGCAGCCGCGACGACGGCGAAGGCAGCGGGGTCCATTGATTTATCCGCTCATTCCGGCGGAAGCCGGGACTCCGGTTTTGAGCCGGAGCACCGAGCTGGAAAGGACTGGATCCCGGCTTCCGCCGGGATGAGCGGCGTTGGGATCGCGGCGGCTCAGCCCACCAGTCGGCGCACCAGCTCGAGGTCGGACGGCTTGTCCACGTCGATGGCGGCGCGGCCGAAGGGCAGTTCGACCACCGCCGCGCGGGCGCCGGCGAGCCGGCTCAGGCGGTCGAGCGCGGCCGGCAGCGTCAGCACCCCAAGGGCGAAGCGCACCGCAGTCCAGGGGCCAAGCCTGCCCACCAGCTTCAGCGGCTGCTTGCGCAAGGATTCCGCCTCGCGCCACAGGGCGACGATCCGCGCCGCCTCCGGTCCCGCCAGATGGAACAGGTTGCAGCCCGACCAGGCGCCGTCGGCGAACCGGAGGAAGGTCCGCTTGGTGTCGGGCGCGGCGGCCATGACGGCGGCGGCCGGGGCGAGGGCGGCGGCCAGGGCGGCGTCGGCGGGCGCATGGGCCAGGAAGTAGCGCACCCACTCCGGCTCCAGCAGCGCATGGTCGGCGGTCGTCACCAACAGGGGCGCGCCCAGCGCCGCGAGCCCGGCCTCGACGCTCGCGCTCGGCCCCGCCTGCGCCGGAAGGGCCTCGACCGTGGCCGAGGCGGGCAGGGCGCCCGCCCGCCGCAGCTCCTCGATCAGCTCGGGCCGCTCGATCGCCACCGCGATCCGCGTCATGCCGGCGGCGGCCAGGGTGTCCAGCACGCGCGCAAGCATCGGCCGGCCGCCGACCTCGATCATCGCCTTGTGGCTGACGCCCGCGTGCTCGGCGAGCGGATCGCCCGGCCCGCGCGATCCCGCCAGCACCAGAGCGGTCGTCGTTGGGCCGGTGGTCGCGACGGTCAAGCGAGCGCCTTGCCGTAGATGCGATAGGCCTTGTAGCGCTCGCCGCCCACCGCTTCGATGATCCGGCGCATCGGCTTGTTGTCCTCCAGGATCCAGGACATCTCCACGCGGGTGATGCCGGCCTTGAGCGCTTCGCGCCGCAGGTTGTCGATGATCAGGAACGGCAGCATGGCGCCGCGCACGTCCGAAAAGGCCGAGCGCTTCACGCCCATCAGCGGCAGGCGTCCGGACTTCACCCCCGCCACCTTCAGCCGCCACAGCAGCTTGACGATCCCGAACGGGAAGAGCCGGCCGTCGAGGTCGCGCACGGCCTCGTTCAGATTCGGCAGCACCACGCCGAAGCCCACCGGCTGGCCGTCCACTTCCGCGAACCAGAACAGCTTCGGATTGAGCAGCAGCTTCAGCGACTTGCCCAGGTGATCGGTCTCGGCCTCCGTCAGCGGCGTGAAGCCCCAGTTTCCGGCCCAGGCGTCGTTGAAGATCTCGGTGAGGGTCCGGACCTCCTCGTCGTAGCGCTTCAGGTCCAGCGGGCGCAGCGTCACGCCCGGCGGCGGGCCGCGCTCGATCCGGCGGCGTGCGGCGGCCGGAATGTCGGTGGTGGTGTCGCAGATGTAGGCGAAGACGTCCTTCACCTTGGCGTAGCCCTGCTCCTCGACCCGTCCGCCGGCGTAGCGAGGATCGTGGCCCATCATCAGCATCGGCGGGGTGTCGAAGCCGTCGACCAGCAGCCCGATCTCCTCGTTGATCGACAGGTTGAAGGGGCCGAGCGCGCGTGTCTGGCCCCGCGCCTTCAGCCAGCCCTCGGCGGCGGCGAACAGGGCCGCGAACACGGCACCGTCGTCTTCGGCCGCGATCATGCCGAAATAGCCGGCCGGCCCTTCCGGGTCGGGCGGGGCCAGCCTGTCGATCTGGGCGCTGATCCGTCCCACGTCGCGGCCGTTCCGCACGGCCAGGAAGAAGGCGGCCTCCGCGTGCTGGAAGAAGGGATTGACCTTGGCCGACAGCGCCTCGCGCCGCTCCATCAAGAGCGGAGGCGACCAGGCCGGGTCGCCGGCGTTCAGGCGAAGCGGCAGGCGGACGAACCGCTCCATCTCGGCCGGGGAACGGGCCTCGACGATCGTGATCGGTTGGGACAAGCGGGCTAGCCTTCCAGATGGACCATGGCCGCCCCGGCGAGGGCGGCGAAGAGCACCGGACCGCCCCAGGCGGCGAGCAGCGGCGGCAGGACGCTGGTCTGGCCGAGCGCGGTCAGGACCCCGTCCACCATCAGGAACAGCAGGCCCGCCCCCAGGCTGAACATCATCAGCGTGGCCTGGTTGTTGCGCTGCTGCGCCAGCGCGGCGGGCGCGGCGAGCAGCATCATGACCAGGATTCCCAACGGTTCGGCCAGGGCCCTCTGCACCCGCGTCTGGTAGAATCCGGGAGACCTGTCCGCGGGCCGGTCGCCGCGCATGGCCCGGAGCGCCTGGGCGGTCGATATCCGGTCGTCGGGCCAGAACACCGAGGTCACGTCCTGGGGCTTCAGATCGGTGGCCCAGGCCTGGTCGCGGGGCGGCGTGCTGGACAGGGTGGTCGGTGCGATGGCGAGCGTTCCGGCCTGGGTGAGCCGCCATTGGCCCGGCGCCACGTAGTCGGCGCGGGCGGCCTCCAGCCGTTCGGCGAGCCTGCCGCGCCCGTCGCGGCGGTAGATGCGCACCCCCTCGATCCGGCGCCCGTCGGGAGAGGCCGACTGGGCGTGGACCACGTAGGCGCCGCTGCGGAACCAGACCGATTTGTCGGGCGCGGGCCTGCCGGGCTCGGCCTGGGCGGGGGGCGCGCTCGCTTCCCCCCACAGGTTGAAGGCGTGCTGGCTCCGCGGGGTCACCTGGTCGGCGATGAGGAAGTAGATCGCTCCGATCAGCAGGCAGGCGGGCGCCAGCAGCAGCACGATCCGGTAGATCGTCACCCCTGTGGCCCGCAGCGCCGCCATCTCGCTGTTGCGCGCCAGGCCCGTGAAGCAGGTGAGGGCGCCGATCAGCACGCTGACGGGCATGATCTGCTGCACCATCACCGGCAGGCGCAGCAGCTCGTATTTGAAGATCCCGCCGAACCCGAGCCCGCGCTCCAGCACGTCCGAAGCCGCCTCGAACAGGTCCACGATGATCAACAGGCCGACCAGCACCAGCAGGGTGGCCAAGGTCCGCTGCAGCAGCATCTTCGACAGGTAGCGGAACAGCACGCCGCGCATCAGGCGCCTCGGCTTCCTGGGCGCCCCGGCACGCATCGCGCCAAGCCTGCGACCTTAGGCGCGGGCATGCGGCGCTTGAGCGGGGTTGGACGGGGCGGGCATGGCGCCGATATAAACGCTTTGTTCGCCACCGACGAGCGTTTCGCGCGCCGCCCCGCGTGGATGTCATAGAAGTTCCACGCCCAGCGTCAGAATGCCGGCGAATTCGGCTCAGAATCGAGGGTCCATGACCTTACGGGCTTCAGTCCACCCGAAGGCGCTGGCAGGCGCCGCAGCCGTCGGCTGCGTCCTGGCGGCTGCGCTCGCCGCGCCTGCATCGGCCGCGGCGGCCTGCGCGCCCGCCCAGCTGACGGTGACCGTCGACAACCTGCATTCCGCGCGCGGCGAAGTTGCGGTCGAGCTCTACGCGGACAGCGAGAAGGGCTTCCTCAGCAAGGAGACCCGGATCCAGAGGGTGCGCCAGAAGCTGGACCGGGCCGGCGCCGAGGTGTGCCTGACCCCGCCCGGCCCCGGCTACTACGCGCTCGCCGTCTACCACGACGAGAATGGCGACCACCGGTTCAACAAGAACGCCCTCGGCCTGCCCACCGAAGGCTTCGGCCTCTCCAACAACCCGCCGCTGCGGCTCGGCAAGCCGACCTTCCGCTCGGTGCGGTTCCAGTTCGAGGGCGGGACCGAGGTCACGGTCCACATGCGCTACCTGCTCTGAACCAACCTTCCTTCCCCGCAAGCAGGGGAGCAAGGCGATTGCGGCCCGCCCGCTACCGCCCCGCCGACGCCTGCTGGGCCCCGGCCTTGGCCGCCGCCGCCCGCTCGTCCGCGCGCGCGCCCTCCAGAATGCCCCGCATGGCGTAGTTGCCCTCGTGGCAGGCGTACTCGTACTGCAGCCCCTTGGCGGTGGTGAACTCGTACTCGCCGCCCCAGGGCTGGGTGTAGACCCCCGGATCCTCGACCTTGAACTGGTAGAGGACGCGGTCGGGGGCCACGCGGGTGAAGCGCTCCGTCAGGTGCAGGGCCGGGGAGTTGTAGCGCAGCTGTTCGGGCTGGAAGTTGACGGTGTCCACCACAAGGGTGTCGCCTTCCCAACGACCGACGGAATCGCCGAACCAGCGCGGGATGTCGCTGTGCTTGGCGCCCAGCCGGATGACGCGGGCGTCGTGGCTCATCTCGGCGACGATGACCACCGTGTCCTTGTTCTGCTGGAACAGCCAGGTGTTGTTGTAGATCGAGGGGTTCAGCAGGGCCCCGGTCGAGATGTTCTGACTGACCAGACAGCGGTCGGGCAGGCCCCGGTCCTCGGGATTGTCGGCCTTGCCGCCGGGGCCGAAGGCCGCTGGCCGCGGGGCGTCCGGCTTGCGCGGGATGCGGCCGTCCTCGGGGAAGGTGATCAGCGAGGTCCGCGGCTGTCCGTTCACCCGCATCAGGTGCGGGGTGTCGTCGAACCAAGCCTGGTTATAGCTGCACTGGATGTTGAAGGCGGCCTGGGCGGTTTCGCATTCGGCCCGGAACTTGTCGTTCTCCGAGTGCCCGGCCTCCACCTTTTCGGCCTGCAGCCCTTCGGCTTTGGCGAGCTCCTCCGGCGTCGGGACAAGGCCGGCGCCGTACTGCGGATTGCGCTCCATGCGCGTCAGCGTCTCGTTGCTCCAGGTCCCGGACAGGTCCGGCTGCCCGAAGCTGTTGCGAGGCGCCTTGTAGGAGGAGGCCGCGCCCGCGGCCTGCGCTTGACCAGCCGCTGCGGCCAAGATGATCGACGCGACCGCGCCAATCGTTACGCTCGAAGCCTTGGTGTTCATCACGGCCTCCCATGCGCCTCTGTCGTGGTCACAATACTCCTTGAGCAAGCAGGTTGAAGCAATTCGCGGTTAGTCGAGTGTTGATGGCGCGCCGCCCAGGGCCCGGCTAAGCTGGCCGAGCGGGGGGCCTTGATTGATCTAGCCATTGCTCTTGTCGTCCTCGTGGCGATTGGACCGCTTACGATCCATGGCGTCCGCCTCGCCAGGAAGCACCGCCGCATAGCGTTCGCAGCCTCGACCCTGCTTTTGCTCTTCGGCGTGAACTCCAATGTCGCCCCGCCGCCTCCGCCGAAGATCGAGGCGGTCGAGCGCGAGGAGGAGCAGGCGGCCGACGACGAGCCGAAGTGAAGTCGGCCTGTCACTCCGCCGAAAGCCGGCGCGTGACGCTTGGCCGCCGCACGCCATGGCGGTCCGTCGCGTCGCCGACGAGCCAGCCGGCGGGGCACGATCCGACCAGGCTGTAGCGCCGCACCTGCCTGTAGGCTTCGTGTCCATCGCCGATGACGTCGAGATCGCTGATCGAGAAGGTCGCCACGAAGTCCTTGGACAGGTCGCCTTTGAGCGTCGAGGAAACCCCGAGCGTCCTGTCCCCAAGACGACAGCGAAGCGCATGGCGGCCCGGCTCCTGGATCGGGTCGCCGATCGGCCGGCAATCGCGGCCGTCGAGCTGGGGCAGGGCGTGGGCGAAACCGCTCCGCAGCACTGCGTCGGTGCAGAGGAGGGCGGGCCGCCATCCTGCGGGCTGCGGGACGGCTTCGATCGACCAGAGTTGCAGCGGATCGGTCGCGGCCTGCCGCGCCTGCCAGAACCGTCCGTTTGCTCCATTCGCGCCATGCGAGCCGAGCTGGAATGCGGCCGCGGAGACCACGGCGGCGACGGCGATCAGCGCGGGCGCCGCAACGGCGATCTTCTCGCTCGACATCACGCGCTCTCCGATGGCTACGTATGTAATAAGTTACGAGCGTAATTTTCCATGTCAACGGCGCGGCTGGAGACGCCGCGGGCCGCCGCCTCCTGTGACCTTGGTGACGCAATTCGGCCTAAGCCGTTGTCCCCCCTCTCGTTTGCTTGACACCCGGCGCCTATCTGGGGCGTTGTGACGGTTTAGCTAATGGGGGTGTGGACTGTTACGGCTCGACGATACCCTGGTTGCGGACCACCGACGCACCGCCCGCGCGGGCCGGGTCGGGCTGGTGCGCAATCCCCTGAGCCGGCGCAACCGCAACGGCGAGCCCTGGTGGCGCGAACTGGGCGACCCCGACCTTTTGCGGGCCGAGCCCTCGACGCCTGAAGAACTGGTCGCGGCGCTCAAGGATTTCGCCCGGCGCGAGGTGTCGCTGCTGGTGATCGACGGCGGCGACGGCACGGTGCGCGAGGTCCTGACCGCGCTGCCGCTCGCCTTCGGCGACCGGCCGCCGGCGCTGGCCGTGCTCGCCTCTGGCACCACCAACCTTATCGCTGCGGACGTGGGCGCGGGGCGCCCGGACCCCGCCACCATCGCCATGCTGGCCCAGATCGCCCGCTCCGGCGCCCGCGCCGCCAGCGTGCAGCGCCGCTCCGCGCTGGAGGTGAGCTGGCCCGACGGTTCCCGCCGTCCGGTCGCCGGCATGTTCCTGGGCGCGGCCGCCTTCACCCGCGGCACGGACCTGTCGGTTCGCCTGGTGCGCCAGGGCAAGATCGACGAGGGCGCGGGCATCGCCGCCACCATCCTGGCCGGCGTCGCACAGACCTTCGCCGGGCCCGAGCGCGACCGCTGGCTCGGCGGCGACCCCATCGGGGTGACGGCCGACGGTCGGGAGTACCGAGCCGGCCCTCGTTTCCTGTTCCTGGCCACCACCCTGCAGAAGCTGGTGCTGGGGCTCTGGCCGTTCTGGGGCGACGGCCACGGCGATTTGCGCTACCTCGAC
>Ga0164243_10005561_pt1 | contig 19224 bp, 16 predicted proteins | sample OricompcompostOP_FD_108781 | JGI IMG/M metagenome (GOLD analysis project Ga0164243, IMG submission 108781) | Organic Plus compost microbial communities from Emeryville, California, USA - Original compost - Organic plus compost (OP) | ecosystem: Engineered > Solid waste > Mixed feedstock >... | reverse complement strand
GTGCCCGGACCGATGATCAGTGAGCAACGGACCACGGCGGCCGACGGCGCCAGCGCGCGCACCGCCGTCTCCGCCGCCGCCTTGGCCGCGCCGTAGGCGAAGACCGGGGACGGGTCCTCGTCGTCACCGTACGGCTCCGGCCGTCCACCGTGGACGGCGTCGCTGGACAGGTGGACGAGCCGGGCACCCACCTCGGCCGCGGCGGTCGCCACGTGCGCGGCGCCGGTCGCGGTGACGGCCCACTCGGCGTACCCGTAGGCGGTGTTGACCACTGTCCGCGGCCGGATGTCGCCGACGAGCCGGCGCACCGCGGCGTCGTCCCGCACGTCGAGCGGCACCCACCGGACGCCCGGCACGTCACCGGCAGCCCGCCGGTAGCTGGCCACGACCGTCGTGCCGGCCGCGGCCGCCTGCCGGCACAGCTCGCCGCCGAGGTAGCCGCTGCCCCCGACGACGAGCAGCGTCACGGTGTGTGCTCGACGGGAACCGCGACCCCGGCCGTGCCGACGTTGGCGGCGGGAGTGGCCTTCGGCTTCGCGTCGACGCCCGCCTCAAGCCGCTGCTGGGCCGTGATCGGCGTCGGCGCCCCCGTCAGCGGGTCGTAGCCGCCCCGCGTCTTCGGGAACGCGATCACCTCGCGGATCGAATCGGCGCCGGCGAGCAGCATGCAGACGCGGTCCCATCCGAACGCGATGCCGCCGTGCGGCGGCGGCCCGTACTTGAACGCCTCCAGCAGGAAGCCGAACTTGTCGGCCGCCTCCTCCTCGGAGATGCCGAGCAGCGAGAAGACGCGGCGCTGCACGTCGGCCCGGTGGATACGGACGGAGCCGCCGCCGATCTCGTTGCCGTTGCAGACGATGTCGTAGGCGTAGGCGAGGGCCTGGTCGGGGGCCTCCTCGAAGCGGTCCAGCCAGTCGGCGTTGGGCGAGGTGAACGGGTGGTGCACCGCCGTCCAGCCGCCCTCGTCGTCCTTTTCGAACATCGGCGCGTCGGTGACCCAGCAGAACGCCCACGCGTCGGGGTCGGCGAGGTTGGCCCGCTTGGCGATCTCGACCCGCGCCGCGCCGAGCAGCTCCTGCGCCTCCCGGGGATTGGTGGCGGCGGCGAAGAACACCGCGTCGCCGGGCTTGGCGCCGACCGCGTCGGCGAGCCCGTCGAGGTGCGCGGCGCTCAGGTTCTTGGCGACCGGGCCGCGCGGCTCGCCGGTCTCGGCATCGAGCACGACATACGCGAGGCCGCGCGCGCCGCGGGCCTTCGCCCAGTCCTGCCAGCCGTCGAGTTCCTTGCGGCTCTGGGCCGCACCGCCGGGCATCACGACCGCGCCGACGTAGCCGCCCGCGTCGATCGCGTTCGCGAACACCCGGAACTCGGTGCCGCGCAGGTAGTCGGTCAGCTCCGTCAGCTCCACGCCGTAGCGCAGGTCGGGCTTGTCGGAGCCGTAGCGCGCCATCGCGTCGTGCCAGGTGATCCGCGGAATCGGCCGCTCGATCCGGTGGCCGGCCAGCTCCTCCCAGAGCGCGGCGACGATGGCCTCGCCGAGGTCGATCACGTCGTCCTGCGTGACGAACGACATCTCGATGTCGAGCTGGGTGAACTCGGGCTGCCGGTCGGCGCGGAAGTCCTCGTCGCGGTAGCAGCGCGCGATCTGGTAGTAGCGCTCCATGCCGGCCACCATCAGCAACTGCTTGAAAAGCTGAGGGGACTGCGGCAACGCGTACCAGCTGCCGGGTTGCAACCGCACGGGAACGAGGAAGTCGCGGGCTCCCTCGGGCGTGGACCGGGTCAGCGTCGGCGTCTCGATCTCGTGGAAGTCGCGGTCGTGCAGGACCCGGCGGGCGATCTGGTTGGCGCGGCTGCGGAGCTTGAGGGCGTTGGCCGGACCGGTGCGGCGCAGGTCGAGGTAGCGGTGCCGGAGCCGGATGTCGTCGCTCGCCTCGATGGTGTCGTCGATGGGCAGCGGCAGCGGCGCGGCCTCGGACAGCACCTCGAGGGCCGTGGCGTTGACCTCGATCTCACCGGTGGCGAGGTCGGGATTCTCGTTGCCGGCCGGACGGCGGGCGACCTCGCCCTCGACCCGGACACAGAACTCGTTGCGCAGGTGGTGCGCGTCCTCCTCGCGGAAGACCACCTGGACCACACCCGACCCGTCGCGGAGGTCGACGAAGATGACCCCACCATGATCACGGCGGCGCGCCACCCAGCCGGCCAGGGTCACCGCGCTGCCGGCGTCCGCGGGACGCAGGCTTCCGGCATGATGGGTACGGATCACGGCGGTCGCTCTCCTCGACATGGGGTACGGCGTTCTCAGCGCTCGATTCTCGCAGGGTTGGTTCCCGGCGGAAGCCCGCACCCCCGCCCTGTGGATAACGTGGCGATGGGGTACGACGGTTATCCACAGGCCACCCAAAGCTGTCGTACATGAGTTCTAAGGTTGGCGCGTGCCCGTCGAACGCTGGTCTCCCGACAAGGTCCTCTCGCTCGCTCCCGATCCGGGGGTGGGCCGGAGCGCGCGCGGCCTCGTCACCGCCGCCCACTGGGCCGGCCAGGGACGCCTCGACGACGTGCTCTGGGGGCTGTGCAAGGGCTCCGGCGCGCGGCCCTACCAGGTCTGCGTCGACCTGACCGGGCCGGCCTACAGGTGCTCCTGCCCGAGCCGCAAGTTTCCGTGCAAACACGCGGTGGGGCTGATGTTGCGCTGGGCCAACAACGGCGTCGGTCCGTCGGAGGAGCCGCCGCCCGACTGGGTGGTCGAGTGGCGGTCGGCCCGCGCCGGCCGCGGCGACCGGCCGGCCCGCTCGCCGCGCGCGCCGGCCGAAGGGCTGGCCGATCCAGTGGCGGCGGTCAAGCGTGCCCAGCGGCGGGCGGACCGGGTCGCGGCCGGCCTCGTGGAGCTCGACCGCTGGCTCGCCGACCAGGTCGAGCAGGGGTTGGCCGCCGCGGAGCGGGCCGGCCACCGGCCCTACCAGGAGATGGCCGCGCGGCTGGTCGACGCGCAGGCGCCGGGCGTCGCCGGCGCGGTCCGGCGGCTGGGCTGGCTGGTCGGCGTAGGGGCCGACTGGGCCGACCGCCTGCTGGCCGAGTTGGCGCTGCTCCGGCTGCTCGTGGTCGCCCACGGCCGGCTGCCGGCGCTGCCGCCGCCGTTGGCGGCGACGGTCCGCTCCCGGGTCGGCTACCCGGTCGCCACCGACGACGTGCTGGCCGAGCCCGAGGTCCGCGACCGGTGGGCGGTGCTGGGCCGGTTCGACAGCGCCGACGAGCGGCTCGCCAGCCGGCGCACGTGGCTGCGGGGCGAGGCGACGGGACGGTTCGCGCTGGTGCTCGCGTTCGCGCCGGTCGGCCAGTCGCTGCCCGACGATCTCGAGCCGGGCACGGTGGTCGACGCCGGGCTCTGTTTCTACCCCGGCGCGGTGCCACGGCGTGCGCTGGTCAAGGGGCGATACGGCGAGCCCGTCACCGTGCACCGGCCCCCGGCCGGGGCGGTCCCGGTGCGCGTGGCGCTGGCCGGGCACGGCCGGGCGGTGGCGGCCGAGCCGTGGCGGGAGTCCACGCCGATGCTGCTCGCCGACGTCACCCCCACCGGCGACGGGCACCTCGTCGACGGCGCCGGCGACGCGATCGCGCTGCACCCCGAGGACGACCAGCCGTGGTGGTTGTTCGCCGCCACGGGAGCACGGCCGGTGGTCGTCGCCGGTGAATACAGCCACGCCGGATTCCGGCCGCTGGCCGCCTGGCCCGACGGACGCCACGTGGCCGCCGTCCCGGGCGAGCCACGGGCCGTGCTCGGCGGGTCGGGCGAGGTCCCGGCCGACCTGCTCTCGGCCGCCCTGGTGGGCACGGCCCGGCGGCCCTGGTCGGCGGGGGTCGTCGACATGGGCGGCGGTCACCGTCTGCGACTGGGCGTCCAGGGCGGCGACGGCTTCCACCAGAACGCGGCGGATCGGCACGACAACGGCACCGGCCCCGCCTCGCCCGGCAGTCAGGTGCCGGGAGGCGGGTCCGGCGAGGCGGCGCGCGCGCTGTTGGAGGCGGTCGCGGTCGCGGTGACGTACCGCCGGGCCGGTGAAACACCCGCGCGCGGTGGGCCGGTGATGGCGCCGGCGCCGGAGGAGACCCGACCGATCGTGCCGGCGCGGGCGGCGGAGCGGCTCGACATCCTGCTCGCCGAGGGTGCCACCGGCTGGGGCGGCCCGGCTCAGCGGGCGGTGCTCGGGCAGTGGCTGGCCGAAGCCGGCCGGCGACGGCTCCTGGTCCCTCCGGAGACGCTGCCCGGCCTGCTCGACCTCGGCCGGCGCGACACGGCGCTCCGTCCGGCGCTCGCGCCGGTCGCCGGACGCCGCGGCCGCTGGCTGGCGGAGAAGCGGACCGACTGGCGCTACCTGCGGGACATCGGCGGCGAGGGTGCCGCGGACACGTCCGACTGGGCCACCGGCACACCCGGCGAACGCCTGGCCCACCTGGTCGCGCTCCGGTCGTCGGATCCGGCGGCGGGGCTCGCCCTGCTGGCCGCGGACTTCGACACCGAGGCCCCGCACGAGCGCGTGCGCCTGCTCGGCGCGCTCGAGACCGGCCTCGACCTGCGCGACGAGCCGTTGCTCGAGCGTGCCCTCGACGACCGGCGGCGCGAGGTCCGGCAGATGGCCGCGGAGCTTCTGCGCAGGCTGCCCGGTTCCCGGCTCGGGCGGCGGATGGCCGCGCGCGCCGCCGCCAGCGTCGCCGTCGCGGACGGCGCGTTCACGGTCACGCCGCCGGCGGCGATCGACGCGGCCATGCTCCGCGACGACGTCGACCCGTCGCCACCACGCGGGGTGGGGCTCGGCGCCTGGCTGCTGGAAGAGGTCGTCGCGGCGACGCCGCTGTCGTTCTGGCACGAGCTGACCGGCCGGGATCCGGCCGGCGTCGTGGCGCTGCCCGTCGCCGACGGCTGGCGGCCGGTGCTGCTGCGGGGCTGGGCACGCGCCACCGCCGCGCAGCGCGACCCGGTCTGGGCGGCGGCGTTGCTCGACGCGGCCGGTCCGGGACCCGGGCCAGCCGGCGTGGCGCACGCGCAGGGCGACGGGCTCGGTGACCGGCTGGCGTGGCCGCTGCTGGAGGTGCTGCCGGTGCCGGAGCGCGGCCGCCGGGTCGCCGCCGCGTTGCGGGCCGACATCGCCGTGGGGATCCGGCTGCTCCACTTCTGCGGCGACGACTGGCCCGAGGAGCTGGCATCGGCCGTGCTGCGGGCAATGGCCACGCTCGCCCCCGACAACGCGTGGCAGCTCTCGGAGCTGTGCCGGCTCGCGATGCCGGCGATGCCGACAAGCTTCGTCGGCCGGGTCGAGGCGCTGGTGCGCGCGCTCGACGGCGTGCCCGAAGCCCGCCGGTCCGCCCGCTACCTCGCCCAGCTCGCCGCCGTGCTGGGGTTCCGCCACGAGATGACCGAGGAGTTCGCATGACCGCACTGCGTCCCCACGCGGAGCAGCTCTACGCCGAGGAGCTGGCCGCGCTGGCCGCCGACGACGACCGGCCGCGTCCGCCCGGCTGGCGCCTGTCGCCGCAGGCGGTGGTCACCTACCTCCTCGGCGACGGCGGCAAGATCACCCCCAAGTACATCGGCTCCCGGCGGCTGATGGAGATCGCGGTCGCCACACTGGCCACCGACCGCGCGCTGCTGCTGCTCGGCGTGCCCGGCACCGCGAAGACCTGGGTGTCCGAGCACCTGGCGGCGGCGATCTCCGGGGACTCCACGCTGTTGGTGCAGGGCACCGCCGGCACGCCCGAGGAGGCGATCCGGTACGGGTGGAACTACGCGCGGCTGCTCGCCGAAGGCCCGTCGACGGCGGCGCTGGTGCCCAGCCCGGTGCTGCGGGCCATGGAGACCGGCGCGATCGCCCGCGTCGAGGAGCTGACCCGCGTCCCGTCGGACGTGCAGGACGCGCTGATCACGATCCTCTCGGAGAAGACGCTGCCGATCCCGGAACTCAACACCGAGGTGCAGGCACAGCGCGGGTTCAACCTGATCGCGACGGCCAACGACCGCGACCGCGGCGTCAACGAGCTGTCGAGCGCGCTGCGGCGCCGGTTCAACACGGTGGTGCTGCCGGTGCCGGCGACCGCCGACGAGGAGATCGACATCGTGACCCGCCGGGTGGCGCAGCTGGGCCGCTCGCTGGACCTTCCGGAGGCCCCGGCCGCGCTCGACGAGATCCGCCGGGTCGTGACCGTCTTCCGCGAGCTGCGCGAGGGCCAGACCGACGACGGCCGCACCAAGCTGAAGTCGCCGACCGGCACGCTCTCCACCGCCGAGGCCATCTCCGTGGTCACCAACGGGATGGCGCTGGCCGCGCACTTCGGCGACGGCGTCCTGCGGGCCGGTGACGTCGCGTCGGGGATCGTCGGCGCCGTGGTCAAGGATCCGGTCTCCGACCGGGTCGTCTGGCGGGAGTACCTCGAGACCGTCGTCCGTGAGCGGCCCGGCTGGGCCGACTTCTACCGTGCCGCCCGCGATGCCTGAGCGCTACTACGGCATCCGCCACCACGGACCCGGCTCGGCCCGTGCGGTCGTCCGCGCGCTGGCGGAGCAGCGGCCCGACATCCTGCTGGTGGAGGGTCCACCGGAGGCGGACGACCTCATCCGCTTCGTCGCCGACGAGCGGCTCCAGCCACCGGTCGCGCTCCTCGGGTACGCCGTCGACAACCCGCGCCGCGCCGCCTTCTGGCCGTTCGCGGTCTTCTCCCCGGAGTGGCAGGCGATCCGATGGGCGGTGGACAACAACGTCCCGGTGCGCTTCTTCGACCTGCCGTTCGCGTACCGTCTCAGCCGCGGCGAGCCGGCGCCGGAGCCGGGGCCGCACGACGGGTCGGACCCGGGTGACCCGCCGGAGACGGCCGACCCCGCCCGTTCCGCCGTCCTGTCCCACCGAGGCGGCGCCGGCGGCCGGGCGGCCGGCGTCTGGGGCCGTCGGTCAGCGGCGCCGGCGGGGAGTCACGGCACGGAGATCAGCGCGGAACACGGCCCGGACGCCCGCCGCCAGCCCGAACCGGGCCGCGATCACGGCTCCGAACCAGACCGCCACCGCGACCCCGGATCAGGCGGTCACCGCGACCCGGACGCGAGCACCGGCGGGACGGCCGCGCGGACGCGGAGCGCGGCCACGACGGCGCCGGAGGGCGAGCCCGACGAGCTGGCGGGGCCCGCACCCGGTCCGCCGGAGCCGGAGCTGCGGCCCGTCGACCCGATCGGCGAGCTGGCGGCGGCCGCCGGCTACGACGACCCGGAGCGCTGGTGGGAGGACTGGGTCGAGCACCGCGACACCCCGGCGTTCGAGGCGATCGCGGAGGCGATGGCGGAGGTGCGGGGCGGCGCGCGGGAGGATCCGTACGACCTCGTGCGCGAAGCGCACATGCGGCAGGTCCTGCGGCAGGAACGCAAGCGGCACGGCGAGATCGCGGTCGTCTGCGGCGCCTGGCACGTCCCGGCGTTGGGTGCCAAGGTCACCGCCGCGCACGACGCCGCCCTCCTCAAGGGCGGGAAACGGCGCGGGCGGGTGGCCTTCACCTGGGTGCCGTGGACGTACGGGCGGCTGGCGTCGTGGCAGGGGTACGGCGCCGGCGTCTCGTCCCCGGGGTGGTACCACCACCTCTTCACCACCAGCGACGACGTCGTGGCGCGCTGGCTTGTCTCGGCCGCCGGGGTGCTGCGGGAGGAGGGCGTCGACACGTCGTCCGCCCACGTGATCGAGGCGACGCGGCTGGCGGAGGCGCTGGCCGCGATGCGGGGCCGGCCGCTCGCCGGGCTGGCCGAGGTCACCGACGCGGCCGGAGCGGTCCTCTGCGAGGGAGACGACCTGCGGCTGCGGCTGATCGGCCGGCGGCTGGTGGTCGGTGAGCGGCTCGGCGAGGTGCCCGACGACGTGCCGACCGTTCCCCTGGCGCGCGACCTGGAGGCACGCCAACGGGCCGCCCGACTCAAGCCCTCGGCGCTCGAACGGGCCCTCGACCTCGACCTCCGCAAGGACACCGACCTGGCCCGCAGCCACCTGCTGCACCAGCTGCGCTGCCTCGACGTCCCCTGGGGCGAGCCGGACGAGCGGCGCGGCAGCACCGGTACGTTCCGCGAGGAGTGGGCCCTGCGCTGGCAGCCCGAGTTCGCGATCCGGTTGGTCGAGGCCAGCGGGTACGGCACGACGGTGGCCGCGGCGGCCACGACGCGTGTGGTGAACGCCGCGGCGAAGGCCACGACCCTGGCCGAGGTGACGGCGCTGCTGGAGACGTGCCTGCTCGCGGACCTGCCCGCGGCCCGGCCGGCGGTGCTGCGGGCCCTCGACGCCCGGGCCGCCGAGGACGCCGACGTCACGCATCTGATGGCGGCGATCCCCGCGCTGGCGCGGACGGTGCGCTACGGCGACGTGCGACGCTCCGACGTGGCCGGTGTCACCGCCGTCGTGCGCGGCCTGCTCGCCCGGATCTACGCGGGGCTGCCGGCCGCCGCGACGGCGCTCTCCGACGAGGCGGCGGCGGCCCTCCGCGACCACGTGGACGCCGTCCACGCCGCGGTCGCCCTGCTCGGCGACGACGGGGAACGGGCCCGGTGGCTCGACACCCTCACCGCGCTGGCGGCGCGAGACGAGCTGCACGGCCTGCTCGCCGGCCGCCTGACCCGCCTCCTGCACGATGCCGGGCGGCTCGACGCCGCGGAGGCCGGCCGCCGCCTCGGCCGTGCGCTGACGGCCGGTGTCCCGGCGGCGAGCGGTGCGGCCTGGGTCGAGGGATTCCTCGCCGGTGGCGGTCTCCTGCTGATGCACGACGACGCACTCCTGTCCCTTGTGGACAACTGGCTGGCGGCGATCCCGGCCGACGCGTTCACGGAGGTGCTGCCGCTGCTGCGCCGCACGTTCGGCACGTTCGCGGTCGGCGAACGCCGCGGCATCGGCCACCGCGTGGCCGGCGGCCCCACCGCCCGCGCGGCCGCCGCCCCACCGCTCGACCACGACACCGCGGCGCTCGCCCTCCCCACGTTGAGCGCCCTGCTGGGCCGGAGGATCGGATGACCGACACGATCACCGACGAGGAACGACGCCGGCGGTGGCGGCTCGCCCTCGGGGAGCCGGCCGACGAGGCGCTCGGCACCCCGCGGGGTCGGGACGCCGCGATGGACGCGGCGATGGCGGCACTGTACGACCGCGTGCCGGATGCCTCCCGCCCGGACAGCGACACCGAGGGCAGCAGGCGGACCGGCGGGCTCGGCGGATCGGCACCGCGCGTCGCGCGCTGGCTGGGCGACATCCGGGAACTCTTCCCGCAGAGCGTCGTACGGGTCATGCAGACCGACGCGATCGACCGCCTCAACCTGACCCGGCTCCTGCTCGAGCCGGAGATGCTCGCCGCGGTCGAGCCCGACGTGCACCTCGTCGGCACGCTGCTCTCGCTCAACTCGGTGATGCCCGACAAGACCCGCGACCTGGCCCGGCAGGTCGTCCGGCGGGTGGTCGACGACCTGGAGAAGCGGGTCGCGCAGAAGGCGCGCGCCGCGGTGACCGGCGCGCTCAACCGGGCCAGCCGGACGGAGCGGCCGCGGCACGGCGACATCGACTGGAACCGCACGATCCGCGCGAACCTGCGGCACTACCAGCCGGCCTACCGCACCGTCGTGCCCGAGCGGCTGATCGGGTACGGGCGGCGTGGCAACGCCGTACACCGGGACGTGATCCTCTGCGTCGACCAGTCGGGATCGATGGCGTCGTCCGTGGTCTACTCCGGGGTCTTCGCCGCCGTGCTCGCGTCGTTGCGGACGCTGAAGACCTCGCTGGTCGTCTTCGACACGTCGGTGGTCGACCTGACCGAGCACCTGCACGACCCGGTCGAGGTGCTCTTCGGCACCCAACTGGGTGGGGGTACGGACATCAACCGCGCGATCGCGTACAGCCAGCGGCTCGTGACCCGGCCCCGCGACACCATCTTCGTGCTGGTCAGCGACCTCTACGAGGGTGGCGTGCGGGACGAGATGCTGCGCCGGGTCGCGGACATGGTCGGCGCCGGCGTGCAGGTGGTCGCGTTGCTGGCGCTCTCCGACGACGGCGCGCCGAGCTACGACCACGACAACGCGGCGGCGCTCGCGTCACTCGGCGTGCCGGCGTTCGCCTGCACCCCCGACGCGTTTCCCGAGCTCATGGCCGCCGCCATCCAGCGCCGCGACCTGACGGCATTCGCCGAACGTGAGGCCGCGCGCACATGAGCAGGGCACATCGATGCTAGGGTTTGCGGCCGACCGGCGCGCACGGATATGGGGGTTCTGATGAGCGCCTTCGAGGCGATTCCGAAGCCGATGCCCGCGGACGAGCTCAAGGAGGCGGCCGAGGCGCTGCGGGCCGCCGTGTCCACCGCGACGGCGACGGTGTCCACGCCCGACGGCGCCGTCGAGGTCACCGCGGGTCCCGGCAACGCGATCGTGGGTCTCGGTTTCGGTCGCGCGGCGTACCGGTACAGCCCGGAACGGCTCGGCACCCTGGTCGTCGACACGGTGCGCGAGGCGACCGCGCGGGCCACGGCCACGATCGCGGAGAGCGCGCGCACGGCCACCCGGGGACGCCTCGACCTCGCCGGCATGCTCGGCGGCGCGCTGCCCGACGTGCGGCCACCCGCGGCCGACGACGCGCCGGAGCCGCCGGAGGCCGACGGCGGTCCGGCCGGCGAGACGCTGCGGCGGCTCACCAGGGACGCGCAGGAGCAGCTGCGAGGGTACGCCGAGCTGCGCACCACGCTGGCCACGCTGAGCGCCACCGCACGTTCCGACGACGGTGGCGTGGCGGCCGAGGTGCGTGCGGGCGGCGAGCTGCTGGCCCTGCACATCGCCGCCGACCAGTTCCGGCACGAGCCGGCGGCGTTGGCCGCGATCGTGCACTCGACCGTCATGACGGCGAGCGCGCGGGCGGCGATGCTGATGGCGGAGCGGGTCCAGGAGCTGACCGGGCCGCGCATCGACGTGCGGGGGCTCGTCGAGCGCTACCAGAGCGACGGCGCCGACGAGGCGGCCGACGATCAGCGGAGGTGAGTTGATGGGCGGCTTCCAGGCCGATCCCGATGCGATCATCACGTGCCGGACACGCCTCGCCGACATCCGCGACCGCGCGGCGGCGATCCTCACGCTCGCCGAGGACGCCAACCCGGAGTGGTACGTCTGGGGTGCCGTCGGCGCGCCGTTCGCCGCGTGGTACTGGCAGTACGCCGACGACACGTACGAACACCTGAAGCTCATGGGCGAGGCCCTGCAGGACCGGGTCGAGGCGCTCGACTGCACGGCCCAGGCCTACAAGGAGGCGGACGCGCAGATCGCCAAGGCCCTGGAGTCCATCAACAAGCTGTTGGGCTGACGCGCGATGACCGACGAGCGGCTCAGGGACAGCGACGTCACCAACGACGTCACGCGGTACGGGACCACCGACGGCGGCGTCGACGTCCATGGCAGCTGGGACGGCTACGGCGGCAACGGCGCGGTGAGCGTCGGCGGCTACGACGTGCTGCGGTTCGACCCGGTCAAGGACGTCGCCGGTGTCTCGGGCCTCCCCCAGGCCGTGTCGGCCGGCGCGAAGATGGTCAACGGCGACGGCGACTGGGGTGAGCTCTTCAACATCGCCGGCAGCCTCGGCGACCTCGGCATCAACGTCTACATGTACGCCGTCGACCCGCTCAACGCCCTGCTCTCGGCCGGGCTCACGTTCCTGATCGACGTCATCCAGCCGCTCGAGGACCTGCTCGGCCTCGTCACCGGCAACCCGGAACGGATGGAAGGCGAGATCGCCAAGTGGGAGCGGGTCGGCAACGCGCTCGCGCCGCTCGCGGAGGAGATCCTCCAGGCGACCCGCGAGGGCCTGGTCGGCTGGCAGGGCGAGGCGGCCGCCGCCGCCAAGAAACGGCTCGAGGAGTTCGCCGGCGGCGTCGCCGGGATCCAGGGCGACGTGCAGCAGCTGGTGTTCATCCTGAACACCGCCAAGCTGCTGATGGACGTCGCCCAGGCGTTCGTGATCGGCCTGATCGCGACGTTCGTCGAGTGGCTGATCATCACCTGGGTGCCGGCCATGGCCGCGGCCGTCCCGACGGCCGGCGCCTCCACGGCGGCGGCCGGCGCGGCGACGACCGCGCAGGGTGCGATGGTGGTCAGCCGCGGCACCACGTTCGTGAGCCGCGTCGCCGCCATCCTCAACCGGCTGCGCGCGGTGCTGATGAAGATGCACCCGCGGATCATGCGCCGCGTCCAGACGTCGTTCCAGCGCCGCGAGGCCGGCCGGTTCGTGTCCGGCTGGGTCGGCGCCGGTCCCGCACTGAAGTCGTCGGCGCTGGACTTCCGGACGTGGATGGGCCCCGCCGACAAGGCGATCAACACAGGGGCCAACGAGATCAAGCGCGGCATGGACGCGCTCGACGACAGGATGTCCGACGAGGAATTGGACCGCCGCCTTGACCCCGACAAATAAGCCGAACCGGGCCTGGGGCCCGCAACGCATGCCCACCGGCGCCGCCGTGGTGTTCGCCATCGCGATCGCCATGGGCACCATGCTGGTGCCCTTCGTGGCGTACGTGGCCGCCGACGGCGACTCGGCCTGGGTCCTGCCGCTCTGCGCGGCCGTCGGCGTGGCGGCCGGCACCTGGTTTTTCGTCAGCTGGTGGCGCCGCGACCCGAAGCGCCGCCGCGCTCGCGAGGCCGCCCGCCGCAAACGCGAACGCGAGGCCACGCAAACCCGCGAGACCGGGCCGCGATAACGCGCGGCGCAACCGCACGCGGCTGACGCTGAACGGCCGCCGCGAAGATGAACGCCACACCACCCAGCCGCCACAACGTGAGCACCGGACGAGGAGGACGTGGCACGGCCGCCACAAACCCGAACGCCACACCGCCCAAACCGCCCAGCCGCGACAACCTGCGGAGCACCGGACGCAAAGGACGTGGCACGGCCGCCACAAACCCGAACGCCACACCGCCCAACCGCCCAGCCGCGACAACCTGCGGAGCACCGGACGCAAAGGACGTGGCACGGCCGCCACAAACCCGAACGCCACACCGCCCAAACCGCGAACCCAACGGCGGCAACACGCGAAGCAACCGCACACGGCCGCCGGGCCAGTGGGGTCTCTTGGCGTGTCAGGTCTTGTGGACCTTGCGTTCCCCGGCGCCGGGTTTCCAGATGGTGATCGTCAGGTGGCCGTCGGCGAACGTCACCGAGGAGGCGCCGGTGAGGTCGGCGACGGTGAACGGGTCGAAGCGTTGACCGCGGAGGTCCATGCCGGTCTCGGCGAACAGCGCCGCGGCGAAGCGGGTGTGCAACGCCTCGTCGCGGAGGTTGGTCGCCTGGCCCCAGAGTTTCGCGTCGCCCTCGGTGACGTGGGGGTCGGTCGTCGCCGTGTGCAGGCAGAAGCGGGGGTCGCGGGCCAGGTCGCGAAACTTGGTGGTGCCGGGCATGCCGGCCAGGACCAGGTGGTCCTCGAAGATCCGCGGCTCCATCGGGCTGATCCGGGGGTAGCCGTCGGAGCGGGTCGTCGCCAGCATGCACAGGTTGCCGGTCGCCGCGTGGCGGCGGGCGAAGAGTGCGGCGATGGACGGCGCCTCCTCGGCGAACCGTTGCCAGGTCACCATCGGCAGATCGTACGCCGGGTCATCGCCGGTGGCCGATGTGCGCGAGGTAGCGTTCCGCCGAACGGCGGACCCGGTCCTTCGCGTCGCCGACGACCACGCGGCCCCACCAGCCGCCGTACACCGTGTCGTACGGCAGCGGGTCCACCAGCGACACCGCCCGCGTGATCGTGTCGGGGTGCTCCGGGATCAGGTTCGGGTAGCTGTGCATGAAGCTGACCCAGCGGCGGTCCATCACCACCGTGAAGATGTCGCCGGTGCAGAGCGCGCCGCGGCCGTCGACGCCCGGCCAGTGCAGCACCGTGCCGCCCGCGAAGTGGACGCCGCAGTTGACCAGCGTGCGACCCGGCAGGATCTCGCGGTGGTCACCCTCCCACAGCACCACGTTGCCGGCGCGCGGGAGCCACTCGGCGTCGGCCGCGTGCACGTACACCGGGATGTCGCCGAACGCCCGGCTCCAGGTGATCATCGAGCCGTAGAAGTGCGGGTGGGAGAGCGCGATCGCGGCCAGCCCGCCGCGGGCCCGCACCGCCTCGACCACCCGGTCGTCCACATACGGCACGCAGTCGAAGAGGACGTTGCCGCCGGGCCCCGGCACGACGAGGGCCCGCTGTCCAATCGCGACGGTCGGGTCCACGCCGACGCCCCAGAGCCCCGGCACCTCCTCCCGGACGACGCCACGGTGACCCGCGGCGCGCAGCTCACCGATCGACGTCCATCGCTGGCCGTCCCAGCCGACGTACTGCCGCTCGTCGGCGCAGACCGGGCAGACCGCACGGTCCGCGTCGGCCGAGCGCTGCACGCCGCACGTCCGGCAGATCGGGAGATCCTCGTCCATCACCCGAGGGTACGGGCCGGCGGCCGGCCGCCCCACCAATCGACGCGCCGCCGCCGGCGCACGCGCTCTCGGAGGTCCCGGCTGGACGGCTGGGCCCCTCCGCGGCGCTGGCGACGGCCGGACCGAGGCACCGCGTGCCGTGACGCGCTGCGGCGTAACAGGTGCGTAACGTGCTGGTGGCAGGATCGCGGTTCGCGTCGCGGGGCCCCGCCGTACCCGGGAGGTCTGGTTGTGTTCCTGAGCCCACACGAACAGGAGCGACTGCTCGTCCACGTCGCCGCCGACGTGGCGCGGAAGCGGCGGGAGCGCGGGCTGCGGCTCAACTACCCCGAGGCCACGGCGGTGATCACCGCCTTCCTCCTGGAGGGTGCCCGGGACGGGCGGAGCGTGGCCGAGCTGATGTCGGCCGGACGCGAGGTGCTCGGCCGGGACGACGTCATGGAGGGCGTGCCGGAGATGCTGGTGGAGGTCCAGGTCGAGGCCACCTTTCCCGACGGGACCAAGCTGGTGACCGTCCACGACCCGATCCCGTGAGGGGTACGCGATGATTCCCGGCGAGATCGTGTTCGGCGACGGCGACATCGAGATCAACGCGGGGCGTCCGGTGCTGACGCTGACCGTGCGCAACACCGGGGACCGGCCGGTGCAGGTCGGATCCCACTACCACTTCGCCGAGGCGAACCCGGTGCTCGACTTCGACCGCCGGGCCGCGTGGGGGCACCGGCTCGCCGTGCCGGCGGGTACCGCCGTCCGCTTCGAGCCCGGCATCGACCGCGACGTCGACCTGGTGCCGCTCGCCGGGCGGCGGGTCGTGCCGGGTCTCCGCGGCGAGTCCGCCGGACCGCTCGACCCGGGAAAGCCACGCCCGTGACCCCGCACCACCGCGGTACGGCGCACCGCCGCCGAGCGCCCTCGACGCCGGCGGGTCCGGCGGCGGGTCCGCCCGGAGCGGCACCACCCGGGGTCGTGGCGACGCGGACCCGGCAGCGAAGCGGAGCGAGCGGTGCCTGGCGGGAGCGACGGTCCGGACCACCGCGGACCCGAGTCCCGGACATCGACGGAAGGAGCCCGGCGCATGGGCGTGGTTGACCGGCGGCGGTACGCGGCGCTGTACGGCCCGACGACCGGGGACCGGATCCGGCTGGCCGACACCGACCTGTTCGTCGAGATCGAGGAGGATCGCTGCTCGCGCGGTGACGAGGCGGTCTTCGGCGGCGGCAAGGTCATCCGCGAGTCGATGGGCCAGTCGGCGGCGAGTCGCGGGGACGGGACCGTCGACACGGTGATCACCGGGGCCGTGGTGCTCGATCACTGGGGCGTCGTGAAGGCCGACGTCGGGATCCGGGACGGCCGGATCGTCGCGCTCGGCAAGGCCGGGAACCCCGACACGATGGACGGTGTCCACCCTGACCTGGTCATCGGGCCCGGAACGGAGGTCGTCGCGGGGAACGGGAAGATCCTGACCGCCGGCGCGGTGGACAGTCACGTGCATCTGATCTGCCCGCAGGTGCTGACGACGGCGCTGGCCAGTGGGGTGACCACCGTGATCGGGGGTGGAACCGGTCCCGCGGAAGGGACCAAGGCCACGACCGTGACACCGAACGCCTGGTACCTCGCCCGGATGCTGGAGGCCGTCGACGCGTTCCCGGTCAACGTGCTGTTGCTCGGCAAGGGGAACACCACCAGCGCCGAGGCGCTCTGGGAGCAGCTGCGCGGTGGCGCGGGCGGGTTCAAGCTGCACGAGGACTGGGGTACGACGCCGGCGGCGATCGACGCGTGCCTGCGGGTCGCGGACGCGTCCGGGGTCCAGGTGGCGATCCACACCGACACGCTGAACGAGGCCGGGTTCGTGGAGGACACCCTGCGCGCGATCGCGGGCCGGTCCATCCACGCGTACCACACCGAGGGAGCCGGCGGCGGGCACGCACCCGACATCATCACCGTCGCCGCGCACCCCAACGTGCTGCCGTCGTCGACGAACCCGACCCGCCCGTACACGCGCAACACGCTGGACGAGCACCTCGACATGCTCATGGTCTGCCACCACCTGAACCCGGCGGTGCCCGAGGACCTGGCGTTCGCGGAGAGCCGCATCCGGCCGAGCACGATGGCCGCCGAGGACGTGCTGCACGACCTCGGCGCGATCTCGATGATCGGGTCCGACTCGCAGGCGATGGGGCGGGTCGGCGAGGTCGTGCTGCGCACGTGGCAGACCGCGCACGTGATGAAGGTACGGCGCGGTCCACTGGGGTCCGGGCCCGCGGACAACCTTCGGGCGAGGCGGTACGTCGCCAAGTACACGATCTGCCCGGCGGTCGCGCACGGCATCGACGGCGAGGTCGGCTCGGTCGAGCCCGGCAAGCTCGCCGACCTCGTCCTCTGGGATCCGGTCTTCTTCGGCGTCCGGCCGTACCTGGTGATCAAGGGCGGCATGATCGCGTGGGCCCAGATGGGCGACGCGAACGCCTCGATCCCGACCCCGCAGCCGGTCTTCCCGCGGCCGATGTTCGGCGCGTACGGCGTCGTCCCGGCGCGCACCAGCGTCGCGTTCGTGGCCCCGGCCGCCCTCGACGCGCTCCTCCCCGACCGGCTCCCGCTCTCGCGCCGCCTCGTGCCGGTCGCCGACACCCGCGCGCGGGGCAAGGCCGACATGCCGCTCAACGACGCGCTGCCCCGGATCGAGGTCGAGCCCGACACGTTCACCGTCCGCGTCGACGGCGAGGTGATCCCGCCGGAGCCGGCGATCGAACTGCCCATGGCCCAGCGGTACTTCCTGTTCTGATGTCGCTCGCCACGCTCCTGGTGCTCGCCGACGGCCGCCTGCCCGCCGGCGGCCACGCGCACTCCGGCGGCGTCGAGGCGGCCGTCGCCGCGGGCCGGGTCCGCGACGTGCCGACGCTGGAGGCGTTCCTCCGCGGCCGGACGGCGACCAGCGGCCTGGTGGCGGCCACCTTCGCCGCCGCCGCCCACACCGCCACCGGCCGCGAGACGCCGCCGACGCTGGCGCAGCTCGACGACGGCCTCGACGCGCGCACCGCTTCTCCCGCCCTCCGGACCGCCTCCCGCGCTCAGGGGCGGGCCCTGCTCCGCGCCGCCGCCCGCATCTGGCCGCACGCCGGCAGCCTCACCCGGCAGGCGACCAGCGCGCCGCACCACCCGACAGCCGTCGGTGTCGCCGCCGCGGCGGCCGGCCTCGACCCCGCCCACGCCGCCCTCGTGGCGGTCTACGGCGGACTGACCGGCGCCGCCTCGGCCGCGGTGCGGCTGCTGGGCCTCGACCCGTACGCGGTGCACGCGCTCGTCGCGCGCCTCGCCCCCGAATGTGACCGGATCGCCGCCGAGGCGGCGGACCGGGCCGGCGATCCGGTGGACGACCTGCCCGCCGACGCCGCTCCCCTGCTCGACGTCGACGCCGAGCACCACGCCACCTGGGAGGTGCGTCTCTTTGCGTCCTGACAACCCCGGAGATCCCGGCATGCCGGAACACATCCACCCCGACCGGCACACGCCGCTCGCGGCACCCGGCGGCGCGCACCGGCGGGCCGTGCGGATCGGCATCGGCGGGCCCGTCGGCTCCGGCAAGACGGCGCTGGTCGCCGCCCTCTGCCGTACGCTCGCCGCCGAGCTCGACCTGGCCGTGGTGACCAACGATATCTACACCACGGAGGACGCCGACTTCCTGCGCCGGGCGGGTGTGCTGCCGGACGAGCGCATCCGCGCGGTGGAGACCGGCTGCTGCCCGCACACGGCGATCCGCGACGACATCTCCGCGAACCTCGACGCCGTCGAGCACCTGGAGGCCGACCTCGGCGGGCTCGACCTCGTGCTCGTGGAGAGCGGCGGCGACAACCTGACCGCCACGTTCAGCCGCGGGCTGGTCGACCACCAGATCTTCGTGGTGGACGTGGCCGGCGGCGACAAGGTGCCGCGCAAGGGCGGCCCGGGCGTCACCACCGCCGACCTGCTGGTAATCAACAAGACCGACCTCGCCCCGCTGGTCGGCGCCGACCTCGGCGTGATGGACCGCGACGCCCGCGCGCGCCGCGGCGACCTGCCCACCGTGTTCCTCTCGCTGGTGGAGGACCGGTCCGCGACGCCGGTGGCGGACTGGGTACGCGAGCGCGTCCGCGCCGCGCGGACGGCGCCGGCCGTTGCGGGCTGAGGCCCGGCTGCACGCCGAGCCGGACGGCCGGGGCGGCACCCGGCTGTCCACCGTGTACGGCGAACCCCCGCTCCTCCCCCGCCGCACCGGCCCCCGCGGCGCCCCGACCGCCGAGGTGCACCTGGTCGGCGGCGCGGCGGGGCCGCTCGGCGGCGACGACCTGCGGATCGAGCTGGCGGTCCGGAGCGGGGCCCGGCTGGTCGTCCGTACCGTCGCGGCGTCGCTCGCCCAGCCCGCCCGGCCCGCCGCGCCGAGCGTGGTGACGGTGACGGCCCGGGTCGAGGCCGGCGCCGCGCTCTGGTGGCTGCCCGAGCCGGTGGTGGCGGTCGCCGGCTGCGACCACCTGAGCCGATCGGTGGTCGACCTCGACGAGGGTGCCGAGCTGCGCTGGCGGGAGGAGCTGGTGGCGGGGCGGCACGGCGAGGAGGCCGGCGACCTGCGGCTGGCGGCGACGGTCCGCTACGGCGGCCGGACGATCCTCCGCCACGACCTGGCCGTCGGCCCCCGGGCTCCCGGCTGGTCCGGGCCGGCGGTCGTCGGCGGCCGCGCGGCCGGCACGCTCCTGCTCGTCGGCTCCGACGCCGCCGGCCCACGAGCCGCCACGCCGCCGCCCGCCGCAGCCGC
>Ga0164243_10005560_pt1 | contig 19224 bp, 14 predicted proteins | sample OricompcompostOP_FD_108781 | JGI IMG/M metagenome (GOLD analysis project Ga0164243, IMG submission 108781) | Organic Plus compost microbial communities from Emeryville, California, USA - Original compost - Organic plus compost (OP) | ecosystem: Engineered > Solid waste > Mixed feedstock >... | reverse complement strand
GTTTTCCTCTAAGCCTTGCCCCCATGAGCGAAGCGCGCGCCACATTCGGGTTCAAGGACGTCGATCCGGCGGAAAAGCCGGGGCTGGTCAGGGGCGTGTTCGACCGGGTCGCCCGCCGCTACGACCTGATGAACGACGTCATGAGCGCGGGCGTCCACCGGGTGTGGAAGGACATGACCGCCGCCCGGCTGAACCCGCAGCCGGGCGAGACCATCGTGGACGTCGCCGGCGGCACGGGCGACATCGCGGACCGGCTGGCGAAGCTCGCCCGCGGCGCGCAGCGCCGACGGGGCGGCCCCGACCCCCGGATCCTGGTGATCGACTACAACGCCGAGATGATCGCCGCGGGGCGGGAGCGGGGGCTCGACCCCGCCATCGCCTGGAGCGTGGGCGACGCCCAGCGCCTGCCGCTGCCGGACGCCAGCGCCGACGCCTATGTGATCGCCTTCGGCATCCGCAACGTGACGGACATTTCCGCCGCCCTGCGCGAAGCCCGCCGGGTGCTGAAGCCTGGCGGCCGGTTCCTCTGCCTGGAGTTCTCGCGCCCCACGGCGCCGGCCGTGGCCAGGGCCTACGACGCCTATTCCTTCAAGGTGATCCCGGCGATGGGCGAACTGGTGGCCCGCGACCGCGCATCCTACCAGTACCTGGTGGAGAGCATCCGCCGCTTTCCGGACCAGGAGCGGTTCGCGGGCATGATCCGGGCCGCCGGCTTCTCGCGCGTCGGCTACACCAACTTCACCGGCGGCGTGGCGGCCCTTCACCACGGCTGGGCGACCTGAGCCCATGGCCGGCCCGGTCTCGTCCGCCGCACGCCTGGTCGCCGCCGGCTGGGTCCTGATCCGCTACGACGCCTTGGTCCCGCGGGAAGTGGCGCGCCTGGCGCCTGCGCCGGTGCAGGCTCTGGCCGGTCTGCTGCGGCTGTTCTCCGGCCCCGCCGCCCGCAAGGGGCGTCCGGGCGAGCGCCTGGCCGCCGCCTGCGAGCGGCTGGGTCCCACGGCGATCAAGCTCGGCCAGCTGCTCTCGACCCGCGCCGACATTTTCGGCCGGACCTTCGCCGACGACCTCAGCCGGCTGAAGGACCGGGTGCCGCCATTCCCGACGGATCGCGCCAAGGCCCTGGTCGAAGCAGGCCTCGGCCGGCCGCTGGCCGAGATGTTCGCCAGCTTCGAGGAGCCGGTCGCCGCCGCCTCGCTGGCCCAGGCCCATCCGGCCGTCCTGCTCGACGGACGCAAGGTCGCCGTGAAGGTGCTCCGGCCCGGGATCGAGGCCAGGGTGGAGGCGGACCTGGGGGCGATGCGGCTCGGCGCTGCGATGTTCGAGGCGGTGGCCACGCCCCTGAGGCGGCTGGAGCCCAGGGCCTTCGTCGCCACGGTCGCCCGCTCGATGGCGCTCGAGCTCGACATGCGGCTGGAGGCGGCGGCGGCCAGCGAGCTGGCCGAGGTCATGGCCCGGGACCCCTACATGCGCGCGCCCGCCGTGGTCTGGGCGGGCGTGGCCAAGCGCGTGCTGACCCTGGAGTGGGTCCCCGGCCGGCCGCTGTCCCATCCGGAAGTGCTGGCCGATCCCGCCCTGAACCGCGCCGATCTGGCCAACAACGTCATCCGGGCCTTCCTGTCCCAGGCGCTCGACCACGGCGTCTTCCATGCCGACCTGCACGAAGGGAACCTGTTCGTAGAGGCGCCGGCGCGCCTGCACGCCGTGGACTTCGGCATCGTCGGCCGGCTCGGCCCGCGCGAGCGGCGGTTCCTGGCCGAGATCCTGTGGGGCTTCATCCGCAGGGACTACCGGCGCATCGCCGAAGTGCACTTCGAGGCCGGCTACGTCCCCGCGGTCCATTCCGTCGACGACTTCGCCCAGGCGCTGCGGGCGGTGGGCGAGCCGATCGTCGGCCGTCCCGCCAGCGAGGTCTCGATGGGCCGCCTCCTGGGCCAGCTTTTCGAGATCACCGGCCTGTTCGACATGCACATGCGCCCGGAGTTGGTGCTGCTGCAGAAGACCATGGTCACGGTCGAGGGCGTGGCCCGGCGGATCGATCCCGAGCACGACATCTGGGTCGCGGCCCAGCCGGTGGTGGAGCGTTGGATCGCCCGCGAGCTGTCGCCCGCCGCCCGGCTGCGGGACTTCGCCGCCAAGGGTCAGCGCGCCGTCGAGGGCCTCGCGCGCTGGGCGGAGGCCGGTCCTGTCCAGACGACCATCGTCGCCGAGCCGAAGCGCAGCCGGACCGCCCTGGTCTTCTCCATCACGGCCTTGGCGCTGGCGGCGGCCGCCCTGGCCGCCGCCCTCCACTGAGGGGAGATCAGCTCCGGTCCTCGCGTTCCGCCGTGCGGGCGGTGCGCGACCGCCCGGCGGCGCCGGATTCCTCCGCCACCTGCTCGTCCCAATAGGCCTTGCCCGTTTCGGGCTTGAACACCGTGCGCGGCGCGCCGTCGCTGCGGACCATGCCGAACAGCTGGCTCTTGGGGTCGAACAGCAGCTTGTCCCCGTTGGCGCGGGTCAGGCTGAGCGTCCCCTCGGGCGGCGCGTTCACGAAGGCGTGGGCCTTGACCAGGAAGTCGTCGAAGTCCCTGGCCCCCAGCTCGGCGGCATGCCGGTCGAACTGGTAGCGCGCGTTCTCCTCGGCGCTGTAGCGGCGGTTGTCGCTCCACATCGGCCGCCCGTCGATCTTGCGCGCCGGGGCGGACGCCTCGGTCCTGCGCGCCGCGCCCTCGCCGCTGCGCGAGGCCGGCGGCGCGAGCGGATCGACGCCGGATGCCGAAACCTGCTCCAGGGCGGCGAACGCCTCGTGCTCCCGCGCCGGCTGAGCCGCCAGCCGCTGATCGCAGGCGCTCAGCGCCGCCAAGCCCAGGGCGGCCACAGCCGCCGCATTCCATACCGAACGCCACCCCATCGGATCCTCCATCCTTCCCGGCCCGGACGTCCCGGAACCGGCCCCTGAACCCGCCGCGGAACAAAGAAAGAACACTAACGCGGCCGTTTGTCGAGTCCCCGCGTTCGGGGCTATGGAGCGGCGCAGGAGGTGCCGATGGCCGAACGGCGGGTGCTGCTGATCGTCGGGGGCGGGGTGGCCGCCTACAAGGCGCTGGAGCTGGCGCGGCTGCTGCGCAAGGCCGGCGTCGGCGTGCGGGCGATCCTGACCCGCGCCGGGGCCGAGTTCGTCACCCCCCTGTCCCTTTCCGCCCTGACGGAAGCTCCGGTCCACCAGGACCTCTTCTCCCTGACGGAGGAGGCCGAGATGGGCCATATCGAGCTGTCCCGTGCGGCCGATCTGATCGTCGTGGCGCCGGCCACCGCCGACCTGATGGCCAAGGCGGCCAACGGCCTGGCGGGCGACCTGGCCTCCACCACCCTGCTCGCCACCGACAAACCGGTGCTGATGGCGCCCGCGATGAACGTGCGCATGTGGCTGCATCCTGCGACGGTCCGCAACCTGGAGACGCTCAAGGGCGACGGCGTGCTGTTCGTCGGCCCGGACGAGGGCGAGATGGCCTGCGGCGAGTTCGGCCCCGGCCGCATGGCCGAGCCGGCGGCGATCCGCGACGCGGTGCTGGCGGCGCTCGAAGGTCCGGCCGCCCGGCCGCTCGCCGGCCGCCGCGTGCTGGTGACCGCCGGCCCGACGGTCGAGCCGATCGATCCGGTGCGCTTCGTGTCCAACCGCTCCAGCGGTCGCCAGGGCTATGCGATCGCCCAGGCCTTGGCCCGCCTGGGGGCGGACGTGACCCTGGTCTCGGGCCCGACGGGCCTCTCGGCCCCGCCCGGCGTGAGGCGCGTGCCGGTCGAGACCGCGCAGCAGATGCTCGCCGCCTGCCAGTCCGCCCTCCCCGCCGACGCCGCCGTGTTCGTGGCCGCGGTGGCCGACTGGCGCCCGGAGGCGGCCGCCACGGTCAAGCTGAAGAAGTCGGGGGCCGCGCCCGCGCCGTTGAAGCTGGTCGAGAACCCCGACATCCTGGCGACCGTCGCCGGCGGCGGCCCCTCGCGGCCGCGGCTGGTGGTGGGCTTCGCCGCCGAGACCAACGATCTGGTGGCCCACGCCCGGGCCAAGCTGGCCAAGAAGGGTTGCGACTGGATCGTCGCCAACGACGTCTCCCAGCCGGGAGTGATGGGCGGCGACGAGAACGCCGTCGTCCTCGTCACCCACGCGGGCGCGGAGCCCTGGCCCCGCGCCGGCAAGGACGAGGTGGCCCGCCGGCTGGCCGAGCGCATCGCCGCCGCCCTGTCGAACTGACCGTGGCGAACTGACCAATCAACGCTTTAAGGAAGCCCGATGACCGTCGAGGTGCTGATCCGCCGCCTGCCCCATGCCGAGGGCCTGCCGTTGCCGGCCTATCAGACGGAGGGCGCGGCGGGCATGGACCTGCGCGCGGCGGTTCCGGAGGAGGCGCCGATCACCCTGCGCCCGGGGGATCGCGCCATGGTCCCGAGCGGCTTCGCCATCGCTCTGCCGGTGGGCTACGAGGCCCAGGTGCGGCCCCGTTCGGGCCTGGCGGCCAAGCACGGGATCACCTGCCTGAATTCGCCCGGCACAATCGACCACGACTATCGGGGCGAGGTGCAGGTGATCCTGGTCAATCACGGGGCCGAGGATTTCCACGTCCGCCGCGGCGAGCGCATCGCCCAGATGGTAGTGGCGCCGGTGACCCGAGCGGCTTGGGTGGAAGTGGAAAACCTGGACGATACCGAGCGCGGCGTGGGCGGCTTCGGATCCACCGGGCGGGGGTAGCCCGATACACCCGTCATCCTCGGGTTTGTCCCGAGGGTGACGGAACGGAACTGGTCGGGGAGGCTTACGCCTCCCCTTCCACGGTCTCGCCTTCTTCGGCTTCTTCCGCCTCTTCGCCCTCTTCCTCCGGGGGCTCCAGGTCGGCGGCGTCGATCCAGCCGGCCGCCACGCGGGCGCGCAGGATCAGGGCCTCGGCCTCCTCGACGGACAGGTTGAAGGACTCCAGGGCGCCGGGCACGCGCACGCGCTCGCCGCCACGGTTCTCGAAGCTGCCGCGGATCTCGTCCGTGGACAGGTCCGCCAGGTCCTCCACCGTCTTCACGCCGGCGGTCCCGAGCGCCACCGCCACCGGCAGGGTCACGCCCTCGATCTCCAGCACGCCGTCTTCGACGCCCAGGTCGCGGCGCTTCTGGTCGAGCTCTGCGGCCTCGCGCTCCAGGTGCTCGCGGGCGCGGGTCTGCAACTCGACGGCGGTGTCCTCGTCGAAGCCCTCGATGGAGGCCAGTTCGTCCTCCTCGACATAGGCCACGTCCTCGACGGTGGCGAAGCCCTCGGTGACCAGCAGCTGGGCGATGACCTCGTCCACGTCCAGGGCTTCCTGGAACAGGGCGGTGCGCTCGGTGAACTCGCGCTGACGGCGCTCGCTCTCCTGGCTCTCGGTCATGATGTCGATCTGCCAACCCGTAAGCTGGCTTGCGAGACGGACGTTCTGGCCGCGGCGGCCGATGGCGAGCGAGAGCTGCTCGTCGGGCACCACCACCTCGACCCGCTCGTCCTCCTCGTCCATCACCACCTTGGAGACTTCGGCGGGGGCGAGGGCATTGACGATGAAGGTCGCCTCGTCCGGGCTCCACTGGATGATGTCGATCTTCTCGCCCTGCAGCTCGGCCACCACCGCCTGCACGCGGCTGCCGCGCATGCCGACGCAGGCGCCGACGGGGTCGATCGAGCTGTCGTTGGACACCACCGCCATCTTGGCGCGGCTTCCGGGATCGCGGGCCACGGCGCGGATCTCGATCACGCCGTCGTAGACCTCGGGCACTTCCTGGGCGAACAGCTTGGCCATGAAGCCCGGGTGGGCGCGGGACAGCATGATCTGCGGGCCCTTGGCCTCGCGCCGCACGTCGTAGATGTAGCAGCGGATCCGGTCGCCGATGTTGAAGTTCTCGCGCGGGATCGACTGGTCCCGGCGCATGATGCCTTCGCCTCGGCCCAGGTCGACGATGGTGTTGCCGTACTCGACCCGCTTGACCACGCCGTTGACGATCTCGCCGGTGCGGTCCTTGAACTCCTCGTACTGGCGCTCGCGCTCGGCCTCGCGGACCTTATGGGTGACCACCTGCCGGGCCATCTGGGTCTGGACGCGGCCGAACTCGAAGGGCGGCAGCACCTCCTCGTAGACCTTGCCGATCGCGGCCTGCGGGTCGCGGCGCTTGGCCTCGGTCAGGCTGATCTTGCCGATCTCGCCTTCCATCGGGAAGTCGTCGTCGACCACCTCGATATAACGCTTCAGCACCAGTTCGCCGGTCTTCGGGTCGATCTTGGCGCGGATGTCGTGCTCGGCGCCGTAGCGGGCGCGCGCGCCCTTGGTGATCGCCTCCTCGATCGCCTCGATGACGATCTCCTTCTCGATCGCCTTCTCGCGGGCGACGGCGTCGGCGATCTGCAAGAGCTCCAGCCGGTTGGCGCTGATACCGGTCACGGCCATCAGGCTTCCTCCTCCTCGTCGGGGTTCTGTTCGGACTCGTTCTGTTCGGACTCAAGGCGCGCGGCGCGCGCTTCGGCGCCGCGCTTCATCAGTTTGTCGGTGAGCGCGAGCTTCGCCTCGGAGATCCAGGCGAAGGGGATCTGGGCGGTGACGTCCTCCTCGCCTTCGAGGTCGACGAGAACGTCCTCGCCTTCGACGCCCGCCAGCACGCCCTTGAACCGCTTGCGGTTCTCCACCAGGCGGTCGAGCTCGAGGCGCGCGTCGTAGCCCTCGAAGGTCTCGAAGTCCTTCAGCCGGGTCAGCGGCCGGTCGATCCCCGGGGAGGAGACCTCCAGCCGGTAGTCGCCCGAAACCGGGTCGGCTGCATCCAGCACCTCGGACAGGGCCCGGCTGAGCGTGGCGCAGTCGTCCACGTTCATCTCCCCGTCGGGCCGTTCGGCCATGATCTGCAGGGTGCGGCCCGACTTGGCCCCGCCCATCATCCGTAGACGGACGATCTCGTAGCCCGAAGCCTCGGCGACGGGGTCGAGCAGGTCCAGAAGCTTGCGGTCCTCAGGCGTCTTGGCGCGCAACGGCGGCCTCTTCGAAGCAATAAAAAAGCGGCGGGCCCGCGGGCCGCCGCCGATAGGCGCCATCCGGCGCTACCGATCGATGTGACGCAACATATAGCGCCGCCGCGGGGACTTGTCAGCCCCCGCTCTGCGGCTCCGCTTGACGGAACGCCTCCGGTGGCCGCTCTTGCTGGCGAAGGCGGGCGATCCTGCCGCCGATCGCAGGAGCGTCGAATGAGCGAAGCGGGTCCGGCCAACCTCGCCGGTCTAAGGGTGCTGGTGGTCGAGGACGAGGCCCTGGTCTCCATGCTGCTCGAGGACATGCTGGCGGACCACGGCTGCGAAGTGGCCGCCACCGCCAGTCAGCTTCGGCAAGCGATGGACCTTGTGGCCGACGAGAACCTCGCCTTCGACGCCGCGATCCTGGACGTGAACCTGGGGGGAGAGCCGATCTTCCCCCTGGCCGAGAAGCTCGCGGAGCGCGGCGCGCCCTTCATCTTCGCCACCGGCTATGGGGCGGGGGGACTGCCCGAATCCTGGCGCGACCGCCCCACGCTGCAGAAGCCGTTCAGCCACCGCGACGTCGGCGCGGCCCTGGCCGCCGCGACCGGGCGGGGCTGAGGGCCCGCGCAGCCTTCAAGCCCGCACGAAATCGAAGAACACCGGCTCGATGTCGCCCAGGCGCTTGGCCTGGTAGCGGGTCGGGATATGGTCCTCGGGCGCGGTCCGCCAGTCGTCCGCGCGTTCGGCCGTCCAGCTCAGGCGCGGCTCGGCGATCAGACGCTGCAGCGCCCAGTCCGCATAGTCGGCCCAATCGGTGGCGAAGCGCAGCCGGCCGCCCGGCTTCAGAACCCTGGCGAACTCGGCCGCGGCGTCGGCCTGCACCAGCCGGCGCTTGTGGTGGCGCGCCTTGGGCCATGGGTCGGGAAACAGGATGAAGATGCGGTCGATCGAAGCGTCGGGCAGGGCGGCCAGCAGCTCGCGCGCGTCGCCTACCTGAAGCCGCACGTTAGGCAACGCCTGTTCGTCGATGTGCCGAAGGGCGCTCGCCGCGCCGTTCAGGAAGGGCTCGGCGCCCAGCATCAGCACGTCGGGCCGGCGCGCCGCCTGGCCGGCCATGTGCTCGCCGCCGCCGAAGCCGATCTCCAGCCAGGCCTCCTGCGCCTCGGGCCGCAGCGCCTTGGGATCGATGGGCCCGGCGGCGGGGTCGAGCGCCAGCCGCGGCAGGAGCGTGTCCATCAGCGCCGCCTGCCGCGGCTTGATCGGCCGGCTCTTCAGGCGGCCGAAGCTGCGCAGGGGAGGGTGGGGGGCGTCGGTCATGGGGACTTATTAGCCGGGGAGCCGGGTGCTTGCGAAGCGGAGCTGTCGCGGAGCCTCGCCCTGGTTCATACGTTGGCGTGGAGCTTGGAGCCGGGAGCGGGCGGTGTCGTCTTTCCAATCCGCAGTGACGCGCAACGCCATGGTGTTCATCGCCGTGGTGGTCGCCGGCTACGCCCTCTTCTGGATGCGGGGAATTCTGACGCCGCTGGCCCTGGCGGTCTTCCTGATGGTGATGGTCGACGGCTTCGCCCGGCTGCTCGCCCACCGCGTCCCGGTGCTCCCCGACTGGGCGGCGCTGCCGGTGGCGCTGGTGCTGTCCGTGCTGGCCTTCGGCCTGGTCGTCTACGCGGTGGCGGCCAATGCCGCGGCGTTCGGCGCCGAGCTGTTCGACGCGGCGCCCCAGCTGAACCGGATCATCGCCCAGATCGCCCATTTCTTCGGGGTCCGCGTCCCGCCCACGGTCGAGGAGCTGATCAACCAGCTCAACCCGATCCGCTATTTCGGCAACGTCGCCAGCGCCCTGCAGAGCTTCGGCGCCGGCGCGACCTATGTGCTGATCTATTTCGGCTTCCTCATCGCCTCCCGCGCCGGGCTGGAGAAGAAGGCCGCCGCCCTCTATCCCGATCTGCGCGAGCGCGAGCACGCCACGGCGGTGTTCGTCCGGATCCGCAACGGGGTCGAGCGCTATCTCTGGATCCAGACCGTCACGGGCGTGATCATCGCCGTGCTGTCGTGGGCGCTGATGGCGGCCCTGGGGCTGAACAGCGCCACCTTCTGGGCCTTCCTGATCTTCGTGGTCTGCTACATCCCCGTCGTGGGCGGGCTGATCGCTTCCGTCCTGCCCCCGCTGTTCGCCCTGGTGCAGTTCGCGACGTGGTGGCAGGCCGCGGCCCTGTTCGTGGGCTTGCAGGTGATCCTGTTCGTGGTCGGCAACGTGGTGTTGCCGCGGATGCAGCGCGACAGCCTGAACATCGACCCGGTGGTGGTGCTGCTCAGCCTCGCCCTTTGGGGCGCGCTCTGGGGCATCATCGGCATGTTCCTGTCCACGCCGCTCACGGTGACCGCCATCGTCATCCTGGCCCAGTTCCCGGGCACGCGCTGGATCGCCATCCTGCTGTCGGGCGACGGCGAGCCGGAGTTCGACTCCACTCCGCCGCCGAGGGCGCTGGCTCCGCCCGCCCCGGACGAACCGCCCCGCCGGGACCTGGTGGACGCCGACTGACGCCGCGGCCGCGGGCCATCCGCAGCGGTCGAGCCCGTGACGACCGCCGGCGAAAGCCCAAGCCGGCTCACGCAGCTGTGAAACTCCCCAGCCTGCGGGGCGCGGGCCGCCTTCCTATCTATTGGCCAGTCCGGGCGCTTCCCCTCGCCCGGCGCATCGGCCGCCCGCTTCCGTCCCCAAGAAGCCGCGGGGCGGTCTCGAAAAGGTTCCGCGATCCCCCCCGGCGGAACCAGCGCCGTCGAACGCTTCCCCCGCGTTCGGCGGCGCTTTCGCGTCCCGACATGATTTCGGGTCCCGACACGCCGGTGCGGCCTGTCTCTCGCGGCGGGTTCGGCATTAGGGTTCGGCTCCGTCAGCCGACCGCGGGAGCCCCCATGGATCGTCCTTCGCCCTCCTCCAGACTGATCGAGGCCTTCGCCGCGGCGGCCCCCGGCCCCTTGACGCCGGAGGCGGAGTCCTTTGTCCGCCAGGCCGAGGCGCAGATCGAAGGCGAGGGGGTGAACGATCTGCCCACGACGGTCCTGGCCGGGGTGCTGAGCGACTTCTGGACCTTCGCCGAGACGCGCGAGCTCGGCGTTCCGACGCTGCGGCTGCGCGCCGCCGAGGGCGGCTTGCCCTACGACCGGCTGGAGATCGTCCAGACGGATCGGCCCTTCCTGGTGGACAGCGTCATGGGCGAACTCGCCGCCCACGGCCTAGAGGTGCGGGCCATGGTGCATCCCGTGGTCGCCGTCGCCCGGGATCCCGGCGGCCGGCGGGGAGGGGGCGCGCTCGCCCGCGAATCCATGATCCTGGCGCTGATCGACCATGTCGGCGACGACCGGCGCGAAGCGGTGCTCCAGGGCCTCTCTGGGACGCTGGACGACGTGCGGGCGGCCGTCGAGGACTTCCCGGCCATGCTGGAGCTGATGGCGCGCAGCGTCGAGGCGCTCCGGGCCGGGGGCGCGCCGAACCAGGCCTATGACGTCGAGGAGCAGATCGCCTTCCTCGAATGGGCGACCAGGGATCGGTTCGTGTTCCTGGGGGCGAGGGTCTACGACTATCCACGCGACGAGGCCGGGGCCTACCTGCGCGAGGAGCCGTCGTTCGATCCCGCAACCGGGCTCGGGGTCCTGCGCGATCCGGCCCGCTCTGTCCTGAGGCGCGCCAGCGAGCCGGCCTTCCTTTCGGCCGACGCCCGCGCCTACCTGGCCGATGCGCCCGCGGTGACGGTGTCGAAGGCCAACCTGCGCTCCCGCGTCCATCGCCGCGCCCACATGGACTACATCGGCGTGCGCCGCTACGCCGACGACGGTTCGCCGGTCGGAGAGACCCGCTTCGTCGGCCTGTTCACCGCCGAGGCCTACGAAGAGCCCGCCCGGACCCTTCCCCTGCTGCGCCGGAAGGTGGAGCGGGCGCTGGCCCGGCTGGCGGGCTCGCCCTCCAGCCACGCCGAGCGGCGCCTGCGCCATATTGTCGAGACCTATCCCCGGGACGACCTGTTCCAGATCGACGAGGACACGCTGACGGCCACGGCGCTGGGCGTGCTGCACCTCTACGACCGTCCGCGGGTGCGGCTGTTCGTCTGGCGCGACGTGTTCGACCGCTTCCTGTCGGTCCTGCTCTACGTGCCTCGCGAGCGCTACCACGGCGATTCCGCCCGCCGCGCGGCCCAGATCCTGGCCAAGGCCTGGGGCGGGCGCATTTCGGCCGTCCATCCCCGGTTCGCCGACGAGCCGCTGGCGCGGGTGCACGTGGTGGTGGGGCTCGATCCGGGACACCATCCCGAACCCGACCTGGCGGCGCTGGAGGCCGAGATCGAAGACGCGCTCCGCACCTGGGGCGACCGGTTCCAGGGGGCGGTGCGGGCGCGCGGCGTCCACGTCGGCCACACCCTCGCCCGGTGGCGCGACGCCTTCCCCGCCGGCTATCGCGACCGCTACGGCGCCGCGGAAGCCCTGGCCGACCTCGACGCGGCCGCCCGCCTGATCGACGACGGCGAGCCTGTCCGCGTGCGCCCCTACCGCAGCTCCGGCGACGCGGAGACCCGGCTGCGCTTCAAACTCTATCTGCGCCCCGGCCCGGCCCCCCTGTCGGACGTGCTGCCCATCGTCGAGCACATGGGCCTCAAAGGTCTCGACGAAGCGGCCTTCCCCCTGTCGCCCGCGGGGCAGGCCGAGCCGGTCTGGGTCCACGACTACCTGCTGGAAGACGCCTCGGGCGAGCCGATCCGGTTCGAAGCGGTCGCCGAATCCTTCGAACAGACCCTGGCCGCAGTCTGGACAGGCCGGACCGAGAGCGACGGGTTCAACCGGCTGGTGATGGAGTTGGGCGTGTCCTGGCGCGAGGCCGCCCTGGTGCGTGCGCTGGCCCGCTGGCGCCAGCAGACCGGCCTCGATCCCAGCCAGGCGGTGCAGGAGCAGGCGCTGAGCGACCATCCCGGCGTGGCGCGGCTGATCCTCGACCTCTTCCGCGCCAAGTTCGATCCTGCGGTCCAGGTCGCGCCCGAGGACCGCAAGGCGAAGGCCGAGGCGGTCTACGCCGAGATCGAGGCCGCCCTGCAGGCGGTGGAGAGCCTGGACGCCGACCGGGTGCTGCGGCGCCTGGCCCAGACGGTGCGCGGCATGACCCGCACCAACTACTACCAGACCGGGCTCGACGGCTCGCCCAAGCCCTACATCGCCTTCAAGCTGGCCAGCCGCGAGATCGAGGCCCTGCCCGCGCCCCGGCCGTTCCGCGAGATCTTCGTGGCCGGCCGGCAGGTCGAGGGCGTGCACCTGCGTTTCGGGCCGGTCGCCCGGGGCGGGCTGCGCTGGTCGGACCGGCGGGACGACTTCCGCACCGAGGTGCTGGCGCTGGTGCGCACCCAGCAGGTGAAGAACGCGGTGATCGTGCCTGTGGGCGCCAAGGGCGGCTTCTACCCCAAGCGGCTGCCGCGGGACGGCGGCCCGGAGGCGGTGCGCGCCGAGGCGGTCGAAGCCTACAAGACCTTCCTGCGCGGCCTGCTCGACCTGACCGACAACCTCGACGCGGACGGCGCCGTGGTCCACCCGTCCGGGCTGGCGATCCTGGACGAGGACGACCCCTATCTCGTCGTGGCCGCCGACAAGGGCACGGCGACCTTCTCAGACATCGCCAACGGCCTGGCGCAGGCCGAGGCGTTCTGGCTGGGCGACGCTTTCGCTTCTGGCGGGTCGCACGGCTACGACCACAAGGAAATGGGCATCACCGCCCGCGGAGCCTGGGAATCGGCCAAGCGCCACTTCCGCGAACTCGGCAAGGACATCCAGACCGAGCCGTTCACCTGCGTCGGCGTCGGCGACATGTCCGGCGACGTGTTCGGCAACGGCATGCTCTTGTCCAAGGCGACGCGGCTGGTCGCCGCCTTCGACCACCGCCACGTCTTCATCGACCCGGACCCGGACCCCGAAGCCTCGTGGGCCGAGCGCAAGCGGCTGTTCGGCCTGCCCCGCTCTTCCTGGACCGACTACGACCCGACGCTGATCTCCAAGGGCGGCGGCGTCTTCCCGCGCACGGCGAAGGAGATCGCACTGTCGGACGAGGCGCGCGCCCTGCTCGGCATCGAGGCCCAGGTCGTCGCGCCGGTGGAGCTGATCCGCGCCGTGCTCGGGGCGGAGGTCGAGATGCTCTACTTCGGCGGCATCGGCACCTACGTGAAGGGTCCGGTCGAAAGCCACGCGGACGTGGGCGACAAGGCCAACGACGCGATCCGTCTGGACGCCGGCGAGCTGCGGGCCAAGGTGGTGGTCGAGGGGGCGAACCTGGCCATGACCCAGGCCGGCCGGATCGCCTTCGCCCGCGGCGGCGGGCGCATCAACACCGACGCCATCGACAACTCCGCCGGGGTGGACACCTCGGACCACGAGGTGAACATCAAGATCCTCCTCGGCCGCGCGATCGCCTCGGGTCGGCTGAAGCCCGAGGCGCGCGACCCGCTGCTGGCGGAGATGACGGGCGAGGTCGCGGCCCATGTGCTCGCGCACAACTACGCCCAGACCCTGGCCCTGAGCCTCGCCGAAGCCGAAGCCCCCGCGGAGATCGACGCCCACGCCAACTTCGTCTCCGAGCTGGTCGCGGCGGGCAAGCTCGACCGCCGGGTCGAGGGACTGCCGGGCCCTGCGGCGATCGCCGAGCTGAAGACCCGGGGGCTCGGGCTCACGCGCCCGGAACTGGCGGTGCTGCTCGCCTACGCCAAACTGGAGCTCTCCGCCGAGCTGGTGGCCGGTCCCGCCCCGGACGCCCCCTCTTTCGAGGACATGCTGACCGACTACGTCCCGACCGCGCACCGGCCGTTCGAGGCGGAGATGCGGGGCCACCGGTTGCGGCGCGAGATCATCGCCACCAGTCTCTCCAACGCCATGGTCGACATGGCGGGGCCGACCTTCGCCGCGCGCCTGACCTCGACCCTGCATTGCGACGCGGCCCATGCGGCGACGGCGTTCGAGGCGGCCCGGCGCATCTTCCGCCTGCGCAGCCTCTGGGACGAGATCGCCGCCCTGGACCTGAAGGCGCCGGCGACGGCGCAGCGGATGCTGTTCCAGGCCGTGGCCGGACACTTGCGGGCCCAAGCCTTCTGGCTGGCGGGCCACGCCGCCGCACCGGACGGCGGCTTGCCGGGAATCCAGGCGATGATCGACGCCTATCGCCCGGCGGTGGACGCGCTGAGCCGGGCCGGGCCGGATCTGTTGTCCGACTACGACCGGGGCCAGGTGGAAGCGCGGCTGGCCGGCTTTGTCGAGGCCGGCGCGCCCGAGGCGCTGGCCCGGCGGGTGGCGGACCTGATGACCACGCGAATGGCCGTGGAGGTCGCGCGGGTGGCCGAGAGCGCGAACTGGCCCGCGGCGGCGGCCGGCCGGCTCTATCACGCCGCTGGCGCGGCGCTCGGCTTCGACCGGCTGCGGGGGGCGGCGGTGGCCCTGCCCACCACCGACGACTTCGAGCGGCGGGCGGTCCGTCAGCTGCTGGTTTCGCTGGTGGACGAGCAGACGGCGCTGACCCGCCAGGTGGCCGCCGGCGCGCCGACCGACACGGCCGAGGCCGCCCATGCCGCCGTGGCCGCCTGGTCGGCGCCGCGGCAGGCGGCGGTGGAGCGGTCCCTTCGGATGCTCTCCGACATCGAGGAGACCGGCGGCTGGAGCTTCGCCAAGCTCACCCTGGCCCACGCGGCGCTGAGGGAGGCGGCGGGATAGGCCCCACTTCAGCCGGGCGAAAGCCCCACTGGGGGGCTTTCCGCCGCTAGTGCCGGAACACCCGCACGCCGGTGAAGGCCATGGTCAGGCCGCGCTCGTCGGCGGCTTCGATCACCTTGGCGTCGCCGATGGAGCCGCCGGGCTGGATCACCGCGGTGGCGCCGGCTTCGGCCGCCTGGATCAGGCCGTCGGGGAAGGGGAAGAAGGCTTCGGACGCGCAGGCCGAGCCCTGGGCCAGCGACTGCGGCAGTCCGGCCATCTCGGCCGCCTCGCCGGCGCGGATGGCGGCGATGCGGGCCGAGTCGCGGCGGTTCATCTGGCCGGCGCCGATGCCGGCGGTCTGGCCGTCCTTGGCGAAGATCACCGCGTTCGACTTCACGTGCTTGGCGACGGTGAAGGCGAACAGCATGTCGCGGACCTCGGCCTCGGTGGGCTCGCGCCTGGTGACGATCTTCAGGTCGGCGGCGGTGATGCGGGCGCGGTCGCGGTCCTGCACCAGGAAGCCGCCGGAGACCGAGCGGAACACCTCGCCCTCGGCCAGCGGGTCGGGCAGGCCGCCGGCGATCAGGAGGCGCAGGTTCTTCTTGGCGGCGAAGACCTCGATGGCCTCGTCGTCGGCCTCGGGGGCGATGACCACCTCGGTGAAGATCTCGACCATGGCGCGCGCGGCCGCAGCGTCGAGCCGCCGGTTCACCGCTACGATGCCGCCGAAGGCCGAGACCGGATCGCACTGCAGCGCGCGGCGGTAGGCTTCCTCCAGCGAGCCGCCCAGCGCCACGCCGCAGGGGTTGGCGTGCTTGATGATGGCGCAGGCGGGGCTGGCGGCCGGGTCGAACTCGGCCACCAGCTCGAACGCCGCGTCGGTGTCGGCGATGTTGTTGTAGCTCAGCTCCTTGCCCTGCAGCTGGCGGGCGGTGGCCACCCCGGTCCGCGGGTTGGCGAAGGCGTAGAAGGCGGCCTTCTGGTGCGGGTTCTCGCCGTAACGCATGGTCTGGACCAGCTGGCCCGAGATCGACTTGCGGCGGGGCGCATGCTCCTCCAGTTGCTGGGCGAACCAGGTCGAGATCGCCGCGTCGTAGGCGGCGGTGCGGGCGAAGGCGCGGGCCGCGAGCCGTTTGCGCAGGGAAAGGTCGGTTCCGCCGTCCGACTGCAGCTGCCCCAGCACCTCGGCCAGGTCCGCCGGCTCGGTGCAGACGGCGACGTAGCCGTGGTTCTTGGCCGCCGAGCGGATCATGGCCGGGCCGCCGATGTCGATGTTCTCGACGCAGGCCTCCGAGCCGCCGCCGCCCGCCACCGTGGCCTCGAACGGGTAGAGGTTGACGTAGAGCAGGTCGATGCCGCCGATCCCGTGCTCGCGCATGGCCTCGGCGTGGGAGGCGGCGTCGCGCACGCCCAAGAGGCCGCCGTGGACAACGGGATGCAGGGTCTTCACCCGGCCGTCCATCATCTCGGGGAAACCGGTCAGCTCCGAGACGTCCTTCACCGCCAGGCCGGCTGCGGCGATCGCCGCCCGGGTGCCGCCGGTGGAGACCAGCTCGACACCCTTTTCCGCCAGCGTGCGCGCCGCCTCGATCAGGCCGGTCTTGTCGGAGACCGAGATCAGGGCGCGGCGGATGGCGACGCGGTCGGGGGCGGGCGGGAAATCGGGAGCGTGGGGCATGAGGCGGTCCGGGCGGCGGTTCTTAATTTGCCGCGCCGCACTAGCACCTGAGACCCGACAAGCGAAAGGGGGCGGGCCGCTCGCGGCCCGCCCCTCCGCCCAGGACGGCTTCAGGCGGTCAGTAGCCGTAACCGTAACCGCCGTAGCCGCCGTAACCCGTCGACCGGTAGCCGTAGCGTCCCGTCGGGGCGGAGTAGCCGCTGTTGTAGCCGCGCCACGACGGCTGGGCGTAGCCGCTGTACGCGGGCTGGTAGCTGCGATAGCTGCGCGTGGTGCGGTAGCCGCGATAGTCGGGCTTGTCGGCCGCGGCGCCGATGACGCCGCCGACCGCGGCGCCGGCCACGGTGGCGCCGGTGTCGCCCTTTGAGATCAGATTGCCCGCCAGCGCGCCGATGGCGGCGCCGATCAGGGCGTTCTCGGTCTTCGAGGCGGCGAACGCCTGGCTGGCCGGCAGGGCCAGAGCGGCGGCGACGGCGCCGGCGGCGGCGATACGTGCGAACTTGGTCTTCATCGTCTTCGCCCTCCCTGGGCGGATGGGTCTTCGATTGAGCGCACTATGGAGGGGCGAGGCTGAACGTGTCCGGAGGGGTGCGTTCACCTGGGCTTCATCGCGGGAGCAGGTTCGGACGACCGGCGTTTGAGTGGTGCGTGCTTCGACGGCCCTGCACGGAGGCGCCCATGGAGACCGGATTGAACCCCGGGGACGAAGATCGCCCGGGCGAACCCCAGACGGCGGAGAACGCCTGTCCCCGCTGCGGAGGGAGCGGCCGCCTGGAGGACGGCGCCTGTCCCGTCTGCGGCGGCACAGGGCGGGTGACCGAGATCGTCGGCGACGCCTGAAGTCGCGCACGGCTCGCCACGAGCGCTTGCGAACTTCGGAATCGGGACACTAGAACCGGGGCCGATGGCGCAGGAAAACCAAACGGCCCCCAAGGTCACCGTCTGCATCGTGGCCTACCAGTCCGGGGCCTTCCTGCAGCCGTGCGTCGACGCCCTGGCCGCCCAGACCTTCGCCGATTTCGAGGCGGTGATCGTCGACAACGACTCCACCGACGGCTCCATCGAGGCGCTGCGCCTGCCCGACGCCCGCTTCCGGGTCGAGCCGATGGGGAAGAATCTGGGCTTCGCGGCCGCCAATAACGTGGCTGCGCGGGCCAGCCGCGCCCCCTGGTTCGCGACCCTCAACCCCGACACCCGCGCCGATCCCGGCTGGCTCGAGGCCCTGCTGGCCGCCGCCGAACGCTGGCCGCAGGCGGCGAGCTTCGGCTCGACCCAGGTCAGCCTGGATCATCCGAACGAGCTGGACGGGGTGGGCGACGTCTATCACGCGGCGGGCATGGCCTGGCGCGCCCGGCTCGGCCGGTCCGTCGCCGAGACGCCCCCCGAGGGCGAGGTCTTCGGCCCCTGCGCCGCGGCGGCCCTGTACCGGCGCGAGCCCTTCGTCGCGCTCGGCGGCTTCGACGAGAGCTTCTTCTGCTATTGCGAGGACGTGGACCTGGCTTATCGCCTGCGCCTGGCCGGCTGGACCGCGGTGCAGGTCCCGGATGCGGTGGTGCGCCACGCCGGCTCGGGCATCTCGGGCCGGGCCTCCGATTTCACCCTGTTCCACGGCCATCGCAACCGGGTGTGGGTCTACGTCAAGAACACGCCCTCGATCTGGCTCTGGCTGCTGCTGCCCTACCATCTCGCCTACGACGCCCTGATGATGGCCTCCGCGCTCCGGCGAGGCATCGGGCGGCCGGTGGTGCGCGCGCATTGGGCCGCGCTGACCGGCTTAGGTCCGGTGCTGGCGGCGCGGCGGGCCGTGCAGCGCACGCGCAAGGCGCCCCTGCGCGACCTGTTCGACGCCATGGCCTGGCTGCCCGCTGCGCCCCTCAGGCGAGACATCGCCAGGCGGCTCGCGCGGAAGGCGTAGTGTTGGCCAACCTGACACCGTTCAGTTTATAATCGCCCCAAATTCATCGAAATCAGCCGAAACTCGACAGCAACGGAGAGATCCATTGGCCCGCATCACCCTTAGGCAACTGCTGGACCACGCCGCCGAGCACGACTACGGCCTGCCCGCCTTCAACATCAACAACATGGAGCAGGGCCTGGCGATCATGGAGGCCGCCGAGGCGGTCGACGCGCCGGTCATCATCCAGGCGAGCCGCGGCGCCCGGTCCTACGCCAACGACATCGTCCTCAAGTACCTGATCGACGCCCTGGTCGAGATGTACCCGAACATCCCGGTGTGCATGCACCAGGACCACGGCAACAGCCCCGCCACCTGCGCCACCGCCATCCAGTACGGCTTCACCTCGGTGATGATGGACGGCAGCCTCAAGGCGGACGGCAAGACCCCGGCGGATTACGAGTACAACGTCGATGTCACCCGCCGTGTGGTCGATATGGCCCACGCCTGCGGCGTCTCGGTCGAGGGCGAGCTCGGCGTGCTGGGCAGCCTCGAGACCGGTATGGGCGAGAAGGAGGACGGCCACGGCTTCGAGGGCAAGCTGGACCACAGCCAGCTGCTGACCGATCCGGACCAGGCGGTGGAGTTCGTCCAGGCTACGGGCGTGGACGCCCTGGCCATCGCCATGGGCACCAGCCACGGCGCCTACAAGTTCTCGCGCAAGCCCGACGGCGACGTCCTGGCCATGCACGTGATCGAAGAGATCCACCGCCGGCTGCCGAACACCCACCTGGTCATGCACGGCTCCTCGTCGGTGCCGCAGGAGCTGCTGGACATCATCAACCAGTACGGCGGCGAGATGCCCGAGACGTGGGGCGTGCCGGTGGAAGAGATCCAGCGCGAGATCAAGCAGGGGGTGCGCAAGATCAACATCGACACCGACAACCGGATGGCGAGGAC
>Ga0164243_10005558_pt1 | contig 19226 bp, 20 predicted proteins | sample OricompcompostOP_FD_108781 | JGI IMG/M metagenome (GOLD analysis project Ga0164243, IMG submission 108781) | Organic Plus compost microbial communities from Emeryville, California, USA - Original compost - Organic plus compost (OP) | ecosystem: Engineered > Solid waste > Mixed feedstock >... | reverse complement strand
GTCGCCGACCAGGTCATACACGCGGACGGTGACGGTGTCGGGCAGTCCTGCGAGGAAGCTCACCGCCCACCCGGAGTCCGTCGACGACGCCTCGATGGTGCCCGATCCGGCCGAGGGGTCGTCGTCCGGCGCCAGAGAGCACTCCTCCTCGGCGCACACCTGCACGAAGATCGCGTCGCCGTATGCGCTCGTGTCGATGGCGATGCCGCTGATGTAGCCGATCGCCGGACAGGCGTTCAGGAACGGCGGCACACAGGCGGTCGTGCTCAGCACCACGCCGAGCGCCAGCATCGACACCGCGGCCACCCTGCGCATGCCGCCCACCCTAGTGCGCACGGGCCTAGTGCGCACGGGCGGATGCCGTCGGCTCAGGCGCTGCGTCGTAACCGGACCGTGAGGGAGTCGGCGAGCACGGCGATGCGGTCGTCGGCCGCCCAGCGCTGAGCGAGGCGCGCGAGCACCGCGTCCAACACCTCGCGCTCGAGTCCGTCGACGAGCTCGAGGACGACGATCAGCTCCGGCCCCCGCATCCGTGCATCGGGGTCGCCGGGCGCGACCGCCACGTCGATGACCGCCAGCTCGTGGGCGACGCTCTCCTGCAGGGCCGCGAAGACCTCCGGTGAGAGGAAGCTGGGCTCCCACGGCTGCTGCTGCGCGATGGCCCACACCGCGGGGCGTCTGACCACGAACTCCGTGTCGGACGTCGGGTCGAGGACCATCAGATCGGTGTCCTCCGCCGATGCGGCAAGCGCCGCCCGCACCGCCTCGACCGGGATGGGCCGCGCCGAGGGGTCCCACCGTTGCATCGCCTGCACCGAGGAGAACACCGGCTGAACGCGGCGTCCGTCGGGAGCGGCGACCGTGACGATCGACAGCTCCTGGGTCTTGTCGACGGCCAGTCCCGTCGGTCCGACGCCGACGTCGCCCTTCTCGGCGACGAGAGGGATCAGCACGCGCGCGGACCGCAGCGCGTCGATCACCTCGGCCTGCGAGCCGTCACCGGCGCGGAACCGCACGAGGGCGGCGAGCAGCGCGGGATCGGCCGATCCGTCGTCCGCCGCGTGCGGGTTCGCCTCGAAGCTGCGCCCCTCCCACGGCACGCCGGCGGAGTCTCCGGCTCCGCCCGGAGGTGTCGAGCCCCTGTGAGCGTGCGACTCCGGTCCGCAGGAGTGCTCGTCAGTCCCCCGCGACATCCAGCGCCTCGGCCAGAGTGAAGGCCCCGGCGTACAGCGCCTTTCCGACGATCGCGCCCTCGACGCCCAGCGGGACGAGCTCGCGCAGCGCCGCGATGTCGTCGAGGCTGGCGATCCCGCCCGAGGCGACGACGGGCTTGGGCGTGCGCGCGGTGATCTCGCGCAGAAGGTCGAGGTTCGGGCCCCGCAGGGTGCCGTCCTTCGTGACGTCGGTGACGACATAACGGCTGCAGCCGGCGTCCTCGAGACGGTCGAGCACCTCCCACAGGTCGCCGCCGTCCTTCGTCCACCCCCTGGCCGCGAGCGTGGTGCCGCGCACGTCGAGCCCGACCGCGATGGCCTCGCCGAACCGGCCGATCACATCGGCCGCCCACTCGGGGTTCTCCAGCGCGGCGGTGCCGAGATTGATGCGCGTCGCTCCGCTCTCGAGCGCGGCCTCCAACGAGGCGTCGTCGCGGATGCCGCCGGACAGCTCGACGTTGACGTTCTTGTACTGCTTGATGACCTTGCGCAGGATCGGCGCGTTGCTGCCGCGGCCGAACGCCGCGTCGAGGTCGACGAGGTGGATCCACTGGGCGCCCTGCGCGACCCATTCCCCCGCCGCGTCGAGCGGGTCGCCGTAGCTGGTCTCGCTGCCGGCCTCGCCCTGCGTGAGGCGCACGGCCTTGCCGCCCGCCACGTCGACCGCGGGGAGGAGGGTGAGTGAGGGAGACTGCGCGAAGTCGTTCATGACGTCCTTGGGTGAGGGATGAGCGCCGGTGACAGGCACGAGAATCGAGGGTACCCCCGCTGTCGGCGCACACTCAAATGCGCGACGCGGAGCGTGCGCCTCAGAGGCTCGACACCCAGTTGTGAAGCAGGCGGATGCCGGCGTCGCCGGACTTCTCCGGGTGGAACTGCGTGGCGGACAGCGGACCGTTCTCCACCGCGGCCAGGAAGGGATCGCCGTAGGTCGCCCACGTCAGCACGGGCTGCGGGAACGGGGGGATCACGTCGAGCTCCCAGGACTGCGCCGCGTAGGAGTGCACGAAGTAGAAGCGCTCCCGTTCGATGCCGCGGAAGAGCACGCTGCCCTCCCCCGGGTCGACGGTGTTCCAGCCCATGTGCGGCAGCACCGGGGCGTTCAGCTCGGTGACCGCTCCCGGCCACTCGCCGAGACCCTCGGTGTCGTGGCCCCGTTCGACGCCGTGCGTGAACAGCACCTGCATGCCCACGCAGATGCCGAGCACCGGTCGCCCGCCGGCCAGGCGACGGTCGATGATCTCGTCCCCGCCGTGCGCCGACAGCGCGTCACGCACCGCCTGGAAAGCGCCGACTCCGGGAACCACGAGGCCGTCGGCCTCCACCGCCTCCGACTTGTCCCGCGTGAGCACGGCATCCGCTCCCGCAGCCACGAGCGCCTTGACCGCCGAGTGCACGTTGCCTGACTCGTAGTCGAAGACGGCGACCTTCGGCGTGCGGCTCACAGCGCTCCCTTGGTGGACGGGATGCCCTCGACCTGCGGGTCGTGCGCCTTGGCCTGACGGAAGGCGCGCGCGAGCGCCTTGAACTCCGCCTCGGCGATGTGGTGCGGGTCACGTCCTCCCAGTACACGGACGTGCACGGTGAGTCCGGCGTTGAAGGTGATGGCCTCGAAGGCGTGCCGCACGAGCGCGCCGGTGAAGTGACCGCCGATGAGGTGGTGCTCGAATCCTGCCGGCTCCCCGTCGTGCACCAGGTAGGGCCGACCGGAGATGTCGACGACCGCCTGCGCGAGGGCCTCGTCGAGCGGCACGAGGGCATCGCCGTAGCGTGCGATGCCGGACTTGTCGCCGAGAGCCTCGCGGATGGCCTGCCCGAGCACGATCGACACGTCCTCGACAGTGTGGTGGGCGTCGATGTGCGTGTCGCCGGATGCCCGCACGGTGAGGTCGGTCAGCGAGTGCTTCGCGAACGCCGTGAGCATGTGATCGAAGAAGGGCACGGAGGTGTCGATGCGGCTGGCACCGGTGCCGTCGAGGTTCAGCTCGAGCTCGACGGTGGACTCCGACGTGCTGCGCGTGCGGCTCGCCGTGCGCGGTGCGGGGGTGGTCATGCTGCCGATCCTATCGAGGCCAGAGCGTCGAGGAACGCGGTGGTCTCCGCCTCGGTGCCCGCCGTCACCCGGAGGTGGCCGGGGATGCCGACGTCTCGGATGAGCACGCCGCGGTCGTACAGCTGCTGCCAGGTCGCCTTCGGATCGGCGACACCGCCGAAGAGCACGAAGTTCGACCAGGACTCGTGCGGGGCGTACCCCAGCGCCTCGAGGGTCGCGGAGATGCGGTCGCGCTGCTCCACGATCTCATCGACCATCCGCAGCATCACGTCGGAGTTGCGCAGCGCCGCGATCGCCGCCGCCTGAGTGAGCGCGCTGAGGTGATACGGCAGGCGGACGAGGCGAAGGGCGTCGATGAACGCCGGGTCCGCCGCGAGGTAGCCCACGCGGGCGCCGGCGAACGCGAACGCCTTGCTCATCGTCCGCGACACCGCCAGACGCGGACGGCCGTCGAGCAGCGTCAACGCGGACGGCGCCTCGCGCGGCGCGAACTCCTGATAGGCCTCGTCGACCACCACGACGCCCCGGCTCGCCTCGTAGACCGCCTCGATCACGTCGAGCCCGAGCGGTGTGCCCGTGGGGTTGTTCGGTGCGCACAGCAGCACCACATCGGGGTCGGCCTCGCGGACCTGAGCCGCCGCGTCGTCCGCCGTGATCGTGTAGTCGGGCTCTCGCGTACCGGCCGCCCAGCGCGCCCCCGTTCCCTGAGCGAGGAGCGGGTACATCGAGTAGGTGGGCGCGAAGCCGAACGCACGACGGCCCGGTCCTCCGAAGGCCTGCAGGATGTGCTGCAGCACCTCGTTCGAGCCGTTGCCCGCCCAGATGCGGTCTGCGGTGAGACCGTGACCGAGGTAGTCGGCGAACCCCTCACGGAGCGTGGTGAACTCACGATCCGGGTAGCGGTTCACGTCGCGGATCGCCACCGCGATGTCGTCGAGGATGTCACTCGCCACCGCATCCGGAACGGGATGGGTGTTCTCGTTGACGTTGAGCGCGATCGACAGCGGCGCCTGCGGAGCACCGTATGGCGTGAGACCGCGCAGGTCATCGCGAAGCGGGAGGTCAGCGAGAGAAACAGTCACCCGTCCATGCTAGTTCGCCGGATACGCGGCGAGCTCGATGCCCCGGAACGTCAGTTCGAGTACTGCGCCGGGATGGCCAGCTCGTCGCCGATCTGCAGCGACTGGCCGTCGAGCATGTTGAGGCGGCTGATGTCTCCGATCACGTCGCGCGGGTCTGCGCTCGGTGCGATCTCACCGGCGATCGACCACAGCGTGTCACCGGGCATCACGGTGACGGTCTCGAAGGAGGCCGCCGGGACATCGCGCCCCGACGCCATGGCGCTTCCGCCGCTGATCGCGGCGAACGCGATGCCTGCCACGACCGGCAGCGCAGCGATGGACGCGAGCACACGACGGCCGCGCACCGTCAGCCGGAGCCGGGTCGCCGGGCCTGCCGGACGGACAGCGGCGGTGCTGAAGGTGATGGTGCTCATGTCGTGCTCCTCTGCGTCTGCCCGTGAGCGGAGCCCCGGGCGAAGTTGGCGTAGCGTTCGCATTCACGACTCGGCCGGGAGCCGAGAATGCGAAGCTACGTTCCGAAGATATCTTCGAGTTCGAACATCTGTCAAGGATTCTTCGAAATCCGACCGAGGAATCGTCCGACACGCTCGAACAGATCTTCCAGAGTGCGGCGTTTCTCGGATACGGTTTCGATACGGACACCACATCACGGACCTCCGACATTCGAACGGCGGCGCCGCAATCGCGTATCAAAGGAGCACGATGAGCGAGAACTCCTCCCCCGAGGCAGAGGCGCCCCGCACTCGCCGGCGCAAGAGTCTGAGCCCCAAGCAGATGGCGATCCTCGAGGTGATCCAGAGCTCGATCAGCCGCCACGGCTACCCGCCGAGCATGCGGGAGATCGGAGACGCCGTCGGCCTCAAGTCGCTCTCCAGCGTGACCCACCAGCTCGGGCAGCTCGAGCTCAGCGGATACCTGCGACGCGATCCGGGCAAGACCCGCGCCATGGAGGTGCTCATCGACCTCCCTGGAGCCAGCGGCGAGAACCCGGCCGACGTGTCGACCCCGGTCGGCGACGCGGCCCTCGTCCCCCTCGTCGGCCGCATCGCGGCAGGGGTGCCGATCACGGCCGATCAGCAGGTCGAGGAGATCTTCCCCCTCCCCCGGCAGCTGGTCGGCAAGGGCGACCTCTTCATGCTCAAGGTCTCCGGCGACTCCATGATCGACGCCGCCATCTGCGACGGAGACTGGGTGGTGGTCCGTTCCCAGAACGATGCGGAGAACGGAGAGATCGTCGCAGCCATGCTCGACGGGGAGGCGACCGTCAAGACCTTCCGCCGCCGCGACGGCCACACGTGGCTGCTCCCGCGCAACTCCGCCTTCGAACCGATCCTCGGCGACGAGGCCGTGGTCCTCGGCAAGGTCGTCGCCGTGCTTCGAGCCGTGTGACGGCTGCCGCGGCATCCGCCCCCTGACACGCGACGCCGCCCTTCCCCGCGGGGAAGGGCGGCGTCGTCGTCGACGGCCTGCTCAGACGGCGGCGCCGACCTCCTGGCGCACGCGGCGGGTCGCCTCGACGATGTTGCGCAACGAGGACACCGTCTCGTCGTACCCGCGGGTCTTCAGACCGCAGTCCGGATTGACCCAGAGCTGCCTGGTCGGGATGGCCTCCACCGCGCGGCGCAGGAGCGCCTCGACCTCGTCGACCGCGGGCACGCGCGGTGAGTGGATGTCGTACACGCCGGGGCCGATGCCGTGGTCGAAGCCGGACTCGGCGATGTCGGCGACGATCTCCATACGGCTGCGCGCCGCCTCGATCGAGGTCACGTCGGCGTCGAGCGCGCGGATGGCGTCGATGATCACGCCGAACTCCGAGTAGCAGAGGTGCGTGTGCACCTGCGTCGCCGGAGCTGCCGCACCCGTCGCGAGCCGGAACGAGTCGACCGACCAGCGGAGATAGCCGGGCTGGTCCGCCTTCTTCAACGGGAGCAGTTCTCGCAGCGCGGGCTCGTCGACCTGGATGATCGCGATGCCGGCGGCCTCGAGATCGCCGATCTCGTCCCGCAGGGCCAGTGCGACCTGCCCGGCCGTCTCGGCCAGCGGCTGGTCGTCGCGCACGAACGACCACGCGAGGATCGTCACCGGACCCGTGAGCATGCCCTTCATGTGAGCGGTCGTCAGCGACTGGGCGTAAGCCGACCAGTCCACGGTCATGGGGGCGCGCCGGGCCACGTCGCCCCACAGGATCGACGGACGCGTCGCCCTCGACCCGTAGGACTGCACCCAGCCGTGCTCCGTGACGGCGAATCCGTCGAGGTGCTCCGCGAAGTACTGCACCATGTCGTTGCGCTCCGGCTCGCCGTGCACGAGGACGTCCAGCCCGATCTCCTCCTGCAGCGACACCACGCGCGCGATCTCGCCGCGCAGGAACGCGTCGTAGTCGTCGGCGGGGATCTCACCGCGGGTGAACCGCGCCCGCGCGCGCCGGATCTCCGCCGTCTGCGGGAAGGAGCCGATCGTCGTGAGCGGCAGCGCGGGGAGGCCGAGCGCCTGCTGCGCCTGCTCGCGCTCTTCGTAGGGCGCCCTCATGAAGTCCGCGTCGGACAGGACGCGCTCGCGCACGGCGCCGTCGCGCACCCCCGGAGCGGCGAGCCGATCGGCGAGCGCCGCGGATGCCGCCTCGAGCTCCCCGGCGATCGCGTCGCGGCCCTCCTCGAGTCCCCGCGCCAGCACGACGACCTGCTCGACCTTCTGATCGGCGAAGGCCAGCCAGGAGACGAGACGCTCGTCCAGTCGCGACTCGTCCGTCACGTCGTGCGGGACGTGCAGGAGCGACGTCGAGGTCGACGCCGCGACCTCCGCCGCACCGAGGGCCCGCAGGGCGACGAGCCGGTCGTACGCACCGGACAGATCACCCCGCCAGACGTTGCGCCCGTCGACCACGCCGCCTACCAGCGTCTTGTCGGCGAGCCCCGGCTCGGGGGTCGGGAGCGTGCCCCGCACGAGGTCGATCGCGATGGCCTCGACGGGCGCGGCGGCGAGCACGGGGAAGATCTCGCCGAGATCGGCGTACGGTGCGGCGACGAGAATCGACGGGCGACGCGGCGCCGCCCCGAGCACGGCGAGGGAGCGCGATGCGGCGTCCGCCAGCTGTGCGACCGACGCGGGCAGGGACTCGCTCACGAGGGCCGGCTCGTCGAGCTGCACCCACTCGGCGCCCGCCGCCCTCAGGCGATCGAACAGCTCGACATAGACGGGGAGCAGGTCGTCGAGGCGCGACAGCGGGTCGAATCCCTCCGGCGCGTCGTCCGACGCCTTGGCGAGAGCGAGCAGGGTCACCGGCCCCACGATCACGGGACGTGTGACGAATCCGCCGGCGATCGCCTCGGCGACCTCACCGACGAGGCGCTCGCTGGAGAGGGAGAACTTCGTCGACGGTCCGATCTCCGGAACGAGGTAGTGGTAGTTGGAGTCGAACCACTTCGTCATCTCGAGCGGTGCGCGCTCGCCCTCCCCCCTGGCGATCGTGAAGTAGGCGGGCAGGTCGACCGTGCCGTCCGCCGACCGCAGGTGCTCGAAGCGCGCGGGGATCGCGCCGACGGTCACCGCGGCGTCGAGCACCTGGTCGTAGAACGAGAACGACTCGGGGATCGCCGAGTCTGTGCGTCCGAGGCCCAGCGCGGCGAGACGCTCTCGCGTGGCCGCGCGCAGGTCGGCGGCGACGTCGTCGAGCTCGTCGCGTGAGAGGCGCCCGGCCCAGAAGGCCTCGACGGCCCTCTTCAGCTCGCGGCGACGGCCGATGCGGGGATAGCCGAGCACGGTGCCCGTGGGGAAGGCGGTCATGGTGTTCCTTTCGACGGTGGTCAGGGGTCGTTCGGGGTCGACGAACACCGCTGCGGCGCGTGCCGTGTGCGGTGCGGGCGACCGGATGGGGTCAGCGGCGGCGGGTCAGGGGCAGGACGCCGGCCTCCTCGAGCACGGTGAGCACGGTCTCGTGCTGATTGAAGGCGTACAGATGCACTCCCGGGGCACCCCCCGCGAGCACCTCCCTGGCCAGTCGGGCCGCCCACTCCACGCCGATCTCGTGACGGCCCTCCGGGGTGGGCTCGACCTCGAGGGCGACGGCCAGCTCGCTGGGCAGCGTCTCTCCGGTGAGCTCGAGAACGCGGGCGAGCCGCACCGGGGAGACGATCGGCATGATGCCGGGGAGGATGGGGATCGTGACGCCTGCTGCGCGCGCCTTGTCGACGAAGACGAGGTAGTCGTCGGCGTGGAAGAAGAGCTGGGTGATCGCCGAGGTCGCTCCGGCGGCCTGCTTGGCGAGGAGGGCATCGATGTCCTGCCAGCGGTGCACGGAACGAGGGTGCCCGTTCGGGAAGGCCGCGACGGCGATGCTCGCCCGCCGGCGGGCGTCGACGCGCGCCGCCCCCGGCAGCCCGGGAACCGGCGACTCCTCGTAGGGAGCACGCTCGGCCTGCACGCGGTCGATCAGCTGCACGAGCTGAGCCGCGCTCTCGAGGTCGCCGAGGAAGGGCTCGTCGCGACCCGCAGGAGGGTCGCCGCGGAGAGCGAGGAAGCGCAGGATGCCGGCGTCGAGGAACTCGCGGATGAGCGCGGCCGCTCCGGCGTAGGTGTTGCCGACGCACGTGATGTGCGCGAGCGGCTCGACGTCGGTGTGCTCGCGGATGAAGCGCAGCACCTCGAGGGAGCGGCCGCCCGTCGAGCCGCCCGCTCCGTAAGTCACGGAGATGAACTCGGGTCCTGCCGCGGCGAGACGGCGGACCGTCTCATGCAACGCTTCCTCGTTCGCCGGGGAGCGCGGCGGATACAGCTCGAAGGAGAACGGCACTCGGGGACGAGGCGTCGCGGAAGACATCTTCTTCTCCTGGGGACAGGGCGGTCGGGCACGGGGCCGCGAACGACGCACGGGCGTCGTACTCGCGGGCGGGTGCCGGGCTCGGCTGTCGCTCCACGCCCGGCCGAACCGGGCGTTTCCAGAAACCTATGACACCCACGGCCGTCCCGCATCCTGTGTGACGCCGTGTGTCACCCGCCCATAGGCTCGAAGGCATGTCGACGCCCTATGGTTCCTGGCCATCGCCCTTCTCCGCCGCCGCGGTGGCGCAGTCCGCTCCGCGCATCGAGGGCGCGCGTTTCGTAGGCGAGGAGATCTGGTGGGGTGAGTCCGTCCCCGCGGAGCGCGGGCGCATGACCGTGCGCAGCTCCGCCGGGCGGGAGATCCTGCCTGCTCCGTGGAGCGCGCGATCCCGCGTGCACGAGTACGGAGGCGGCGCCTGGACGGCGGACGGTGACCTGTATTTCGTCGAGGCGTCCGACCAGCGGGTGTATCGATGCGCACCCGGAGCCACTCCCACTCCGCTCACCCCGCCCGGGGCCGCCCACGGAGGCTTGCAGCTGCAGCACGGACGCCTGCTGGCGGTGCGCGAGGATCTCACGATCACGCCTCACCGGCGCGCCATCGTCGAGATCCCCGTCGACGGGTCGGCGGCCGACGACCCGTCGCGCGTGCGCGTGGTCTCCGAAGGCACCGGTTTCGTGGCGCACCCCGCCCTCTCCCCCGATGGCGGGCGCATCGCCTGGGTGCACTGGGAGGAGGGACGGATGCCGTGGGACAGCGCGCAGCTGCGCGTGCGGGCCGGCGACGGCGAGGTGACGGAGATTCCGACGCGTGCGGCCCTGCAACCGGAGTGGGCCGGCGTCGACGAGCTGCTCTACGCCGACGACCCGGGGGGCCGCTGGACGCTGCACCGGCTTCGGCTCGACGGGATCGTGCCGCGCGGCGACGCACGACCGGTCGCTCCCGCCGACGCCGACACCGGCTACGGCCTCTGGGTGCTCGGAAACCGCTGGTACCGGCCGCTCGACGACGGGCGCATCGTCGCCGTGCGCACGAACGGCAGAGACGAGGTGGTGGTGATCGACGGCGACGTCGCCACGCGTCTCGACGTGCCCTGCGACGGGCACGTGAGCGTCGACGACACCCGCGGCTCCCGCGTGCTGCTCAGCGGAAGCGGATCGTCGACGGCGCAGGGGCTGTGGTGCGTGGACGTGGACACCCGCGCCGTCGTGCCCATCGCGGGCGGTGGCGCGGTGGACGCAGGATGGATGCCGCGGGCCACGCCGATGACCGTCGACGGCGAGCACGGCCCCGTGCACGCCTTCGTCTATCCCCCTGCGAACCCCGATGTCGACGCACCGGAGGATCGCAGGCCCCCCTACGTGGTGTTCGTGCACGGAGGACCCACCGCGCACGTCACGGGCGCGGCATCGGCGGCCATCGCCTTCTACACGAGCCGCGGCATCGGCGTGCTCGACGTCAACTACGGGGGATCGACCGGTTACGGCAGGGCGTACAGGGAACGACTCCTCGGCGGATGGGGGGTGGTCGACGTCGACGACGTCATCGCGGCCGCCAGAGGATTGGCGGATGCCGGGCTCGCCGATCCGGAACGCATCGCGATCCGAGGGAGCTCGGCCGGAGGCTGGACGGTGCTGTCGGCTCTGGTGCGCGGCGGCGTGTTCGCCGCGGGTATCAGCCGGTACGGCGTCACGGACCTGCGGGGGCTCGTCGCGCACTCCCCCGACTTCGAGGCGCACTACATCGAGGGACTGGTCGGCCCGCTCCCGGCATCCGACTCCCTCTACGTGTCGCGCTCCCCGCTCACCAACGCGCACCGCATCGACGTGCCCGTGCTGCTCCTGCAGGGAGCAGACGACCCGGTGGTGCCGCCGTCGCAGTCGGAGGCGATCCGCGACGCCCTCGCCGCGCACGGCGTCGATCACGAGTACGTCGTGTATCCGGGCGAGGGGCACGGGTTCCGCTCGGAGGACGCCATCGTGGACGCCCTCGAGCGCGAGCTCGCCTTCCTGAGCCGGGTGCTGGCCTGACTACTCCCCCAGGCGGTTGCGCAGGCGCATGGCGCGCTCGGCCTCGCGGCTGTCCTGGCGCTCACGCAGCGCCTGGCGCTTGTCGTACTCGCGCTTGCCCTTCGCCAGCGCGATCTCGACCTTGGCGCGACCGTCGGAGAAGTACAGCTTGAGCGGGACCAGGGTGTAACCGCCCGCCGAGACGGCGTGCTGGAGCTTCGCGATCTCCTCACGATGCAGCAGCAGCTTGCGCACGCGCTTGGCCGAATGGTTGGTCCAGTGCCCCTGCGAGTACTCGGGGATGTGCACCGCGTCGAGGAAGACCTCGCCGCCCTTGACGTACGCGTACCCGTCGCTGAGGTTCGCGCGTCCCTGGCGCAGCGACTTCACCTCGGTGCCGGTGAGCACCATCCCCGCTTCGTACGACTTCTCGATGGTGTAGTCGTGACGCGCGCGACGATTGGTCGCGATGACCTTCTCCCCGCGTTCCCTGGGCATGATGCACTCCTGTGTCTCGGCGGAACCCGGCGGCGGACGCGCCACCGGGCAGCCTGTCAGCCTATCAGGTGCGCAGCCACCGGCGGATCGCGAAGCCGGCCGACAGGGCGGCGAGCACGACGCCGATGCCGATGAGCACCGGAACGACGTATGCCGCGTCCTGCATGGAGATCCAGGTCGTGATGAACGGCACGCGTCCGCGCAGATAGCCGTCGACCCCGAAGTGCACGCCGGCGACGACCGACACGCTGGCCAGCACCGATCCGATGAACGCGGCGAACACGCCCTCGAGCACGAAGGGGGTCTGGATGAACCTGTTCGAGGCCCCCACCAGACGCATGATGCCGATCTCCTTGCGCCGCGCGTACGCCGACAGGCGGATGGTCGTTCCGATCAGGAGGATCGCGGCGATCAGCATCAGCACGGCGATGCCCACGGCGATGTAGGTCGACACCGTGAGCGCTGAGAAGAGAGGGTCGAGGTACTGCAGCTGGTCCTTCACCTGCTCGACACCGGCCACTCCGCTGAACGCCTCGGCGATGACCTTGGACTGGCCGGGATCCTTCATCGTCACGAAGAACACCTCGAAGGCCTGGTCCTCGGTGATCACGCTCGCCTGGTCCTCGCCGAGCTGCTCGACGAGCTTGGCGTAGGTGTCGGCCTTGCTGTCGAACGCGATCTCGCTGATGAAGGGGGCGAGCGCCTCCCCCTCGAGCTGGTCGCGCACTGACTGCACCTGCTCCTCGGTGGCGCCGCCGTCGACGCACGTCGGCGACTCGGAGATCGCGGAGCACATGTACACGGCCACCTGGGCGCGCTCCGACCAGTAGCCGCGCATGGTGCCGATCTGCGCCTGCATGAGGATCGCGGCGCCGACGAAGGTGAGCGAGACGAAGGTCACCAGCACGACGGAGATGACCATCGAGATGTTGCGCCGCAGTCCGCCGAGCGCCTCGGCGAGGATCAGTCCCACTCTCACGACGTCGGCCCCACTTCCTCGGTCCCTTCGTCCGTGAGCCCGAGCCTGTCGGCGACACCGAGCTCGGCGACGTCGACCTGCGGCAGCACGATCGGGTGCGTGCGCGGACCCTGCGGGGCCTGTTCCGTGCTCGGCTGCGCCTCCGCGGCGGGCTGCGGCTCGATGGGGGCCGCCTGCGCCTCCGGCGTCTCCGACGCGGCGGGAACGGCGTCCGCCGCGGGGGCCTGCGCCTTGCGCTGCTCCTCCGCGATGGCCGCGCGCACGATGGAGAGGTCGGCCGTCTCGCGCTGCACCTCCTGCACGGCGGTGAGCGCCGCCACGGCCGCGGCACCGCGCACCTCTTCGGGGGCGAGGCGCGGGATGTTCGAGGTGTCGCCGTAGCCGCCGTGCACCTCGTCCCGCACCATCTCCCCGTCGCGCAGCTCGATCACGCGCCGCTGCATCGCGTCGACGAAGGCGGCCTCGTGCGTCGCCATGACGACCGTCGTGCCGCCTGCGTTGATGCGAGCGAGCAGCTGCATGATGCCCACCGAGGTGGCGGGGTCGAGGTTGCCCGTGGGCTCGTCGGCGAGCAGGACCTGCGGCCTGTTCACGAGAGCGCGGGCGATCGCCACACGCTGCTGCTCGCCGCCGGAGAGCTCGTGCGGCATGCGCTTCTGCTTGCCGTCGAGGCCGACGAGAGCCAGCGCCTCCGGCACCGCCTGCTGGATGAATCCACGGGACGATCCGGTCACCTGCAGGGTGAACGCGACGTTCTGGAACACCGTCTTCGACGGCAGCAGGCGGAAGTCCTGGAACACCGAACCGATGTGCCGGCGGAAGTAGGGCACCTTGCGGTTGGCCAGCGACTTGAGGTCGCGTCCGAGAACGGCGACCCTGCCGGTCGTCGGCACGTCCTCGCGAAGGATCAGCCGCAGGCACGACGATTTGCCGGACCCCGACGCCCCCACGAGGAAGACGAACTCCCCGCGCTGGATTTCGAAGTCGACGCCGGACAGCGCGGGCCGAGCGGTCCCGCGATAGCGTTTCGTGACGTTCTCGAACCGAATCATGGCGCTTCGAGCCTAAGCGCGCCGCTTCGTCTGCCCGCGAGCGACACCCCGCACGACGATCTCCTCGGCACCGTATGTCGGGACGGGAACGACGGTCACGCCGCGTCCGAGCCCGCTGCTATACATATAGGCGTGCGCCGCGACCGTCGCGAGACGCCGTGATCCCATCGAGGGGGACCCATGACCATTCCCGCAGGCTGGTACGACGACGGCTCCGGCCGGCAGCGGTGGTGGGACGGTGCGCAGTGGACGGAGCACGTCGCGCCGGTGACGGCTCCCGCGCCGGCCGCGTCCGTGGCGGATGCCGGAGGGCCGACCGAGACGGGCTCCCCCGCCGATGCAGCCCTTCCGGCGGATGCGGGGACTCAGGCGGATGCAGGAGCCCCGGCGGATGCCGGGGCACCGCCGGAGCCGACCGCTCTGGAGGCGCAGGTCGCGTCGCCCGCGCCCGGTGAGCCCTCCGCACCCGAGCAGGTCGCGCCGGAGCCCGTGACCGCGCCGGAAGACCCGTCGACCTGGTCAGCTCCCTCAGCGACGCCCGCGGACTCCCAGCCGACCGAGGCCTTCGTCGCCCCGGGAGCGACGGCGCCGACGGCTCCCTACGGCGCTCCCGTGCCGCCCTACGCCGAAGCGCAGACGGGATACGCCGCGCCCGAGCAGGCCTACCTCGGTTCGGCCCCCGGTCCCGGCGGGTACGCCGCTCCCGGCCAGGCGTACGCACCCGGCTACGCGGGCGGCGCGTACCCGGCCGGCGGCTACCCGACGGCACCCGCAGCGCCGGCATCCGTCTCGGTGCTCGGGCTGATCGGCCTGGGTCTCGCCGCCCTCGGCACCATCCTGTCGTGCATCCCCGTGACGGCGATCTTCGGCTGGGTGCTGCTCTTCGCCGGCTTCGTCGTGTCGATCATCTCGCTCTTCCTCAAGGGGAAGAAGTGGCCGGGCATCACCGGCCTCATCCTCTCGGTGGTCGGCACGATCATCGCGATCGTCATGGCGATCGTGTTCGCCGTCACCGCGTACAACCAGGTGGTCGAGAGCCTTCCGTCCGTGGCACCGTCGATCGAGCCCTTCCCCGACGACGAGACGTCGTCCGGCACGGACGGCGAGTCCGAGGCACCGGCGCACGGAGCGTCCGGCGAGCCGGTCACGATCACGCAGATCGACGGCACCAGCGAGATCACGGTCACCTCGGCGACGTGGGCGCCCACGAACGACAGCGGATTCGATGCCGCCAACGGCGGCTACCTCACCCTCGACATCACCTGGACCAACGTCGACGGCACGACGCACATCAACCCGTTCTACCTGTCGGTCGAGACGGCGGAGGGCGCCGAGGGCAGCTACGACTTCTTCTCGACCGAACAGATCGCCACCGACGACCTCACCGACGGCGCCAGCGTCAACGGTGCGATCTCCTTCGACGTCGCGCAGAGCAGCTCGTACACGCTCATCATCCTGAACGAGGTGCTGCAGGAGACCGCCCGCATCACGGTCGCGCCGAGCGCGGGCTGATCCTCCCGCTCTTCCCCCGATGACGAAGGGCCCGGCGCGAAGTCGCGCCCTTCGTCATCGGGGCGGGATCAGTCCTCTTCCTTGCGCTTGCGCCAGCGGATGCCCGCCGAGATGAACCCGTCGAGATCTCCGTCGAAGACCGCAGCAGGGTTGCCCGACTCGTGACCGGTGCGGAGATCCTTGACGAGCTGCTGCCCATAGAGGAAGTACGAACGCATCTGGTCTCCCCAACTGGCCGTGATGTTGCCGGCGAGCTCCTTCTTCTTCGCAGCCTCTTCCTCCCTCTGCAGGAGAAGCAGGCGCGTCTGCAGCACGCGCATGGCGGCGGCGCGGTTCTGGATCTGCGACTTCTCGTTCTGCATCGAGACGACGATGCCGGTGGGAAGGTGCGTGATGCGCACGGCGGAGTCGGTCGTGTTGACCGACTGCCCTCCGGGACCCGAGGAGCGGAAGACGTCCACGCGGATGTCGGTCTCGGGGATGTCGACCTCGGTGGCCTCCTCCATGAGCGGGATCACCTCGACGGCGGCGAACGAGGTCTGACGCTTGTCGGCCGAGCCGAACGGGCTGATGCGGGCGAGGCGGTGGGTGCCCGCCTCGACCGAGAGGGTTCCGAAGGCGTACGGAGCGTCGATCTCGAAGGTGGCCGACTTGATGCCGGCACCCTCGGCGTAGGAGGTGTCCATGACCTTCACGGGGTACTTGTGCTGTTCCGCCCAGCGCAGATACATGCGCATGAGCATCTCCGCGAAGTCCGTGGCGTCGTCCCCGCCTGCGCCCGAGCGGATCGTGATGATCGCGGCACGGTCGTCGTACTCTCCGTCGAGGAGCGTCTGCACTTCGAGTTGGTTGATGATCTCGGTGAGCGCCGCCAGTTCGCCCCTGGCCTCGGCGGCGGAGTCCTCGTCGCCCATCTCGTTGGCGAGATCGACGAGCACCTCGAGGTCATCGAGCCTGCGCCCGATCGCCTCGATCCTGGCGAGCGTCGCCTGCCGGTGGCTGAGCGCGCTGGTCACCCTCTGGGCGCGTTCGGTGTCGTCCCAGAGGTCCGGCGCGCCGGCTTCCTCACTGAGGCGGGCGATGTCGGAGCGGAGGGTCTCGACATCGATGACCTCGCGGATGTCGCCGTAGGTGACGCGCAGGGCCTGGATGTCGGCGGAGAGATCGAGTTCGAGCATGGCTCTTCCAGACTATCCTGCCGAGTAGAGTCGCAGGAGTGAGCAGCGCATCCACGGTCCTCCGGCAGTTCGGGCCGATGGTGTACCTGCCCACGATCCTCTTCTCGCTCGGCGAGGGCGCGGTGATCCCGCTGATCCCCGTCGTGGCGGCATCCATGGGCGCCGACATCGCGACGGCAGCGCTCATCTCCTCCGCGTTGGTGGTCGGTCAGCTGTGCGGCAACCTTCCCGCCGGGTGGGCGGTCGCCCGCATCGGCGAACGGCTGACGATGGTGGTCGCGGGCATCGCGGCCATCGGAGCCGGCGTCGCGATGGTGTTCTCCCCCTCCCCCGCCGTTCTCGCCGCGTCGGTGTTCCTGCTGGGGTTCTGCGCGGCGGCGTTCGGGCTGGCGCGACACGCTTTCATGACCACGCGCGTCCCGCTCGACTTCCGCGCCAGGGCGCTGTCGTTGCTCGGCGGCAGCTTCCGGCTCGGGGTCTTCATCGGCCCGTTCGTCGCCGCGGCGCTGCTGCACCTCTTCGGCACCGAGCTCGCGGCGTTCTGGTTCTTTCTCGTCTGCCTGGTCGTGATGGTGGTGCTCGTCGTCGTCGGCCCCGACCCGGAGAAGACGGTTCCGGTCGTCAGGACGACACCGGTCACGACGGCGGCCGCGGAGGACTCCGGAGAAGCGGTGAGCGGATCGATCCCGACTCTCGACCGCACCGGGGTGTTCCGCACGATGTGGCGGCAGCGCTTCGTGCTGAGCCGGCTGGGTCTCGCCGCCGCCTCACTGTCGGCCGTACGATCCGCCCGGCAGGTGCTGCTCCCCCTCTGGGGCGTCTCGCTCGGCCTCGACGCCTCGACCATCTCGCTGGTGGTCGGCGTCTCCGGCGCCATCGACTTCGCCCTGTTCTATGCGAGCGGGCAGGTGATGGATCGGTTCGGCCGGCTGTGGGCTGCGATGCCCGCGATGGTGCTCATGGGGGCGGGCTTCCTCGCGTTGTCCTTCACCCACGATCTTGACGCGTCGGTGCTCTGGTTCGGCATGTTCGCCGCGGTGCTGGGCGTGGGCAACGGCCTGTCCAGCGGCATCCTGCTGACCCTCGGCGCCGATGTCGCGCCCAAGCGGGAGCCGGCCGCGTTCCTCGGCTCCTGGCGTACGCTGACCGATGCCGGCGGCGCCGTGGCTCCGCTGCTCATCTCGGCGATCGTCGCGATCGCATCGCTCCCGGTCGCTGCGGGGGCGATGGGCGCTGTCGGTCTTCTCGGGGCGGCGGGCTTCCTGCGCTGGATACCGATGTTCGTGCCTCGGAATCGCGACGCCTCGGCGTGACGGGGCGCGCGGCGCATCTGCTCAGCGGAGTGCGGTGCGGCTCGTGCCCGTGGCCTCGAGCCGCACCCCGTCGGGAACGAGGGGTGCCACGAGCGGCGGATGCCACGTGGTCGACACGGTCACGCGCGCCGACGTCCCCTCCGGTGTGCCGGCACGGACGAGGTCCGCGTCGGTCGTCGCCGCGTCGATGACGACGATCGCCTGGGCCCGCACCTCCTCGTCGACGAGTTGGGCGCGCGGCCCCCGATCGTCGACGACGAGCGTGAACCCGTCGGCTCCGGCGAGCGCCGCGGCATCGGCGAGAGCGTCGAGCCTTTTCTGCGTGAGGTACAGGTCGGTCGCGCAGACGCAGACGAAGATCAGTGCGAGGGCCAGGAGGGCGTAGCCGAGGGCGAGCAGCAGAACGCTGCCGTCGTCGCCCGAGCGTGGACGCGGCATCATCGCGCTCCCCACGACCGGGAGATCGTCATCACAGCGGTGGCCTCGATGGGCACGGCGGTCGCACCGTCGAGTCCGAACACGGGAGGCACGAGCGGCAGGCCCGCGCGGGTGACCACGGTGACGGTGAGGGTCGCGCCGGCCGCCGGGCACCCCGCGCGTGCGGGTGCGCACGAGATCGCGACCCTGGTGGCGTCCGCATCGAGCCCGTACTCGTCGATGACCTCACGCAGCACCAGGTCGCCGCGGGTCGCCGCGGCCTCGGGGCCGTCGGCGAGGGAGATCACCCGCGCCGTGTGCCGTGCGGCGGCCTCGGCCCCGAGCGTGCTCTGCTGGATGACGCCGAGCGCCGTGATCAGGTACACCAGCGGCACCAGCAGGAGCAGACCCACCGTGATGAACTCCAGCGCCGCGGAGCCGTCGTCATCACTCACCGAACGACTCCGCCGGTGCGTGTGCGTCGACCTCCAGGGCGCGGGGCAGGCCGATCAATCCGATCACCGGGAGCATCGTGCGCACCTTGACGACGACGGTCTCCTGACCGCCCTGGTCGCCGATGCCGACGGTGACGTCATCCGCGTACTCCGCCCCCACCGCCCGGGTGATGACGAGCCTGGTGCGCGCCGCTCCCTCCTCGGGTGTCGTGTCGGCGAGCGCCGCGTGATAGGCCCCCTCGACGGCGGCGTCGTGAACGACGTTGCGCACGTACACGGCGAGCGCGACCTGCAGCACGGCGAGGGTGAGCAGCGTGAGAAGGGTGCCCACCAGCACGAACTCGACGGGGCTGGAGCCGCGCTCGCCCTCGTGTCCGCCGTGTTCCGTCACGATCAGAGCCCCGACACCCTCTGGATCGCCTGCTCGAACAGGGCGCTCAGGGCCGGTCCCGCCACCGCCCAGATGAGCACGACGAGCCCGGCCGTCATCAGCGTGACGAGGACCCATCCCGGTACGTCGCCCCGGTCGTCGTCGGCGAGGTCGAGAACGCGCGCGGCCGCGCGGTCGAGCCAGGAGCGGAGTGCTGTCATGGTCGTCCTTTCGTCGGCGGCTCAGCCGATGCCGAGCCGGAGGATGAAGAGTCC
>Ga0164243_10005557_pt1 | contig 19227 bp, 17 predicted proteins | sample OricompcompostOP_FD_108781 | JGI IMG/M metagenome (GOLD analysis project Ga0164243, IMG submission 108781) | Organic Plus compost microbial communities from Emeryville, California, USA - Original compost - Organic plus compost (OP) | ecosystem: Engineered > Solid waste > Mixed feedstock >... | reverse complement strand
GATTTCGTTAAAAAATTTGGGATTAATATTACCCTTGCATATAGCGCTATCCGCATATTGGAGCAAGAAGGAGTGATACAGTTAAGCGAAAGCATCCTGTTGCCTTCGCGGGCGGAATTCATCATCAACAAGGACGCTTTATATGACTTCGAAGAGCAAAACCCGCAATTAGAACCGCTGACCAAGGCATTACTACGTGCATATGAAGGTATCTTTGACCAGTCAACCAAGGTGTTCGAAAGGCAACTGGCGAGAATTTTACGCACTACGGATAAAGTTGTTGTACAGCAGTTACAACAATTGCATCAATTGGGTATCATTCATTATATGCCGAAGAAGGATGAGCCGCAATTGTGCTTTTTACAACCACGGGTGCCAACAGAACAATTATCGATCGATGCAGTGAGGATACAATTATTGAAGCAATCATATGAAGAGCGTGTTGCTGCAATAATTGATTATGCCCAAAACCAGGATGAATGCCGCACCCAGGCATTGGTCGCTTACTTTGGCGAAGAATCCGCCGCCCCCTGTGGCGTTTGCGATGTTTGTATTGCAAAGAAACATGCACAATTAACACCGGGAAATGTTGAAGAACTATCTAAAGAGATATTAACTCACCTAGCGGAGCCGCATACCTTTGAACAACTGAAGTCCAAAGTACAGGTAGAAATTGAAGATCATTTGCATCATACATTGATGTTCCTAGTCGCAGAAGGATTTATAGAAAGGGATGAAATGGGTGTGATGAAAAAAAAATAGGACACATCCTGCATCCCCGGGATTCTCCCCTTGCAGGGTGGATTCGCGAATCCACCCCGCATATTGGGGGATCCCTGGCATATTGTAAATCCCGGTATATTTCAAATCCACCCCGTATATTGTAAATTCTATTGCAAATCCCCCCCCGCATATTGCAAATCCCCAGCATATTGCACATCCAAATTACAATTCTACAACATGCCTGGTTTCACTGCTCAGGAATCCTGCCTCTATAATTTTAATAACATTTAATCCTTCTTCGGGCGGTACCGGGTTGGGTTTACCCTCTCTTAAATGTTCATAAACACCTTGGTAGTATTCCATATAATTTCCCTTTCCTGATGGTAAATATTCTTTTACAATTTGCCCATCGATCTCGGTATGCAATAAACCCCATTCATGTGGAGATTCAGCCCCCCAATCTTCACCAACAGGCATCAAGCCTTTTAGTAAAAGTGTTTCCTGGATATCGGCTTTATGCTTGATGAATGAACCTTTACGGCCATGTAAAATATAAGCCGGCAGCGCTTCCCGGACAAGATAGCTGGATTTGATCCTTGCTCTCATGTTGGGATAATACAATAATAGTTCGAAATAATCGTCAATCACGGAGTTGTTCCTGATCATACGTACATCTCCAAACACTGCTTGCGGCATCCCGAAGAGGCTAAGCGCCTGGTCGATGATATGAGATCCCAAATCATATAACACACCTGTTCCCTTCTGTGCTACTTCTTTATGCTTTTTATGACTTAACTCTTCTTTGAACCTGTCGTAATGAAACTCCACTTCCAGTATATCACCTAATAATCCCTGCTGCACAACCTGTTTGATCATCTTGTAATCGCTGTCATACCGCCTGTTTTGATAGACGCTAATCATCAGGTTCTTAGATTTTGCTAACTCTATCAGCTCATGCCCTTCTGCTACTGTAACCGTAAACGGTTTTTCTACGACTACATTTTTACCGGCTTCCAGCGCCATCTTCGTATATGAATAATGCGTAGTATTCGGCGTATTTACCACGATTAGCTCCAAGGTTTCATCTGCCATCAATTCTTCGATGGACCTGTAAACTTTTACATACGGGTAAATTTTCCGGGCTAAATCCTTGCTTCTTTCTACGATCGCGGTAAATTCAAAGCCGGGATTGACATGCAAAAATGGTGCGTGGAAAACGGATCCGCTATGACCGAATGAACATACCCCGGTTTTAATAGGTTGTGACATCTTTTATAAAATTTATTTCAATTCAACAAAAACTGGTGCTTGATGTAGCGTTTCCTAAAACCAGCTACTTTTTTTACTGCTTTTTCCCCCTAAGCCCAGTGCGCCCAAGATACTCCGGGTAATCATATTAGTCGCCGTTCTCGTAGCCTGGCGGGCTGCGGAACTTGACAGGATGGAATCCAATAAACTTTTCTCTTCTTTTTTTCTTCCGCTGCTTCGTCTTTCTTTAGTTGCAGGAGCTTCCTCCTTGGCAGCAACTGCCAGCTTTTCGGAAAGTATCTCGTAAGCGCTTTCGTTATCAATAGTTTGATTGTATTTCTGAGTAAGTTTGGATTTGGAAATCAATGCATCGATTTCTTGTTCCGAAAGGATGTCCATCCGGGAACGGGGTGCCACCAGCATCGTGGCTGCTAATGGAGTAGGGATGCCTTTTTCATTCAAACAGGTGATCAATGCTTCCCCGGTTCCAATTTGGGTCAATAAGGTCGCGGTATCATAAAAATCTGATAAAGGGTAATTCTCTGCTGTTTCCTTGATGGTTTTCCGGTCTTTTGCAGTGAAGGCGCGCAAGGCATGTTGCACTTTTAAGCCTAACTGCCCCAGCACCGCGGCGGGAACATCCATCGGGTTCTGCGTACAGAAGAAGATACCAACTCCCTTGGAGCGGATCAATTTAACGATGGTTTCAATTTGCTGTAGCAATGCGTCGCTGGCTTCTTGGAAGATCAGGTGCGCTTCATCAATAAACATGACCAATTTAGGCTTGTCCATATCACCTTCTTCCGGCATCGTGGCGTATAATTCTGCTAGTAAACTCAACATGAAAGTTGAAAATAACTTAGGCCTGTCCTGGATATCTGTAACGCGCAAGATGGATATCATCCCGCGACCATCTTCATTAATCCGCATCAGGTCATCTACCTCGAATGATTTTTCACCGAAAAATAAGTCGGCTCCCTGTTGTTCTAATTCGATTACTTTCCTTAGGATCGTGCCGGTGGAACTGGTAGATATTTTACCATAATCTTTTTCGAGCGTGGCTTTACCTTCATCACTGGCAAATTGCAATACTTTCTTAAAGTCTTTTAAATCCAGTAATGGCAATTGCTCATCATCACAAAATTTAAACAGCATTGCTACAAGCCCTGCCTGAGTATCGTTTAATTCCAATATTTTCGACAGTAGTACGGGGCCAAATTCACTAACGGTTGCGCGCAAACGAACACCTTTTTCATTACTGAGGCTTAATAGCTCGGTAGGGAATGATTGGGGCACAAATTCGCCGCCGATTTTTTGATATCTTTCCTGGATTTTCGGGTTATCGGAACCTTTGGCAGCGATACCACTCAGATCTCCTTTAATATCCATCAATAATACGGGAATGCTGGCATCACTTAATCCTTCGGCAATAATTTGGATCGTTTTAGTTTTGCCCGTCCCTGTTGCACCTGCAACAAGACCGTGACGGTTCATCATCCGTAATGGTAGGTTCACGGTTGCGCCCGGAATTACCTGGCCCTCCAGCATGGCACAGCCAAGTTTAAAAGATTCGCCTTTGAAAGTATAGCCGTTTTGAATGGATTGAAGAAATGCTTCCTGGTTTGCCATATCGAAATTATTTCCTTGAAGTTATTAATAATTGCCGATATCGCATACTCAAAAAGTAGCAGAGGGGAGAGAATTACCGGAAAGTTAATCGCTAACCTCCCGGTAAAAAACGTGATTATTTTTCGATGGGTTTCGCTTGTTCGATGCTATTTTCCATCATCAGTTTTACGTTCGTAACTTTTACCAGTTCTTCTTTCAGGTAAGATAATTTTTCAGCATCGGTTTTGCCTTCCATATCGAAGTCGAACTCTTCCATCCATGTATTCATCGCGGCATTGGCGGAATCGAGTTGATTCATGGCCTGGAGTAAGGTTGGGGGAACGGGTTGTTTCAACTTCTGCAAGCTGTCGCTATTTTGACCGAGCTCTTGTTTCAAGTTGCGGATGGTAATCATCTTTCCCATGGCGGCATCGTGGATCTCCATTACTTCTTTGTTCAACATTTTCACGCTATCCGCTATTTTAGATTTTTCCGCGGCCTGGTTCCCGCCGGATTGGCAAGCCGATAAAAGTAGGCCAATGGCCAATGTTGATGTTGATAATACCCCTAATTTTTTTCTAAGCATAATGCATTGTTTTAGTACGGATGGATAAGTATCCTTCCAATTGTTGGATGAAATTTCTATAAGTTGGATAATAGGAGTTATTTATTATAGTTCTTCTTCCCGCTCCAACATTAAGATGGCGCTTTGCGGTACGATGAAATATTTATCACCTTGATACACGACTTCTGTTGCGCCGCTTACCAGGAAAATCGCTAGATCTCCTTCATGCGCTTGCAAGGGGATATATTTCACCTTTTCATCATCCTGTTTCCAAGGTTCATCTTCCGTAGGAATGGGGATAGCATAACCGGGTCCTGTTTTAATAACGTAACCCTGCTGCACTTTCTCTTTTTCTGCTACGCCGGGCGGCAAGTACAAGCCGCTTTCCGTTCTTTCGTTGGCAGATGTTGGCTTAATCAACACCCGGTCGCCCACGACGATCAATTTTTTCAGTTTGTTGTCTGTTGTGATATGCATATTCACTAGATTTCTTTACACTTAAATATCACTTAATTTAAAAGTTTCTTTAATCCTAGCTCCTTTTTCTGTTGCTTGCAATACGCCGCATTCAACGTTGGGGTCGTGCTCGAAGAATAAAATATATTCATTGGCCAGGGCCTCGTCCAAATAGCTTTTTTTCTCCTGCAAGGTAGTTAATGGAAACATATCATATGCCATGACGTATGGAATGGGAATATGTGCCACGGAAGGAATCAAATCCGCCATATACAAAATTGTTTGGCCTTTATATTCCAATTGCGGTAACATCATTGCATCTGTATGACCATTGGCATACCTGGTTTTAAAATGTTTGCTAAAAGAAGCACCATCGTTGGTATCTACAAATTTCAATTGCCCGCTTTCCTGTATAGGCATAATATTTTCCACCAGGAAAGATGCTTTCTCACGGGCGTTTGGAACGGTAGCCCAATGCCAATGCTTTTCATTGCTCCAGTAAGTGGCATTTTTGAACGCCGGGACTAATTTATCCCCTTCACGCACAATACTACCACCGCAATGATCGAAGTGCAAATGGGTTAAAAATACGTCGGTTATATCATCTCTATGGAAGCCCGCGGCTTTCAAAGATTTATCGAGGGAATCATCTCCATGTAAATAATAATGGCTAAAAAACTTGGCATCTTGTTTATCCCCGATACCGTTATCAACTAATATCAACCTATTATCATCTTCAATTAATAAACAGCGCATTGCCCAAGAGCAAAGGTTGTTTTCATCTGCCGGGTTCAACTTGTTCCACATCGTTTTCGGAACTACACCAAACATGGCGCCGCCGTCCAGCTTAAACATTCCCGTATTGATAGTATGTAGTTTCATAATTTTAATTTACCGTTACCGATTGTTTGGTACAGCTAATTTACTTTCTTTTAACAAGGCAGAAAACAGGAAAATTAAACCGATGGCAAAGTAAACAATTAATATCAATACCGCTTGGCGCATGTTGTACATATGATCTATTACCCCGAAACTTGCCATCCCCAGTACGATACCTATCTTTTCTGTAACATCGAAGTAACTGAAAAATGAGGTGGTATCTTTTGTTGGGGGAATCAACTTGGAATAAGTGGAACGGCTCAATGATTGAATGCCACCCATCACCAATCCAACCATTACGGCCAAACCGTAAAATTGGTATTCGTTGTATGTAAAATAAGCTATGACGCATACTGCCGCCCAGAATATTACCGTGAGAATCAATATTTTGAAGTTCCCGAACCGCTCCGACAAACGCGCCATCCCCCAAGCTCCCAAAACAGCTACTAATTGTATCAACACCACTGTCATGATCAACTTCTGATCTTCTAATTTTAGCTCCTTACTTCCGAAGATGGTGGCTGCCAGCATTACGGTTTGCACACCCATGCTATAGAAGAAAAATGCCCTTAAGAAACGTTTCAGCACCGGGAGCTTCCGAACCTGTGCATAGACCTTTTTTAATTCGATAAACCCGTCTTTAAATATGTTACCATCTTGGTTACCAATAGGTTCTGATTTAGGTAGTCTCGGGAAAGTGTAAAATTGCGCGAAGGCCCACCACCAAATTCCAACCAAAAGGAATGTTACCAATACCGGCATTTCACCTTTCATTCCAAATGGCTCTAATGCCACCAAGGCGAAACCAATTAATTGCAAGATGACGCTCCCTATATAACCCAAGGAAAATCCCCTGGCGCTAACGCGGTCCCTAAGCTCTACCGGCGCAATATCGGGTAAATAGGCATTATAGAATACCAGTCCCCCACAATAACCAATGGTTGCCAGGATAAAGCAAATGACCCCGTATTCTGCCGGGCTTTCCATATTAAAGAAAAACAATGCGGCACAGGCAGTAGCGCCTATATAGCAAAAGAACCGTAAAAATTGTTTTTTATTGCCCCGGTTATCTGCTATAGAAGAAAGAATGGGAGTTAATATGGCTACCAGTAAAAAGGCGAAGGCGACGGAGTAATCGTACAGGGATGAATTTTTGAGCTGCCATCCGAAGAAGCTTACCTGGTCGCTGCCGGTAACTTTATTTCCCGTTTGAGCCAGGAAATATACCGGGAAAAAGGTCGTGGTAATAACGAGGTTATATACGGAATTGGCCCAGTCGTACATAGCCCAGCCGTTGATTACTTTCTTTTGTTCCTTATTCATAGGTGTTGCCATACAATAGTCGAAATATGATGAGAAATAACCGGTTGCATCCGGTGTTAATATTAATAAATAGGGCAGGCTTATTTATACTGGGCAATCTCGATCAACGTTTCACAAAAGCCGTATTCCTGGATATCGTTCGAACTTACGATAACCATCCTGTTCTTACAATATCTTTCTATTAATTCACGGTACAATTGAATACCGGCAGCATCGAGGTTGGTGCATGGTTCATCCAGCAATACAATAGGAACATCTGAAAAAATTGCCAGCGCTAATTTAGCCCGCTGTTTCATACCCGATGAAAAATAACGGATCTGCTTATGCCTGGCTTTTTGTAAACCTACGATTTGCATAATCTCTTGGGAAGATAATCCCGGGAGCCAGGATTTAAAACGGGTGTGAAAATCAAAACATTCCTGCAAGGAAAATTCCTCGATGAGCTCGAGGTAGGGCGCCGCGATGGAGAAGTGGTGAAAGAACCGGTCCTGGTCCAAAGATTTTGAATCAATTTGGTACAGGACCTTTCCTTCGCTTTGTTGATGATGACCGCTAATTACCTGGAGTAAGGTCGATTTCCCGGAACCGTTTGGCCCGAGGATAGCATAATGACCGTTTCCGCTGAATGATAAACTTACATTCCGGAAGATCCAGTCGTAATTATAGCGCTTTCCTACTTGGTTAAGCGAGATCGTCATTCGATTTAGTACTGTATCCTTTCATGATACCGCGGCCGGAGTCACGGATGAAAGAAAGTATTTCATCCCTTTCATCGGTTGCCGGAAATTCGGCCTCGATGATGCGGGTTGCTTTAGAAATATTATGACCTTTAACAAATATTACCCTGTAAATGTCGAGGATGTGGTTGATTTTTTCCAAGTTAAAACCCCTGCGTTTCAGTCCTACGGAGTTAACACCTACGTAGCTTAACGGCTCGCGGGCGGCCTTTACATACGGGGGTACATCTTTTCTTACTAGGGAGCCGCCGGTAATAAAGGCATGATCCCCGATTTTTACGAATTGATGCACGGCTACCATCCCGGCGAGTACCACGTTGTTACCAACTTTGATATGCCCGGCGAGGGTGGTGTTATTGGAAAAAATACAGTTATCACCCACCTCGCAATCGTGCGCGATATGGCAGTAAGCCATGATCAAGCAATTTTTACCGATGGTGGTTTTGAATTTATCCTTAGTGCCCCTGTTGATAGTTACGAACTCGCGGATAGTGGTATTGTCACCGATTTCTACGATCGTATCCTCGCCTTCAAATTTGAGGTCTTGAGGAATCGCGGAGATAACGGCTCCCGGGAAAATGCGGCAATTTTTGCCGATGCGGGCCCCTTCCATGATGGTAACATTCGATCCGATCCAGGTACCTTCACCGATCTCCACGTTTTTGTGGATTACTGTAAAAGGATCAATCTTAACATTAGGCGCTACTTTAGCGTCCGGGTGAATGTATGTAAGCGGATGAATCATTGCTCCTTATTTGCCTTCTCGTTTTATAATTTGAGCTACCAGATCAGCTTCTGTAGCCACTTTGTTTCCGATAAATACCGTACCACGCATTTCCACGATTCCCCTGCGAATAGGGCTGAGTAGCTCCATTTTCAGGATCATAGTATCGCCTGGTAATACTTTTTGTTTGAATTTACAATTGTCGATTTTCAAGAAGTATGTATCATACATTTCCGCATCCGGTAAAGGACTTAGGGCTAAGATACCGCCTACTTGCGCCAGCGCTTCAATTTGCAGCACACCGGGCATCACCGGGTTATTAGGGAAGTGACCTTGGAAGAACGATTCCGTGAAGGTAACGTTCTTAATACCGATCACTTTTTTGTGAGATAATTCGATGATTTTATCAACTAATAAGAAAGGATGACGGTGCGGTAAGAATTTTTCCATCATACGCACATCGTAGATCGGTGGTTGATTAGGATCGTACACCGGAACATCTTTCATGTGTTTATTCTTCTTGATATAAGCTTTGATCTTGCGGGCAAACTCCACGTTGGAAGCGTGACCCGGCCTATTGGCGATGATATGCGCCTTAATAGGGTAGCCGATCAAGGCCAAATCACCCACGATATCCAGCAACTTGTGGCGGGCCGGTTCGTTGGGGAAACGCAGCTCCACGTTGTTGAGGATGCCTTCATTTTGTACCGCGATTTTATCACGGCCAAAAGCTTTGGCGATTGGTTTCAGCTGGTCTTCCGTCATAGGCTTATCTACCACGACGATAGCATTGTTGAGGTCACCGCCCTTGATCAGGTTGTTGGCCAACAGGTATTCTAATTCGTGCAAGAAGCAGAATGTTCTGCAAGGGGCGATTTCCTGCTTGAACTCCGACATATCTTTAAGGTTGGCATGCTGCGTACCCAATACTTGTGAATTAAAATCGATCAAGCAAGTGATCCTGTAATCCACGGAAGGGGTGGCGGTCATCTCCACCTTTTTCACCTCATCGTAATAAGTAATGTTGGTATCGATGGAATAGTAGATCTTTTGTGCGTCCTGTGCTTGGGCGCCAACTTTTTCGATCAGTTCTACAAATGGTTGGGAGCTACCGTCCATGATTGGAATTTCGGGGCCATCGAGTTCGATCAAGATATTATCGATTCCCATTCCAACAAGGGCTGCTAATAAATGTTCAACGGTACTCACGCGGGCGCCGTTATATTCAAGGGTAGTGCCCCTGGAGGTATCCACGACATAATCCACATCGGCTTTCACGATGGGTTGATCGGGTAAATCGATCCTTTGGAATTTGATCCCGAAGCCGGGGGTAGCCGGTTTAAGGGTCATATTGACGTGGGCTCCCGTATGCAAACCAACACCAGATACGGTCACTGGGGCCTTAAGTGTTTGTTGGTAAGGCAACTGTTGATGTTCCATCATAATAATTTCTATAATTCTATCCTACTAATAATGCTTAAACTCCTTGCCTTTCCGACAAAAGTTGTTTTACCATCTCCTCTAATTCTTTCACACGTTTTTCAAGGTCTGGCAAATTTCTAAAAATTGCTTGACTTTTCAGCGAACTTTTGTAATCGTAAGCCGGGGAGCCGGTTAGGGAGGCGTTTGGAGTGGTGATGGACTTACTGAGGCCGCTTTGCGCGTTGATCTTCGTACCATCAGCAATCTGGATGTGACCTACTATTCCCACCTGTCCGCCGATCACGCAGTTAACGCCGATCTTCGTACTACCGGAAACGCCCGTTTGAGCGGCGATCACGGTATTTTCACCAATTTCCACATTATGGGCTACTTGGATCAGGTTATCCAATTTAACCCCTGCTTTGATCACGGTAGATCCCATGGTCGCGCGATCTATAGTAGTGTTGGCACCGATTTCCACATCATCGTGGATATATACATTCCCGATTTGGGGTACTTTTTTATATTTTCCATCGGCCTGCGGGGCAAAACCGAAGCCATCGCCACCGATCACGCAACCCGCATGAAGGATCACCCTTTCCCCCAATACGCAATTATCGTAGACTTTCACACCTGGGAAAAGCACGGTATTGGCGCCGATCTGTACATTATCACCCAGGTAAACACCGGGATAGATCTTAACATTATCCCCCAACGATACATTTTCGCCCAGGTAGGCGAATGCGCCTATATATACATTAGAACCTACTTTCACTGATTCCGGTATAAAACTAGGCTGCTGTATGCCTACTTTATTGCCTTGCAATTGTGCATATTGTTCCAATAACGCGGCGAAACTACTATAAGCATCCTTAACACGGATTAAAGTTGCTTTCACCGGCCCTTCTAGGACAAGGTTTTCGTTCACGATCAGTATGGATGCATTCGTAGAATAAATGAAATCCTCGTATTTAGGATTGGCCACGAAGCTCAACATACCTTCGCCTGCCTCCTCGATTTTTGCAATATTGTGAACTTTAACTTCCGGATCCCCCTCTAGCTTACCTTGTAATAAGGTCGCTAATTGTAATGCGCTAAACTGCATAATTGTAATTTATATTTTTAACCATCAGGCCTTCACCGGACAATATAGATAAATTTTCTAACATGTTATTTTCTTATAAAACCTTGTTAGCCTAGATTTTTGGATGACAAATGTAGAATTTTTTTATCGGTATCGCTAAAGTATGAGTAACTAATGCATCGTCGATAGAAGAAATATCCTTTACAATACCATTTTTGAATAAGATATTGATCTTTTCATCATTTACATTATACGCTCTAACACTCGTTTCATCCGAAAATACCAGGTAATCCAAATCCTCTCCTGTTAAACCAAATTTTGCCGAAGCCTGTTCTTTTATCCCCGCAATCAATGCCGGGTCTATAGGTTGACTGCTCAATTGAACTTTAAATAATTTCCTGTTTATCAACCAGTTGCATAGTAAACTAAGCACCGGGTCACTATGGATTGTCCAGGCCTTGATGGCGCCCATAATATCATAATCGTCGAGCAGGCAGAATTGTGACAAGCAGTCCTGCTGCTCTATAAACGATTGTTTATCAATCTTTTTATATAAAAAATGGTGTAATGCCGGCGAAGCAAACAAATCGGCTCCTTCCATGGCCAATTTTTTTGCCCTTGATAAGATCTTTACGAGCATATTTTCGGCGCTCAAGACCGCTTTGTGCAAATATACTTGCCAATACATCAAACGCCGTGCTACGATGAATTTTTCTACTGAATAAATCCCCTTTTCTTCTACCATCAACTCCCCGTTGCGCACGGTGAGCATCTTTAATATCCTATCGTAACCGATAACCCCTTCTGAAACACCGGTAAAGAAGCTATCGCGGTTGAGGTAATCCATCCTGTCCACATCTAATTGGCTGGAAACCAATTGATGTAAAAAGTTTTTATGGTACCTGCCGTTAAAAATTTCAATAGCTAAATCCAGTTCGCCTTCAAATTCCTTGTTCAAGGCTTGCATTAATAGCTGGGAAATTTCTTCGTGCCCCACGTCCACCAAGCTGTGTTCCAAAGCATGGGAATACGGCCCGTGACCGATATCGTGCAACAAGATGGCAATCTTGCTGGCTAATTCTTCTTCATCAGTAATAGGAACGCCTTTTCCCTTAATTTCTTGCAAGGCGTTACACATCAGGTGATATGCGCCTAGGCTATGCAGGAACCGGGTATGCACGGCCCCCGGGTACACCATCTGTGCCAAAGCCATCTGGTGAATCCGCCTCAATCGCTGATAATACGGATGAGATATTATCTTGAATATTAATGGATGATCTATGGTGATGAAGCCATAAACCGGGTCGTTTACAATTTTCCTGTTACTTAATACCATTCAATTGTTTTTCAACTGTGCAAAACTACATTAGTAAAATGATCTACCCGCTTTTTTCAGATTTTTTCCGGGAAAATTGAATGAATTTTGATCTATATTGATGTAATTTAATATATGTTAACACGTTATAGTTCAAAATTTGTTCCATCTTGTAAGAATTTGCAATCTGTAATAAGACGTTTTATCCCGGTTATACCCCTATAAATCAAGCGGATTTGTCGTTTATTTAACAATTTAAATCTTTTCGGGGGAATGATTATTGCTGAATTGGTGTTAAATTTAAACGAAGTCTGTCTTCTATATCGAAGAGAAACAAAACCAGTATCACGAAAAATAAAATATGAGCCAAGTAAATATACTCTGGGTAGATGATGAAATTGAATCCTTGAAATCGCAAATCTTGTTCTTAGAAAATAGGGGTTACCATGTAACCGCTCTTACGAATGGATACGATGCGTTGGAATTTCTGAAGGATCAAATTGTGGATGTTGTGCTTTTGGATGAATCTATGCCGGGTATTACTGGCCTGGAAACTTTGACCAAAATCAAGGAACAGGATCTGCAAGTGCCGGTTGTGATGATTACCAAGAATGAAGCTGAGAACGTGATGGATGAAGCCATCGGTTCGCAAATCACAGATTACCTGATCAAACCGGTAAACCCCAACCAGGTGTTATTGTGTCTTAAAAAGATCATCGATAACAAGAGGCTGGTAGCCGAGAAAACAACCATCGCTTACCAGCAGGAGTTCCGCTCCCTTTTTATGGCGCTGAGCTCCAACCCCGATCACAAGGAATGGATGGATATCTATAAAAAGCTGGTCTATTGGGAAATGGAGATGGAAAAAGCAGATAGTCCCGAGATGATGGAAGTATTTAACAACCAGAAAGCCGAAGCCAATACCGAATTTGCCAAGTTTATCTCCAGGAATTACGCCAGCTGGATAAAGAATAGTGATGAAGCGCCGACTTTATCGCATACCCTTTTTAGGGATAAGGTCTTCCCGTATATCGACCCTGAAATCCCCAATTTTTTCATCCTGATTGATAACCTGAGATATGACCAATGGAAAGCCATCCAGCCCATTTTCGCAGAATCTTTCAGGTTGATAGAAGAAGATAGCTTTTACAGCATTTTGCCGACATCGACACAGTATAGCAGGAACGCGATATTCTCGGGGATGCTGCCGGTGGATATCGAGGCTAAATTTCCGCAGGAATGGAAAAATGATGATGATGAAGGGGGGAAAAATATGTACGAAGAACATTTTTTCGCAGACCAGTTGGCCCGGGCAAGAAAAGATTTGAAATTCTCTTATACCAAGGTACTCAACCATAACGATGGGCAGCACCTGGTCAATAATATTCATAATATGATGAATTACCAGCTTAATATCATCGTGTATAATTTTGTTGACATGCTCAGCCACGCCCGTACCGAAATGGAAGTATTAAAAGAACTCGCGGGTGATGAAACATCGTACCGGTCTATCATTACCAGCTGGTTTGAACATTCCCCATTGCACCAGGCTTTAAAGAAAATTTCAGACAAAAAGATTAACCTCTTCCTGGCAACAGATCACGGCAGCGTAAGGGTAAAGACCCCGATAAAGGTTATAGGCGATAAGCAAACTACCACTAACTTGCGTTATAAACATGGCCGTAACCTCAATTACGACCCGAAGGAAGTGTTGGCTTTCCGTGACCCCAAGGACGCGGGTTTGCCAAGACCGAATGTTAATTCTTCATATATCTTTGCAAGGGAAGATGGTTACCTCTGTTACCCGAATAATTATAATTATTTCGTGAATTATTATAAGAATACCTTCCAGCACGGCGGTATTTCCCTTGAGGAAATGATCGTACCCGTTGCCCGTATGGTGTCCAAGTAGTTAATGCAGATTTATTACTTTTGTAACGCGAAATAGAATTCCATATCGCGGTATAAATAATCCGATCATCATGATTTTGAAACCAACGCCTAATAATTTAACGAAGCTGGAGAAATTGTTCGAAGAAGCGAAATATATCCTGAGGTTTGAAAAAGGAACATTCAATTCGGGCTATTGTGTATTAGAACATAAAAAGGTAGTGGTAGTCAATAAATTCCTGAACTTGGAAGGCCGGATCAATACCTTGCTGGATATTTTACCAACGTTGAAGTTAGATGATTCCGTGCTTTCCCCCGAAAGTCACAAATTGTACAAACAAGTGCTAGAAGATAAGTTGAATAACGTTTCCGGCGAAAGTAGCGCGGAAACGGATGCAAGCGATGACCAAACAGCTACGGAGGAAGCGTAAACAATAGGATGGAAGCCTTGAGTAAAGCTTTAAAAGTAACTTTCCTCGGTTCCGGGACCTCCCAGGGGGTGCCGGTAATTGCCTGTGATTGCCGCGTTTGTACTTCTGAAAACCCGAAGGATAACCGTTTACGCAGCAGCATCTTGCTGGAAACAGCAGTGGGGAATATTGTCGTGGACACAACCCCGGATTTCCGTTACCAAATGTTACGGGCCAAGGTAAAACAACTTTCAGCCGTTCTTATAACGCATTCACATAAAGATCATATTGCCGGGATGGACGATATCCGGGCTTTTAATTACTTTCAACAAGAACCGATCGATATTTACGCGACGGAATTTTCCCAGAACGTAATCATCCGGGAATTTGCTTACGCTTTCGCAGATTATAAATACCCCGGTGTTCCCGAAATAGAATTGAGAACAATTGCCGATGAGCCGTTTTTAGTAAATGGCTTGAGGGTGATACCTATTAACGTGCTGCATCACAAAATGCCTGTCACCGGTTTCCGTATCCATGACTTTACCTATATCACGGATGCCAATTTCATCGCCGCGGAAGAAAAAGAAAAAATCCGCGGTTCCAAGGTATTAGTCTTGAATGCCTTACGAAAAGAACAGCATATCTCGCACTTCACCCTTTCAGAAGCCGTTGCCCTGGCGCAAGAGCTCGAAATACCGGAAGTTTATTTTACCCATATTAGCCACCAATTAGGTTTGCATGAAGAAATAAATGCCGAGCTACCGGATGGTATGGCATTAGCTTACGATGGTTTGCAGGTTAGTATTCCGGGATCATATTAATAGGCTAAATTCCTTGTAACTTTTTGCCTGGCTGGGCCGTTTAATTTCTAATTATATTTAGACGCCAAAATCAACATGTATGAGAAATACTTGCGTATTGTTAATACCCATCTTCGCCCTATTATCAGCCTGTTCAAAAGATAAAACGGAATACCTGGATCCCGAAAATCCCAAAGTAGGGCAAGTGGCAACCCTGTTTATTAATCATTATACGGCCGGGCGAGATGCCCAAGCATACTTTGAGAATCAACATTATTGGATCGAGTTATATGGTATGGAGGGGCGTGAAATAGGGTATACTTACAAGGTTAAAGCGGAACTATTTGATGCGGTTTACCCTGCATTATGCCCATTGTATTTTACGGACTTCGCATTCAAGAATATCAAGATAATTAGCAAAGAGAAATACCCAAATGTCGATACTTTTTCTATACCGTTGCAATTACCTGGAATGTGGAGGGGTAGACTTTGTTTATTATCGAAAAAAGGAGATCAATTTTTTTATAATGATACCTTGACGTTAAAATTAACTAATAACACGCTAGGGCCTGAATTGGATCAAGCATATACGATGATAAACGATCCGGCTAACATACATAAGGACTTTGGAATCCGCCTGGATGTAAGGCATGATCCTGGTAATTTTTCTAAAGGATTCCTGGTGTACAAAGTTCATTTTGAATAAATAATCGCTGCAAGGATTTTAATTGGTAGCGTCGATGTCTTGAGTTAACTTAATGATTCACCATTGTTGTTGACCCATGAAACGGAATCTTTTTCGTGCAGCTTTTTATTTTTCCAAAGCGGAGCGCATAGCCGCGATATCATTATGTATAATATGCTTCGCCATTATTTTACTTCCTTATCTTATCCCGCGTTATTTTAGCTCCGGGCCAGTTGAATTTGATACATCGTTTAGTATGCGCGCGCAAAAAGCGATGCTTGAGTTACAGCAGGTGAATAACGTAGCCGAAGAAAAACGCAGCAGTTTTGAAAAGAGATATAATAAGTTAAGATTAAAGCCATTTAATCCCAATACCATTAGCTTTGAACAACTATCTGCGTTCGGACTCCCAACTAAGTTGGCTCAGCGGATCACGAATTATACCGGAAAAGGTGGGCATTTTTACAAGAAAGAAGACTTACGCAAGATATACGGGATGCCCGGTAGTTTATACCGGGAGCTATTACCTTATTTGCAGATTGAAGTAGTAACAAAGGCAAGAGAAAGCCGGTGGCAATCCGGAAAAAAATCTCGTATCAAAACAATTGATCCGGTTGATATTAACCGCTCAGATAGTTTGGATTGGCTGCAATTACCCGGCATTGGACCGGGATATACAAGGCGTATTTTACACTTCCGTGAGCGGCTCGGTGGCTTTTATAAAGTGTCGCAAGTGGCAGAAACATATGGTTTGCCGGACAGTGTTTTTAATAAAATTCAACCATACTTGTTGCTGGGTGAAGTTTCACTAAGAAAAATAGACCTCAATCAGACAGATGAAAAATCTTTGGCGAATCATCCATATATAAACACGAAATTGGCCGGGGTAATTATACGGTACCGTAGTATTCATGGGCGTTTCAAGAGCAAAGAAGCGTTAAAAGAGGTGGCATTGGTAGATGATAGTATTTATCGTAAAATTGAATATTACATAGACATCACCAAAAATTAGCTCGATGATGAATTTTCAGTTAACGGAAATGCAACAACAAATTGCACAAATGATCCGAGATTTTGGAAAAGCCCATTTGCAACAACAGGCTATTTTGGAATGGGATGAAGCCCAAGCCTTTCCCGTAGATATTTTTAAAGAGATGGGCGCCCTCGGCTTGATGGGGGTATTAGTTCCGGAAGAATATAATGGCGCGGGACAGTCATACCTTGAATACGTAACTGCTATCAGCGAAGTGGCAAAGCATTGCGGGGCTATAGGTTTAAGCATGGCAGCGCACAACTCGCTTTGTACGGGGCATATCCTGCAATTTGGAAATGAATCGCAGAAAAGGAAATACTTGCCGAAGTTAGCGACTGCCGAGTTTATCGGCGCATGGGGTTTGACTGAACCGAATACGGGCAGCGATGCGATGAACATGAAGTGTGTTGCCAAAAAGGAAGGTGATCATTGGGTGATTAATGGCACTAAATGTTGGATTACGCACGGTAAAAGCGGCGATGTTGCCGTAGTAATCGCGAGAACGGGCGATGTTCGCGATAGTCACGGTATGAGCGCTTTTATAGTGGAACGCGGTACCCCGGGATTTACTGCTGGGAAGAAAGAAAATAAGCTTGGTATGAGGGCTTCCGAAACAGCAGAGATGATATTCGATCATTGTGTTGTGCCTGCTGAAAATATGTTGGGCCAGGAAGGCGATGGTTTTATCCAGGCGATGAAAGTATTGGACGGCGGCCGTATTTCCATTGCTGCATTGTCGCTAGGTATCGCGAAAGGCGCTTATGAAGCAGCCTTGAAATATGCCAAGGAAAGAGAGCAATTTGATCAACCGATTGCGAATTTCCAGGGGATATCATTCAAATTAGCAGATATGTACACTCAAATTGAAGCGGCAGAGCTTTTAACAATGCAAGCTGCCGATATGAAAAACCGGGGTGTGAAAATGACGAAGGAAGCCGCGATGGCAAAGTATTATGCCTCGGAAGTGGCGGTTAGGGTTGCCAACGAAGCAGTGCAGATTTTTGGTGGATACGGTTATACCAAGGATTTTCCCGTTGAGAAATATTACCGTGATGCCAAGTTATGCACCATTGGAGAGGGTACTTCCGAAATCCAAAAGATAGTAATCGCCAGGGAAGCTTTGAAATAGCTTTAATACTAAGCAGCGCTATTAGCCGTTGGTTGGTATTATCTCGCTGCTGTGAATTTTGACATTAGTATATTGGTAGAGTAGTTTAATTTTAATTAATATGTGTTGTTTTTATGCAAATAAAGGGTGTTTGCGTCAACATATTTAGATGAATGAGCCGTTTAAATAGCCCGATGGGGTACTTCTGAAGTGGTAGGGGGTACTTCTGAAGTGGGGGAGGGTACTTCTTAGGTGGGGGGATGGACTTCTGAACTCCAGTTTCGGGATTATTTTAAGGTCGATACCCTTAAAGTAAGTGGTAGGGGGTACTTCCGAAGTGGGGTGCCACTTGTAAATTATCTTAAAAAGGTCTAAATACCCCATATTTGACAGTCTTTTTTGCAAAAATGAGGCTTGGATCCCGGTTTATCCATCTATTTTATCCGTATTTGGAGTTCAAAGCATATCGATTGGAGTTCTGAAGTGGGTAGGGGTACTTGCGAGGTGGGTAGGGGTACTTCCGAAGTGGGTGAGGGTACTTCTGAGGGTTGACCCGTCCTAAATAAGTTAATAGCTTTTAATATAAGTACTAGTCCCAGTTTACAATTAGTTCTTAATCTTTTCCCCCGGTTTACGCCTGGATTGTAATGTCTCAAGCAACAATCCGATACCCTCGCTAGTTCGAGCCGAAATACTCGCAAGTTCGAGCCGATACCCTTGCTAGTTCGAGCTTCCAAGCTCGGACTTCCGTGTGGAACAACGTTTTACAGATAGGATTTCGTGTTCGGCAGCACAAGGACTCGTGCAATAAGTTGGCGATGGTGCAAGGAGTAAGTACCATCTCGTTACGGGTACAATTGTAAATGTCCTCAATCGAGCGTGGGTCCGAGCTTTGAAGCTCGAACCAGCAAATTTACTTGAAATGACTTTTGGAACTTTATCTTGAGCTTTATCTTGAAATAACCGGAACCTCTCGCTAGTTCGAGCTTCCAAGCTCGGACTTCCGTGTGGAACAACGTTTTACAGATAGGGTTTCGTGTTCGGCAGCACTAGGACTCCCACAATAAGTTGGCCATGGAGCAAAGAGTAAATACCATCTCGTTACTGGTACAATTGTAAATGTCCTCAATTGAGCGTGGGTCCGAGCTTTGAAGCTCGAACCAGCAATTTACTTGAATTTACCAGCAAATTTACTTGAAATGACTTTAGGACTT
>Ga0164243_10005556_pt1 | contig 19233 bp, 16 predicted proteins | sample OricompcompostOP_FD_108781 | JGI IMG/M metagenome (GOLD analysis project Ga0164243, IMG submission 108781) | Organic Plus compost microbial communities from Emeryville, California, USA - Original compost - Organic plus compost (OP) | ecosystem: Engineered > Solid waste > Mixed feedstock >... | reverse complement strand
GCGCTACGTGGGGGAGTGGATCCCCGAGCCGCTGCCCGAGCCGAGCGAGTGGGCCACCGGGCGGGCGGCGGACCCGGCCGACCGGGTCACCCTCGACGAGTCGGTCAACATGGCGTTCCTCGTGGTGCTCGACTCGATGACCCCGGCCGAGCGCGTCGCGTTCGTCCTCCACGACGTCTTCCGCTACCCGTTCGCCGAGGTCGGCGAGATCACCGGCCGCACGGCGGCGGCCTGCCGCCAGCTGGCTTCCTCGGCCCGCCGGCGCCTCCGCGCGGTGCGGGCGCCCGCGGCACCGACGGCGCAACAGACCGGCATCGTCCGGGACTTCAAACAGGCCTGGGAAGCCAAGGACATCGGCGCCCTCGTCGGCCTCCTCGACCCCGACGCCGTCGCGACCGCCGACGGCGGCGGCCTCGTCAGCGCGGCGACGCACCCCGTCGAGGGCGGCGAGCGGATCGCGCGCTACCTCGTCGACCTCATCGCCACGGCACCGAGCGGTGTGGCGTTCCTGGAGCGCACGGTCAACGGCCAGCCCGGCCTGGTCGCCCAGCAGGACGGCGTCACCATCGCGGTGTACGCGTTCGACGTCGCCGACGGCCGCATCGCGCGCATCTGGGTGGTGCGCAACCCCGACAAGCTCCATGCCTGGACGGTTGGCGGATCGCCGACATCGTGGCGGGTGGACGACAGAGGTTGACGAGGGGCCGGCTTGCCGCAAGATCGGCTGTCAGCCTAGCGTGTTAGGCAAGCCTAAGCTAACGCGCGGAGAAGGAGAACCATGACGGCCCCGCTGACCGCCTCACCGGAGGAGGTCGACGCCCGGTTCCACCGGATCGTCGACGAGCTCACCCGGCGCGGATTCATCTCCGGCGGTCTCTCCGCCGCCGCCCTTCTCGGCCTCGCCGCCTGCACGACCGACGAGACCGGCGATGGTCGGAGCGCGGCCGACCCGGCCGCGTCGACGGCCTGGACCTACACCGACGACCTCGGACGCGAGATCGACCTTCCGTCGACGCCGGCGCGCATCGCCGTCCTCAGCGACGGGCCCGCGGCGACGCTCTGGGCGGCCGGGCTCCACGTCGTGGCCGCGCCGTTGGCGGACGGGAACCGGCCGTTCCTGACCGGCGCCGGCGTGCCGGGCACCGGTGTCACCGCGCTCGGCGCGGAGAATCGTATGAACGTCGAGAAGCTCGCCGCGGCCCGTCCCGATCTGATCATCGACACCGTCGACGCGGGCACGCTGCGGGCGACCTCGAAGCAGCCGCAGATCGCCAAGATCGCGCCCGTTCTCGGCCTGGACGGCACCGGCCCCGACGTCGACGCGATCATCGACCGGGCACACCGGATCGTGGCCGCGCTCGGAATCGCCGCGGCCGACGGCCAGGCCCACGCCGACTACCGGGCCGCCGAGACGCGCCTGACGAAGGCGCTGGCCGCCAAGCCCGGCCTGCGGGCGATGTTCTGCTTCGCCAACGGCGACAACGGCCTGGACATCATGGTCGCCGACAAGTGGCCGTTCATGCAGACCCTCGCGGGGCTCGGGCTGCGCCTGGAAGAGGCGGGCACCGGCGGCAACGGCTACTTCACCGAGGTCAGCTGGGAGAACGTGCCGACCCTGCCGGTCGACCTGGTGGTCTACACCGGCCTCGGACTGCCCGGGACCAACCCCGGCTGGCAGGCGATGCCGGCGGTCAAGGCCGGGCAGTACCTCGACAGCGGAGTCGGCTGGTACGCGTACTACTACGCCAACTACGTCACCATGCTCGACACGCTGACCGCGGCGATCGCGAAGGCCGACACCGAGGTCGGTCCCCGATGAGCGCGCTCACGGCCGTACTCGAGACCGATGTCGAGTTCGCCCGCATCGTCGCCGCGCTGACCCGCCGCCGGCTCCTCGCCGGCGGCCTCGCCGCCGCCACCGCGGGACTCGCCGGCTGCGCCGGCGACGGCCCGACCACCGCGCGAAGCGCACCGGCCGGGCCGTGGACGTTCACCGACGACCGCGGGCAGCGGATCAGCCTTCCCGCGCGGCCGGAGCGCGTCGTCGCCTTCATCGACTGTGCGGCGGCCCTCGCGGGCGACGGGATCGCGCCGGTCGGCTACTTCGGCGCCACCGGTCCGACCGATCCCCGCAACGGTGCCTTCGACGTCGCCGCCTCGGAGTCCGTCGGCACGAGCGAGATCGACCTGGAGAAGCTCGCCGCGCTCCGTCCCGACCTGATCGTCAGCAACAGCTGGTTCGCCGACGCGGCGCCGAACGTCATCAACAAGGCCGAAGCCACGGTGGCCAGGATCGCGCCGGTCGCCGTGGTCTCCATGCTGCACCGCGGAGTGCCGCGGATCGTCGCCCGGTACCGGGAGCTCGCCGTGGCGCTCGGCGCGCCGGAGTCCGCCTCGGACGAGTCCGCCTACACGCGGGCGGGCACCGCCGTGCGGGACGCCGCGGCGGGGCTCCGGGTCCTCGTCGTCTACAACCACAACGACGAGGGCGTGTGGATCGCCGACCCCGACTACTGGCCGTTCACGCAGACGCTCGGTGAGCTCGGCCTGACGATGGTCCGGCCCGGTGCGGCCAACGGCGATCCCGTCATCAACGTCAGCTGGGAGCTGCTCGACCAGCTAGACGTCGACGTGATCCTCAACCAGGACACCACGATCGCGGCCAGCGAGCAGCCCACCTGGCTGCGGATGCCCGCGGTCGCCGCCGGACAGGTCGTCGCCCAGGACTCGGCCTGGTACTGCTTCAGCTACGAGACCTACGCCCGGCTGTTCACCGACCTCGCCGACGACCTTCGACGGATGCGGCCACTGACCTGAACCATCGGGTCAGCCGGCTGAACCTGCGTGGTGGCGGCGGCCCCTTTCTCCTGGCACGGTTGCGGCATCGCCATGCGCGCCTGGTTCATATACATGAACTCAGGTTCTTATCCTTGACAACCAGGCTCGGGCTGCCGCAACATTCCCGACGTGTCGATGAAACGTGTTGGCCATTCGCGTTCCGGTCCGTACGCGCTGCGGACCGGCGGGCGGATCGAGCCGCTCGGCCTTCCGGCCACGGCACCCCGACTCTCCTGGGCGGTCGCGCCCGACGTCGACGGCGCCTTCACGGTCGTCACGGCCGACGGTTGGCGGGCCGCGAGCGCCCGGCCCTGGCTGACCTACGACGGCCCGCCGCTCACCTCGCGGTCGCGCCACACCTGGCACGTCGAGGCCCGCGACCGCGACGGGCGGGCGGTCGCGAGCGAGCCCGCGACGTTCGAGGTGGGGCTGGCCGCGCGCGCCGACTGGTCGGCCGGCTGGATCGCCGCTCCCGCGCTGCCCTTCCGGCGGGAGAGCTTCGACCCGTGCCCCTACCTCCGCCACGAGTTCGACCTGCCGGCCGGCGCTGGCCCGGGCCGCGTCTACGCCAGCGCGCTCGGGCTCTACCGCTTGTGGCTCAACGGTGTCGAACTCACCGCCGACACCCTCTACCGCCCCGGCTGGACCGACTTCCACACCCGCGTCCACCACCAGACCTACGACTGCACCGCGCTGCTGCGCCCGGGCCGCAACACGCTCGCCGCCGTGCTGGCCAACGGCTGGTACGCCGGCCGCCTGGGCCTGCTACGCGAGCCCGGCTACTACGGCGACCGCCCGGCGTTCCTCGCCCAGGTCGAGGTCGACGGCGCCCCGGTCGCCGTCACCGACGCCACGTGGCGGGCCGGCTACGGCGCGTTGCGGAGCTCGGACCTGCTCCGGGGCGAGACGCAGGACCTGCGCCGGGAGCCGGCCGGCTGGCGCGACGCGGGCTTCGACGACTCGGCGTGGGACGTGGCGGAGCCGCTCGACACCTGGCCACCGGTCGAGCCCCAGCCCCACGAGTCGATCGGCGCGTACCGGGTGCACCCGGGGACGCTGGTGCACGAGCACGCGCGCGGCCCCGCGATCTACGACTTCGGGCAGAACCTCGTCGGCTGGACCCGGCTCACGACCCGGTGCCTGCCGTCGGTCGAGCTGATCGTGCGCCACGGCGAGATCCTGACGCCCGACAAGCTCGTCTGGCGCGACAACCTGCGCGGCGCGTTCCAGGAAGACCGCTACGCGGTCCCCGACGAGGGACCACACCGGCTCGAGCCGTCGTTCACGATGCACGGCTTCCGCTACGCGGAGGTCTGGGGGCTGCCCAGCGTCGAGCCCTACGGCTTCCTCCGCGTGCCGCCGGACACGGCGATCGAGGCGGTCTCGGTCACCGGGCTCCCCGACGCCGTCGGGCGCTTCGAATGCTCCGACGACCGGCTCACCCGGCTCGCCCGGGCGATCGAGTGGACGGTGCGCGACAACTTCCTCGAAGTGGCCACCGACTGCCCGCAGCGCGACGAGCGGCACGGGTGGCTCGGCGACGCGGGCGTCATCGCGCCGACCGCGGCCTACCACTTCGACATCTCGGCGTTCCTGACGAAGTTCGCGCAGGACGCCGCCGACGCGCAGGGGCCCGACGGCGAGATCCGCAACTACGTGCCGGCCGTCCCGCCCGCCACGCTGCGGCCCGGCGCACCGGGCTGGTCCGACGGCTACATTCGGCTGGTCCACCTGCTGGCCCAACGCTACGGCGACCTGCCCACCGCACGACGGCTGTTCGACTCGATGCTCCGCTTCCTCGACCACGTCGACCGGACCAACCCCGACGGGCTGCGCGTCAACGCCGTCGGCGCCGACTTCGGCGACTGGCTCTCGCTGCCCGACCGTGAGGGGCAGGTGCCGCACGACGAGTACAGCTACACCGGCGCCTTCTCCACGACCCCGAAAGCCGTCCACGGTACGGCGCACAGCTACCGCTCCTTCGTCCAGCTCAGCGAGATCGCCGCGTGGCTGGGCCGCGACGAGGAGTCGGCCCGGCTCGCCCGGCGCGCCGAGCGGATCCGCGACGCGTACCGTGCCGCCTTCGTCCTTCCCGACGGGAGCATCAAGGACGCCACCCAGACCGCCTACGCGCAGGCCGTCGGGTTCGGCCTGCTCGACGGGCCCGACGCGCGGGTCGCCGCCGACCGGCTGCGCGAGGCGATCGAGCGCACCGGCCACGTCACCACCGGCATCCACGGCGTGCAGCACGTGTTGCCGGTGCTCCACGCGCACGGCCACGCCGACTTCGCCGTCGACCAGCTGCTGCGCGACGCGATGCCGAGCTGGCTCTACATGGTCGGCCAGGGCGCGACGACGGTCTGGGAGAAGTGGGACGGCATCCGGCCGGACGGCACGCTGGCGACCGCCGAGATGAACTCCTTCAACCACTGCGCGCTCGGCGCGGTCGGCCGGTTCCTGTTCGAGTCGGTCGGCGGCATCGACGCGACCCACACGGCGTGGACGGGCGAGGTCGCGGTGCGGCCGGCCTACAGCCGCCGGCTCGACTGGGTCCGCGCCTCTTACGACAGCCCGGTCGGCACCATCGCCAGCGCCTGGCGGTGGGTCGACGACGTCGTCGTGCACGAGCTGGAGATCCCCGGCACCGCACACGCGCTCGTCTCGGCGCCCGCCGGCTCGGAGCTCGACTGCGACGGCCGGACCGGGGCCGAGCTGCGGCTCGGTCCGGGGCGTCACACCGTCACGGTGCGCGGGGCCGGTGCGCGATGACGGTCTTCCGGACGGTCTCGCTCAAGGTGGTGCGCCTGCTCGCGGTGCTGCTCGTGGTCTCGGCGCTCTGCTTCCTCAGCCTCAACCTGCTGCCCGGCGACCCGGCCCAGATCATCCTGGGAGAGGCGGGCTCGCCCGAGGCGGTCGCGGCGCTCCGGCTGGAGCTCGGCCTCGACCAGCCGTTGGTGGAGCGCTTCTTCTCCTGGCTCGGCGGCGCCCTCCACGGCGACCTCGGGCAGTCGTACGCGTCCGGCCAGGCGGTCTCCGACATCATCGCCCAGCGGGCGCCGATCACCATCGAGCTGATCGTCATCAGCCAGCTCATCGCGCTGGCGGCCGCGATCCCGACCGCGATCGCCGCGGCCGCCCGGCGCGGCTCGGCGGTCGACCGCGGGCTGAGCCTGGGCGTCTTCTCGGTCCTGTCGACGCCCAACTTCGTCGTCGGCTTCATCCTGATCTGGATCTTCGCCGTGAAGCTGGGGCTGTATCCGGCGAACGGCTACATCCCGGTCAGCGCCGGGTTCGGCCAACACCTCGGCTCGATGCTGCTCCCCTCGCTCTCGCTCGCCGCGGCCCCGTTCGCCCTCTACCAGCGGGTGCTCCGGGCCGACCTCGTGGAGACCTACGGACAGGAGTTCATGCAGGTGGCCCGCGCCAAGGGAGTCTCGCCGGTGCGGATGGCGGTCCGGCACGCCATCCGGCCGAGCCTGCTCGGCCTGACGACCCAGGTCGGGGTGACCGTCGGCGTGCTGATCGGCTCCGACGTCATCGTCGAGTCGCTGTTCGGCCTGCCGGGTCTGGGAGCGGAGTTGGCCCACGCGGTCAGCGGCCGCGACTACGTGGAGGTGCAGGGGCTCGTGCTCGTCGTCGCCACGGCCTTCGTGCTCGTCAACGCGCTCGTCGACATCGTCTACGGCGTCATCGACCCGCGGCTGCGCGCCCGGTCGGCGTCGCGCGAGGCGGCACCGCAACGGGTGGCGTCATGACCGTCGCCACGGTGGAGCAGGCCGAGCGGCCCGCGGCGGCCGTCGCGAAGAAGGCCCGCCGGCGGTGGCGGGTCACCGACGTGCTCTCGCTGGCCTGGCTGGTCGCGCTCGCGCTCGGCATGCTGCTCCTGCCGACGCTGCTGGGCCTCGACGACCAGAAGACGTCGGCCGCCGAGCGGTTGAGCGGGCCGACCGGGGCACACTGGCTGGGCACCGACAACTACGGGCGCGACCTGCTGGCCCGGGCGCTGGGCGGGGCCCGGATCTCGCTGCTGATCGGGTTCGGGTCGGTCGCGGTGGCGGCGCTGATCGGCGTACCCCTGGGAATGCTCGCGGGTTATCTCCGTGGCCGGCTCGACGCGACCGTCTCCTTCGTGGTCGACGTGATCCTCGCCTTCCCGGGCCTGATCCTCGCGCTCGCGCTCGCCTCCTTCCTGGGCGCGTCGATCGCCAACGTCATGATCGCGATCCTCGTCCCGATGGCGCCGGTGTTCGTCCGGCTCGCGAAGGCGCAGACGATGTCGGTCGCCGGCCGCGAGTACGTGGAGGCCAGCCAGGTGATCGGCACCCCGACGCGGTCGATCCTGCGGCGCGACGTGCTGCCCAACATCCGGGAGGCGATCCTCGCCTACGGGCTGGTGAGCGTCGGCACCGCGATCCTCATCGAGGGCGGCCTGAGCTTCCTCGGCATGGGCGTGCCGCAACCGCAGCCGACCTGGGGCGGCATGATCAACGCCGGCCGGGTCTACCTCGCCAACGACCCGCTCCTGGTCGTCGTGCCGGCCGCGTTCATGCTCCTCACGATCCTGAGCCTCAACCTGCTCGCCGACCGGTTCATGTCCGACGCCGCGGCGGGTGGTGCGCGATGACCGACAGCCTGCTTTCGATCCGGGACCTGGTCGTCGAGTTCCCGACGCCGGCCGGCACCGTCCGGGCCGTCGACCACGTCAGCCTCGACCTGCGCCAGGGCGAGCGCCTCGGCATCGTGGGCGAGTCGGGCTCCGGCAAGAGCGTGCTCGCCCGCACGGCGATGGGCCTGACCCGCACGCGGGCGGCGCGCGTCAGCGGCGAGGTGGTGCTCGCCGGCCACCGCGTGCTCGACCTCGGCGAACGCCGCCGCCGCGCGCTCTGGGGCCGCGAGGTCGCGATGGTGTTCCAGGACCCGCTGAGCGCGCTGCACCCGATCACGCCGGTCGGCGAGCAGATCGCGGAGGCGGTGCGGCGCGACCCGACGGTGTCGCGCAAGCGGGCCGCGGCCCGGGCGGTGGAACTGCTGGAGACGGTCGGCATCCCGCTGGCCGCCAGGCGCGTCCACGCCCGCGCCCACGAGCTCTCCGGCGGCATGCGGCAACGGGTCGCCATCGCCATGGCCATCGCGAGCCGGCCCAAGCTGATCATCGCCGACGAGCCGACCACGGCGCTCGACGTCACGGTGCAGGCCCGGATCCTCGACCTCTTCGACGAGCTGTGCCGCGAGTTCGGCATCGGGCTCATCATGGTCAGCCACGACCTCGGCGTCGTCGGGCAGCACACCGACCAGGTCGCCGTCATGTACGCCGGCCGCATCGCGGAGCGCGGGCCGGTCGCCGACGTCTTCACCCGGCCGGGAATGCGCTACACGAGCGCGCTCATGGCGGCGATCCCGCGCCGTGACACGACCGGGCAGAGCCTTCCCCGGCCGATCCCCGGCCTCCCGCCCAACCTGCTCGACCCGCCGCCGGGCTGCCGGTTCGAACCCCGCTGCGGGTACGCGTCGGCACGCTGCCGCGAGGAGCAGCCGCCACTGTTGCCCATGACCGGTGCCGCCACCCACGAGTACGCCTGCTGGCACCCCGGCATCCGGGAGGTGGTCGCGTGACCGCGCCGGTGTTCGCCCTCGAAGACGGCTCGGTGCGCTACGGCGGCGCCGAGGCGGTCTCGCGGGTCTCGATCGAGCTGCGCCGAGGCGAGATCCTGGGCCTGGTCGGCGAGTCGGGCTGCGGCAAGACCACGACGGCGAAGGCGATGCTGGGCCTCGTGCCGCTCAGCGCCGGCCGGCTCGTCCTCCACGGCACGCCGGTCGGGGTGAAGGACCGACGGCTGCGCGCGAGCGTCCAGGCGATCTTCCAGAACCCGGCGGCGTCGTTCAACCCGAAGCGGTCGCTGCTCGACTCGGTGGCCGAGCCGCTGCGGGTGCACGGCAGGGGAACGCCGGAGGAGCGGCGCAGGCACGCGCTGGCCGAGCTCGACCGGGTCGGCATCACCGAGCAGATGGCGGGGCGCCGGCCACGCGAGGTCTCCGGCGGGCAGTGCCAGCGGGCCGCCATCGCGCGGGCCACGATCCTGCGGCCGGAGGTGCTCGTCTGCGACGAGCCGGTCTCCGCGCTCGACGTCTCGATCCAGGCGCAGATCCTGGAGCTCCTCGCCGAGCTCCGCTCCGAGCAGGGCCTGGCGATGCTCTTCATCTCCCACGACCTGAGCGTGGTCGCGTCGCTCTGCGACCGGACGGCCGTCATGTACGCCGGCCGGGTGGTCGAGCAGGGCAGCGCCGGGGCCGTCGCGCACGATCCCCGCCATCCGTACACCGTCGCGTTGCAGGACGCCGTCCCCACCCTGGACACCTCGGCTCCCCGGGAGGCCCGGATCCGGACCGCCGTCGGGGCCGACGACGTCGACGGCCGGGCCCTGCCGGGCTGTCGCTTCGCCGCGCTCTGCCCCTCCGTCACACCCGAGTGCACCACGTCGCCACCGGTGCTGCGCGAGCTCGCGCCGCGCCAAGAGGTGGCCTGTCTTCACCCCTACTCCCCGTAGCCGGAAAGGTCGTCCCAGATATGCGCGTCCATAGAAATCGCCGGCGGGCAGCGGTCCTCCTGGCGCCCCTGCTCGCGGTGACGCTCGCCGCCTGCACCGTCAAGTCCACAACGGACGGTGGTGCCGCCGCCGGCGAGGAGCCGAAGGTCGGCGGGAGCCTGACCGTGGCCATGTCGACCGAGCTCACGACCCTCGACCCGATCAAGGGCTCGGCCAACGCCATGGCGCTGGTCGGCTCCTCCGTCTACGACACGCTGATGGTCGTGCCGAAGATCGGCGACCAGCCGCAGCCCAACATCGCCAAGTCCCTTGTGGAGAGCGCCGACCAGAAGACCTGGACGATGACCCTGCCCGAAGGGCTGAAGTTCAGCGACGGCACGCCGTTCGACGCCGCGGCGGTCAAGTTCAACCTCGACCGCGCGCTGGTGCCGCCGTCGACGTCGGCCGCGCTGCTGTCCTCCGTGGAGTCGGTCGAGGCGCCGGACGCGACGACCGTGCTCATCCACATGAAGCAGCCGTTCGCCAACCTGCCCTACATCTTCGCCTACGACGGCTCGGGCACGGCCGGCTACATCGCCTCGCCGACCGCGATCCAGCAGTACGGCGACGAGTACACCACCCACGCGGCCGGCGTCGGGCCGTTCAAGCTCGAGTCCTGGGCGCCGGGCAAGCCGGTCGAGCTGGTCCGCAACCCCGACTACTGGAACAAGGACAAGCAGGTCTACCTCGACAAGGTGACGATCCGGACGATCGCGGACCCGCAGAGCGCCTACCAGGCGGTGCAGGCCGGCGACGTCGACGTGATGGCGACCGTCGCGCCGGCGCTCCAGAAGACCGCCAAGGACGACAGCACGGTCAACTACGTGCAGGGCGTCGGCAGCGACCAGGACGCCGTCATCCTCAACCTGGCCCAGGCGCCCTTCGACGACCTGCGGCTGCGGCAGGCGTTCTCGAAGGCGATCGACCGCCAGGAGCTCGCCGACCTCACGACGGAAGGCCTCGGCAAGCCCGCCACCAGCCTGTTCCCCGAGGGCAACCCGTTCCACGGCACCGCGGCCGACCCGGCCTTCGACCTCGACGGCGCGAAGTCGCTGATCCAGGCGTACGAGACGGAGACCGGGAAGAAGGCGTCGTTCACGTACACGTGCAACACGATCCGGCCCGCGACCGACGTCATCGTGGCGCAGCTCAAGGCGGCCGGGTTCGACGTGAAGCTCGACGCGATGGACTACTCGGCGTGGCTGGCCGCGTTCTACGGCAAGAAGTTCCAGGCGGTCTGCTGGACGATGGCCGGCTTCCTGACGCCGGACCTGCTGCCGTACCGGTTCCTGCACTCGACCGGCGACCTCAACAACGGCTCGTTCAAGGACGCGACGTTCGACGCCAAGACCGACGAGGCCCGCGTGACCGCCGACCCGGCCGCGCAGAAGAAGCTGTGGCAGGAGGCCGACGAGGCGCTCACGACCCAGCTTCCGTGGGTCTGGACGACGAGCGCGCCGATCGGCTTCATCTGGTCGAAGCGGACGCACAGCGTCGACTTCACCGAGCCGTCGCGGCTGCGTTACAGCGTGCCGACGTTCGCCAACGCCTGGGTCTCCAACTGACCTCCACCACCCTTTCAGCGAAAGGAACCACCATGGACTGGACCGGCCGGGTCGGCCTCGTCACCGGTGCCGCCTCCGGCATCGGGGCGGCGACGGCGAAGGAGCTTGCCGCCCGAGGCATGCGGGTGGCCGCGCTCGACATCGACCCGGCCGGCCTGTCCACCACCGTGTCCGAGATCGAGGCGGCCGGCGGGTCGGCCGTGGCGGCCACCGTCGACGTCTCGGACCGGGCCGCCGTGAGGGAGGTGGTCTCCGGCCTCGGCGACCGCCTCCACGCGGTCGTCAACTGCGCCGCCAACTTCGTCGCCCGCGGGCTCACCGTCACCACGGAAGACTGGCAGCGCGTGCTCGCCGTCAACGTCCAGGGGATCAGCAACGTCGTCCAGGCCGCCCACCCGCTGCTGGCGGGGACACCGGGCGCGGCCGTCGTCAACACGGCCAGCATCTCCGCACACGTCGCCCAGCCGTCGCGATGGACCTACAACGCGACCAAGGGCGCCATCGTCACCCTGACCAAGTGCATGGCCATGGACCTCGCGCCGGACGGGATCCGGGTCAACGTGGTCAGCCCCGGCTGGATCTGGACCCCGGAGGTCAGCCGGGCGGCCGGCGGCGACCGCGAGCGGTGGGAACCGGTCTGGGGCCGGTACCACCTGCTGCGCCGCCTCGGCGAGCCGGCGGAGGTGGCCAAGGCCGTCGCCTTCCTGTGCTCGTCGGACGCGAGCTTCATCACCGGCACCGAACTGCCCGTCGACGGTGGCTACCTGGCCATGGGTCCCGAGGGCCTCGGCGAGACCGCCAGCTTCGCGGGATCCGGCGACACCCAACGTGAGGAACGAGTGTGAGCACCCGAATTGTCATCACCGACACGAACCTGGGCGACGGTTCGGTGGAGCGAGACGTCCTGGCCGGCGACTTCGACGTGAGCCTGTTCGACGTCAAGACGGAAGACGAGGTGCTCGACGTCGCCCGCGACGCCGACGGGATCCTGGTGCAGTGGGCGCCCATCACCGAGCGGGTCCTGGCCGGGCTGCCCCGGCTGAAGGCCGTCGTCCGGTACGGCATCGGGCTGGACAACATCGACGTGGCGGCCGCCGCCCGCCGCGGCGTTCCCGTGCGCAACGTCGACGACTACTGCCTGGCCGAGGTCGCCGACCACAGCGTGGCCGCGATCTACGCCCACGGCCGGCGCCTCACCGTGGCCAGCCGCGCCTTCCCGCGCGCCGGGTGGACCACCGCCGGCATCGCGGCGCCGTTGCCGCCGGCCCTGGACCCGGTCGGGATCGCCGGCTTCGGCCGGATCGGCCACGAGGTCGCGGCCCGCCTCGCCGCGCTCGGCTACCCGGTGCACGTCTGGGACCCGTACGTGACCGAGGTGCCGCCCGGCGTCACCGCCCACCCGACCCTGCTCGCGCTCGCCGCGGCGGTCAACCACCTCACGCTGCACATCCCGTCGACCGCGCAGACCCGCGGCATCGTCGACCGGGCCGTCCTCGACGCGCTCGGCCCCGACGGCCACCTGGTCAACACCGCCCGCGGCGCGCTCGTGGTCGAGCCGGACCTGCTCGCCGCGCTCGACGCCGGCACGGTCGGCTTCGCCTCGCTCGACGTGCTCGGGAGCGAGCCGCCGGAAGGGGCGTCGGCGAAGCTCGCCGCCCACCCGGCCGTCCTCGTGACACCGCACATCGCGTACCTGTCGACGGTGTCGCTGCCGGCCCTGCAGCGGCGGGCGGCCGAGAACCTGCGTGACCTGTTGACGAAGGCGGTCTGAGCGGCGTGCGCGCACTCGTGTTCACCCGTCCCGGCACCGTCGAACTGCTCGACGTCCCGCGGCCCACGCCCCGCGACGGGGAGGTGCTCGTCGAGGTCGGCGCGGTCGGGATCTGCGGCAGCGAGCTCCACGGCATCAACGACGTCGCGTTCCGCCGGCCGCCGCTCGTCATGGGGCACGAGCTGGCCGGCACGACGGCCGACGGGCGGCGGGTCACCGTCAACCCGCTGCTGAGCTGCCGCACCTGCGACCAGTGCAGGGCCGGCCGCGACCACCTCTGCCGGACGCGGGCCATCATCGGCATCAACCGGTCCGGGGCGTTCGCCGAGTACGTCGCCGTGCCCGAGCACACGCTGCATCCGCTCGACCCGTCGATGTCGTTCGAGACCGCCGCGCTGATCGAGCCGCTCGCCAACGGCGTCCACGCGCTCAACCTCGCCCGCCCGGAGCCGGGCGCCCGCGTCGCGATCCTCGGCGCCGGCACCATCGGCCTGGTCTCGCTGCTCGTCGCCCGCCAGCTCACCGACGACGTGACGGTCTGCGACCTCTCGGAGTCGCGCCTCGCCGTGGCCGACCGGCTCGGCGCGACCCGCGTGACGCCGGAGCTGGCGGGGGAGTTCGACGTCGTCGTGGACGCCGTCGGAGCCGCGGCCACCCACCGGCTCTCGGTCGACCACCTGCGGCCGGGCGGCACCGCCGTGTGGGTCGGCCTGCTCAGCGGCGACCCGGGCTTCGACGGGAAGAAGATCGTCCGCGACGAGAAGCACGTCGTCGGCTCGTACTGCTACACGGCGGCCGAGTTCGCCCGCGCCGTCGACCTGGCCGCGACGGTGCCGCTCGACTGGAGCGCGTCGTTCGCCCTCGACGAGGGTGCGACGATCTTCACCGAGCTGGCACACGGCCGCGACGACATCGTCAAGGCGCTGCTGCGCCCCCGCGTGTGAGGAGCTGACATGTTCGGCGTACGCCTGCTGCACCTGGGCGACGGCGACGTCCCCGGCCCCGAGGTCTACTGGATGTCGGACTGGGACTCGTGGTACCGCCTCGCCTTCCAGGCCGTCCTGATCCAGGGCGACGGCGTCAACGCGCTCGTCAGCACCGGCCCGGCCGAAGACCTCGGCCCGATGAACGCGGGCTGGGCCGCCTTCCTCGGCGAGCGCGCGGCGATGCGGCGCCAGCCCGGGCAGTGGCTGCCCGACCAGCTTGCCGCGCTCGGGCTCGCCCCGGAGGACATCACCCACGTCCTGCTGACGCCGCTGCAGCTCTACACCACCTCGAACGTGCCGCTGTTCCCGCGCGCGCAGTTCTGCCTCACCGAGCGGGGCTGGACCCACTTCCACCGCACGAAGAAGCATCCGCACGACGACCGCTGGACCTGCCTGCCGCCCGACGTGCTGCACTACCTCACCCACACCGCCTGGGACCGCGTCCGGCTCCTCGCCGACGAGGACGAGGTCGTGCCGGGCCTGCGCACCTGGTGGACCGGCTCGCACCACCGGGCCTCGATGGCCGTCGAGATCGACAGCACCGCCGGCGTGGTCACCGTCACCGACGCGTACTTCACCCGCCGCAACCTCGACACCGACCAGCCGATCGGGATCTGCGAGAACATCTACGAGGCGATGGCGGCCCATGACCGGGTACGCCGCGTCGCCGACGTCCCGCTGACCCTCTACGACGCCGACCAGCTGACCCGCTACCCCGACGGCGTCGTGGCGGCGGTGCCGCCGCCCGGCAGCGTGGCGGCGGTGCCGCCGCGGTGAACCTGACCCGTCGCGTCGGCGGCCGCGCGATCAGCCCGATCGGCATCGGTGGTGCCCGCTGGTCGCTGACCGACCACCCCGACGAGGAGCGCGCGCTCGCCACGCTGCACGCCGCGCTCGACGCCGGGGTGACGCTCGTCGACACCGCGCCGGCGTACACGCCGCCGGCGCCGCTCGGCATCTCCCACAACGAGACGCTCGTCGCCCGCGGCCTGGCCGCGCATCCGCGCGGTGCGGCGGTGACCGTGGCGACGAAGGGCGGCCACTACCGCGACGCCGGCGGGTTCCCGATCGACGCGCGGCCCGCGACCCTCCACCGGCAGTGCCGCGAGAGCCTGGCCGCGCTCGGCGTCGACCGCATCCCGCTCTACCTGCTGCACTGGCCCGACCCGCGGGTGCCGGTCGCCGAGAGCGTCGGGGCCCTCGCCGAGCTGCGGGCGCAGGGGCTGGTCGAACACGTCGGCGTCTGCAACGTCGACCTGGTCCAGCTGCTGGCGGCGTGCGGCGAGACCAGGATCGACGCCGTGCAGAACCGGTTCGGGGCACCGGCGGCCGGCGCCGCGCCGGACGGGCCCGTCCTCGACGAGTGCACGGCCCGGGGCATCGCCTACCTGGCCTACTCGCCGTTCGGCGGCCCGGCCGGAGCCGCCGCCGAGCTGCCCGGCTTCGCCGCCGTCGCGGCCGCCCACGGGGAGACCCGCCACGCCGTGGTCATCGCCTGGCTGCTGGCCCGCTCGCCCGTGCTGGTGCCGATCGTCGGCGCCGGCCGGCCGGCGAGCGTCGAGAGCGCGGTGCGGGGGACCACGCTGGCCCTGACGGCCGGCGAGCTGGACCTGCTCACCAAGGAGGCCACATGACGGTGAGCTTCGAACCGCTGACGCCGACCGCGTTCCTCGACCGCGCCGCGACCGTCTACGCCGACCGGACGGCCGTGGTCGACGGTGACCTGCGGTTGACGTACGCGCAGCTACACGACCGCTGCCTGCGGCAGGCCGGCGCGCTGGCGGCGCTGGGCGTCGAGCCGGGCGACCGGGTGGCGGTGCTGGCCCCCAACACCCACCTGATGCTGGAGGCCCACTTCAGTGTCCTCTACGCCGGCGCCGTCCTGGTCGCCCTCAACACGCGCCTGTCCGCCGGCGAGCTGCGGGCCATCGTCGCGCACGCCGGGTGCCGGGCGCTCGTGTACGACCCGGAGCTCGCCCCGCTGGCCGCCGCGCTCGCCCCGCCCGGCGTACGCCTCGTCGACGGCGGCGAGGAGCTCGACGCGCTGCTGGCCGGCGCGCCCCGGCTGCGCGTACCGGTCACCGACGAGCGGGGCCTGATGGCGCTCAACTACACCAGCGGGACCACGGGCCGGCCCAAGGGCGTGATGTACCACCACCGCGGCGCGTACCTCCAGTCGTTGGCGATGATCAGCCACTTCGGACTCGGCGGTGAGACAGTCTTCCTCTGGACCCTGCCGATGTTCCACTGCAACGGCTGGTGCATGACCTGGGCCGTGACGGCGGCCGGCGGGACGCACGTCTGCCTGCGCCGCGTCGACCCGCCCCGGGTGTGGCGGCTCATCGCCGACGAGCGCGTCACGATGCTCTGTGCCGCGCCGACCGTGCTCACCGACCTGGCCGAGGCGGGCTCGCCCGGCGACCGGTCGGTCACGGTGGCCGTCGGGGGAGCGCCGCCGTCGCCGGCCCTGCTCCACCGCTGCGCGACGCTCGGGCTCGACGTCACCCACCTCTACGGGCTGACGGAGACGTTCGGGCCGGCGGCGATCTGCGACTGGCGCCCGGAGTGGTCGGCGCTGCCCGAGGCGGAGCAGGCGGTCCTGCGGGCGCGCCAGGGCGTCGCCAACGTGATCTCGTGCGAGCTGCGGCTGGTCGACGCCGCCGGGCGGGACGTGCCGGCCGACGGCGCCAGCGTCGGCGAGGTCGCGATGCGCGGCAACAACGTCATGCTCGGCTACTACCGCGACGAGGAGGCGACGCGGGCGGCGGTCCCCGACGGCTGGCTGCGGACCGGCGACCTCGCGGTGCGCCATCCCGACGGCTACCTGGAGCTGCGCGACCGGTCCAAGGACGTGATCATCTCCGGCGGCGAGAACATCTCGTCGATCGAGGTCGAGGTGGCGCTGACCAGCCACCCGGCCGTGCTGGAGGCGGCCGTCGTCGCCGTGCCGCACGACCGCTGGGGCGAGCGGCCGGTCGCCTTCGTGACGCTGCGGCCGGGCGCGGTCTCCTCCGAAGAGGAGCTTCGGGCACACGTCCGTGACCGGCTCGCCGCGTTCAAGGTGCCGGACCGGGTCGAGTTCGCGGCCCTGCCCAAGACGGCGTCGGGCAAGATCCGCAAGGTCGAGCTGCGGGAAACGGCGCGGGCCCGCCATGTGTGACCCGGCCCTCGCTTCTCGCCGCCGGGTCCGGGCGCTATCGTGCGTCTACCTGAACCTGGTTCACCTCTGCGAACGGGCCACCCCATGAGTGCTCTGGTCAAGTCGGCGGACCGCACGCTGGCCATCCTCGACCTGCTGACGGAGCACCGCGACGGCCTGACCCTCACCGAGGTCCAGCGTCACCTCGACTTCCCGAAGAGCAGCACCTACGTGCTGCTGATGACGATGGTGAGCCGCGGCTTCCTGGAGCAGGAGGCCGACACCCGGCGGTTCCGCATCGGCATCCGGCTGTGGCAGGCCGGCCAGAGCTACGTCGCGGTCAACGACCTGGAGCGGGTCGCGCTGCCCTACATGGAGTCGCTGCGCGACGCGCTCAACGAGACCGTGCAGCTGGCCACGCTCGACGGCGTCGACAACATCTACATCGCCAAGGTCGACCCCGACCACCAGCTGCGGCTCGCCTCCCGCGTCGGTGCCCGCCTCCCGGCCTACGCGACCGGCATCGGCAAGGCGCTGCTGAGCCAGCTCGACGACGACGAGATCCGGTCGCGGTTCGCCGACGTGACGTTCGTGAAGCACACCCCGCGGACGATCACGTCGCTCGCCAAGCTCCTGACCGTCGTCCGCGAGATCCGCGAGCAGGGCTACGCCACCGACAACTGCGAATACACTCCCGGCGTGTTCTGCATCGCCGCGCCGCTCAACGGTCACCGCGGCGACTCGCGCGCCGCGATCAGCGTCTCCTTCCCCGAGGTACGGAAGACGCCCGCGCTCGTCGGCCGCACCATCGAGAACGTCCGCGAGACCGCGCAACTGCTCTCGCAGCGCATGGGATACCAGTCCGACGCGCGATAGTCACCGAAAGGACCAGAATGGAACTGTTTCGCTACGGCGTGCCCGGATCCGAGCGACCGGCCGTGCGGGACGAGGGCCGGGAGTTCGACCTCACGCCGCTCACCGCCGACCTCGACGGCCCGTTCTTCGAGGCCGACGGCATCGAACGGGTCGCCGCCGCGCTCACGGCCGGTGACCTGCCGTCGATCGACACCACCGGGCAGCGGATCGCCTCGCCGATCGCCCGCCCGCCGGCCGTGGTCTGCATCGGCATGAACTACGCCGCCCACGCCGCCGAGTCCGGCGCCGCCCCGCCGGCCCTGCCCGTCGTCTTCCTCAAGCACCCGGGCTGCGTGATCGGCCCCGACGACGACGTGATCCTGCCGCCCAACTCGGCCAAGACCGACTGGGAGGTCGAGCTTGCGGTCGTCATCAAGCGCACGCCCCGCTACCTGAGCGACCCGGCCGAGGCGCTCGACTACGTCGCCGGCTACGCGCTCTCCAACGACGTCTCCGAGCGGGCCTTCCAGCTCGAGATCTCCGGCGGCCAGTGGTCGAAGGGCAAGTGCGCCGAGACGTTCAACCCGCTCGGCCCGGTGCTGCGCCCGGCGGCCGAGATCGACCCGGGCAAGCTGCGGCTGCGCTCCTGGGTCAACGGCGAGGTCCGGCAGGACTCCAACACCGCCGACATGGTCTTCTCGGTGCAGCAGCTGATCGTCGACCTCAGTCACCACATGCTCCTGATGCCCGGCGACGTCATCAACACCGGCACCCCCGAGGGCGTCGGCCTCTCCGGCCGCTTCCCCTACCTGGCCGTCGGCGACGTGGTCGCGATGGAGATCGACGGCCTGGGCCGCCAGGAGCAGACGATCGTGGCCTGGTCCCGCTGACCCGGTGGGTCGTTCCCCCGTCGCGGGAACCCGTTCCCGCGACGGCGGGAGGTGGGCCTCTGCCCGGGTGACCCGCGCCCGGCCGACGCTGGACGCGTCCACGTCACCGACGCGCCCCGGAGGCCACCATGAGGACGATCCGCCACGCCGCCGCCATCACGACGATCGTCATGTCCCTGCTGGTGGCGGGGTGCACCAAGGCCGGTGACGACTCCCCGGACCCGCAACCGTGGCGGCCGTTGCCGGTCGACGCGGCCGCGCGGAAGTCCGTCGACGCGCTGCGCGCCCTGCCGTACAAGGCCGGCAACGTCGAGGTGGTGACGAAGGTCCTCGAGACCGCCGGCGTCGGCGTCTACCCGGACGACGCGCGCGACGGCGCCGAGCCGGTGCGGCTGACCCGGTGGCAGGTGCGCAACCTGGCCACCGAGGCGGCCAACGGCGGCGGCATCCGGGGCGCCACGCTCGCCGCCCTGGCCGGCGGAGCCGAGGGCGCGCCGCCGGTCAGCTACCTGCTGGCCGCCTGGGTGGCGACGTATCCGAGCCCGTCGGCCGGGTTCGCCCGGGCGCTGCTCGGCGAGCAGGACTGGCGCCGGGCCGACGAGATC
>Ga0164243_10005554_pt1 | contig 19234 bp, 20 predicted proteins | sample OricompcompostOP_FD_108781 | JGI IMG/M metagenome (GOLD analysis project Ga0164243, IMG submission 108781) | Organic Plus compost microbial communities from Emeryville, California, USA - Original compost - Organic plus compost (OP) | ecosystem: Engineered > Solid waste > Mixed feedstock >... | reverse complement strand
GGCTGGGGAGCGCCTTGGCGGGATCGAGTCTGGCGCGCGGGAAGCGCTGTTCGTCGCGGCGCACCCACGAGGGCGCGTAGGTCGATTCCGCATTCTTGTAGGCGCCGAACCAGATCATCACCAGGCGCATGCCGCGCTTGCGCGCCTGTTCGATCTGGTCGTCGACCGCGGTGAAGTCGTAGCGGCCCTCCTGCGGCTCGACCAGTTCCCAGCTGGCTGCGCCGATCACCGTGCGCACGTTGTTGCGCGCCAGCCGGTCCCAGATCGGCGCCATGTAGGCGGGGCTGGACGGGCTGGAGTTGTGCAGCTCGCCGCCGAGCGCGAGGTAGGGCGCGCCGTCGACCATCAGCTGAACGGCCCGGCCGTTGCGCCGCAGTTCGGGAAGCTCCGCCGCAGAAGCTCCGCCGGCGAGCAACATCGCGGACACCGCGGCCCCGGCCGCCAAAAGCGTAATTCTCATGGACCCCGCCGGAGGATGCGCGCGCAAGGCGGCGCTAGACATCTGTCCGACAGGAGTTAGCCCGGAACGCCCGGAGAGGGCAAGTCAGTTCGAAAGTCGAATAATATCGGCCGCCCGCGGCTGACGGGCGCCGACCGCGAACTGAGTGCTAGACACTGGTCTAGCGTTCGTTCACTTTCCGAACCACCGGGCTGGGCTGCGCCGCAGCTCCCGCCCTTGCTCCTGTCGAAAAGGATCTCGTCGCATGCGTTCATCGCTCAAGGCCGCGGCCTGCGCCGTCGCGCTCGTTCTCGCCGCCGGTCCGGCGCTCGCCGCCGATCCCGCCGCCGCCGCGAAGCCGGCTTTCTCGACGTCGGAGTCGACGATCGGCGAGTTGATCGACAACCCCGAGACAAAGGCGATCTTCGACAAGCATCTGCCCGGCGTCTCCAGCAACGAGCAGTTCGAAATGGCCAAGGCGATGACCCTGCGCCAGGTGCAGGCCTACGCGCCGGATCAGTTCACCGACGAAACCCTCGCCAAGCTCGACGCGGACCTGGCTAAGGTTCCGGCGAAGCAGTGAAGCCCCGGGGGCGTCTCGCTCCCGCCGACAGCGTCCGCGCTACCAGGCCTCCCGCCCTGCGCCGCCCGGCGCGGGGCGGGATGGCGGCGCGCGCTGAAACCCGGCATCCCTTCTACGAGGTCCTTGCATGTCCATTCCTGATGTGTCGGCCAAGCCGCTCAACGAGATTGTTTCCCTGGCCGGCCGCTCGGCCGTGGTCACCGGCGCCGCCTGGGGCCTCGGCAAGGCCATAGCCCGCCGGCTGGCCGAAGCCGGCGCTTCGGTGCTGATCGGCGACATCGACGTGGCGAAGGCCGCGGCGACGGCCGAGGAGATCAGCCAGGCCTACGGCGCGCGCGTCTTGTCCGTCGCCATGGACGTCACCGACAAGGACGCGGTGGTCGCGGCGGCCGATCTGGCGGTGAAAGAGTTCGGCGGCGTCGACGTGTGGGTCAACAACGCCGGCATCCCGTCGTTCACCCCGCTGCTCGACCTGACCGACGAGGACTGGGACAAGGTCATGGCGGTCAACCTCCGCGGCCTGTTCCTCGGCTCGCGCGAGGCGGCGCGGCGGATGATCGCGGCCGGCAAGGGCGGGGCGATCGTCAACTTGTCGTCCCTGGCGGGCTTTCGCGGGATCAGCGTCGGCCAGGCCGCCTACGTCACCTCGAAGCACGGCGTGCGCGGGGCGACCCGGCAGATGGCGCTCGAACTCGCGCCCCACGGCATCCGCGTCCTCGCCGTCGCGCCCGGCTACTGCCAGACCGAGCACACCGCGCACCTGGCGCAGCTGGAGCCGGAGCAGCTCGCCCAGATCCCGATCCCCGGCGTCGCCGGCAGCAAGCTCGGCCGCGTCGGGGTCGCCGACGACATCGCCCGGGTGGTGCTGTTCTGCGCCTCCGACATGTCGATGTTCATGACCGGCTCGACGCTGCTGGTGGACGGCGGCGTCGGGGCGTAGCCCGGCCGCCGCGCCTCGACCTATCCGCCCGCGAGCTCCGCAGGCGGCAGCTTGCTCTCGCGCGGATGCAGGCGGATCGCCGGCACCAGCAGCAGGGTCGCCAGCGCCAGGCCGCTGAACGTCCAGAAGATGCCGGTGTAGCTGCCGGTCAGGTCGTAGATCAGCCCGAACAGCGGCGGCGTGCAGAGCAGCGCGCCGAGGATGGTGCCGGTCAGCAGCCCCATCGCGCGGCCGACGGCGCGTTGGCCGAACACCCGCGGCGCGACGTAGCTCTCGATCGGCACCATCAGCCCGCCGAGCAGACCGGTGAGGGCGACGCCCAGGGCGATGACGGGATAGCCGGCCGCGGCCTGGGTCAGGCAGGCCATGCCGAGGGCGAAGCCGCCGAGCGCCGTGAACATCAGCACGCGCGGGCCCAGCCGGTCGGCCAGGGCGGCGAAGTTGAGCTTCGCGATGAAGCTGGCGCCGGCGTAGATCGAGACGAGCAGGGCCGCGTCGGTCGGCTTGACGCCGACGCCGATGGCGAGCGGGGCGAGGTTGGTCACCATGCCCTTCATCCCCGCCGTCACGACGGCGACGGTGACGGCGATCATCCAGAACGCCGGATCGGTCAGCACGTCGCGGACCGAGATCGGCGCGCTCGCGGCCTCCGCGCGGGAGGCGGGCTCGACCTCGGCGGCGCCGTCGGGGTTGAGGCCGCGGTCGCCGGGCCGGTTCACCACCAGCAGGGCGGTGGGCACCGTCCAGACCAGCAGCACGAGGCTCAGCCAGCGCAGCGCCTCGCGCCACTCGAAGGCGTTCAGCAGGCCCTGGATGATCATCGGGAAGAGGAAGCCGCCGGCCGAGATCCCGGCGATGGCGATGCCGACGGCCCGGCCGCGCCGCCGGACGAACCAGCGCGACAGCAGCACCGTCGCCGCCACCGGCCCCATCAGCACGTTGGCCGGGGCGATCAGCACCCCGTAGATCGCCAGCACCTGGTTGAACGAGGTGGTGAACGACAGGGCGGCGTAGCCTGCGGCCAGGAACACGCCGCCGACCATCATCAGCAACTTGAGCGGCACCCGGTCCATCAGGTTGCCGAGCAGCGGCGAGAGCGCCGCGCAGACGCCGGACAGCACCGTCATGGACAGCATCAGCACCATCCGAGTCGGGTGGAACTCCGCCGCCAGCGGCACCGCCACGATCGAATAGGTGGAGGCGATCATGCCTGTTGCGGCCAGCAGCATGAAGCACACGCCGACCTGGCGCCATCCGACGGCGAAAGAACTCTGCACGCGTTTCCCCTATCTCGCGACCGGACCGGCTCGGCCCGGCCCCGCGGTGTGTTGTTCGGGATTTCTAACGCCTCGTCGCAATGCCGACTACCCTTCCCGGCGGCGATGTCGCAGCGGCGCGGTCAGCGCAGGGTATAGAGATAGGCCGCGACGTCGCGCGCCTCGGCCTCGCTGAGGCCGGTGTCGGGCATGCCGACGCCGGGCTGCAGCGCCTGCGGATGGCGGACCCAGGCGGTCAACTGCTGCGGATCGTTCGCCAGGCGCCCGGCCAGGAAGGCGCGCGTCGCCACGCCGTTCAACGGCGGGCCGACCCCGCCCTGCGCGGGCTGCAGGTTGCGGATCGCGTGGCAGGCCCCGCAGCCGTGGCGCAGGAAGGCGGCCTTGCCGCGCTGCACGTCGCCGCCGGTCAGTTCGTGGGCGGCGGTCTCGGCGCGCCGCTGGGTCTGCCAGCGCTGCACGCCGAGCGAGGTCGCGCCGGCGGCGAATCCCAGGACCACCAGGACGAACGCGAACAGCACGGCGGGCGGGAGCCTAGGCGCCATGGCGCGCCTCGGGAGCCAGGTGCGGCGCGGTCCGCAGCGCCGTCGCGATCACCGCCAGCGCCGCAGCGATGTGCACGGCCCCGCCGGGGACCCACATCAGCAGACCCGCCAGCTGCTGGTCCTCCAGCGGCGTCAGCCCCAGCGGCGCCATGCCGAGGGCGGCGTAGGGCGCGTACCAGGGACTGGGGGCGAAGGCCATCATCGCGCCGAGCGCCCCGGAGACCACCGAGGTGGCGAACAGGCACAGCGCCGCGAGCCCGGGATTGCGCGGCCGGCGCGTCAGCATGGCGCTCCAGAACAGGAGGGCGGTGACGATGAAGCTGAGGTGCTGGGCCACGTGCCAGCCCTCGCTCTGCAGCGCCCGGTCGAACAGCGTCGGCGCGTGCCACAGCCACAGCGCGGCGGCCTGGGCGAGGGTGGCGAACACCGGCGCCGTCAGCCGCCGGGAGAGGGCCGGAAGCTGCGCCCCCTGCACCGCCCGGCCGAGCCACCGGCGCCCGGCCGCCGGCAACGCCCAGAGCATCACCGCCAGCGGCTCGGCCAGGATCAGCAGCGGCGCGGCGGCGAGCATCAGGAGCTCGTGCTCCAGCATATGGGCGGTGAACGAGCGCTCGCCCGCCTGGTGCAGCGGGCTGACCAGGGCGCCGGCGAGCACCGCCCAGCCGAGCACGAACAGCAGACCGCGGCGGCGGAGCCGCTCGGCGCCGTGGACGGCGCGGACGCCCAGCCGCCGCCAGCCGGCCAGGAACAGCCCGAGCGAGACGGCGAGGGGCAGGGTGATCCAGGGATCCCAGCTCCAACCGATCCCCGGGGCCGCCGCATGCGCCCAGGCCGGCCCGGCGAGGACCGACAGCAGGAGGCCGGCGATCAGCGGGCGCATGGCGGGATGATCCAGGCGGCGGCGGCGGTCGCGAGGTTCGCCAGGGCGAAGACCACCGCCGCGCCGAGCGCGACCTGAGCCAGCAGCCGAGCGCTCGGAGTCGGCGCGGTGCGGCCGCGCCAGCCGAGCCAGCCCGCCAGCAGGCAGACCGCGGCGCCGGCGAGGCCCAGCAGCGGTCCGATCGGCGGGCCTCCGGCGACGCAGCGGAAATAGACCAGGGCGCCCTGCGCCTGCTGGGTGAGGAACCAGGCACCCGGCGGCACGAAGACGCCGAGCGCCAGGAGGATGTTCGCGCCGCGGGTCACAGCAGTCGCGGCCCCCAGTAGACCAGCGCGTAGATCGGCAGCCAGCTGAGCACCACGAAGCTCCAGTAGCCGGCGTTGTCGTCCACGTCGGCGAAGTGGCTGGGGTCGATCCGCCGGGTGAACAGGCAAGCGCCGAGGACGATGGTGTCGCCCAGGTCGGTGAGCACGTGAACCGTGTGCAGGAACAGCAGCATCCAGGTCGCCGAGCCGTAGGCGTCGTGATCCCAGCGGACGTTCAGATGCGCGAACTCGAAGGCGCGCAGAACCATCAGCGCCACACCCAGGACGGCCATCACCACCAGGCCGATGCGCACCGCCCGGGCGTCGTGGGCCCGGGCGCGCCGGTCGATCCAGCGGTTGGGGATCTCGCTGAGCAGCAAGAGGACGGTGAAGGCCGTACCCCACGCCAGGTCCGGCGGCGGGCTGCTCGGCGGCCAGGGACCCGCCTGGCCGCGGAGATAGAGGTAGACCCCCGCCGCCAGCAGGAAGGCGACGCCCTCGATCAGCATGAAGCCCAGCGTGCCCCACCAGATCAGGTTGCGCGGGCCGATCGCGGTGTCGGGCAGGTGCGACAGGTCGCCGACGACCCCGGCGTCGCGCTCGGCGCTCATGACTCCCTCCGCTTGGGCCAGAACCAGCCGGTGACCGCCGCGCCGACGGGCAGCGCGCCCAACACCAGGGCCCACGGCGTGAAGATGCTGCCGACGAACATCGCGCCGACCGCCAGCGCGGTCAGCAACGGCCAGACCGACGGGCCAGGGCTCCGCTGGCGGTAGTCCGGCAAGGCTTCGACCGGCGTGGTGAGCAGCAGTTCGCGGCGGTCCAGCGCCAGGCCGTCGAGCTGGGGCTGTCCGCCGGTCCACAGCGGCGTGCGGTCCTTGACCAGCGGGGTGTAGTCGAAGTTGTGCGGCGGCGGCGGGCTGGCGGTCGACCACTCCAGGGTCGAGCCGCCCCACGGATCGGCTCCGGCGACGGCGCCGCGACGCAGGCTGAGCAGCGCGTTGGCGACGAAGATCGCCGCACCGAGGGCGGCGATCGCCGCGCCGGCGGTGGCGACGATGTTCAGCGGCCCCCAGCCGGTCTCCGGCGGATAGGTGTAGATCCGCCGGGGCATGCCCATCAGCCCGAGCAGGTGCATCGGGAAGAAGCCGAGGTTGAAGCCGCCGACGATCAGCCAGAAGCTGACCTTGCCCCAGGCCTCCGACATCAGCCGGCCGGTGGCCTTCGGATACCAGTAGACGAAGGCCCCGAAGAGCGGGAACAGCGCCCCGCCGATCAGCACGTAGTGCAGGTGGGCGACGACGAAGTAGGTGTCGGTCAGCTGCAGGTCGAGCGGAGCCGAGGCCGTCATCAGGCCGGAGAGCCCGCCGATCACGAAGGTGACGATGAAGGCGACCACCCACATCAGCGGCGTCCGGAACCGCGGCCGGCCGCTCCAGATGGTCGCGATGTAGCAGAAAATCTGCAGGCCGGCGGGAATGGCGATGACCAGGCTCGCCGCGGTGTAGAGGCTGTTGCCCAACCTGGGCAGGCCGGTCGCGAACATGTGGTGCACCCACAGCCCGAAGGCGAGCACGCCGATGGCGACCAGCGACAGGACGATCGGCACGTAGCCGAAGGTCGGCCGGCGGCAGAAGGTCTCGACGATCGCCGCGACGAAGCCCAGCGCCGGGATGAAGATGATGTAGACCTCGGGGTGGCCGAAGAACCAGAACAGGTGCTGGAACAGGATCACGTCGCCGCCGGCCGCGACGTCGAAGAAGTGCGTCGCCACCAGCCGGTCGGCGATCAGCATGCTGGTGACCAGCATCACCGCCGGCAGGGCGAAGATGGTCATCAGCGAGGTGATCAGCATGGCCCAGAGGAACAGCGGCATCCGCGCCAGGGTCATGCCGGGCGGCCGCAGCCGCATGATCGTCACGAAGGTGTTCACCGAGGCCGCCAGCGCCGCCACCTCGGTGAAGGTGATCATCTGCGCCCAGACGTCGGCGCGGTGACCGGGCGAATAGGCCGGGCCCGAAAGCGGCGCGTATTCGAACCAGCCGAGGTCCGGCGTGACGTTGGCGATGTGCGGGACCCAGATCATCAGGACCCCGCCGAGGTACATCCAGAAGCTGAAGGCGTTCAGCCGCGGGAAGGCCATGTTGCGCTGGCCGAGCATCAGAGGGACCAGCCAGATGGCCATGGCCTCCATCACCGGCACCGAGACCAGGAACATCATCCCCGAGCCGTGCAGGCTGAAGGCCTCGTTGAAGCCCTGCGCGTGCAGCCGCTGCAGCCCCGGGAAGGCGAGCTGCAGGCGCATGTCGACCGCCACCAGGCCGTCGAGAGCGAGCAGCGCCATGGTCACCACGATGTAGCGGGCGGCGATGCGCTTGTGGTCGACGGTGGTCAGAAAGCCTCGCAGCCCCGGCGGGTCGCTCCAGGTGCGCGCCAGCCGCTCGGTGCGCGGGCTCACCGCAGGCCCTCCAGATAGCTGACGATCGCCAGGGCCTCGTCCGGCGCAAGGCCGCTCGCCGGCATCTCGGCCCCCGGCTTCAGCGCCTGCGGCTGCGTGATCCAGCCGCCGAGCGCGCCGCGCGACATCGGCAGGGTTCCGGCGGCGAGCGAGCGCCGGGAGGCCAGGTGCGTCAGGTCCGGGCCGGCGCGGCCGCCGCCGACGGCGCCGCGTATCCGGTGGCACGAGGCGCAGGTTCCGGAGGCGATCAGGCTGAGGCCGCGCGCGGCCCCGGGCGAACTCGGCGCCGCCGCCGGCCGCGCCTGGCCCGCCAGCCAGGCGGCGAAGTCTTCCGGCGTGTCGACCTTCACCTCCAGCGCCATTCGCGCGTGCTGCAGGCCGCAGAACTCGGCGCACTGGCCGCGCACCCAGCCCAGCCGCCGCGGGGTCACCGTCAGGTGGTTGGTCCGGCCGGGGATCATGTCGATCTTGCCGCTGAGGTTGGGGATCCAGAACGAGTGGATCACGTCGGCCGAGCGGATCTCGATTCGAGTCGGCCGGTTCGCCGGCAGGTGCAGCTCGTTGGCGGTCTCGATCCAGCCGCCCGCCGGGTCGCGGTACTCCAGCCGCCACCACCACTGGTGCCCGGTGACGCGGATGTCGGCCGCCGCCTCGTCGTGCCGGGCCAGCGTCCGGTCGACCAGGAAGCTCCCGCCGATCAGCACCACGAGGCCGAGGGCCATCAGGCCGGCCCAGGCGCCGAGGCCGAGCTGCAGGACACGATCGTGCGGCTCGAGCTCCACCGCATGATCGAGGCGGCGCCGGTGGCGCCACAGCGCCCAGCCGAGGAACAGCAGCACCAGCAGGTAGGCGATCCCGCAGACCGCCAGCATCAGGCCGAGCAGGCCGTGCAGCGCGACGGCCTGGTCGCTGGCGGGATCGAGCGCGCTCTGCCGACCGGCGCAGCCGCCCAGCCCCAGGGCCAGGCCGATCGCGATCCGCCGCCTCATCCGATCGGTCCCGACCAGGCGGAGCCGGAGGGCTCGCCGCTCAGGGCTTTGGCGCTGCGTCGGCGCACCTCAGGCTTCTGCCGGTGAAGCCCGGCGACGTAGCCGGCGATCCGCCACAGCTGCTGCGGCGCGATGCGGCCTTCATAGGCGGGCATGCCGGGCGCGCCCTGGGCGATCGCGCGATAGATCTCGGGAACCGATCCGCCCCGCCGCCACTCGCGGTCCGCCAGGTTCAGATAGCCGGGGGCCGGGTCGGTATGGCAGCCGTCGCAGCCGTGCCAGCGGAACATCCGCCCGCCCTCGCTCATCTCGTAGCGGTTCGAGGCGTAGAACGCCGCGCGACCGTCGGCGATGCCCGTCGGAGGGGACAGCGGCGGCGAGGGGCCGATGTCGCGCTTCTCCACCTCGCATCCGGCCAAGGCGCAAGCCGCCGTCAGCGCCGTCGCCCAAGCGCGGATCCCAAGGCCTCGATGCGCCCGGTGTGCCATCGGCTTCTCCGAGCGCTGCAATTCGCCAGCGCGCGGCCCGTTCCCGCATCGCCGTCCGCACTTCCTCGTTCCGCGCCGGAACAGGGGGTGCGAACGCGGGTTGAGCCTCGTCGTCCCAGAGCGCCGGGCGCGAGAAGCCCGGCGGGTCGGACAGGGAGGAAATCGCCTAATGTCCCAGTCAGCACAGCTCCGCCCGCTCGCCGTCGTCACCGGCGCCTCGTCGGGCATCGGTTACGAACTGGCGAAACTCTGCGCCCAGGACGGCTATGACCTGATCGTGGCCGCCGATCGGCCGGAGATCGCCGAAGCGGCCACGGCTCTCCGCCAGGGCGGCGGCCAGGTCGAGTTCCTGCAGGTCGACCTGGCGACGGAAGCGGGCGTGGAGCGTCTCGTCCATCTCATCGGCGAGCGGCCGGTCGACGCCCTGCTGGCCAACGCCGGCCACGGCCTGGGCCACGCCTTCCTCGATCAGGACTGGCGGGAGGCGCTGCACGTCATCAACACCAACATCACCGGCACGCTCTATCTGGTGCGGCGGGTGGGCCAAAAGATGCGCGATCGCGACCGCGGGCGCATCCTGTTCACCGGCTCGATCGCCGGGCTGATGCCGGGCGCCTACCAGGCCGTCTACAACGCCAGCAAGGCGTTCATCGACAGCTTCGCCTGGGCGCTGCGCAACGAGCTGAAGGACACCGGCGTGAGCGTCACCTGCCTGATGCCGGGGCCGACCGACACCGAGTTCTTCGAGCGCGCCGACCTGATGGACACCCAGGTCGGCCAGCAGAAGAAGGACGATCCGGCCATGGTCGCCCGGGTGGGCTACGAGGCGATGCAGAAGGGCGAGGGCGACGTCGTCGCCGGCTGGAAGAACAAGCTGCAGGCGGCGGGCGCGGCGATCACGCCGCAGAGCGTCCTGGCCGAGCAGCACCGCAAGATGGCCGAGCCCGGGTCCGGCGAAGGCGAGGCGCCGTCCAGCCCGGGCTAGTTTCCGGTCTGCGCGGCTCAGCGGGCGGGGCCGCTGATGCGGTCGATGGCGGCGCCGAGCGGGCCGCGCGAATAGGTCAGCGCCTGGTAGGTCCTCAGCGTCGCCAAGGCCCAGCCGAGGTAGAGGCCCGGCCAGCGCAGCCGACGGGCCAGCCAGAACATGCGATGGCTCCAGCGCGCGACGCTGCGGCGCATGGCGTAGATCGCCCGTCGGCGGAGCGGCAGGCCGCGCCCGGTGGGAGCCACCCGCTTGCGCGGCGGTCGCCCGCGCCAGTGCGCCAGGCGCAGGGCCAGGCCTTCGCGGCGGTGCCGCAGCCCGGCGGCCTGGGTCGCGGCGACGACGTCGGCGTCCACCGGCTCGAGCTTGAGCGCGCCGTCGGCCGCGGCGCGCTCGAACAGCGCCGCGAGCTCGCGCGTGCGGGCCACGACGACGTTGGTCCCCCGCCCGTCGGAGGCGTAGGGCTCGACCCAGGCGTCGCCGAAGGAGACGTCGGCAACCTCCGCCGTCACGTCGTCGCAGGCGTCGCAGGCCGAGGCCTGGAAAAAGCCGGCGCCCCAGTCGCCGTCGGCCATGTGCCACCAGTCGCGCCGCCGCTCGCCGCCGTCCGGCAGGCCGATGCGGGTGGCGTACCAGTTGGCCGGACGGCTCGGATCCTTGGCGCGGAAGTCGATGCTGGCGATGTCGGCGGCGCGCAGGCCCATCTGCCAGGCGTGGCTTTCGGCCATCCGCGCGCTCTTCATGTGCCCGCAGAACAGGCCGAGCGTGAAGCGGACCCGCTCGCCCAGCTGCGGGTCCTCCCGGCAGGCGAGGCGGACCGCCTTGATGAAGCAGGGCACGCCGATCACCGCATAGCGTCCGGGGACGGTGCGGATCTCCTGCAGCACGGCGGAGAGCTCGATCGGATAGTAGCGGGACTTCGCCCCGCCGCGGACCTCGTCCACGCTGCGCGAGATCCGGTAGCGGAACAGCCGCTCCGCGCCCTCGCCGGGGGCGACGTGGGCGACCGCGTCGACCAGTCCGGCCTGCAGCAGGGCGGCGGCGGTCCACGAGACGAGGCCGCCGGAGCTGCCGGCGGCGCGGAAGTCCTCCGTTTCGGCCCAGCCGACGTAGGCGGCGACGTGCCGGCCGATCCGGCCGTCGCGGCGCGGCGCGGCCGGGTAGAGGTCCTCGGCGAGCTGGTCCTCGTCGCGCGCGGCGCTGGAGAAGGGGCAGGTGCGGGCGAAGGCCGCCGTCCGCGTCGCGTACCAGTCGCGCGGGCCGTGCGGCCGCAGCTGGCCGTAGGCGTCGAGCTGCATCCGGCCGCGACCATCGGAGGCGGCGACGCAGGCGCCGCAGCCGATGCAGAGGCCGGCGCGAACCACGTCGCGCGGGCTGAGACGCGGCTCACGCGAGCGCATGGTCGAGATAGGCGTCGGAGGCGCGGCGCAGCGCGGCGAGCCGGGCCTGAACGCCGCGGTCCGGCGGCTCGACCAGCAGCTCGGCGTAGCGTTCCGCCGCGGTCGCCTCACCGGCGAGATGCCGCTCGGCGCCCAGGGTCTGCGCCAGCGCGAGCACCTTGTTGCGGCGGTAGGCGCTGGGAGTCGCCAGGAGCGGCTTGCCGTTGATCAGGCCGAAGACGCAGCCGTGGAAGAAGTTGGTGACCACCGCGTGCGCCCCGGCCATGGCCTGGGCGAACTCGTCGGGACCGGCGTCCAGCCACTGATCGTCGGCCCAGTCGTTGCGGTAGCCGATGCTGAGCAGCCGGACGCCGTGACGCTCGGCGGCGGCGCGCACCGCCGCGGCGAACCACGGCTCGAAGCTGTGGCCGTAGATCAGCACGCTGCCGCCCGCGCTGGCGTCGGCGGCGGCGGGCGCGAACTGCAGGCAGGGATCGAGCACCAGCGGTGGATCGAGCTGCAGCGCGTCCTGCACCAGGCGGCGGGAGTTCTCGTCGCGCACGGCGATGGCGGAGAACCGCTTCAGCTTCTCCGCCCAGTAGCCGTCGAGCTGGTCGGCCGCGTCGTGGTTGCCGAAGCTCGCGGCGTAGGAGACCACGCGCTCGGCCCGCAGGCCGTCGCCGAAGAACACGCTCGCCCCGGCGTACCAGGGATGGCGCAGGTTCCAGACCTCGTCGCTGCCGACGACGACGATGTCGAAGGCTTCCGCGTCGGCCGGGCTCTCCAGCGGGAACGCCGGCGACAGCGGCAGCTCGGCGAAGCGGCGGAAGAACTTGCGCGCCTTGCGGGCGTAGGCCGGCAGGTCGTCGCGCCGGGTCCGCGCCGGCAGCAGCGGATTGAGCGCGCACTTCCACTCCGCCCGGTCCACCCGCCCCGACTGATGGTCCATCAGCACCGTGTCCAGGCCGCGAGCGCGCAGCCCCTCCACCAGCCGCCGGGCCTGCCAGTAGGACCCGTAGTTGATGCAGCGGTGGAAGGTGAGGACGCCGACTCTTCTGGGATGCGCCATGCCGCTCCGCCGTAGAAACAGGGGGTCCGCGAAACCTCGTGAATTCCGGCCGAGCCGTGCGGTTCCCCTTGTTGGCGGAAGCTTGGCGGGCGCTGCGATCAACCGCTCGTCACTGCGGACCTTCAGCCCCCGTCGCGGCGTTTCAGCCGGCAGGTTTTGTGGACGCGCCAGATGGTTCAGTCGAAAGCCCTGACGGTCGACGCCTACCTCGCCGAGGCGGCGCCGCAGCGGCGCGTCTATCTGCAGCTGGTGCGCGAGGTCGCCCGCCGTGTGCTCGCCGATCATGAAGAGCGCATGCACTGGGGCATGCCGGTCTACATGCGCCAGGAGAAGATCCGCTTCGCCTTCGCCGAACAGAAGCAGTTCGTCTCGCTCTACTTCATGGATCCCAAGGTGCTGGACGAGAACGCCGAGGCGATCGCCGGCGTGGTCCGCGGCAAGCGTTGCCTGCGCTTCCGGCGGCTGGACCGGATCGACGCAGGGCTGCTCGAACGGCTGCTGCAGGACGCCCGTCAGCGGCCGTAGATGCGATCGAGGGTCTCGGCGACCTGAACCAGCCGGGCGCACTCCGGATCGAAGCGCTGGCCGGCGGCCAGCGTGCGCGCCCACTGCGCCGCGGCGCGCCCGCCCCAGCCGTCCGGCGGCCGCGACAGGGGACGCCGCGCGGTGCCGTCGAAGGCGTCGGCCTCGAACTCGTAGAAGGAGCCGCGGATGTTGCGCATCGCCGCGCCGCCGGCGTCGCCCCAGAAGGCGGCGGAGATCTCCGCGTCGCAGCCGGCCGGCAGCCGCCAGGAGCAGGCGAGGCGCACGACCTGGCCGGCGGCGAGATGCAGGGTGGCGACGGCGTAGTCCTCGACCTTGCCGCCGTCGCGCTCCAGGGGCAGGCCGCCGGCGAGCAGGGCGCTCTCCACCCGCTCGACGGCGGGGAAGTCCAGCACCCACAGCGCCAGGTCCACCAGATGGACGCCGAGATCCATGACGCAGCCGCCGCCGGCCTGAACCGGGTCGTAGAACCACGGCTTGTCCGGCCCGTAGGCGTTGTGGAACACCAGATCGGCGGCGTAGACGCGGCCGAGCGCGCCGGCGCGCACCGCCTCGCGGATCTGCTCCATGCCGCGGGTGAAGCGGTAGGAAAGGTCGACCGCCAGCAGCCGGTCGGCGGCGCGCGCCGCCTCGACGACGGCGGCGGCCTCGGCGGCGGTGCGGCCGAGCGGCTTCTGGCAGAAGACCGCGACGCCGCGGTTCAGGGCGGCGATCGACTGTTCGGCGTGCAGGGCGCTGGGTGTGGCGACGACCAAGCCGTCGAGCTCCTGGTCGAGCAGCGCGTCGAGGCTGTCCACGACCGCCGCCTGCGGAGCCATCTGCGCGGCCGCCTCGGCGGCCTTCGGCGCCGGGTCGCTGACCGCGACCGGCTCGATCGCCTCGGTGGCGAGGATCGCCTGCATCCGGTGGCGGCCGATCCAGCCGGTCCCCAGGAAGCCGACGCGGGGGCGGCGGGTCGCGGCGCCGGCGGCCGGCGCGGCCAGGGTCTCGCTCATGGGATCACCAGCGCCTTGAGGAAGCCGTCCGGCCGGTCGCGGGTGGCGTCGAGCGCCTCGCCGAGCCGCGTCAGTGGATAGAGGTGGGTGTAGAGGCCGGACGGATCGAGCCGCCCGGAGGCGACGGCGTCCACCGCCTCGCGCAGGCCCTGCAGGCACACCGCCGGGTCGCGTTCGTGGGCGTTGACCACGTCGAAGCCGCGCCAGTTCCACAGCTGCATGTTCACCTGCCGCGGACCGTCCTGGTGGTAGCCGGCGACGACCAGGCGGCCGCCCTCGGCGGTGAGTTCGGCGGCGAGGTCGAGCGGCCATTGCTTGCCGACCGCTTCGATCACCCGCGGGCAGAAGCGGCCGTCGGTGAGCTCCCGCACCCGCGCGATGATCGCGGCGTGGTCCTGCATCGGGACGAGCTCCGCCGCGCCCATGCGGCGTGCGACGTCCAGCGCGTACGGGCGCCGGGAGACGGCGATCACTCGGGCGCCGACGTCGGTCGCCAGGCGGGTCAGCACCGCGCCCAGAAAGCCGATGCCGATGATGGCGACCGTCTGGCCGGCCTCGATCTGCGCCCGGCGGAAGATGTTCATCGCGCAGCCGAGCGGCTCGCCGGGGAACGGCAGCCCGTCGAGCGCCGGCGGCAGCCGCACGACCATGCCGGCGTCGGCGAGGTCGTATTCGGCGTAGGCGTGCTGCGACAGGGCGGCGACCCGATCGCCGATCGCCAGGCCTTCGACGTCGGGCCCTATGGCGTCGACGACGCCCCAGCCTTCGTGGCCGAGCCCGCCCGGTTCGGTCGGGAACTGCATCCATTCCGGGCCGGCCCAAGGGGTGAGGTTCGAGGCGCAGACGCCGCAGCCCTCCAGCCGCACCCGGAGCTGGCCGGGCCCCGGCTCCGGCGCCGCCCGGGTTTCGATGCGCAGCTGGCCGGGTCCGGTGACCACCGCCGCGCGGCCGAGCGCCGCGGCGGCGGGGCTCATCTTCAGCGCTGCGGTCATCAGGCCACCCGCGCGGCGGCGGCCGCGACCGTTTCGGGACGGGCGGGGCGGTCCTGCCCCTCGAACCAGGCGATGGTCGCGCGCAGGCCGTGCTCGAGCGCCGTCTTCGGTCCCCAGCCGAGCAGCCGCTTGGCCTTGGCGATGTCGGGCCGGCGGCGCCTGGGATCGTCCTGCGGCAGCGGATGGAAGACCACCTGCGACGACGAGCCGGTGAGCGCGAGCACCATCTCGACCAGCTCCAGGATCGTCCGCTCGCTCGGGTTGCCGATGTTGACCGGCCCGGGCTGCGGGCCGTCGTAGGCCATCAGCTTCACCAGGCCGTCGACCAGGTCGGCGACGTAGCAGAAGGAGCGGGTCTGCGAGCCGTCGCCGAAGACGGTGATGTCCTCGCCGTTCAGCGCCTGGCTGACGACGTTGGAGACCACGCGGCCGTCGCGCGCCGACAGCCGCGGGCCGTAGGTGTTGAAGATCCGCGCCACCCGCACCGCCACGCGCCCGCCGCGGTCGTAGTCGAAGCACAGGGTCTCGGCCGCCCGCTTGCCCTCGTCGTAGCAGGCGCGCGGGCCGGTGCAGTTGACGTTGCCCCAGTAGGTCTCGGCCTGCGGATGGGCGTCGGGATCGCCGTACACTTCGCTGGTGGACGACAGCAGCAGCCGCGCGCCGGTCTCTTCCGCCAGCCGCAACAGCCGCTGGGTGCCGACCACGCTGGTCATCAGGGTGTGTTCCGGGTCGGCCTGGTAGGCCGGCGGCGAGGCCGCGCAGGCCAGGTTGAAGACCCCGTCCAGCCGCCGCCGCGCCAGATGGGCCGGCAGCGGATGGATGATGTCTGCCTCGATCAGCTCGAAGTTCTTCTCGCCCTCGAGGCTGCGCAGGTTGGCCGGATCGCCCGTCAGGAAGTTGTCGAGACAGATCACCTGGGCGCCGGTCTCGATCAGGCGCTCGCAAAGGTGGGAGCCGAGGAAGCCGGCTCCGCCCGACACGACATAACGCTTTACGGGTCTGCTCATACGGAAGCCCTCAAGGGGGTGGCGGTGGTCTCGGCGTGCGCCGCGCCGCCGGCCTGCGGCTGGCGCAGCAGCGCCTCGAATTCGGCGGCGCGGTGGGCGGCGGTGTGGGCGGCGAGGATGCGGCGGCGGCCGGCCTCGCCCAGCGCCATCCGCGCAGTCTCGGAGGTCGACCGCAGGGCCGCGAGCACCTCGTCCGGCCGCTCGGCCAGGACGATCTCCCGGTCGCGGACGAACAGGGTCTCCAGCCCGTCCCAGAGATCGGAGATGATCGGCGTGCCGCAGGCGGCGGCCTCGAACAGGCGCACGCTCGGGCTCCAGCCCAGGGCGACCATGTCGGCGCGGGTGACGTTCAGGGTGAAGCGGCTGGCGGCGTAGAAGGCCGCGTGGTCGGCCGGGCTCACGTGCTCCAGCCGCTGGACGTTGGCCGGCCAGTCGATGTCGGCGGGATACTGCGCCCCGGCGACGCAGAAGCGCAGGTCCGGCGCCCGCCGCGCCGGTTCGATCAGCAGGCGCTCCAGCGCCGGCTGCCGGTCGGGGCTGTAGGTGCCGAGGTAGCTCAGGTCCCAGCACGCCGGCGCCGCCAGCGGCCGATAGGCCTCGGCGTCGACCGAGCAGTAGAGCGCCCGCGCGGCCCGCGCGCCGTAGTCTTGCTCGAGCGTCTCCAGCGCCGGGCCGCCGGTGAAGGACAGATAGAGGTCGTAGGCCGGGATCAGCTCCGGCGAGAGGTATTCCTCGTCGCCGACGGCCAGTTTGCCCAGCGTCACCGGGGTGTCGATGTCGTAGAAGGCGGTGATCCCGCCGGCGACCTCCTGCACCCAGCGGCCGACCGCTGCGCCCTCCGGCGTGAACGAGCCGACGAGGACGGCGTCCGCCGTCGCGACCTCGCTGCGCCAGGCCGCCAGTTCGGCGAGATCGGCGTAGAAAGCCAGCCGGCAGAAGTCCGGCCGCGGCAGGTCGCGGTGGCCGGCGTACCAGGGCACGTCGCGCTCCAGGAACAGCACCTCGTGACCGCGCGCGGCGAAGGCGCGGAGCAGCGCGCGGTAGGTCGTGGCGTGGCCGTTGCCCCAGGCGGAGGACAGGCTGAGACCGAGGACGACGAGCTTCACGCCGGGCTCCTTTCGCGTTTGGCGGCGGCTTCGCGCCGCAACAGCACGTCGACCTCGGCGGCGCGCCGGGCGTAGGTGTGCTCGGCGAGGATCCGGCGGCGGGCGGCCTCGCCGATCGCGCGGGCGCGCTGCGGCGTGAGCGCGCTGAGCTGCTCGGCCACCTCCTGGCCGTCGCGGGCGACCAGCACCTCCTCGCGTGGCGTCAGGAACAGCTCGAGGCCCTCCCAGGCGTCGGTGATCAGGCAGGCGCCGGCGCCGGCGGCCTCGAACACCCGCGTGGCCGGCGCGAAGCCGATCTCGGCCATGGAGTCGCGGGCGACGTTGAGCACCGCCAGCGACGAGCAGTTGAAGGCGTTGTGGTCGCCGGTGCCGAGGTGCCCGAGCCGGGCGACGTTCGCGGGCATGGGCTTGTCGTCCCAGCCGTTGCCGCCGAGCAGGAAGCGGCGGTCCGGCAGCCGCGCCGCCGCCTCGAGGAAGAACCGCTCCACCCGCGCTTCGCGGTCCGGCAGGCGGTTGGCGAGGAAGTTGAGGTCGCCGGCGAAGCGCGGCTCGGCGGCCACCGGGTGGTGGGTCGTCGGATCGAGCGCGTTGTAGATCGGCCGGCAGCGCCGGGCGCCCAGCGCCTCGTAGGCTTCGATCACCGGCGGTCCGCCGCCGTAGGTCAGCACCAGGTCGAGCGACGGCAGGATGCGCCGCAGCGGCAGGTCCGGCGCTCCACGAAGCTCGGCCAGAGTGGCCGGGGCGTCGACGTCCCAGAAGATCTTCACCGCGCTCGGCCGGGCGGCGCGCATGACCCCTTCCAGAAGGAGATCGTCGAACACGCCGACGCCGCTCGCCTTGACGACGACGTCGGCCGCCGCGGCCTGGGCGATCACCTCCCGCGCGGCGGCTTCGGTGGCGGGATAGACGACCACCCGGGCCCAGTCCGGCGGGTCGATGTCGCGATGGCTCTGCCGGTCGAAGGCGTCGGGCTCGTAGAAGGTCGCCTCGTAGCCCAGCGCCGCCAGTTCGCGCAGCATGCCGCGGTAGTAGGTGGCCGCGCCGTTCCAGTAGGCGGACAGCAGGCTTGAGCCGTAGTAGGCGATCCTCATTGCGCGGCCTCGAGCGCTGGGGGTTGCAGTTCGGCGACGATCCCCAGCAGCTCGGCGGCGCGATGGGCGCAGGTGTGCCGGGCGCGGATGGTCTCCAGGCCCGAGCGGGCCAGGCTGGCGCGCAGTTCGGGGTCGTCGCGGATCGCACGCATGGCGCGGGTCATCGCCTCGGCGTTCCGGGCGAACAGGAAGTCGACGCCGGGGCGGAACAGGTGTTCGGCGTCGTCCCAGGGCGCCGACAGCAGCGGCGCGCCGCAGGCCAGCGCCTCGAACACCCGGATGGTGGGGATGCCCGGCAGGGTCTTGACGTAGTAGCGCCGCGGCACGTGGACGGTGGCGAGGTGGCGGGCGAAGACCTGCGGCGCCAGGGCGTTCGGCAGCCAGCCGCGGTAGCTCGCGCCGTGGCGGGCGAGCAGGGCGGCGGCTTCCGGCGGGTAGCGGACGCCGTGAACGTCGAGCGGCAGGCCCGCCGCCTGCGCCGGCCTCAGCAGGAAGCGTTCGAGCTCGGCGGAGCGCTCGCCGTCCCCCCAGTTGCCGATCCACACCAGTCCCTGTCGCGGCGGCTCGGCGGCGGGCGGCTGGAACAGGGCGGTGTCCGCCGCCTCGTGCCAGACGTAGGCTCGCCGGCCCCAACCCCAGCGGCGATAGACTTCGGAAAGGGCCTCGCCGAAGGCCAGCACGCCGTCATAGGCGGAAAGATCGAAGGTGCGGATCGCATCCGGATCGCTGACGGCGCGATGGTGCGTATCGTGGAAGAGCAGGGTGAAAGGCGCGCCCCGCGACCTCAGTTCGCCGATAGCGCCGACCAGCTGCGGATCGGTCCATTCGTGGACGATGACCAGGTCGGCCCCGTCCAATGCGGCCGAAAGGTCGAAAGCCTCGCCGTAGGTTTCAGAGCTTAGGTCCGGATAGGCGGCCGCATAGGCCGCAAGTCCCTCACGGCCATGTTCGGCCAGGAGATTGGCGAGGCTCCAGGAGCCAGCGGGCTCGAAAACGCGCACGTCGTGACCACGGCTCTTCAGCTCACGCACCACACCGCGCAGGAAGTGGGCGTTGCCATGGTTCCAGCAGGAGGCGAGCGAGTGCGTGAAGTAGGCGACCTTCATGCGGCCGCCTCCTGCCGCAAAACCTCGGCAAGACCGGGAGCGACCTCCGCATAGGTGCGCAGC